>Ga0187888_1000121_pt1 | contig 80490 bp, 58 predicted proteins | sample June2016WEW_7_40_FD_132987 | JGI IMG/M metagenome (GOLD analysis project Ga0187888, IMG submission 132987) | Peatland microbial communities from SPRUCE experiment site at the Marcell Experimental Forest, Minnesota, USA - June2016WEW_7_40 | ecosystem: Environmental > Terrestrial > Soil > Wetlands...
CTTGCGCCGAAGATCATCGGAATAAGCTCGCGCCATCGTTGTCGTGTCGCAGGAGAACTCGCCATCCCCAGGGTAATTCACTCACCGAATCCAGGTATATACCTTCTAGGGAACCGGTCTAGGCAACGTCACCGCCTTCAACACCGTCACGGTTAAGACGAGAGTCGACGGGCAACTGGTGCAAGTTGCATTCCAGGAGGGACAGGAGGTTAAGAAAGGCGATCTGCTGGTCCTGATCGACCCGCGGCCCTATGAGGTTGCGCTCAGCCAGGCGGAAGCGACTCTGTTCAAAGATCAGGCTCAGTTGCAGGACGCCCGCGTTAACCTGGGGCGTTTCACCGGCTTGTTCGCCGACAAGATCATCCCGCAACAGCAGCTTGATACGCAGCGCGCCACGGTGAATCAGTTGGACGGGCAGGTTCGCGCCGATCAGGCTCAGGTCGATAACGCCAAACTCAACCTGGTGTATTGCCGAATCACGGCTCCGGTGGGTGGACGCGTTGGGTTACGCCTGGTGGATATCGGCAACATGGTGCATGCGACCGATCAAAACGGTTTGCTGGTAATCACCCAACTTCAGCCGATCGCGGTCGTGTTCACGCTCCCGCAGGATCAACTCCCGGTAGTCTCCAAGGCCATGGCCAAGGGGCAGCTTGCGGTGCTGGCCTACAGCCGCGACGGTCTCACCAAGCTCGCCACCGGAAAGCTCCTCACTATCGACAACCAGATCGACACCACCACCGGCACCGGCAAATTGAAGGCGGTATTCGATAACCACGAGCGGGCGCTTTGGCCGAACCAGTTCGTCAACGTGAAACTGCTGCTTGAGGTGCGCAAAGACAATACCGTCATTCCCGCCGCCGCCGTACAACGTGGGCCGCAGGGTAATTTCACTTATGTCATCAAGCCGGACAAGACGGCTGAACTGCGTCCCGTACAGGTGTCTTTCACCGAGGGCAATCTGATCTCGATTGCCAGCGGGCTTGCGCCGGGAGAGCAAGTGGTTACGGACGGACAGGATAAATTGCAGTCCGGCAGCAAAGTGGAAGTCCGTTCCGCTGGTCCGGGACCTAGACCGCAGCAGAATACGGGTGCAACAGGGCCATGAGTCCGTCAAGACTCTTTATTCTTCGACCGGTCGCAACCTCTTTGTTGATGATCGGAATCATGCTCGTGGGCATTGTTGCCTACAGGCAGTTGCCGGTCTCGGCGCTGCCGCAGGTCGATTATCCGACGATTCAGGTCGTCACGTTCTAGCCGGGTGCCAGCCCTGAGGTGATGGCTTCATCTGTGACGGCTCCTCTCGAGCGCCAGTTCGGGCAAGTGCCCGGGCTCACTCAGATGACCTCGACCAGTTCGTTTGGCAGTTCGCTGATCACCCTGCAATTCAGCCTCGACCAGAACATCGACGTGGAGGAGCAGCAAGTCCAGGCCGCGATCAATGCCGGCTCCAGTTACCTGCCCACGAATCTGCCAAACCCGCCAATCTATAGCAAGGTCAATCCCGCCGACTCTCCGATCCTCACGTTGGCGCTGACCTCGGATTCGCTGCCATTGACGAAGATCGAGGATCTGGCCGATACCACGCTGGCGCAGAAGATCTCGCAGGTCCCTGGTGTCGGCCTTGTCTCCATCAGCGGCGGCCAGAAGCCTGCGGTTCGCATCCAGGCAAACCCGACAGCTCTGGCATCGTACGGGCTGAGCCTGGAAGATCTTCGCACCGCGCTGGCGCAAGCCAACGTCGATCAGGCCAAGGGCATACTCGACGGCCCGCGCCTTTCCTACACTATCGGCGCGGACGACCAATTGCTGACCAGCCAGGGCTACAAGGGAGTTATCGTCGCCTACCGCAACGGCGCGCCGGTGCGGCTAACGGATGTCGCCACGGTCATCGACGGCGCCGAGAACGTGCAGCAGGCCGCGTGGATGAACGAGCGTCCCGCGGTCATCGTCAACATTCAACGCCAGCCCGGCGCCAACATCATCGGCGTAGTCGACCACATTAAAGCAATTCTGCCGCAACTGAGTTCGGCGCTGCCCTCTTCGGTGAAGGTCTCCGTGCTCACCGATCGCACGCAGACCATTCGCGCCTCGGTCGACGACGTGCAGTTTGAGCTCATGCTCACCGTCGTACTGGTGGTCATGGTCATGTTCCTGTTCCTGCGAAATCTGTCGGCAACCGTCATTCCCAGTGTTGCCGTTCCGCTTTCGCTGGTCGGGACCTTCGGCGTGATGTACCTGCTCGGCTATAGCCTCGACAACCTCTCCCTGATGGCGCTCACGATTTCCACCGGTTTCGTGGTCGATGATGCGATCGTGATGATCGAGAATATCGACCGCTATCTGGAAGCCGGAGAATCGCCTCTGGAGGCCGCTCTCAAGGGCTCCGGGCAGATCGGTTTCACCATCGTTTCGCTGACCGTGTCGCTGATTGCGGTGCTCATCCCTCTGCTGTTCATGGGAGATATTGTGGGGCGCCTGTTCCGCGAGTTCGCGGTCACGCTCGCCGTGACCATTCTGGTTTCGGCCGTGGTTTCGCTCACCTTGACGCCGATGATGTGCGCCAAGTTGCTGAAGCATAAAGATCCTTCCAGGCAGACCTGGTTTTATAAAGTATCTGAGAAGTTCTATAACCGGGTGATCGAGAAGTACGGCGAAACTCTAACCTGGGTTCTGAAGCACCAGCCCGCAACCCTGGCAATTACGGTTGGAACACTGGTGCTCACTCTGGCTCTTTACGTTTTTGTGCCCAAAGGCTTCTTCCCGGTGCAGGATACCGGCGTCATTCTCGGCATCTCCGATGCGCCGCAGACGATTTCCTTCGCCGCCATGGGCGAGAGCCAGCAGCAGCTTGCTCACGTTATTCTGCAGGACCCCGATGTCGTCAGTCTCTCTTCCTTTATCGGCATCGATGGCACCAATACCACCCAGAACAGCGGACGAATTCAGATCAACCTGAAGCCGCGCGATCAGCGCCAGGACACGGCATCGGAAATCATCCGGCGGCTGCAACCCAAGTTGGAGAGCGTTCGCGGAATCACGCTTTACATGCAGCCGGTGCAGGATCTCACGGTCGAGAGCAAGCTCAGCCGTACTCAGTATCAGTATGCGCTCGAGGATGCCGACATCAATGAACTTGCCCTATGGGCTCCGCGTTTTCTGGACAAATTGAAGCAGCAGCCGGAGCTGCGGGATATCGCCACCGACCAGCTTAACGGCGGATTGAACGCCGACCTGACAATTGACCGCGACACGGCGGCGCGCTTTGGCATTTTGCCGCAGGCGATTGACGACACCCTGTACGACGCCTTTGGGCAGCGCCAGGTTTCGACCATCTTTACCCAACTGAACCAGTATCGCGTTGTGCTCGAGGTGGACCCGCAGTTTCAGACCAATCCGGATGCTCTGAACAGCATCTACGTGCGCTCGCAGACCGGGACGCAGGTGCCGTTGATGTCGTTCACCAAGCTGCAACGTACCAACGTGCCACTGTCGATCAACCACCTCGGCCAGTTTCCGTCGGTAACGCTTTCGTTCAACTTGGCTCCGGGCGCCTCTCTGGGCGAGGCCACCAAGGTTATCGATAATGTGAAGCGCGAGATTGGCATGCCGCTCAGCGTGCAGGCGGGGTTTCAGGGAACCGCGGCAGCGTTTCGCAATTCCCTCGCCAGCGAACCCTGGCTGATTGTTGCCGCAATCGTCACCGTGTACATCGTCCTTGGAGTGCTTTACGAGAGTTACATCCACCCGATTACGATTCTCTCCACCCTTCCCTCGGCGGGCGTCGGCGCGATTCTTGCCCTGTTGCTCACCGGCAACGATCTGAATGTCATTGGACTGATAGGCATCATCCTGCTGATCGGCATTGTCAAGAAGAACGCGATCATGATGATCGACTTTGCCCTGGAAGCCGAACGCCAGGGAGGCAAACCGCCCGAAGAGGCGATCTTTCAGGCATGCCTGTTGCGCTTCCGTCCGATCATGATGACCACCATGGCGGCCCTGCTCGGTGCGTTGCCGCTTGCCCTGGGTACGGGAACGGGCAGCGAACTGCGCCGGCCGCTCGGAATTACGATTGTCGGCGGCCTGCTTTTGAGCCAACTGCTCACTCTTTACACCACTCCGGTCGTCTACCTGGCTTTTGACCGGCTCTCCCGGCGATTCTCACGTTTCAGGGTTGGCAACCGCATCGAGCAGCCCGTAGCAGCGGAGTAGTCATGAATATCTCCGAGCCATTCATCAAACGACCGGTGGGCACGTCGTTGCTCACGCTCGGGCTATTGCTGGCGGGTTCCCTGGCTTTTACTCTTTTGCCCGTCGCGCCGCTGCCTCAGGTCGAGTACCCGGTGATCTATGTCACCGCTACTTTGCCCGGAGCAAGCCCTGAAACCATGGGCTCCTCGGTCGCCACTCCGCTGGAACGGCAATTCGGGCGGATTGCGGGCGTTACCGAGATGACCTCGACCAGCCAGTTGGGATCGACCAACATCACCTTGCAATTCGACCTCAATCGCAACATCGATGCCGCCGCTCGCGATGTGCAGGCTGCCATTAACGCCGCCCGAGGCACCCTGCCTTCCAACCTGCCGCAGAATCCGACCTACCGCAAAGTAAACCCGGCGGACGCGCCCATCATGATTCTGGCGATGACGTCGGACTCCATTACCAAGCCGGATATGTACGACGCCGCCGACTCGATCCTGGCGCAAAAGTTGTCGCAGGTGGAGGGCATTGGGCAGGTCTTTGTAGGTGGCGCCGCTCAGCCTGCCGTCAGGGCAGAGTTGAATCCGACGCAGTTGAACAACACCGGAGTCGGCCTCGACCTGGTGAGAACCGCTCTCGGCAGCGCCAACGCCAATCAGGCGAAGGGGCAGCTTTCCAGCGCGCAGGAAGCAGTCACCATCAGCGCCAACGACCAGATTTGGAAGGCCTATCAATACAGAGACCTGATTGTCGCCTACCGCAATGGATCTCCCGTAAGGCTTTCGGATGTCGCCACCGTGCAAGATAACGTGGCCGACATCCACACAGCCGGATTTGCCAATGGAAAACCGGCTGTCTTGATGATTGTCTTCCGCCAGCCTGGCGCAAACATCATCGGGACCGTCGATCGCGTCTACGCCTTGCTGCCGCAGTTGCGGGCTTCGGTCTCGCCGGCCATTGATATTTCGGTGTTGATGGACAGGACCACCACCATCCGCGCCTCGGTGCGCGATATCGAATTCACCCTGATCATTTCGATTGTCCTGGTCATCTTTGTGGTCTTCGTCTTCCTGCGGAATCTTTGGACGACCCTCATCCCCAGCGTCTCGGTGCCGCTTTCGCTCATTGGCACCTTTGGCGCCATGTATCTGCTCCATTACAGTCTTGACAACCTGTCGCTGATGGCGCTGGCCATCTCCACCGGATTCGTGGTCGATGACGCCATCGTAGTCATCGAGAACATTACCCGATATCTGGAGCAAGGCTACAGCCCGGTTCAGGCCGCCTACAAGGGATCGCGCGAGATCGGCTTCACGGTGCTCTCGATGAGCACGTCGCTGGTGGCGGTCTTCATCCCGATCCTGCTGATGGGAGGCATCGTCGGGCGCTTGTTCCGCGAATTTGCGGTCACCCTCAGCATCGCCATTGCGGTTTCGCTGGTGGTCTCGTTGACCACCACCCCGATGATGTGCGCAAAGTTCCTGAAGCCTGTCGAGAAGCAGAAACACGGCAGGCTCTATCGTTCCAGCGAACGCGTCTTCGACTGGATACTGGAGAGCTATAGCCGCGGCTTGGGATGGGTATTACGTCATCAGCGATTCACCCTGTTGGTTACCATCGGCACGGTATGTCTCAGCGTCGCCCTATACATCTTCGTCCCCAAGGGCTTCTTCCCGCAGCAGGATACCGGCCGGCTGATGGGCTCGATTCAAGCCGCGCAGGACATCTCCTTCGGCGCCCTGCGGCAGAAATTGTCTGAATACGCAGCCATCGTGCAGAAGGACCCGGCCGTCGATCAAGTCATGGTGTTTTCCGGCGGGCGCGGACTGCAAAACAGCGGCAGCATGTTCATCACCTTGAAGCCGCTTGCAGCCCGCAAGAATACTACGGCGGACCAGGTGATCGGGCGTCTTCGCCGGCAACTGGCGGTCATTCCCGGGGCAACCTTGTACATCCAGGCCGCTCAGGATCTGCAGATCGGGGGACGCCAAAGCGCCTCGCAGTTCCAATACTCGCTGCAATCGGAAAACCTGCAGGAGCTGAACAACTGGGCGCCGCAACTGCTGGCGCAATTGCGTGCCCTGCCGCAATTGCGCGACGTCTCCACCGACCAGCAGGACAAGGGATTGGAAGCGCATATCCAGATTGATCGCGATACCGCCGCACGCATAGGAGTGACCTCCGCCGCGATCGATAGCGCCCTTTACGACGCCTTCGGTCAAAGGCAGGTGTCAACCATCTATCGTCCGTTAAACCAGTACCACGTGGTGATGGAGGTCGATCCGAGCTACAGCCAGAACCCGCAAGCTCTGGACAACATCTATGTCCGCGGCACCAACAACGCGGTCGTGCCCTTGGGGTCGTTCGCGAAGTTTGTGCAGTCCAGTACCGCTCTGGGCGTGAATCACCAAGGCCAGTTTCCCTCGGTTACGCTGGCGTTTAACCTGGCTCCGGGAGTCTCTCTCGGGCAGGCGACGGTGGCCATTCTGAATGTTCAGCGCCAGATCGGGATGCCCTCTGACATCCATGCCCAGTTCGCCGGCACGGCGGCCGCTTTCCAACGGTCGCTTTCCAGTCAGCCGTTGCTGATCATGGCCGCCCTGGCCACCGTTTATATCGTCCTCGGCATGCTGTACGAAAGCTATATCCACCCGATTACGATCCTGTCGACGTTGCCGTCGGCCGGCGTCGGCGCTCTGCTGGCGCTGGTAATTACCCGCACAGACCTTTCCGTCATTGCCGTCATCGGGATCATTCTGCTGATCGGCATCGTCAAGAAAAATGCGATCATGATGATCGACTTCGCTCTCGACGCGGAGCGCCGCGAGGGCAAGAGTCCGGAAGAGGCGATCTACCAGGCGTGTCTGTTGCGCTTCCGTCCCATCATGATGACCACCATGGCCGCCCTGCTTGGCGGCCTTCCGCTCGCCCTCGGGACCGGGACTGGCAGCGAACTGCACCGTCCGCTCGGCATCACCATTGTCGGCGGCCTGATCGTGAGCCAGATGCTTACGCTTTTTACCACGCCCGTCATCTATCTCTACATGGATCGCATCCGCTGGTGGGCAGCGCAACGCAAAGCAGGTCGTATCCCATCCATGTTGCCGAAACCCGGCACGGCCGATTAGAACAATTCCACCAAGATTTTGCACACACCTCAGAAGTGTCATCCTGACCTTAGGAGTGTCATCCTGAGCGAAGCGAAGGATCTGCTGTTCCCCGTGCCACAAAAGAAGCACATTCTTCGCTCCCCTTCGGTCGCTCAGAATGACACCCCTTCAAAATTATTGGCTGAGTGCCCCACATCTGCCGCAGTTAGCAGATGTGGGAGCGGAGTTCGGATGTGTCCGATGCTGCTCGTTATCGGACACGAAATCGTTATCAGACATAAAATTGCCCCACTCGCATGGCGAAATGGGGCAAGTCTTGAGCAGTTGCGCGTGTTGGGGTGGATCAGGCGGCCTTTGCCTGGTTAGTGTCGTCCGGCATGGTAAATGCCTGCTGCTCGGCGAGGTTCCCGATGACCGGCAGTTTGAATATCTGTCCCTGGTAGGCCTTCAACAGGCAGATCACCCATAGCACGACCTCGGCCAGCCACAGCAGGGGCCAGAGTATCAGGGTGGTCCATCTCACCACCGGCATAAAGGCAACAATCCTCAAAGCGAACGACGCAACCATGCACGCAATAGCAAAGAAAATGCACTGGAATGCGTGATAGCGGACGAAGCGCCGTTTGTTATACGGCTCAATCAGCAGAAACACAATGGCCGGAATGATGGTGACGTAGGCGAGCATGCCGGCTACGTTATCGGAGAGGCCACCGCCGGTTGTCGGCTGTGCCGGGGGCGGTGCCGGAACGGCGGCAACACTTGGCGAGGTTCTTCCTACTGATTTCCCGCACGCAGGACAAAAAGCGGCAGTCTCGGCGATCTGGGCGCCACAAGATGCACAAAGCATGATGCTCTCCCTTGGTACATTTAACGCCCATACCAGGGCGACAATGCGCGTCCTCTGTTTGGACGGCGGGCAGGAGCTATTTGGTTTTCCGGAATTCCGCGATCTGTACTCCGTTAGAGTCCATCCACTGCACGCGCTCCTCGCCAGCCGGCGGGTCGCGGTTCCTAAGCTGATGAAAACACAATAGACCTGATGACTCTGGCAACTCGAATCGGTTTGGGGGCACGATTCTTAGACCAGCGACCGACCTGTTCGCCCCGCCAGCGCGGCTTTGTTCGGCTGTTGTGTAAGATTTGTCACACCAAAGTGTGATTCGAGGTCTGGACCTGCCCCCTGGAACGTCAGCGTACAATGATGTGAGCGGAGCTGTCATCAACTAAAGAAAGAAGAACTGACTATGGAAATGGTGAGTTTGGAGTCTGCGCAGAAGATCCTCGCTCAGGCTGTCGAGAAGGCGGCCAAGGAATTTGGCCGCCCTATTAGTGTTTCGGTGTGCGACAAGTATGGATTCCAGGTCGCTTTCGCCCGCATGAATAACGCGCCGGTGCGAGGCATCGAAATCTCGCGCCGGAAGGCGTACACTGCTGTCCGGATGGGTATGTCGACTGACGCATTCCTGGCACGGCTCCACAAGGAACAGGTCGAGGCCGGTTTTTTTGGCGACGATACGCTCACGGCGCTTCCTGGCGGCAACCTTCTGAAGGACGCCGCCGGCAACGTTCTGGGCGCCGTGGGAGTGAGCGGCCTTGCGCCAAGCGAGGACCAGTCCATCACGGAAGCCATGGCAGAACTGGTGAAAACAGGCAAGGTCTAGAACTGGTTGCATAAATGTTTCTTTGAAGGGGCACGGCTTACATGACAGCTCTTCGCTACTGCTCAATATGTCTTGGGCTAGGCGACTCCAGTCTCAAAAGAGATCATGTCAGCCGCGCCGTCCAGAGCCAGTAATGGCGCGGGCTTTAGCCCCTAACGGCTCTGGATTTGGCTTTTCCTAATCTTAATTTTCGCAGGGAATAAAAATGAACAAAATTGGATTTGTTGGTTTGGGAATCATGGGGAAACCCATGAGCAAGAATCTGCTTAAGGCCGGTTACAAACTGGTCGTTTACGATATCGTTCCGGCCGCCGTGGAAGAGGTCAAGAAGGCTGGCGCGGAAGTTGGCGCCTCGCCCAGCGATGTTGCCTCCAAGAGCGATGTCATCATCACCATGCTGCCGAATTCGCCCCAGGTGAAGGAAGTGGTGCTGGGCAAGAACGGCCTCATTGAAGGCGCAAAATCCGGCTCGCTGGTGGTCGATATGAGCTCGATCGCTCCGCTGGTGGCGCGCGAAGTCGGTGCGGAACTGAAGAAGAAAGGCATCCGCATGCTCGACGCCCCGGTCAGCGGTGGCGAACCGAAGGCAATCGACGGAACGCTGTCGATCATGGTCGGCGGCGAAAAGGCGGATTTCGACACCATGCTTCCCGTGTTCAAGTGCATGGGGGCGTCCGCGGTCCTGACGGGTGCGCTCGGAGCCGGCAACGTTACCAAGCTGGCAAACCAGATCATCGTCGCCATCAACATTGCGGCGGTCTCGGAAGCACTGGTACTGGCCACCAAGGCCGGCGTGGACCCGAACCTGGTGTACGAGGCGATCAAGGGCGGGCTCGCGGGCAGCACTGTGCTGAACGCGAAGGCGCCACTGATGATGGATCGCAAGTTCAATCCCGGGTTCCGCATCAACCTGCACATCAAGGATATGGGCAACGTTCTCGACACCGGCCACGGCGTCGGCGTCCCGCTGCCGCTCTCGGCCGCCGTCATGGAGATCATGCAGGCGCTGAAAGTGGACGGCATGGGCGATAGCGACCACGGCGCCATCGTGCGCTTCTACGAGAAGCTTGCCCAGATCGAAGTCAAACGGAAATCGTAAACGCAGGCAACGGCATGGCAGCAGAACGGTGAGATGAAAAAATCGAATGTATTCGTCACCAGACTGATTCCTCAGGCGAACATCGACGAGTTGAAGAAGCATTTCGATGTCGAGGTTAACTATGGGGATCATGCCCTGCCCAAGGTGGAGTTGCAAGCCAAGGCCAAAGGCCGCGATGCCCTGCTGACGCTGGTGACCGACGGGGTCGACGGCGATCTGCTGGACGCGGCGGGGCCGCAGTTGAAGATTGTCGCCAACTACGCGGTCGGCTTCAACAACTTCGACTTGGCTGCCGCGACCAAGCGTGGCGTAATTCTGACCAATACGCCGGGCGTGCTCGACGACGCCACTGCAACGCATACCTGGGCCCTGCTTTTGTCCACTGCCCGGCGGGTCGTCGAATCAGACAAATACCTTCGCCAGGGCAAGTGGAAGGGCTGGGCGGCGATGGATTTTATCGGTCTCGATGTGGACCGAAAAACGCTGGGGATCGCCGGCCTGGGCCGCATCGGATCGAATGTTGCGCGCAAGGCGAAGGGGTTCGATATGAAAATTATCTACTCCGACGTCCGCCGCAACATGGATTTCGAAAAGCAATTCGGCGCCACGTACGTCGACAAGGAGACTCTGTTGAAAGAGTCGGATTTCCTTACTCTGCACGTGCCGCTGATGCCGGAAACTCACCACTACATTGGCGAGAAAGAACTCAAGCTGATGAAGAAAACCGCGGTTCTGATCAATGCCTGCCGTGGGCCGGTGGTCGACGAAAAGGCGTTGGTCAAGGCGCTGCGGGAAAAACAGATCTGGGGCGCCGGTCTCGATGTTTTCGAAAAGGAACCTCAGATCGAACCCGGGCTGGCGGAACTCGATAATGTCGTCATCGTGCCGCACATCGCATCGTCGACGACCGAAACCCGGCTCGCCATGGGCAGGATCGCCGTGAATAACATTATCAAGGTTCTGCACGGCGAGCCGCCTGAGACGTGCGTGAACCCGGACGTGTTGAAGAAGAAATAATCCGCTGCACACGGCGGCAGCCGAGTCGGACTTCCCTTCCCGGTTGCTACACCCTCATGACAATCTCGCCGGTCCTGAAATGAGCATTCCAGGGCCGGCGGGATTTTTTCTTTTTCTCACAAACCGTCTACTTGCGATGGCATTGGCCGCAATTGCTGAATGCGGCTTTGTCGTTGTGGCAGGCGAAACACTTTCTATCGCTGCCGTGGTCGGCAATGGAAATCAGCCCTTGTTTCCGGGTCTGAAATAGCTGTTTGCCTGTCGACGGCAGGCGCGTGTGGCAATCCAGACACGTGTAGCCCTTGGAGACGTGCATGCGATGGTCGAAGATGACCGATCCTTGCCCGCCGCCCCGGTAACTGAATGCCCTCACGTCTCCGCCAACCGCGTTCGAGCAGAAGAGGCACAGCAACAGGCAGACCAGCGCCAGCCGAAGGCCCATCTGAAAGCGAGTCATAGAGTGCCTCCTACGCCAGGATCTGCCGGCCGATGCTGCGAACATCCGGGCAGGCGGTGACTACCATGGCGGCTTCCAGTTCATCGCGCATCGTCTTCATGAACAGCCCGACTCCCGGCCGGCCATCTCCGAATGCCGCGCGGATAATGTGGCGGCCCACCATCACGCAATCCGCGCCCAAGGCAACGTACTTCAGAACGTCGTCGCCGTAGTGCACGCAGCCGTCGACAAAAATAACCATCTTGCCTTTCACCTTGTCGGCAATGGCAGGCAGCACAGCGGCAGTGCCGGGCGTGTGATCCAGAACGCGGCCGCCATGATTGGAGACGCAGATTCCAGCGGCTCCGGCCTCTCTGGCTAACAGTGCATCTTCGGGAGTCGTAATGCCCTTCACGATGACCGGAATCCTGGTGGCGCGAACGATTTCGCGCAGTTGAGCAACTGTCTTCGGCTCAACCGCGATGTCACGAGAATTCCCCTTGTATCGGCCTGCGGAATCGATGTCGATGGAAATCATCCAGGCATTTGCGGCTTCGGCCAATTTGACGATGCTCAACAGATTCTGCTGTGGGCGCGGCTTAATGCCCGCAATGGCTTTGCCCTGGTATCTTGCAATGACATCGTACCTGCCCTTGATCAATTCGATCTTGTCGGTTTGACCATCGCCAATGGCGCCCATGGTCCCGGCATCGACGCATCCGCCGATAATCCTGTCGAAGTATTCGGCGTCAGGCAGCAAACCACGAAAGTTGCCCGCCGGCCCCCCGACGGGCGCCGCCACCGCAGGCAGGGAAAGCTTCTGTCCGAGTATGACCGTGGAAGTGTCGGGTTTCTTGTCCTGATTGGATACGCCGTTCAGCGGCCGCAACTTGAAGCGCACCCGCTGCAGGCCGCGATAATTGTTCTGGAACGACATGCCTGAACCCAGGCCGCCGATTCCCGGAAACTCTCCAACGCAGGCCACGCCGTCGCATGCCGGACAGACGCGACAGATGGGATACATCACTTGGCGGGCCTTCTGGTAAACGTCTGCCACGCTTCCTTTAGCGCTTCCCGGCCCGTAAGCCGGAGCAAATGGGGCTGGCGCCTTACTGGTCGCCGGAGCGGCATTTGTGGCTTGGGCCGACGCAGTCGCCGGGAGGATCACTTCGCCGGCCAGTGCGCCGGCTCCAAAAAGTGCGGAAGCTTTTAGAAAATCACGTCTGGACATAGGAACGCTCCTGTAATACCAACGGATAAATGTATTTAGATATCAACCACGATCTACTTATTCGCCACGAAAACAACGCCATCGCTCGTACCCACATTCAACTGCGTGACGAGGTCGATCAAGTCGAGGGGACAGATCGGTCGACCTTGCCCGCTAACTGCCGCCTTTCCTGTTCGCTCAGTTTCGACAGCAGTCCCTTGGGGAACGGCCTGCATGAACAGTTCTTCGCGTGCTCAAGATGCCACTGGACCCGCTCTCTCGGCGATGCATCGCGAGGCATTCTGTGCTGCTTGTGCCAGTCCTTGTTCATGAATCCTTCTAAATCAAGTGCGCTAACGGTGCTCTAGCCGGAACGCACCACACCCGCAGCAGGTGGTATCTACCTGTTCTTTGTAGAAGAAAACCACTGTGCCGGAATGGGGAACGGTTGTCAATCGCTAAGCGGCAATCGCCAAATGGCAATGCCAGTGCCCGGCAGCGATGTGGTCCGCCGCCGCGCCGCAAGCGGAATCAGCCAGTCTTTTATTTCCAGTGTTCGCGTGCGAAGGGCTCGCAGCGATGAGCCTCGAACTCGGCATCAATCCGAGCGGCAAGAGCGCGGCGCTCCGTTTCCGATTTGGGCTCGGGACGATTCCAGCAGCAACCGGCGCAGTACCATCCTGCCCATTTTTCGGAATTGTCGAATACCAACCGGCGCTCTTCGGCTGCCAGGTAAGCCTTGGCGGTTTCTTGCAGTTGCAGCGCAAGGCTGTTGTTGAGCTGTCGAATGTCGGAGATTACGAAGCTGATATCCAGTGCCGGCAGGTTCTCGCCGACAACCTCGTAGACCGCATTCTCCAATAACCGCAAGCTGGCGATGATCAGCGGAATTGAATAACCTTGCAAACGCCGGAGGTGTCCGCGCATGGCCGCCGAATGCATGCTCTTCTTAAAGGTACTGCCAGGGTCGGAAGCCGCCAGCATCTCCGCCACATCTTCCAGCAAAGAAGCAAAAGGAAAAAGACGCTGCTCGTCCGTCAGCGGCAAAGCGGCCAATTCCGGCTCCGTTTTCATCGCGGCAAGCGTCCGCTGCCCAATCTGGCAATGTTCTCGCGGATGACTTCGGCGATCCGTTTCGACGCAACTGGCCGAAGCGGCCTGCGCTCCGCGGACTTCAATTTCCGTTCAATGGCATCGACCAGTTCGGGGATGGGAGCCGGCTTGAGCAGGTAATCGTCCACTTGACTGCGGATGGCTTTTAGCGCGGTTTCGAAGGCCGGGTATCCGGTCAAAATAAACGTGAGGCATTTAGGTTGAGTGCGCCGCATCGCGCTTACCACCGTGAAGCCATCACCCGCTTCGCCGATATTGAGATCGGAAATCAAAACATCGAAAGGGCAGGACGCGATCTTGGACAGGGCCTCGGCTACCGTCCCCGCGGAAGTCACCTCGTAGCCGTGCATCGCAAGGATTCGCGGCAAAGTCTCTTGTATGGAGGGTGCGTCGTCTACGAATAAGATACGGGTTGCCATACGTTCCTTGTTCGGGCCAGCCAGTTGCGCTTGCGCTCCAGAGCTCCACCGCTCTCTCCAGACCAGTTTCGCGAAAGGTGCCTCCCATGAAGCTCGACTCCGGGATAACCTTATTCTGAAACCACCCTATTGCGCATTTAGTAAACATGCGCTCATTGTCACAGCGAATCTGTGACCAGTGTCACACTTGGGCGCGAAAATTTCATGCTGATCCCGCCGGAGCGGCAAGGTAAAGTGCAACACAACTTTCGGGCTGGAGGCTGGAGCGGGAGAAAAACCCCGGGGAGGGAAGTGTGCTGTCACGCCCTCCCCGGGCGCATTTCTTTACTTGACAGGAGGCGACGGAATCATCCACGGGAAGACGTATGCCTGGAGCATGACGATCACGCCAACTATGGCTGCCAGCACTATGGAGTGCCAGAAGACCTTGCGGAAGATCGGCCCCATGGCGTGCGAGCGTTCGTAAGGATCATCGTAGCAGGCGGCGCAGGCGACCATGATGGACTGGGCATCGATCATCTTGCCCATAACACCGCCGGTCGAGTTCGTCGCCACGATGAGGATTTCATTCAAATGAAGTTGCTGGGCGGTGATCCGCTGCAGGCTTCCGAAAAGTGCATTGGAAGCGGTGTCGGAGCCGGTAAGGAAGACGCCCAGCCAGCCAAGGTAGGCGGCGAAGAAAGGATACAAGACGCCCGCGCTGGTGAAGGCCAATCCGAGGACCGCATCGGTGCCGCAGTAGCGTGTCAAAAAGCCGAGGCCCAGCACTTGACCGATGACCAGGACTGGGATCTTCATGCGGCGAAGCGTGTATCCCGCCGCTTCCTTCCATTGGGCGGGGCTCAACTTCAAAACGAACCCGGTGAGGATGGCTGCAAAAACCACTCCGGTGCCGGCGGCGGAGAGCCAGTTGATGACAAATCTGGCAGCCTCCGGCTTTGCATTCAACGGCGCCACGGGAGGCACGCGCATCACCAGGTTATGCAGGGCGGGCATGTCCCAGTAGGGCAATGAGAGTGTGCCGCCGAACGCTGAGCCGAGGAAACTTCCGCCGATCTTGATCGATGCAAAGACGCCATTGAGCTGGGTCCTCCAACTCGGCATACCCCAGAGTGCACAGCAAAGGATCAGAATCGCCCACGGAATCCAGGCGTATGCGGTCTCGGCGAAGGTGTATTTATACTTCCACTCCGCGGGCTGTTGCTGTACGACCGCACCTGCCTCCGCGCCCTCGGTCGCGGCCAGCGCCTTACGCTCGGACCGGAGCAGGAAACGGGTCTTCGGATGCCAGACAAAGCGCAGGAACAGGGCGGTGCAGACCACGGAAAAGACGCCTGCCACTACGTCGGTCATCAGGTGGAAGGCGGCAGTCTGCGATGCCACAAACTGCATGATGGCGAATGATAGTCCGGAGCAGAGCGTCGCCGGCCACACTTCCCAGGCTTCCTTAAACTTGCCTCCCTGCATGAGTACAAAGGTGGTCACCAGCCAGAACGGAATGAGCACGGAGACGAAGGGAAGCTGCCGGCCGGCCATTGAGGAGAGGGTGAGCTGATCAAGGCCACTGACGGCGGCCAGCGTCACGATAGGGGTGCCGATCGCTCCGTACGCCACCGGGGCCGTGTTGGCGATCAGATTGAGCACGGCAGCGTCGAAGGGCGAGAAGCCGAGGCCCACCATCACCGCACCGGCGATGGCCACCGGGGTCCCGAAGCCGGAGGTTCCCTCGATGATTGCTCCGAATGAGAAGGCAATCAACAGTACCTGCAAGCGCCGGTCGAAAGAGATGTGGATGATCGATTCCTTGACAATCTCGAACTTGCCCGTGATGACCGTCATGGTGTAGAGGAACATCGCTCCGAGGACAATCCAGATGATGCCTAGAAAGCCTGAGAGCGACCCAAAGGCAAAGGCGGACAAGGCAGCCGCGAAGGGCATGCGGAAGGCAATGCAGGAGACGAGAAAAGCGGCCACAACGCCGTAGAAGGCGGCATAGGGCGCGCTGATGCCGAGATGGCGCACGCCCCGTTCCCGGTGCGGATGGAGGGCGATGAAATACAGAAGTGCCAGAATCGGGATTGCCGCCACAATCGTCGAAAGAGCGACATTGCCCAGAGGATTGTAATTCTGATGGTATATCTGTGCTGCAGCACCATCGGCGGCGAAAAGCGGGCATGCAACAAGAACAAGACCCAGCGAGGTCAAGAACCTTCTCATTTCACTCCTCCTAATCTCCCCGTCTGTCCTGAAAATCGAATAGCGAACCTTGTACACCGGATTGACTACTTACGTCAAGCAGATTAGCATCTTGTCTGATAGGTTGGACAAGGCGAGCGCCAGGCCTCGGCAGTGCAGCACGAAGGCCGAGTCAGAGCGCGATCCAGCGCGATCCGTCGCAGGTGGCAGCAACTTTGCAGGGGGTACGGTTGGTGAAAAGTGCAAGTACGGCCGGATTAACCCCTCCGTCACGCGTCACGTTGAGCGAGCAAGTGACGGTGCAACTCGCGTCTGAACTGACGCGGGGACGTTGGAAACCCGGAGAGAAGCTTCCTTCCGAAGCACAACTCTGCCTGGCGTTCAAAGTTGGCAGATCCACCCTGCGCGAAGCGCTGAAATCGCTGGCATTCATCGGTCTGATTCGCATGCGCGCCGGTGGCGGCAGCTACGTCTCCGAGCAACCCTCGAAGTATCTCGAGGGGCCGCTGTTCGCCAAAGGTGTGTTGAACACCGAAAAGGACATCATCGATCTCAGCGAAGCGCGCATCCTGCTGGAGACAGAGGTGGCCGGACTGTGTGCGCAACGCGCTACCAACCAGGATTTAGAAGCTCTGAACGAGATCCTGAAACAGATGAAGACCGCAATCGAGCAGGGCGGGGACGCGTTCCGCCAATTGGATCTCGGCTTCCATCTGGCGATTGCAGTAGGCAGCAAGAACCAGGTCTTGTCCGAGCTGCTCAAGCACATTCGCGAGGCGCTGCAGGAGTTGATTACCAAAAGCCTGCTGTTGCCCGCCGGCACGGAAATGGCATACAAGCAGCACCGCGAGATTTTCGAGGCGCTGAAGCAGCACAGTCCGGCCCGAGCGCGCAAGGCGATGCGCAGTCATTTGCGGGCTTTCCAGCGTGGCTATAAAGTTCTGTTCCGCATGCCGCAGCAGTAAAGCGATTTCAAGAGTCTTTTCGTGCCTCACAGCGATGACGGCTACTAACTGAGACCCGCATCTGACGGTGGCTCATCTTTTAGGAGTTTACGTAGCGCATCTTTAAGTTGCTGCTCAATCTTGGTTTCGTCAAGCGCCTCTTTGGGTCCAACACGGAGGACCGTTTCTTCACGGAACTCCTGCCGGTTGTGAACACGACGAACGATCAGTTCCACTGGGTCCGATGGTCTGTCACCTTTCTTTATTCCTTCGGACCTAGCTTTGATGATTGTTGTGATCAGATCAATGACGCTCTTGGCCAAGCTTAGACCAGCGGTCGTTATCGCCAAGTACACCAGAATCTCAGGGCCGCTTTCGTGCTCTTCGAATCCGAACTGAGCGTCAAGACCCAACTTGCTTAGGCGGCGGTCAATGAGTTCATAAGCGCGCGGGGAGCAGTCTCGATGAAAGCATCCCGAACGAATTCGAACTTTAATAGAGACTGCTACCTCGCCAGGCATTGGCGCACGCCGGGCCTCAAAGTGGCGCATGCGATTACGGAAGGTTTCTTGCCATTCACTGTCCATAGCGTTATCCTCCCTTTCAGGCCGAGTCCCCAGTAGTATGTATCCCGACTTATCAGACTGTCATGGCGAGCGAAGTCGAGCCACCTTTTGTTCCTGCTGCCTAAAACAAAGGGTGGCTCCACTCCGCTTCGCTCCGGTCGCCATGACATGCCCTGGGAGGGGGATTGCCATTACACGGTCAGCGCTGCCGTCAGCTTGCTCATGTCCGGCGCTTCCTCCAGCGATTTCACCGCTTCGATAATGGCCGCGGTCTTCTGCTTGGGCCACCTGGCAAATTCAGCGCAGCCGCGGAACTTGTCGGCCACCTCGTCGTAGGACATTGGGTTGGACGGACTGCCCTTGGCCATCGTCGCTCGTCCCGAGATGACCTTGCCGTTCTTCAGACGAATACGGAGAATGCTGGTCATCTTGTCGAAGCCGGCGGCTTCGGCCTCCGGGTCCACGTAGAAATTCACTCGCTTGATCCACTCTTGCACGTCGGCGCGATTCACCGTTTCCTCGGTGAACTGTGCCAGCCCGGCTTTACGCTCCAGCAGCAAAATGGCGAGCGCGAATTCCATGCTGAACTTGGCCTGCAAGGCGTTGGTCGGATGATGATGCAGCAGCGTCGTGGTCATTTTCGAATTGGCGCCGCAATCGATCGTTGCAACGTCGGCGGGCTTCACGTCGTTCTGCTTGACCATGGTCAAGAATTCCCACATGGCGGGGTGATTCAACGATCCGCAGGGGAACGGCTTGATGGAAATTCCCGGTGAGATAAATGTCCAGGGCTTCCCCAGTTTGTTCATGATGGAGTTGTTGTCGTATCCACCTCCGGCGGCGTTGAACCATCCGAATTGCGCCTCGAGAATATTGGGCGCGGCCGTCCAGCCGAGGGCCGCCAGATCGGCGGCGACGGTTCCGTTTTCAGCCGCGTGCCCTGCCTGGAAAGGCTTGGTCATGGAGCCGAAGTTTTCGCGCAATCCTCCGGCCTCGGCGCCGACCACGCCAAGCGCGTACGCCGTCTGCTGGGCATTGAGGCCGCGCATCTTGGCGCAGCCGACGGCGCTGCCAAACGATCCGGAGGTGCCGGTGGAGTGGAAGCCGTCTCCGTAATGGCGCGGATTGATCGCCTCGCCGATTTTGCATTCCACCTCGACCGCGACGTTATAGGCGAGCAGGAGATCTTTTCCCGAGCGGCGCCCGAGTTCACTGAGCGCAAAGACCGGCGGCAGCACCGGAACCGTCGGATGGGTAAGCAACCCGTAAACCCTGTCTTTGGCCACGGCAAGTTGCGTGTCATCGAAATCATCGGCATGAATCCAGACGCCGTTGGCAAACGAGGTGAAGCGTGGCGCGGACTTCAGGCTGGTTCCAATGACGCTGGCCTTGCCGTTTGAGCCGAGTGATTTTACGTACTCCAGCACCGCGTGCCGATGCTCGGAAACCGATCCGGCCAACGCCAGGCCGAAGCCATCGAGAATGGACTTCTTGCCGAGTTCGAGGACCTCGGGCGGAATGTCCTCGTACTTGGTGTTCACGATGAACTCGCAGACATACTTGGTGAGGCCGGGTGCGCCGGCTTTCGGAACCGATGCCGCCGGCTTCGCCGCTTCCTGAGCTTGCGCTTCGCCCATTGCGCCACCATTGGAAAGCGACAGACCAGCTATTGCCAGTGAGGCTTTGCAGAAATCACGCCGTATCATTCGAACTCCCTTCGAGCAATCGAGGTTGTAACTGATTGCGGCCGCTGCGGTTGAAGTGGCAAGAACGCACGACTCCCCAATCGGAAAACTCGCGAAGCGCAGGTGATCGCTCCGGGATACGCCGCATCCGCAACCGCTTCAGGTCGTATAGTTCAGGACTATCCTCGGTGCGGCGCTGCACTGTCAAGGTTTTTGTCGGCAGCCCCTTTGCCCAAAGCAAAAACTTCTAGCGAGATCGTAAACTGCTAATGAGATACTTGGTGGCCATACCAATCGCAGGAGGAGCTCGATGGGAAGCGTTCCGCTCAGCCTCGAACAGTTTCTTCCCGAGGACGGTTTTTCCGGAACTTTAGTTGGCCGCGCCTGGATATCGGCATCGACACCCGGCCAGGTCGCCGGACCGGCAGTCATCGCCATCAGGGAAGACGGCGTTTACGACATCTCCGAGGCCGCGCCCACCATGTGCGATCTGCTCGAGGCGCCGAATCCGGCTGCCAGCGTTAAAGCGGCGCGGGGAAAAAAGATTGCCGGCGTCGCGGAACTGGTCGGCAACAGCGGGCGTGAACGGTTCAATCCGCAAAAGCCGTTTCTGCTTGCGCCCTGCGATCTACAGGTCATCAAGGCTGCGGGCGTAACGTTTGCCTCGAGCCTGATCGAGCGCGTCATCGAAGAGCAGGCGAGGGGAAATCCGGCGCGGGCCGAAGCCGTGCGCAAACAGGTCGTGGGCTTGATTGGCGAGAATCTGCGAACCGTGAAACCGGGTTCGCCGCAGGCGATGCAGATCAAGCAAGTGCTGATCGAGCAAGGCTTGTGGTCGCAGTATCTTGAGGTTGGCATCGGCCCCGATGCCGAGGTCTTTACCAAGGCGCCGGTGTTGTCGTCGGTCGGAACCGGCACGGATATCGGCATCCATCCGGCCTCGGCCTGGAACAATCCCGAGCCCGAGATCGTGCTGGCCGTGAACAGCCGTGCCGAAATCGTGGGCGCCACCCTGGGAAACGATGTCAACCTGCGCGACTTTGAAGGCCGCAGCGCGCTGCTGCTGCCCAAGGCCAAGGACAACAATGCATCCTGCGCCATCGGCCCCTACATTCGCCTGTTCGACGCCACGTTTTCCATCGACGACGTGCGCCAGTCGACGGTGAACCTGCTGGTGGAAGGCGAAGACGGCTTCACGCTGCGCGGCGCCAGTTCGATGAGCCAGATCAGCCGCGATCCGCTCGACCTGGTGACGGCGGCCATGGGCCGCTATCATCAGTATCCCGACGGCATGGTGCTGTTCCTGGGAACCATGTTCGCGCCCACGGAGGACCGCGAGCAACCGGGCAGCGGTTTCACGCACAAGGTGGGAGACATCGTCCGCATCTCCAGCGCAAAGCTGGGAACGCTGGTCAACCGCGTCGACCATAGCGACCGCATCACGCCCTGGACGTTCGGCCTGCGCGCATTGATGGCCAAGGTGGCCACGCGCCAGAAGGGTTAGTCGTGAACGTCTAGTTTTGAAAAGAAGATTGCGAGGGTCTCAGAGTTTCAAGGTTCCAAAAAGATTTTGGGTGCCCCAGGTTCCGCCCTTCTTTGGCTAACCTGGGGATGTTCTTGCCCGGTCCCCAGGGGGTTCCGCTCCCTTGCCCCGGAGGTTAATCCGGTTCATTCATCATCACGTACCGATAGAGGCTTGGGCATGACCCGAGCCCGCGTAGCGGGCGAAAGATGGTAGCCCCACGGCGCGAGCCTGGGGTAAGGTTGGGGTTCCAGGGAGTAGCCCCGAAGGGGCGTAAGAATGGCACATACCTTTACCAACCTGCTTATGCACGTGATCTTCTCGACCCACGGACGCGCCCCGCTGATTGCCGACGCCATTCGGGATGATCTACACGCCTATCTCGGCGGAATTCTGCGTGAACTCCACGGGACGCCCATCGTCATTGGTGGCACGACGGATCACGTCCACCTGCTGACGCGGCTGCCAGCCGACCTCGCCATCGCAGATTGCCTCCGGGTATTAAAGACAAATTCGTCCCGTTGGGTGAAAGAAAGATGGCCGGAGCGTCGGTCCTTCGGCTGGCAAGGTGGCTATGGTGCGTTCAGCGTCAGCGAATCCAGCCGGGCAAACGTGATTCGTTATATACAAGGGCAGGCGCGGCATCATCTTAAGATTTCATTTCAAGACGAATTCCTCGCCTTGCTGCGAAAACACGGCGTGGCGTTCGACGAGCGATACCTTTGGCGATAGTTGGCAATGGTTCTTACGCCCGCTACGCGGGCTGGGACTGCCCAAATTCCACGCCCACCCCAGGCTTGCGCCATGGGGCTACCGTCTCACGCCCGCTACGCGGGCTGGCGCCGTGAATGGTACTTCATGGAGCCGTAACCGCCTTTTCGCGGCATACACGATCAACCAAGTTTGAAAATTACACCCGCGACAGATGGCTGGATGGTTCGCATCCGAACCCCGCTGGTTCTTCCGCATGATCGCGAGGATCGGATACCCACACCTTGGACACCTGAAAGCAACATTGTTTCCAAATGCATCATAGACAATCTCTTGTCCATTTTTGTCTTCGCAGCAAAAGTCAGTAATAGTTGCCATTGCGTCTAGGACCTCCGGACAAAACTCGTCGGTTGACAAAACGAAATTGGGTCACATGGTCGGTCCGAGCACCCAGGGGGCAAACTCGTCTTCGCCCGCGCCATTCAGCTCGCTCTTGCTGCGTTTTCCCGAGGCGGTCTCGACGAGCATTCGGAAAACCTGCTCGCCCGCTTCCTGCACCGACATGCCGCCGTCGAGAATCTCGCCGCAATTGAAGTCCATGTCGTCGGCCATGCGGCGGTACATGGCGGAGTTGGTGGCCAGCTTGACCGATGGCGTGGGTTTGCATCCGTAGACGGAACCGCGCCCGGTGGTAAAGCAGATGAGGTTCGCCCCGCCCGCAACCTGTCCGGTGGCGGAGACCGGGTCATAACCCGGCGTATCCATAAACACCAAGCCGCGCGTGACGACGGGCTGAGCGTACTCGACAACGTCGGTCAGGTTGCTGCTGCCGCCCTTGGCCACCGCCCCGAGAGATTTTTCCAGAATCGTAGTCAAGCCTCCGGCCTTGTTGCCGGGCGAGGGATTGTTGTCGATCTTGCCGCCAAGCTGAGTGGTGTACTGTTCCCACCAGTGGATGCGCTCGATCAGTTTCTCCCCGACTTCGCGGGAAACGGCACGACGGGTGAGCAGGTGCTCGGCGCCGAATATTTCAGGGGTCTCGCTCAGGATGGCCGCGCCGCCTTGCTCCACCAGCAGGTCTGAGGCGACGCCGAGCGCCGGGTTGGCGGAGATTCCGGAATAGCCGTCGGAGCCGCCGCATTGCAGGCCGAGCGTCAAATGGCTGAGTGGCACCGCCTGTCGCGTTACGCGGTTCGCCTCGGGAAGCATTTCGCGCAGCAGCGCAACGCCCCGCTCGATGGTGGCGCGCGTGCCGCCGGTGTCCTGAATGTTGAAGGCGCGCAGCCGGGCTGAATCCTTCAGTTTTTCGGCTTCCATCAGCGGTGCAATCTGGAGGGTCTCGCAGCCCAGGCCGATGAACAGCACTGCCGCAAAGTTGACATGGCGAATGTAGCCGGCCATCACGCGCTGGAGCAGCTCGATGCCCTGGGGCATGGCGCAGCCGGTCTTGTGCGTGATCGACACCACGCCGTCCACGTTGGGATATGCCTCCAGGGCCGCGCCCTGAAATGCGTTGGCGATGCCGCGGCAGACGTTAGCCGAACAGTTCACGCTGCTGATCACGCCCAGGTAGTTACGCGTCGCCACGCGGCCATCCGGCCGGACGATGCCATCGAACGTCAGCCGGGCTGACGGTTGGTGTTGCGGACGGATGTCGGCACAGAAAGCGTAATCGCGTTCGAAGCTGCGCATCGCCAGGTTGTGCACGTGAACGTGGTCGCCGGGAGAGATCTGGCGCGAGGCAAAACCGATAATCTGGTTGTAGCGTCGCACCGGGCTGCCGGCCGCAATCTGCCGCACGGCCACCTTGTGACCCGCCGGAATCTGAACCGCAGTGACGATTTCGCCGGAGCCAGGCGTAGACAGCGGAGTTCCGGGAGCGATATCCCTTAGCGCGATGAGCACGTCATCCTTAGGATTGAGGCACAGCACAAGAGGAGGCTGGCCCGCTCGGCCGATCATCTCCGGCGTGATTGCTACTTCGTTGGACATGGTTCCCCTCCCGGCAGGCCCGGCACGATAGCCGCGACCTGATCTGCGACTGTCGCCCTGGTATAGAGCAGATTCAGAATGGTGCCGCCCCATACACTATCAACTGTAACGGCAGGCGACAATGGCCTGGGTTCAGATGCAGACCGGGGTGCAATCGCGTGTTGTACACTGGAGCCTTCACGCGACCTTTCAAGGATCGGTAACTCCATGAATTCAGGCAGATTCGGCGGGCAGAAACCCACCTCGGCAAGCGCCAAGGCTGCGGCAGCGAACCTTGCAACACCGGCCGCAGGCGATTCCACGCGAGACGAGCGCGCCACGCTGTTGCGCAGTGCCCGACGCATCGTCTTCAAGCTCGGAACCAATGTCGTCGCCGAATCCGAGGGAAGTCTTTGTGTCTCGCGGCTGGAGCCGCTGGTAGCTTCGTTCGCAAAATTGAAACAGGCCGGCATCCAGATCATCCTCGTCTCCTCCGGAGCGGTCGGTCTCGGCCGCGGTGTTTTGGCGCTGCACAGCACGCGCACGCAGGATGTCGTGACCAAGCAGGCCTGCGCCGCCGTCGGACAGGCGCAGCTCATGCATGCCTACGAGCAGCTTTTTCATCCGCACGGCATCAATATCGCGCAGGTATTGTTGACCGAAGACGATTTCATGGACCGGCGCCGGTCGTCGAACCTTCGCCACACGATGGAGAAGCTGCTGAAACTCGGCGTGGTGCCGATCGTCAATGAAAACGACACGGTTTCGACGGCCGAGTTGGAATACACGGTTAAGGGGAGCCGGACTCGGATCTTCAGCGACAACGACCGCTTGGCGGCGCTGGTGGCAAGCCGGGTCGACGCCCAGGCACTCATCCTGCTCAGTAACGTGGAAGGATTGCTGCAGCTCCCCAAGAAGAACGCGGAAGATTCCGCCGAGCCGCCTGGACTGGCTATTCCGCTGGTGAAGGAGATTACGCCCGAGATCAAGGCCTTGGCATCGGGACCTTCACGGGGCGGACGCGGAGGAATGCTGACCAAGCTTGAGGCTGCCGAAATTGCCACCCGCGCCGGCGGCATTACCATCATCGCCAACGGGGGCAAGCCCGACATCGTGGAGCGCATTTTCCGCGGCGAGAACGTCGGGACGGCGTTCATCCCGGCGACACGCATGCCGGCCAAACGGCGCTGGATCGCCTACGCGGCCGACGTCAGCGGACGGATCGTGGTCAACGCCGGAGCTCGCGACGCTATTCTGCGCGGCAAGGCCAGCCTGTTGTGGTCTGGCGTTGTGAAAGTGGAGCGCCGCTTCAAGCCTATGGACGTAATCAGCATCGCCGACCCGGAAGGACGCGAAATTGCCCGCGGCATCGCCAATCAAGGCAGTGAAGAAGCGGAACTGCTGGCAACCGGCGGCGGCAAGACGCGACACGGCGACCAGCCCTCTCCGAAATCAGCGGTCCTGGTAACGCGGAACAATATCGTGGTGTTTGAGAGCTAGAGCGGGTATTGCAACGGTATTCGAGAATCTTCAGTCCTAAGGTGGGCTTGATGACAGCTAGATTTGTCAAAGCGGCGGAAGCGGCGGCGATGGTCAAGGACGGCGCCACGATGGCGACCGTCGGGATGACGCTGGTCGGCTCGGCGGAAAGCATTTGGAAGGCTTTGGAGGCGAGTTTCCTCGCCTCGGGAACGCCTCGCGATCTCACCTTTGTGCACGCGGCCGGGCAGTGCAATCGCGACCGCGGCAATCAGCACCTGTGCCACCAGGGAATGGTAAAACGGGTGATCGGCGGGCATTGGGGGTTGGCTCCGCGCTGGATGGAGATGATTGGCTCCAACCAGGTTGAGGCCTACAACCTGCCGCAGGGGCAGATCGCGCAGCTTTATCGTTCGATGGCCTGCGGACTGCCGGGCAAAATGAGCAAGGTGGGGCTGGGAACCTACATAGACCCCCGGGTCGAGGGCGGCAAAATGAACGCCCGGACGCGCCCTTTGCCCGACATCATCGAGGTGATGGAGTACGGCGGGGAAGAATATCTTTTCTACAAGGCGATTCCACTGGACATCGTCATCATTCGCGGCACCACTGCCGACGAAATGGGCAACATCAGCTTCGAAGAAGAAGCCATGAAGCTGGAGGTGATGCCGGCGGTGCTGGCCGCCAAGCGTTATGGCGGCAAGGTGCTGGCGCAAGTCAAACGCGTCGCCAGGACCGGTACGCTGCACCCCAAGCAAGTGGTGGTGCCGGGCTTTTTCGTGGATGCGATTGTGGTTTGCGACAACCCGGAACTGGATCACCGCCAAACCCACTCGTTTGCCTATGATCCGTCGCTCTCCGGCGACCTCGTGATGCCGGTGGCGGCGGTCGAACCCCTGCCGCTCTCCGTGCGCAAGGTGATTGGACGGCGGGCCGCCATGGAATTGACCCTGGGCACTGCGATCAACATGGGAACCGGTATCCCCAACGACATAATTGGCGGCGTGTTGGCCGAGGAAGGCCTGAGCGAAGACGTTCTGGTGACGGTCGAGTCGGGTGTCTATGGTGGAATTCCGGAGGGCGGCATCGACTTCGGCGTGGCCCACAACACCTATGCGCTCATCCCGCATGAAGTGCAGATGGACTTCTACAACGGCATGGGAATTCCCTTCACCTTCATGGGCGCCGGCGAGATGGACGAAGTGGGACACGTGAACGCAACCAAGTTCGGCGATCGCTCGCCGGGCTGCGGCGGCTTTATCGACATCACCCAGAACGCCGGGCATGTGGTGTTCTGCTCGACGTTCACGGCCCGGGGGCTGGAGGTCGAGTTCGCCGGAGGCAAGCTGCGGATCGTCAAGGAAGGAACGCAGAAGAAGCTCGTGAAGAAGGTCACGCAGATTTCGTTCAACGGCGAGATCGCCCGGCGAAAAGGTCAGAAGGTGCACTTCGTGACCGAACGGGCGGTCTTCGAACTGCGGCCCGAAGGCCCTGTGCTGATCGAGATCGCTCCCGGTGTCGACCTGAAGAGAGACATCCTGGGGCAGATGGAGTTCACGCCCATCATTGCCGGGGACCTGAAGACCACGGACGCGAGCCTTTACAACAAGGGACGGTTTGATTTGAAAGCAAAGCTGCACGCAAAAGCATAAAGAGAAAAGAGAAGAGAAAGGAAGCTATGCGACTCAAGGATAAGGTAGCCATTGTGACCGGAGCGGGCCGGGGAATCGGCCGCGGCATTGCGCTGAAGCTTGCCGAGGAAGGCGCGAAGGTCGTGGTGGCCGACGTCGTCGAAGAGAATGCGCAAAAAGTGGTTGAGCAGATCAAGCAGGCCGGGGGAAAGGCGATTGCCTCTAAGACCGACATTTCGCAGAAGCCCGAGGTCGAGGCCCTGTTCGCCAGGGCGGTGAGCGAGTTTGGACCGGTCGACATTCTGGTGAACAACGCCGGCATCAATCGCGATGGCATGCTCCACAAGATGAGCGACGAGGACTGGGCGAAGGTGATTGCCGTGAACCTGACGGGCACCTTCTACTGTCTGCGCCTGGCGGCGCAGCAGATGCGCGAGCGCGGCTACGGACGCATCATCAACGTGGCTTCCATGAGCTGGCGGGGCAACTTCGGACAGGCCAACTATGCCGCCGCCAAGGCTGGCATCGTTGGCTTGACGGGGACGGCCGCACGCGAGCTGGCGAAAAAGGGCGTAACCGTGAACGCCATCAATCCCGGCTTCGTGGATACCGAGATGACGCGCGGGGTTCCAGAGAAGACCTGGAACGCCATGATCGACAAGATCTGGATGGGCAGGGTCGGCGACCCGGCGGACGTGGGCAAAGTGGTGGCTTTCCTGGCTTCCGACGAGGCCGCCTATGTAACCGGGCAACTGATCGACGTCAGCGGCGGCATGGTGCTGTAGGGCGGTTTTGCGAGTAGGTATATCCCGACTATCAGGGTGTCATGGCGAGCGCAGTCGAGCCACCCTTTGTTTTCGGCAGCAGAACAAAAGGTGGCCGACTTCGCTCGCCATGACAGTCTGAATGTCCGGAAATCCACCGAGGACTAACCTTGGCTCCGGCTGCTCACCGAAACGATCCAGCCGAGGCTTTTTGGCGGCAAAGATGAATCTCGTCACAAGAGGTTGTGAGCGGTGAACTGGACTAACCGTCGCCTTGGGAAATAAGCTGCTCGGACCTCTTGGTCTATTAACTTGACAGGTATTTGCAGTCCGCCGCCATAAGAATCCTCCGTTTGCGCCAGAAGATTTCCACTTCCGCAGCGAAGGCCGGAAGACTACGAGCGGGGCGAAGGTGATCCCTTAGTGCAGTTGGAGAGATGCTGTATCCCAAGAGATGAACGTCGTTCCGAGCGAGCGACGCCTTGTGTCGCGAGTCGAGGAACCTTGTGTGTTGCTTTTGCTATAAAAACACAAAATCCTTCCACTCCGCTTCGCTTCGGTCGGGATGACGCCTCCTTGGAACATCGGGATACACCGACTGAGGAACTGCTCTAGCCTTTCAGGGACTTATGCCACGGCAATCGCCGCCTTTGGCCGGGGAGCCGGTGCTCGGGCGGCAAGCAACAAGGAGATGCTGATGATTTTGACCCAAGAAGAAGAGGCGATGCTGAGAGGCGACGAAGGTGAAGCCGCCAAGCTCGCGATGGAGATTCTGGTTAAGGTAGGCGAGAAGTTCGGCGCCAAAAGGCTTGTCCCCGTGGCCAGCGCCCATATCGTGCTGGCGATGTACAAGAGCATTTTTGACGCCGGCGTCGAAGTCTGCGAGAAGTTCGCCGCCATGGGCGCCAGGTTCAGGGTGCCGACTACGCTCGATCCGAGCGGCATGGATACGCAGAAGTGGCGCGAATTCAAAACACCCGATGCCTATGCGGAAAAGCAGTTGCGGGTCGCCAAGGCCTACGAGCAGATGGGCGCCATCATGAGCTGGACCTGCCTGCCGCACTTTACCGGGTCGGCGCCGCGCTTCGGCGAGCATGTCGGCTGGACCGAGTCCTCGGCGGTCGCCTTCATCAACTCGGTTCTGGGTGCGCGCTCCAACCGCGAGACCGCCGTGCTGGACGTCTGCATCGGCATCACCGGTCGCACCCCGGAGTACGGCTTGCACCTCCAGGAAAATCGCTACGGCAAAGCGCTGGTCAAGATGGAGATCGGCGGCCGGATGCTCCAAACCTGGGAATATCCGGTCCTCGGCTATTTCCTGGGCAAGACGCTGGGCAGCGAGATTGGCGTGGTTGAGGGTCTCGTGGGCAGTCCCAAGATGGACGAACTGAAATCGATGCTGGCAGCCGCCGCGGCTACCGGCCCGCTGGCGATGGTTCATCTGGTGGGGATCACGCCCGAGGCAAGGACCAGGGCGGAGGCATTTGGTCCGAACCATCTCGAACGCACCGTAACCGTAACCGAGGAGACTCTCAAGACGACCCGCGCCGAGATGTGCACGGTGAAAAGCGCCAAGATCGACCTGGTGGCGCTCGGCTGTCCGCACTACAGCATTGCCGAAATCCAGAACGTTGTGAAGTTGCTGGCCGGCCGCAAGGTCGCCGCCAACACCGAGCTCTGGATCTACACCACCAAGCAGGTCAGGGATCTGGCCGATCGCATGGGAATCATGGCGGAGCTGTTGGGACTCGGCGGCAAGATCGCGACCGAAACCTGCATGCTGATTTCTCCAGTGGAAACCTGGGGTTTCAAGACACTGATGACCGATTCAGGGAAGTGCTCCTACTACGCCCCCGTGCAATGCAAAACCGACGTTATCTTCGGCAGTGCCGCCGAGTGCGTGGAAGCCGCCGTGAATGGCCGGGTGGTTGCACCCCAGCAAGCCAAAAGCAGGCTTCCTGGGGACCCCGAGGGAGGGCGAGCGTGAAGACATTCAAAGGTAAGGGCGTAACCGATGGCAAGAATGCCGGGCCGGCGCTGGTGACCGGGCAGATGTTCGGCTTCTGGGGCGGAGTCGATCCAGCCACCGGCATCATTATCGATCAGCGGCACGAACTCTACGGCCAGAGCATCAAGGGCAAGGTCTTCGTCTTTCCCGAAGGGCGAGGGTCGACCGTAGGGGCGGCGATTATCCTGGAGTTGGCGCGCTGCGGCAATGCTCCGGCGGCGATTATCAACCATCACACGGAAGGCATTCTCGCCGCGGGCGGAATCCTCGCCGACAAGTTTTACAACACAAAATTACCCATCATCGATGGCCTTGAGATCGATCCGATCACCGAGATCAAGACCGGAGACTGGGTGGAAGTGGACGCAACCGCCGGCTTCATTACCGTCGGCAAGTAACCTCTGGATGAAACTCAACGGCCGCGGTGCTCGACACCCCAGCAAGCCAAATGCGGGCTTGCCGGGGGCCCCATCACCGGCCGGCAAGCAATTAAGAAGGAGACGACTTACATGAAGAACCTGAAGTATGTACTGGTTTTCGTAGTCATCCTGGCGTTAATTGGGGTCGCCTGTCAGTCCAAGCAAGAGGACAAGACCATTAAGATCGGCCAGATCGTGACCTCGTTTACAGGCGATGCCGCGATGTACGGCAATTTCCAGCGCGACGGCGCTCAGCTCGCCGCCGACGAAATCAATGCCGCTGGCGGAATCAACGGCAAGAAGATCGAACTATTCCCGCTCGACGATGCCAGCAAGCCGAACGTCGCCCTCAACGCGATGCAAAAGCTGCTGAATGAAACCAAGCCGATCGTCGTGCTCGGTCCCGACTGGTCGGGCAATACGCTGGCGGTCGCGCCGCTCGCCAAGCAGAATAAGATTCCGCAGATCACCAGCAGCAAGAGCCGCAAAATCACGCACGATGGCAATGACTTCATCTTCCGCGTGGTTGCCACTGGTCCGTTCATCGGGCAGGCTCTGGTCGATTACGCCTACAAACAGGGCTATCGAAAGATGGCCATTCTCTACACCAACAGCGACTACGGTGTGAGCGGCGGCCAGGGCGCCAAGGCAGCGTTGGCGAAGTATAAGCTCGAGCCCGCGGCCTATGAAACCTATAACGTCGGCGACAATGACTATACCGCGCAGTTGCTGCGCATAAAGAATTCGGGCGCCGATGTCGTAATCGACTACTCGATCCAGGTGGAAGGCGCGAAATCGCTCCGCCAAATGCGTGAAATGGGCATCAAGCTTCCCGTTTTCGGCGGCGACGCGTTCATTACCCCTGACTTCGCTAAGCTGGTCGGCCCCGAAAAGATGGAAGGCGTCATTGCCTCCTCTGCTTTCATCGTCTCCAACCCAGCCCCCGAGGTTCAGGGATTCGTGACCAAGTACAAGCAGAAGTTCGGGGTCGAGCCCGAAGATCACGCGGCGCCGTATTACGATGCGGTGAAGATCCTTGGACAGGTGATTGCCAAGACCGGCCCGGACAACGAAAAGATTGCCGCCGAGCTTCGCACTCTGAAGGGCTTCAAGGGCGTGCAGGGCGATTACACCGCCGACAAGTGGGGCAATCTCATTCACCGCGCCTCGTTGGCCAAGTACACCGGCGGCAAGTGGGTGTGGATTGCCGACGCCGACAACCTGGCCGATAGCGATTAGGGCCGCTTCAGAGATGCTGTATCCCGAAGGACCAACGTCATTCCGAGGGAGCGACGCCTTACGGCGCGAGTCGAGGAATCTTTTGTTTGTTTTGCCGCGGAAAACACAAGATCCCTCCGCTCCGCTTCGCTTCGGTCGGGATGACGTCTCGGTCACGAGCCGGCTACACCAACTCTGGAAATGCTTTGGCCGTCGGCAACACGAAAGGAGGTCCCGGACAGGACCTCCTTTGCCTGCGACGAGATCGAAGAGGGTTCTGTAATGGAATTATTCCTGCAGGTCGTGGCCGGAGGGACCGCCATCGGGCTGCTTTATGCGCTTCCTGCCTTAGCGATCGTTTTGCTGTGGAACACGGCAGGCTTTTTCAACCTGGCCCAAGGCGACTTCGTAGCCCTTACCAGCTACTTCCTGTATTTCTTCTACATAATGATGCACATGCCGTTTGTACTCGCGGCCGTGCTTACGATCTTGTGCCTGGGCGCGGTCGGTTTTATCGTGGACAAGGCATTGTTCCATCCGCTGCGGCGCTTCAACTGTAATCCATTGCTGATGCTCATCGTTACCATCGCCCTGTCGGTATTCCTCAAGAATCTGATCCGCGCTATCTGGGGCACCAAGCCGCTGTCGCTCGGGAATGTCTTTGGCGAGACCCCGTTAAACTTCTTTCATGCTCACATCATGCCGCACACGTTCTGGACGGTGGGCCTTTCGCTGCTGCTGATTATCGGGCTCTACATCCTTTCGCAGAAGTCGCTGCTCGGCGTAGCCATGCGAGCGGCGGCCGAAAGCCGGGAAGTGGCGCAATTGATGGGCGTGAAGAGCAACTTCATCATCAGCCTCTCGTTCGTCATCAGCTTGATGATCACTGCCGTGGCGGGCATCCTGGCGACGCCAATCCTGTTCCTGATTCCGGAGATGGGTGATTCGCTCGGCCTGAAAGCCTTTGCCGCCACCATCATCGGCGGTTTTGGCAACCCGCTGGGCGCGGTGGTCGGCGGCATCCTGCTCGGCATTGTCGAGACACTGGCCGGTATTTATCTTTCGTCGAGCTACAAGGACGCCATCGCCTTCGGCATTCTGATCGCCTTCCTGCTATTCAAACCCAAGGGATTGTTCAGCCTGAAGATCTCGGAGAAGGTGTAGCCCATGAAAGAACCGACTCCAGGCTTATCCCGTCCGACGCGAAATTGGCGCCGCTTGCTGGGCCCGAAGCAGCTCGCGTTGCTGGGCGCCGTCTTTGCCATGGTGCTGCCGCTGATTCTCAATAGCGACTACCTCATTCTGGTCACCGACATGGGTGCCGTAGTTGCGTTTATCGTGTTGGGACTGGTGGTGCTGGCCGGCTTCACCGGACTTGTTTCACTCGGACAGGTCGCCTTCTACTCGATCGGCTCTTATGTGGCCGCGATTGTAACCACCAGGCTGGGATTGTCACCGTGGTTCATGCTTCTTATCGCTCCAACCGTGGCCGCGGCCTTTGGCGTTTTGGTCGGCATTCCGGCGTTCAACCTCAGGGGCCCGTTCCTGGTGATCATCACCATCGGCTTCGCCGAGATCATCAGGATTCTGGTGATCAACCTCGAGCATCTCACCGGCGGACCCTTCGGCATCTCACGCATTCCGTCGTTGAAACTTGCCGGTCTGGACTTGGCGCGGCCTCTGTTTTTCTACTACTTCATCATCGTACTGCTGGCACTGGCGATGTATGGGGCCATCCGGCTGCGAAAATCCAGAGTTGGACGCGCCCTGATCGCCATACGCGACGATGAACTGACGGCCGAAGTGATGGGCGTCAACGTGAAGTACTACAAGATCATGTCGTTCGCGCTTTCGGCTTTCCTGGCGGGCTTTGCCGGCGCGCTCTATGCGTTCCTGACCGGTTATATCGGACCTGACCTGTACACGTTTAACGAGTCGGCGTCCTATCTTTGCATGAGCGTTCTAGGAGGCTTCAGCGCAGTCGTCTCTCCCCTCGTGGGCGTGCTGTTGACGCTTTTGCCCGAGCTTCTTCGCAGCCTGAAAGACTACTACATGCTTTTTTTCAGTTTCATCCTGATGGTACTGGTGCTCTTTGCCGCCTGGCGCGAGCATAAGGCGGCCAGCAGCGACAGCGACAAAGAAATGGGAGCTTGAAGTTGGCAAAGGTTACGCTGGAAGTGAAAGCCATCAGCAAGCGCTTTGGCGGAGTGCTGGCGCTGAACCAGGTGGATGTCAGCATCCTGGAAAATTCCCGGCATGTCATCATCGGTCCCAACGGCTCGGGAAAATCAACGTTGATCAACGTCCTTTCGGGTGTGTATACGCCCGAAGGCGGCGACGTTTTTTTCCTGGGAGAAAAGATTACCGGCCTGCCTCCCTACCGCATCACCGCCAAAGGCATCGCGCGCACTTTTCAGAACATCCGGCCCTTCCGCGGAATGAGCGTGTGGGAAAACATTGCGCTCGGCCTGCACTGCCGCACGCATTACGGACTGTTTGAAGCGATCTCGCACCTCGGTCGGGAACCGATTGAAAGCAAGAAAATCGACTCCAAGGTGACCGAACTCGCCGAGTTCTTTGAGATCGGCAATCTGCTCTCCGCAAACATGCAAAGCCTGCCCTACGGCAAGCAGCGGATCATCGAAATCGCACGCGCCCTGGCCAGCGAACCGAAGCTGTTGTTGCTGGACGAACCGGCCGCAGGCATGAACACGGCGGAGGCGCAGGCGCTCGCCCAGACCATCAAAAGGATCAGCGCACTGGGCGTCACCGTGGCCCTGATTGAACACAACATGGAATTCGTCAAGGAGATTGCCGATATCATTACCGTGCTTGATTCCGGTGAAAAGATCGCCGAAGGCAGTTTCCTGGACGTGCAATCGAATCGGCGGGTCGTCGAGGCCTATCTGGGCAAGCGAGTCGCGGCCAATGCTTGAGATCAAGAATTTACACGTCAAATACACCAAGGCGGAGGTCCTGAAAGGCGTCTCCCTGACCGTGCCGGAGAGCACGGTAGTCGCCGTACTCGGCTCCAATGGCGCCGGCAAGTCCACCCTGCTCAAGAGTCTTTCGGGCTTGGTGCGACCGCTGCCGGGCAGCAGCACCATGCTGGCCGGACGCGAGATTGCCGGCTTGAGCCCGGAAAAAATTGTCGCCGCCGGAGTGATACACGTTCCCGAGGGCCGCCGGATTTTCGGCACTCTTTCCGTGCGCGAGAATCTGCGCATGGGCGCATACCTCCGGCGAGATAAAAAAGACATCGAAACGGATTACGAAAAATGTTTCGCGCTCTTTCCCAGATTGAAGGAGAGGATCGAACAACAGGCAGGAACCCTGTCCGGTGGAGAGCAGCAGATGCTAGCCATCGCCCGCGGCCTGATGGCCAGTCCGAAGGTTCTGCTGCTGGACGAACCTTCCATGGGGTTGGCGCCAGTGATCGTCGACCAGATTTATGAAATCATCGCCAAGATCAAAAAACAGGGCGTAACCATGATCCTGGTCGAGCAAAACGCCACCCTGGCACTTTCGGCCTGCGATTTTGCCTACATCATGATGACCGGCGAAATCCGGCTCTACGGGACGGCGGCAGAGCTGGCGGCCAAGGACGATCTCATTAAGTCATACCTTGGCGCCTAGCAAGCTGCTGAAAAACGCGCCGAAGCCGGGGTCCCCGACGCGCGCCGTGGTTGCGCGTGTTGGGGCGGACAAAGCGAGGCGCGACGAAATGTGTAAGCCACAGAGTTACAGCACACTTGTGGAATGCTCGCGCCAGAGCAGACCTGTTTTTCAGCAGCCTGCTAAGGCTTACCTCCTAGCCGATTCCTTGCACTCCTGGGCGAGTTCCCGGAATTCCGTTCTGCTGGCTTCGCTTCGACGGCAGGAGCGTCTCTCGGCAGCCGCTTAGGTCCCGGCAACAGTTCTGGCGGGCAGCCTTTTTTTCCGGGCCATTACCGTGTAGTTGTGGCAAAATGCTTGACTTAGTGCGCAATCAAAAAACGTTTACACCCGGGGGGTACCTTCAATGCTGGCCGCGGCACGGCGTCTGTTCTTCCTGGCTCCATGCTGAAAGCAGCGATCTCCACCGGGAGTGATCGTGTTCTTAATCGATGTGTGTTTGCACGTTTCAATTGCATAGTCACTGGCGGGCGCAAAGCCCACAGATATTCGCAGCAAAGGAGTCGCTGGCATGAATACGTTGCCGCTGATGATCGGGGTGTTATGTTTTTACGCCCTGGCGTACCGCTTCTACAGCGCGTTTCTCGCGGCCAAGGTAATGACCCTGGACGATCGCAGAACAACGCCTGCACATTTGTATGAAGACCACCACAACTATGTGCCTTCACCGAAATGGGTGTTGTTCGGGCATCATTTCGCGGCCATTGCCGGCGCCGGTCCGCTGGTGGGACCGACGCTTGCCGCCCAGTTCGGTTTTGCGCCAGGACTAATCTGGCTGCTGGTCGGCGCCGTGCTCGCCGGTTGCGTGCAGGATTTCACGATTCTGGTTGCGTCGATTCGCCATAAAGGGCACTCCCTGGCGGAGATCGCCCGCACGGAAATCAGCACGTTTGCGGGTCTGGTAACCATGATTGCCGTGCTGCTGATCCTGGTCATAGCCTTGGCCGGACTGGGTATCGTCGTGGTCAACGCGCTCGCTGAGAGTCCCTGGGGCGTGTTTACCATCGGAATGACGATCCCCATCGCCTTCGCCATGGGCTTCTACATGTTCAAGAGCACACCGGGACAGATCCGGGTAGCTCTGCCCAGCGCGTTCGGTGTCGTCGCCTTGTTGGCTTCGGTTGGCGGTGGGCATTGGTTTGCCGCATCTTCGTTCGCACACTTTCTCACCTTCACGCCGCATCAGATCTGTTTGCTGATGGCGACTTACGGCTTTATCGCCTCGATTCTGCCGGTCTGGATGGTGCTGGAACCACGCGACTATCTCTCGACCTATCTGAAGCTGGGCACAATTGCCGCGCTGATTATCGGCATTATGGTTGCCCACCCGAACATTCAGTTCCCGGCCGTCACGCAGTACATTCACGGCGGCGGACCCATCATTGCGGGCAAGCTGTTCCCGTTCCTGTTCGTCACCATCGCTTGTGGCGCGATTTCGGGTTTCCATTCGCTGGTCTCTTCCGGCACCACGCCGAAGATGCTCGATAAGGAAACCGATGCGCGCTTTATCGGATACGGCGCGATGATCTGCGAGTCGCTGGTAGGCGTCATGGCCCTGATTGCCGCCTGCTCGATGTTCCCCGGCGACTACTTTGCCATCAACACCCCGGCTGCGGTCTTCGCCAAGCTGGGCTTGCACACCGTCAATCTGGATATGTTCTCGCGGGAAATCGGCGAGAAGCTGGCCGGACGCACCGGTGGCGCGGTCTCTCTTGCCGTTGGCATGGCCCAGATTTTCCGCAGCATTCCGGGCATGGACAAACTGGTGAGCTACTGGTACCACTACGCGATCATGTTCGAGGCGTTGTTCATCCTCACCACGATCGACACCGGTACACGCGTCGCCCGCTACGTTATGCATGAACTGCTGGGCCGCGTCTACAAGCCTTTCGGCAACCACACTTGGCTGCCCGGCAACCTGATCGGTACCTTCCTGGTCGTATACGCATGGGGTTTCCTCATCTGGACGGGCAGCATTTCCACCATCTGGCCGCTGTTTGGCACTGCCAACCAGTTGCTGGCGACGATCGCGTTAGCGGTCACCACCACTTTCCTGATCAATATGGGTAGAGCCAAGTATGCCTGGATCAGCCTGGTACCGATGATTTTTGTTGGAATCACGACGGTTTCCGCCGGGGTCCTTTCGATTCCGCGGATCTTCTGGCCGCTGACCCACGTTCCGGGCAAGGAGTTTGTCGGCTACATGGATTCGTTTTTGATGGTTTGCTCCATCGTCGGTGTCCTGGTGGTCTCGTTTGAAGCGGTGCGCCGCTGGATCAAGACGCTCAGTGGCGAGCCAATTCCGCAGGAGGCCTTCGGACCGCCGGCGGATATGGGCAAAGAGACCGTAAAGATGGGTTGCTGCTGACGTAATCCTGGGCGGCAACGTTTAGCAGGTGCGGGGCTAAAGGCTCGCGGCGGGCGCAACAGGCGCTGGTCGAGGCCTCACCGCACCTTTTCTTTTTGCGTTTTGCTCTCTGCCGGAGTGTCATGGGTCACCCGAAATTGTGAGTGATATCACTTACGCCTTGTACGCGCCCGACAGACAATCCTTGGCTGGCTAAATGATTTAGTTCCGCAAGCGGACGGTCGATTTTTGCAGTTCCGTTCCATTCTGTTTTCCGGCGATGTACCGGGAACTTGCTTGAAAGTTCTGTTTGAAGATTACTTAGGAGTATCCATGGCAACCGCTGCTAGCTCCGCCAAGACATCGCGTAGTGGCCTCAGTTCGGCTGAACTGAAGCAAAAGCTGTCGGCCGCGATCGATCCTGCCCGGATTCTGAACCGGCCGATCGACGTTGTCGCCTTTGCCTCCGATGCCAGCTTTTACCGGCTAATTCCGGAGGCTGTGGTTCAGCCGCAAGGGGTGGAAGAGATTCAGGCGTTGTTTCGGTTCAGCCAGGAGCACGGCATTCCGCTCACGTTCCGGGGGGGCGGCACCAGCCTTTCCGGACAAACGGTGAGCGATGGCATGCTGGTGGATGTGGCTCGCCATTGGCGCGGCTTCAAGGTGGAGGAAGGCGGCAAGAAGATCCGCCTGCAACCGGGCGTGCTCGGCGGGCAGGCCAATGCCGCATTGTACCCATATGGCAAGAAGATCGGTCCTGATCCGGCCTCGGTGGCGATTGCCTCGATCGGCGGCATTCTGTCGAACAACTCCAGCGGCATGTCCTGCGGCGTTGTGCAGAACGCTTATCACACGCTCGAATCGCTGACGTTCGTGTTGCCCACGGGAACAGTGATCGACACGGCGGCTCCCGATGCCGACGAGCAGTTCCGGCTGAAGGAGCCGGAGCTGGCGCGCACGCTGCTGGAGTTGAAGCAGCGCATTGAGGGCAATCCGGCTCTGGCCGCGCGGGTTCGCGCCAAATACAAGATGAAGAACACGACCGGCTATGGGTTGAACGCGTTTGTGGATTTCGAGCGGCCGGTTGATATTTTCCGTAATGTGCTGATTGGCTCGGAGGGAACGCTGGCCTTCATCGCGGAGGCGGTGTTGCGCACGGTGCCGGATCTGCGCGTGAAGTACACGGGATTGCTGCTGTTTCCAAACCTCCATGCCGCTGCCGCCGCGATCGTGCCCTTGCGCGAAGCCGGTGCGGCTGCCCTGGAAATGATGGATCGGGCTTCTCTGCGCGCCATTCAGGACCTTCCCAGCATCCCCCCCGTGATCAAGGGCTTGGCCGACGATGCCGCGGGCATTCTGGTGGAATTCCAGGTGGCCGACGAGCAGGACCGTCCATTGCTGGAGGTAAAGTTGCAAGAGGCGGTCGCCAATCTCACCCTCGTGGCTCCCCCGTCGTTCACTCATGATCCGGCCGAACAGGCGCAGTTCTGGAAGATTCGCGCCGGTCTCTTTCCCACTGTGAGCATAGCGCGAGCAACCGGCACAACGATGATCACCGAGGACTTGGCGTACCCGGTCGATCGCCTCGCCGAGGCGGCGATGGATCTGACGGCAATGTTCAAGAAGCACCACTACGACGACGTCATTCTTTACAGCCACGCCAAAGATGGAAACCTGCACTTCATGATGCCGCAGGGCTTCAACGAGCAGTGGCAAGTGGAGAAATACTCGGGTCTGCTGGAAGACGTGGTAGCAATGACGGTGCAAAAGTACGATGGGGCGCTGAAGGCGGAGCATGGGACGGGGCGGAACATGACTCCATTCGTACGCATGGAGTGGGGTGATGAAGGCTACGCGATCATGCAGCAGCTGAAGCAGGCGGTGGATCCGCGCGGCCTGCTGAATCCCGGCGTCATTATCAATCCGGACCGGCATTCCTATATCGCCAATCTGAAGCGTACGCCTGTCATCGAGCCGGAGGTCGACAAGTGCATCGAATGCGGCTTCTGCGAGCCGAAATGCCCGAGTCGGGATCTGAGTCTGACGGCGCGGCAACGCATCGTGGTTCGGCGCGAGATGCAACGTCTGAAGGAAGCCGGCGATCTGGCGGGCTACGCCGCCCTGGATGCTGACTTCCCATACATGGCGCTGGACACCTGCGCGGTCGACGGACTTTGCGCGACAAACTGTCCGATGGGCATCGATACATCGAAGCTGACGAAGTATTTTCGCAAGATCCGGCACACCGAGCAGGAGCATAAGCGCGCGGTAAGCGCGGCGCGTAACTTTGCCGCCACCGAGCGGCTGGCGCGGCTCGGGCTGTCGCTAGGGCATCTGGCTGCATCGCTGTTCGGGCATACGACGATGGCCAGCCTGACGCGCGGGCTGCGCGGCGTGACCGGCCAGGTTCTGCCACTGTGGAGCAAGGAAATGCCACGGCCGCGCAAGGGCGAGCTGCCGGTGACGACGGCTGCTGGAGCGGCGGCGGTGTACTTCCCCACCTGCGTCTCGCGGGTGATGGGCGCCCTGCCGGGCGAACCGGATGACGTTACGCTGATGGGCGCGCTGCTCAATGTGGCGGAACGAGCGGGTGTAAAGCTGTACGTTCCGCAAGATGCGGTGGGAGTTTGCTGCGGCGTGCCGTTCTCGTCGAAAGGCTTCGACCCGGCACACCATGTGGCGGTCAACAATGCCATCGAGCGCTTCTGGAAGTGGACGGGCGAGGGCGCGATTCCCGTGGTGGTTGACACCAGCCCGTGCAGCCACGGACTGCTGACGGCAAGGCCGCATCTGACGGCGGAAAACCAGGCGCGGTTCGACAAGCTGCGGATCATCGACAGCATCGAGTTCGCCAACGATCGGCTGCTGCCGCGACTGACGGTGGCCCGCAAAGTACATTCGGTGGTGCTGCATCCGGTGTGCTCGGTAACCAAGATGGGACTGACGAATAAGCTGGTGAGCGTTGCCGGGGCTTGCAGCGACCGGGTCACGGTGCCGCAAAGCGCCGGCTGTTGCGCCTTTGCCGGCGACCGCGGGTTCCTGTTTCCGGAATTGACGGAGTCGGCGACTAAGCCGGAAGCCGCCGAGGTGCTGGAAGGCAACTACGACGGACACTATTCGAGCAGCCGCACTTGCGAAATCGGCATGACGCGGGCGACGGGCAAGGTCTATCGCTCCTTCATCCACCTGCTCGACTTCGCCACCAAGCCGTAAGCTCCGCCGGCGATAGCAAGGCGCGCCCAGCCCCGGCGCGCCTTTTACATTGCTGATCCACCGTTAACGGTTCTCGTTATCAACAAGCGCTAACCACCAGCCATGACGTGCGCTTTACATTGCCGATCTCGGCTTCAGAAACTCTGCTTGCCCGCGGGTTGCATGCTTCATCTTGCGGCCTGGCATCATCCAACCCTCGTAGAGCGGTTTCAGAATAGGTGTATCCCAGTGCTATCCAGCTTTGTGGGACATACCTTTCGCGAAGCCGGTCTAGACCCTGATGGGTTCGCGAGGTGCCGCCGTGGCAGAGCAGCGCAATCGATATCTTACGCAGCAGGAGAGCAGCGACCTGGGATTTGGCTCGGTGGTCTCGAATCAGCCGAAGCTCAGGCTGCTCAATCGCGACGGATCATTCAACGTGGTTAAGCCGAACCAGCGATGGCTGCTGAGAGTTTCCGGTTATTATCGCCTGCTCACCATGTCCTGGCCGGCATTCTTCACGATGGTGCTGCTCTTTTACGTCGGCATTAACCTGGTCTTTGCCGGCGTTTACTACCTGCTCGGTGCAGATGCTCTTCAAGGCAACATCCAAACTTCGGCCTTTCTGCGTGACTTTTTTTTCAGCATTCACTCTTTCGCCACCATTGGTTACGGCAATATCGTTCCGGTCGGAGTGTTGGCCAACCTCGTGGTGGCTTTCGAAGCGCTGGTCGGGTTGCTTGGCTTTGCCCTGGCAACCGGCATGGTTTTCGCGCGCTTCTCTCGGCCGATCGCCGACATCGTGTTTTCCCGGAACGCGGTCATCGCGCCCTATCGTGGCATCACGGGCTTCGAATTCCGCGTCGTCAACGCACGCGAAAATCAACTGATCGAACTGCATGCGACAGTGATTTTCAGCCGTTTCGAAAGCGTGGATGGCCGTCTTCAGCGCGTCTTCACGGGCTTGTCGCTGGAGCGCGAATCCGTCAGCTTCTTCCCGTTGAATTGGACCGTGGTGCACCCGATTGACGAAAACAGCCCGCTGTTCGGCTGGACGCAGGAAAGGCTTCTCGAGTCGAACGCGGAATTTCTCATTCTGCTGACGGCCATTGACGAGACTTTTGCGCAGACCGTGCACGGCCGTTCCTCCTATGCGGCGAGCGAGGTTCTATGGAACGCACGCTTCGCCCCCATGTATCGCAATGTCGGAGGCGCGATGGAGTTGGACATCTCGCAATTGCACGCCGTCACTCCGGTAGGTTCCCAGGCCGCCGCCGATTGAGCGCTCCCGATGGTCGCGGTTTTGTATCGAAAGAATGTATGCGGTTGCGGTACCATGAAATGTTTTCGCGGGTGCTTAATGGGTAGATAGACAAACAATGGCCACGTTTGCTGCGGTCGATATTGGCGCCAATTCCGTTCGACTGAAGATTGCCGCGCTCGTCAACCATCGCCTCTCGGTGGTGCACGAGGACCGCGAGGTAACCCGGCTGGGAGAATCGGTGTTCCGATTCGGCGTGCTTGATCCGGCCGCTATGGCGCACACCGTGAAGGTCCTCTCCCGCTTTCACAGGGCAGTGCAAACCTATGGCGCGGAAACCGTCCGCGTGGTGGCCACCAGCGCGCTGCGAGACGCCAACAACGGCGCCGCCTTCAAAGCCTGGGTGCATGCGGCGACGGGATGGCAAGTGGAAGTCATCACCGGGTTGGAAGAGGGCCGCCTCATTCATCTCGGCGTCGTTTCCGGTTCGCGGCTGCCGCCTGGGCGCATGCTGCTGATCGATCTGGGCGGCGGCAGTTGCGAGCTGATTACTTCTCTGCGCGGCCAGATCGAAAAGATCTACAGTCTGCCGCTTGGGGCAGTTCGCCTCACGCGAACTTTTTTGCAGCACGACCTTCCCAAGAAGCGCGAGCTGCAGCAGTTGAAATCGTTTATCGAGGAGGAGGTCGGGCGCGTTGAAGCCGAACTGACGGCATCGCGCGTGCGCTTGACCGTGGCGACCTCAGGCACGCCCGCGGCGTTGGCCGACATGTGGGCCGCCCGTTCCAAGAAGCGCAGCAACATCGTTCCGCGGAAGGCGGTGGTTGGGCTTGCGGCGCAGTTGGGAAAGATGACGGTCGATCAGCGCCGGGCGATGAAAGGAATCGGGCCAAAGCGGGCCGAGATCATTGTTGCCGGAGCCATGGTCTTTTCCGAACTGCTCACCCGCCTTCATCTGCCGGAATTTCGCTACTCGCCGCTCGGTTTGCGCGATGGAATCCTGGCGCAGATGATGTCCGAGTACGATGTCAGTCCGGGAATTCGCAAGCGCATCGCCTCCGAACGCGAAAACACGCTGGCCAAAATGACGGCGCATTACTCGGTCGACATGCGCTATGCGCGGCGTGTCCGCGAGCTTGCCGCCGAACTCTTCGTCGGCCTCCGGCCTGTGCATGATCTGCCTGAGGAGTATGCCGACTGGCTGGCCGCCGCCGCCATGTTGCAGGAGACCGGATCTTTTATTAACCGCGCCGGCCGTCACCGCCACGCTTACTACACCATCGCCCATTCAGAGATGTTCGGGTACACCATTCGCCAGCGCCACATTGTCGCCGCGATTGCGCGCTACGTGGGGAACTCGCGGCCTACGCCGGAGAGCAGGCCCTTGCGCGTTCTGCCCACAGCCGATCAGTTGCTGGTCCCCAGAGCCGTGCTGTTGCTGCGCTTGGCGCGGGCGCTTGAGCAGGGCAGGCGCGGAACGGTAACCGGCGTGCGCGTCCGTGTGGAAACTCGCCGCGTAGTCATGCTGCTGAACGCGAAACGCTCTCCAGACCTCGAATTCTGGGCGCTGAACCGGGAGCGGGATTATTTCCGTGCGGTCTTCGGCCGCGAACTTGCGGCCTTCGAATCCGAGTGACCGCTGCGCGCAACCTTGGGGGTCAGCAGCCAGGTGAGCACCGGCTGCTTACTGTCGTAGTCAACGCGGGCCACGCTGCCCTTCTTCATGTCGACCGCTTTGTCGAAGGCGCCGTTCGTCACCAACAGCGAAAGAAACCTGCTGATCGAGGGATTGTGTCCCACGACCATCACCGCATCCAGCTTGCCGTGGCGGCGCAGCAGTTCGCGGAAGTCCTCGTACGTCGCATTGGGGCTCAAGGCCGCATCGAGTATCAGCTTGGAGTCATAGCCGAGTTCATTGCCGACCAGCGAGGCGGTCTGCGTGGCCCGCTTCAAGGGACTGGAAATGATCAGGTCGACCTGGACGTCGAGTGTGCTCAACAGACGCCCGACATCGCGGCACTGTCCGATTCCTTCCTTGTCGAGAGGCCGCTTTTCGTCCACCGCGGGGTTGGCGCGGCTTTGTCCGGCACTGGCATGGCGCAAAAAGTACACTAGCATTGGCTTACCTTACACTTTGCCGCTGCCGCTTGCGGATGGCGCGAGCCGGAGCAGCCGGAATTGCCGAGATATCGCGTTTGCCCTCGGCCAGCTCAACCAGAAACTGCTGTGCCGAAAACCGCGGCTGACCGCGCCCTTTCGGCCGCTCGACCTCGTAGGAGCCGCCGCGCCGCAACACTCGGGCTTTAACATTATCCGCCAGGTACGCCGCTAAAATCTCGTGACGAACGCGCGCCCTGAGCAGCGGATCGCGAATGGGGAAGACAACCTCCGCGCGCTCATAAAGGTTGCGCGGCATCCAGTCGGCGCTGCCGGCGTAGATCTCCTCTTTGCCGCCGTTCTCGAAATAGAGAATCCTGCTGTGCTCCAGAAACCGGCCTACGATGCTGCGCACGCGGATGCGGTCGCTCAGCCCGCGTATCCCCGGGTTCAAAGCACACATGCCCCGCACGATCAGATCGATTTGCACCCCGGCCTGCGAGGCGCGGTACAACTCCTGGATGACATGCTTGTCGAGCAGGGCGTTCATCTTGGCAATGATGCGGGCGGGCTTGCCTTGCCGTGCGTGCTCGGCTTCGCGCGCAATCAGGTTGGCGGTGTTCTCAGCCAGGTTGAGAGGCGCCACCAGCAGGGGCTCATAATTCGGCTGCTCGGCATAGGCGGTCAGGAAATTGAAAACGTAGTGCACGGATGTGGTGATCTCTTCCTTCGCGGTGAGCAGGCTCAGATCGGTGTACAAAGCGGCTGTCGTCGGGTTGTAATTGCCGGTTCCGAGGTGCGCATAGCGCCGCGTTACGCCGTCCGGGTCCTTGCGCGCCACCAGCAGCAGCTTGCAGTGCGTCTTCAGCCCGACCAGGCCGTGGAACACCTGCACTCCGGCATTTTCCAGCTCGCGCGCCCATTTGATGTTGGAGGCCTCGTCGAACCTTGCCTTCACCTCGACCACAACCGTCACCTCCTTGGTCGCCGCCGCCTCCATCAGCGCCTGGACGATGGGTGACTCCTGATTGGTTCGATACAGCGTCTGCTTGATCGAGAGCACATTCGGATCGGCCGCCGCCTTCTGAATGAACGCGACCACGCCATTGTAGGAATCGAACGGATGATGCAGCAGCACGTCTCGCTGGCGAAGCGCCTCGAACAGATCCCGCTCGCCCTTGGCAACGCTCCACTCGCGCGCCACGAACGGCTGAAACTTCAGCTCCGGACGATCGACCTCGCCGTGCAGGTGTGAGAGCCGCGAAAGATTGACCGGGCCTCGGGTGCGAAAAACCTGCCACTCCTGCAATTCGAAAACATCGCGCAGGCGGTCGATGATTTCGCTGTTGGCTCCGGCTTCGATTTCCAGCCGGACGGCGTCGCCCTTGTGCCGGTTGTGCAACTCCGCTCGCACCGACTCCAGAACGCTCCGCGACTCCTCTTCCTGCAAATAGAGATTGCTGTTGCGGGTGATGCGGAACGCGCCTTCGGAAATGATGTCGTATCCGCGATACATTCTGGCGGCGTGCATGGAAACGACGTCGGCCAAAGTGACGTAGCTGTACGATCCGGGACCTTCCGGCAGGCGAACCAGGCGGGGCAGAGCGCGAGGCACGGTGATGACGCCCATGTAGGTCGTCGAAGCACGCCGCCGACGCCGCAACAACAGCGCCTGGCACAAGGCCTTGTTGATGACTCGCGGAAATGGATGAGCCGGATCGACCGTCACGGGCGTCAGCAGCGGGTCCAGTTCGCGCATCGAGTAGTCCGCTAGAAAGGCGCGCTGGGCATCGTCAAGGTCTCCAATCGAGAGTACATTGATGCCCGCCTCGGCCAGCGCCGGACGCAACTGCCGGTTCCAGCAGTTGTATTGGCCGGCAACAAACTCGTGCAACAAGCCGGCCAACTGCGCGCACTCCTCGGTCGGGGTCAGCCCGTCCGGACCGGCGTCGTTATAGCCGTCTTCGATCCTTTGCAGCAGGCTGGCGATGCGCACCTCGAAAAACTCGTCGAGATTGCTGGCCGTAATCGCCAGGAACTTTACCCGCTCCAGCAGCGGATTGGAATCGTCCTCCGCTTCCTCCAATACCCTGTGGTTGAACTGCAACCACGAGAGATCACGGTTGAGGTAGTACTCCGGATTGTCAAGGCTCTTGCGTAACACGCGACTCGTCCTGGATTTAAGAGGTCCTGGATACCTGGATAGATGATAGATGCTAAAGATGGAAGCCAAAGCCGCCATCAGCCATACCGTTAGATGATCGAGACGAACAATTAGTCTACTCGTTGCGTCAAGCTGGATTCGGCGCGCTTCCCCATCCGCAAAGCCGTTCGCCCGCAATTCAGGCCGCGGGGGTCCCCGCAAACGTGCTTTGCATTTGCTGGGGGGACCGTTCGACTCTTCGAAAAAACCGATGTATCATCGCCTGGATGGAAGGGTTCAACTATCATCACTTGCACTATTTCCGGGTGGTTGCCCGGGAGGGCAGCATCGCCCGGGCGAGCAAACAGCTCAAGCTAGCGCCGCCAACCATCAGCGCGCAGGTGCACGAGCTGGAAGAATCGCTGGGGCAGAAGCTCTTTACGCGCGCCGGGCGCGGACTCGCGCTCACCGAAACCGGTCAGACGGTTTACGGCTATGCCAAGCAGATTTTTCGTCTCGGGAACGAGATGGTCGATGCCGTTGATGGGCAGCCCGCGGCCAGGCCGGTTCAGCTTCGAGCCGGCGTGGATCGCACCATGTCAAGATTGGTTGCCAACCGGATACTCAAACCGGCGCTTCGCGTTGGCGGGCGCGCCAGCATCGTCGTGCGGGAGGATACGCTTGAGCGCCTGGTGGCGCAGCTTGCACTCGGCACGCTTGACCTGGTTTTATCCGATTCCCCCGCCTTGCCATCGCGAATCAAGGTGTACGCTCATGTGCTCGGCGAATGTCCGCTGTCGCTTTTTGCGCGCACCTCGCAAGCGGCGGCGTTAAAGCGGTGCTTCCCGCGTTCGCTCGATGGCGCGCCGTTGCTGCTCCCTTGCGTAGACTCGAGCGTGCGGCAGGCGATCGATCGCTGGCTCGAGGCCGAACGCCTGCGCCCCGTCATCGTTGGCGAGTTCGATGGTTCAACGCTGATGAAATTGTTCGGGCAAGCGGGACACGGCATTTTCCCCGCCCCTTCGCCGCTGGAGCGGGAGGTGCGAAAACAGTACGGCGTCACCGTGATCGGGCGAATTCCGGGTATCAGGCAGCGGCATTACGCGTTCTCGGCAGAGCGAAACCCCAGGCATCCAAGTGTGGTTGCAGTCCTACGGGCTGCCCGTGCCGCGCTCGCGGGTTGAGCGCTACGGGTATCGCCACGGCAAGAGCTGGTCCCTATGCCAAGACGCTCGCTCAATGAATTGGTAGCCCGCTTTGACGATTTAGGCCCGCAGTGCGCCTGTGTTTTCCGCAACGGCTATCGCACGCTCCGCTGGAGCTACCGCGACATTGCAACGCTAGCCCGGCGCTTTGCGCTCGAATTGCAACGCCGAGGCATCGTCAAAGGTGATCGCGTCGTACTCTGGGGAGAAAACCGCGGCGAGTGGGTGTCGGTGTTCTGGGGCTGCGCCCTGCGTGGCGTTATCGTGGTGCCTCTCGACCGAGGTTCCTCTCAGGATTTTGCAGGCGCGGTGGCCGGGCAGGTTTCGGCGCGGTTGCTGGTTTCGACTCGCGGTTTGCAGATCGCCGGCGTGCCGCAAATCGAACTCGAATCTCTGACCGGGAGCCTGGGCCGGTTAGACGGCCGGCTCGATGCAATCGAAATATCGCGAAACGATCCTCTCGAGATCATCTTCACCTCCGGCACCACCGCCGAACCCAAGGGAGTAGTCATTTCGCATGGCAACGTGCTGGCCAACCTCGAACCGCTTGAGCAGGAAATTGCCAACTACCTGCGCTACGAGCGATGGGTTCATCCGCTTCGCTTCCTCGATCTGCTTCCGTTGAGTCATGTTTTTGGCCAGTTTCTCGGGCTGTTCGTGCCACAGTCGATGGGGGCAACCGTCGTTTTCCAGGAATCCCTTTCACCTTCCGAGGTCATTCGCATCTGCAAGCGCGAGCGAGTGTCGGTGCTCATCACCGTGCCCCGCATGTTGGAATCGCTGCGCGCCAAGCTCGAACGCGATTTCGAAGCGGACGGAAAACTGGATGCCTTCCGGAGCCGCTTTATCGCTGCCGAAGGTGCGCACATCCTGCGGCGCTGGTGGAAATTCCGCGATGTGCACCGGCAGTTCGGATGGAAGTTCTGGGCCTTTATCTGCGGCGGGGCAGCTTTGGACGAAGCCACCGAGACTTTCTGGTCACGGCTGGCTTTCGCCGTAGTGCAAGGCTACGGCCTCACCGAGAGCACGTCGCTCATCAGTGTTAATCATCCCTTCCGCACGGGTCGGCGGTCCATTGGCAAACTGCTGCCTGGGCGGGAAGTGAAGCTCGCTCCCGATGGCGAGATTCTCGCGCGGGGAGAAAACATTGCCGCCGGCTACTGGCATGGCCAGGGGCTGACTCCGGTTTCCGGCGACGGAGGATGGTTCCACACCGGCGATCTCGGTGCGCTTGACGAGCAGGGAAACCTTTATTTCAAGGGCCGCAAGGACTCCATGATCGTCACGGCGGCCGGCATGAACGTCTACCCGCAGGATCTGGAGGCGGCGCTGCGCCGTCAACCGGGGGTGCGGGATTGCGTCGTGCTTGCATGGCCGTCGGGAGGCAATGCCGAGCCCTGCGCCGTACTTCTGCTCGAACCCACGGCCGACGCCGGCCACATTGTACGCGACGCAAATCGCGAGCTCGCCGAATACCAGCAGATGCGCCGCTGGTTTCGCTGGCCCGACGCCGATTTTCCGCGCACCGCGACGCGGAAGCCGAAAGTGGCCGAAATCGAACGCCGCATCCTCAAGCAAGAAGTGTCGTCTCCGGTTGAGCGTTCATCGCTGGCGGAGTTGATCGCCCGCATTCATTCCGGCAAAACCGGTGAGCGTGCCGCGCCGCTGCAAGAAGAGCTGCAACTGAGTTCGCTGGATCGCGTGGAGTTGATGAGCGCGCTCGAAGATCGCTATCAGGTCGATCTCGATGAGGCGCGCTTCACGCGGGCGACCACCCTCGGCGATCTCGAGAAGATGCTCGAAGGCGTCGAGCAGCGCGCCACCAGCTACAGTTTTCCGCGCTGGGCGCAAAGCTGGCCGGTGCGGCTGGTCCGCACAGCCGTGTATCACCTGCTGACCTGGCCGGCGACCATGATCCTCGCCGCGCCGCGCGTGCTCGGGCGCGAAAACCTTCGCGGCATCGCCGGGCCTCTCTTGGTCGCGTGCAATCACGTCACGGAAATCGACATCGGATTCGTGCTCGCCGCGTTGCCGTGGCGCTTGCGAACGCGGCTTGCAACCGCCATGGTCGGCGAGCGCCTCATCGGCATGCGTAACGGCACGTGGCGCCACGGGACAGGCGATCCCTCGCCGCCAAAAGCCGTCGATTGGTTTTGGCGCGCTCTCGACCTCATCGATTATTTCCTCGTGGTGTCGCTATTCAACGTGTTTCCGCTGCCGCGGGAGAGCGGCTTCCGCGAGAGCTTTTCGTTTGCCGGCGAACTCGTCGACCGGGGATGCAGTGTGCTCGTATTTCCCGAGGGCGCCCTCACCAAGGACGGCGCACTGCAACCGTTGCGCTCCGGCATCGGAGTGCTTGCCACTCACCTGGGGGTTCCGGTGTTGCCGGTGCGAATCGATGGTCTCTACGAAGCCCGCGTACGTGGGCGCAGACTGGTTGGACCGGGAAAGATCGTCGTCCGGCTCGGCAAGCCGGTGAGTTACCGGCCGGACGAGAATCCGAACTCCATCGCGCGCGATCTGGAGAGGCGCATGCGCGAGTTGTAAACCGGATCGCCCGGTTCGCGCTCAGGGGCGCGTTTCGCTGACTTGCGGGCGCGCCGTGGTCGCCGTCCGCACCAGCAGCGGCATGCGTGGAAAGGCAAACTGTCCGCCGGCGTCGTCGATGACATTCACCTGGCAGGTGTACCAGCCGGGCTGCAATTGCGCAGCCGGCACCTCGAAGGAAAAAGCCGCTGCCCTGCGTTCGGGGCGGTTCAGCTCGCCGGTTTCGACGAGCGGGGTTTCGTAAACTTTCACCTTGCCCCGGAAAAACTGGATGCTGGTGAGTACGTGAATCGGGTTCTTTGCGTCGCTCTTGCCCGCCTTGGCCGGATCGTAAATCTCGTAGTAGAACATCATCGGCTGATCCACGGCGAAGACGTGCGCAATATTAGGAATCAATTCCGCCCCGTCGCTGACCAGTGGATTCTGCGACTTCTTTTGCGTCGAGGCGACGCGCTGGCTGGCCAGCACCACCGAACTCATCTTGAGCGGAGCCTTCCGCAGGTCCGGAACGGCGAAGTCGGTTTCAAACGAGCCCAGCTTGCCATTCTGGTTTTCGCGCACCACGAACTTCAGATGATACTTGCCTGACGGTAGCAGGAATCCGGTGTTGTACTGCGCGTTCTTGCGTCGTCCCACCGTGCCGTTCTCGATTGCCAACTTGATGGTTTGACGGATGTTGCCCACCGGGAACTTGCTCTGCCGGTCGCGAACCAGGCCAAGCACGTCGAGCGAGGCTTGGTCGCTGGCTCCGGAAGGGATTGCCGAGCCCGGCACAACTGCCGATAACAGCACAAAGAATCGATCCGATTCGGTGCGGAAGTACTGGGTCGAAAGGTACACCGGCAGATCGGTATTCGGCAGATCGGAGTTCAACTCCGCTTCCATCTGCCGGTCGCGATCGTCCCGGGTAAAGTGCCGGAAATCGCGCGGGCCGTAGTAGCCGCGGCGGTAGTCGAGTTTCACGTCGGGCCGGTTGACCTTGACGGTGATCTTGCGATAGTGGCCGTCCATTGCGGGGTTCGTGCTGCGGTAGCCGAGAACGTAATAGCTCTCCATGTCCGCCTGCACCTTGGCGAAAGCTTTGCTGAAATCGTTGCTGTCGAGGAATGCCTTGCCGCCCGTGTCGGAGGCCAGCGTAACCAGCGTCTCCTGCGTCCTGAAATTCGAATCGTAAGCGGATGTAATCGCGTTGCCGTTATAAGCGGCCTTGCCGTGCAGGCTCGCCGACTGCGCGCTGCCGCCGGGGACGATCGCTTGCAGTCCGCGCGAGTCTACAGGGTAAATCGAAACATTGGCTTTGACGGCGACGTTGATGGCCGCGCGCAATTGCGACTGGTTTTCGTTTCCGGTATCGCGATCCATACCGCTGCTGAAGTAGAGCACGGATTTTTTCTGGTCGATGTCCTGCAGCGCTTTGGCCAGCGAGGCGATCGCCTGCAGACGGCGGTCGGTGTTAAAGATGTTGTACTCGGTATCGTCCTCCGTGTAGGCCTGTCCCTGATCGGGCTGGCCTTCAGCCGAGCCGGTCGTTCCCGCTTCCATTCCCTGGCCCTCGACGCCCTGCATGCGGCGCACCGCCTGCGAAAGCAGGTCGTGATCGGAGGTGAAGTCCTGGTTCACCTGCATCGAGCTGCTGAAGCTCACCACGGCGACCAGATCCGCCGGCGTCATCTGCTTGTCGATGAAGTGCAACGCGCTCTGGCTGGCCCGATTGAGTTCGTCGGGTTCCATGTTGGTCAGGTCGAACAGCAGCACGATCAAGCGGCGGTTGCGAATGCTCGCCGGTTTTGTGTCTGAGCCGGTGAGCAGGTTGGCCGCTTGCGGAGCCCCTTGCGCCTCCACCTGGGCCGGTCCGCTCTGCGCGAAGCGCTCGACATCCTCGAGATCGAACGACCGCAATTGCTGCGGCTTGCCGTCTTCCAGTACCGTGAAATCGCTTGGCTTCATATCGCGGATGAGGTTGCCGCGCTTGTCGCGCACGCTCACATTCACCAGCACCAGGTCGCTGTTGACGCGTATGCGGTATCCGGGGCCCGTGGTTTCCACCTGCCGCGACGCACCTTGGGCGACGCCTTGGGCGAATCCCCCGAGGGAGAGCCAGCACACGAGCCATGCGCCGCACACCCCCATCACGGCGGCCTTTTTTGCCCACCGCCGGCGGTCCCGGATTCGCAAAACGCAGTTGAAAAAATGACCCGTCATTTCCTGCACCTAAAAACGGAAGCGCGACAAGAATTGCATTTGCCGCATGCTCGCCACCGAGGTCACCTGGCCGAACGTGGGCGAATTCACGTTGCTATCGATTCCGGAGTAGTTCGGGTGATTGAAAACATTGTTCGCGGTCGCGCGGAACTCCAGCGACTTGGTCTCCCGGAAGGGAAACGTCTTTGCCACGCTCATGTTGAACAGCACCGTACCCGGACCAATAATGATGTTCCGTCCCGCGTCGCCGTACTGTCCCGCCGGCGGAGCGACAAACGCGCTCGTGTTAAACCATGCACCGATGCCCGGGTTCGCAAGCTGGATCGGCTGCCCGGGAACGAGGTTGGGCCGCAGACTTCCGTTGCTGCCGCGCGCTACGTCGGAAATGTTGTCAAGCAGATAAGGCGAGAACGGCGTTCCGGAAGCGATGGTGAAGCTCCCGCTCACGGTCCAGTCTCCGCAGGCGCGTGCCAGCGGACCGGCTGCCGACAACCAGCGCTTGCCCGTTCCAAACGGCAGCTCATAGAGCCAGTCGCCGGTAAACTTGTGCCGCTGATCGAAGCTGGAGAGTCCGCGTTCGGCTGCCAGGTTGAGCGGATTCTGTGCCACCACCACGGCTCCGCCGCCGATGGAAGATGCGTCGTCAATCGACTTGGAAAAAACATACGTGCCGCCAACCGCCAAACCATGCGCCAGTCGCTTGCGAACCCGCAACGTCCCCGCGTGCAGAATCGAAGATCCCTGCGAGGTTTCGTAGTTGAACGCTCCCACGTTTGGCAGCAGCAGCCCCGAAGGTGTTCGGTTCGGCGCGGTCATAGTGTCGAGGTCAGTTCCCTTGCTGCCGTTGTAACCGACGTTGACCACGAGCGACGTGCCGAATTCATGCTGGATATTCAGATTCCAAAGCTGAACGTAAGCCAGCCGGTAATTCGGGTCGACGCCGTAATTGTTGGTGATCCCCGAAGCCGCCGGGAACGCGTTGGCAAAGGTGAGCTGCCCGGGCGTCGTCGCAATCGGCGTCAGGGCCACGGCGAACGGCGGCTGATAGGCCAACTGGGTGATGATCGTGCCGTACTGCGACAGGTTGTAGTTGATGCCGTATCCGCCTCGCACCACCGTGCTCTTCTCCGCCCTCCAGGCGAAGCCGACGCGCGGCGCAAAATTGTTCCGGTCGGGTTTGATCAGGCTGGAGTTGCCGGAGGCAACGCACTGCCCGATCTGTGTCGGCGTTACGCATGTGACCGAGGTCAATCCGGGAGTCAGTCCCAAGTCCAGATTCGCGAGCTGATTGTTCGCTTCCGTGTAAGGTGCGATGTACTCGTAGCGGAGCCCGGCCTGGAAGGTGAAGTTCGAGCGCAAGCGCCAGTCGTCCTGCACGAAGAAGTCGTAGCTGTTGGTGCTGAAGAAATAAGGGGTGGCGCTGTATTGCAGGGCCGTCGATTGCGGCGTCCCCGCCATGAAGTCGGCTAAAGCATTGCCGGTGGCAAAGCCCGTAAAGGTGAACGTGCCGCGCGGGTCGGCATTGCTGCGCAGCGTGGTCCACAAGCGGCGATAGTCGGCGCCGAAGCGGACGTTGTGCTTGTGCTTGTTCCAGATTGCGGTCTCGCTAAACTGGAGCGTCGCGTCATTCCGGTACTGCGGCGCGATGTCGGTCAAGGGAGTAAATCCCTTGATCGAAATATTCGGCAGCCCGTAGTCCAGCGGGTTGTTCGAGATGCCTGGGATACTCACCGGCTGCTCGATCCCCGCGTAGAGGTTGCTCACATCCACCCGGGCGCGGTTGAAGTTTGCGCGCAGCGTGTTGTTCCAGTTTCCTTTGCCGGCGGCCCATCCCAGGCCGGTGTTGAATGAGCTTGTGCCGTTGGTGCCACTGGCCGTAGGGAAGGGCGTCAATTGGCTGCTGTCGTTGCGCAGCCAGTTGAAGTTGAAGTTCAGATTGTTGCGTGTGTGCCTGCCGCCACCCCGTCCACCGCCGCCGCCGAAAGGCCGCGGTGCGCTTTCGCCAAAGTTATGCGTGAGGCGCAAAAACAAGTTGTCGCTGTTGTTGTCCGCCGAAGTGGCGTAACGGTAATTCAGCGCCTGCCCGGCACTCGTAGGCGCGGGAATAAAGTTATTCAGTATTTGCAGCGCAATCGGATTGGGCGACGGCAAGAGGGCTGCGGCATTTTGTATTTCCGCCTGGGTCGGCACAGTCGAATAGGCGACATAAGGGGTGGTGGCGCGCGTGCCGGTGTATCCTCCGAAAACGAAGGTCTTGCTGTCGTCGATAATGTGCGGAATCTTGAGCGGACCGCCGATCAGTCCGCCAAAACGGCTGGAATTGTAGACCGGATTATTTCCGCCTTGGCCGTTCAGCGAGTAAGGGGAGGCATCAAACAGCGAGTTTCCGGCCGAATAATAGAACATTCCATGCGGCTGGTTGATGTCTAAGCGGTTGCGACGCATGACGAAGGGACCCCCTCCGCCTAAGGCCGCGCCCAAGGGGCCGCCGCCCCCAGGTCCCTGCCCGAATACCCCGCCGCGCTGAGCGCCCATCTGCTGCATGCGATCGCGCAGCTCATCCGAAGTGCGGATGCCACCAAGGAAATCCTGCGTATTCCCGAGCTGCCCGGCAAACGCAACCGATTGATTGGCGGCATCGGGACTGTTGGCCAGACCGGCCAAGCCACCCAGCGCGGTCTGCTCGCCCGCCACGCCCGCTCCGCCGCTGCCTGCGGCCGACAGCGCGCTGTCATCCACGCTCAAGCTGAGCCGTTGCGTGCCTCGCCCATCGCGCGCCACCGTGCCGGCTGCCACGCTCGCCTCCGGCATTCCAGGCTGCTCAGGCTTGGGAGCACGTGAGAGCAATACCAGCGAAAAATTAGCCTGCTGCTCCGGCGAGCTGGCGTTCAGCACCACTTCCTGTGTAGCCGGAGCAAAGGCAGTCATCTCCACTCGAACCACGTAGCGTCCCCTGCCGGTCAGCTCCAGCGCATAAGAACCGTCCACTTCGGTGGATGTGATCGCTTTCTTGCCGGTCAAGCTGTTGGCGGCCGTAACCGTCACACCGGGCAGCGGAGTATTGCCCGACTTAACGATCCCGCGAATGTGAAAACTTTGCGACGGGGCCGGGGCAGCCGCTTCCTCGGTCGGTTGCGTCTCTGCCGCCACGGGAAACACGCTGAGGGCCAGGGCAGCGATTAACAATTGCACGCCGCTCGCCCGCCGGTCGATAGCTCCGGGATACGCCAACGAGGAGACTGCTCTAATGCAGCGCGTTACCCACGCCAGATTGCGACTGAAACAGCAGCGCATCCTAGCGTCCCTTTCCAGTCGAGGGCGGGGCGGAGTCTTGCGGCGATTCGTGGGAGCCAGGTCGTCCCATACGGCTGAGATCTCCGACGTTCAAAACCTGCGGGACGAAGACGCCGTTTTTCACTTCGCCTCGTCCAAAAACGTGATCTCCGGTTTTGATGTCGGCCAGCGTGATGCTCTCGCGTTTCTCGTTGCGGAACGAAGTGCCTTCATCAACCTCGATGACCTGCGACTCGCCATCCGGCCGCAGGATGGTTAGCTTGGTCTCGTCAATTTTCTTGACTTCGCCGGCGATGAAGCGCTTTCCAAGCTCCTGCCGGAATGCCGCCGCATCCGGCTGTAGACGAACGGCTCTGGCGATCCAAACGCCGTCCTTTTCCTCTCCGGCAACAAAAATAGAATTCCCGACCTTCAGTTCGGAAAGCTTCGCAGCCTGCCTGCCCCGGCGGAACTCCGTGCTGTCGCTGGTCTTAACGGTCTCCACCGTCCCGCGAAGGGTTTTCAGCGTAATGGTTTGCCCTTCAATGACCGTGATCGTTCCACGCACCCCGGGGACATCCATCCCGGCGCGTTCCCCGCGTTGCGGCCGATGCGGATTCGAGCCGGTGTCTTGAGCCGGCAAGCAAGGCGTGGCGGCCAAGAGCAATAGCGCAGCGACAGTCAAACGACGAAACATAGGCATACCTCAACGCCTCGCGAGCTAGGCTGGAGCGATTCGCGAAAGGTGCGCGCGCACCCATAACACTCCGCGCAGGCGGATTCGTAATGTTATGAACCCTTATGCGTTTCCAGAGTTCTTTATCCCAGAACTTCCTGGTCGGCTGCGCCATCGTAACGCAGAATTGATCCCACCCGAACGTTTAACATTACGCAACTATTACGAAGCTGCACTCGGCAAGCGCTACTCTAAACATATGTGATCTGGACAATTGACTCCAGATTGGTGGGGGCGGACTTTGAACATCGTGGAAGATCGAAATCGAGTGAATTGGCTGACTGCCTTTTTTATGGCGGCTTTTCATATCGGGGCGGTAGTTGCACTTTTTAACTTTGCCTGGAAGCCGTTTTGGGTTGCTGTCTTCCTGTGGTGGGTCGCCGGCGGCCTCGGCATCGGAATGGGCTACCACCGGCTGCTCACGCATCGCGGCTATAAAACTCCAAAGTGGGTGGAGTATTTGCTTACGATATGCGGCACGCTTGCGCTGGAAGGCGGGCCGATTTTCTGGGTAGGGGTGCATCGCATGCACCATCAGCTCACCGACCGCCCGGGTGATCCGCATTCGCCCCGCGACGGCAAATGGTGGTCGCACATGGGATGGGTGCTCATGGGCAGAAGTCTGCACCACGCCACGAGCGAATTCTCGCCGTACGTGCCCGACCTTCGCAAGGACCGCTTCTACGTGCTGCTCAGCAAGTGGCACTGGGTGCCGCTGGTGGTGCTGGGAGCCGCCCTGATGGCCTTTGGAGGGTGGAATTATGTGCTCTGGGGAATTTTCCTGCGCACAACCGTCGGACTGCATTCCACTTGGCTGGTCAACTCCGCCACCCACCTGTGGGGCACGCGACGCTTCGCCACGGGCGACGACTCGACCAACAATTTTTTCATCGCCCTGTTGACCTTCGGCGAGGGCTGGCACAATAACCACCACGCCCACCCCAGTTCCGCGCGCCACGGCTTGAAGTGGTGGGAATTCGACCTGAACTGGTACTGCATCCGCACTTTGCGCCTCCTCGGCCTGGCCAGAGAGATCAAATTGCCGCGCGCCGATGCCCGCATCAAACTTGTCGCCAAGACCCCGGCGGAGGCCACGGCGCTGGCCGGGAACCTCGGGGATGGAGCAGTGGCCGGGGCGCAAGCTCAACCCGTCAATTCCAAAGCGGTCTCCGCCTAGTGGCCTCAGCCGGCTAGACCGGTTTCGCCTCAGCGGGTGCCCCAGGTTCGCCCGCGCCGGGGTCCCCGGCGAGGCTCGACTCGCTGGGGTGACTGGGTAACCTGGGGTAGTTTCCTGGACTGCCGTGCGTACGCGGTGAGCAGCAGTGGCCGTCTGCTCAAACGCCACCTCAACTCCACCCCCTTCGGTCGCCGCAACTGCGGCAGGGAAATCCCTCGCGGAATATAATTCTGCCAGGATTCTCCCACATGCAAATTGGCCGCCGCAATACCACTATCGCCTTCGTTCTGCTGGGAGCCATCGGCGTCGGCCTGGCGATTGCCCTCAACATCACCTGGGCCTTTCATTGGCGATCGGTTGCGGCCGTCGTGCTCGGCATTATTTTGTTCGGCTTTCTTATCGCCGCCCTCACGCTCAACACCATCTTCCTGGTCCGCGAGATCCGGCGCAGTGAGCAGCACGACAGCTTCATTAACGCGGTAACGCACGAACTCAAGACGCCCATCGCCTCCATAAAGCTCTACCTCGAGACCTTGCGATCGCGCCCGGTGGAGGACGCGCAGCGGCAGGAATTCTATGGCGTCATGCTGGAAGACGTTGGCCGCCTGCTGGGAACGGTGGAACAGGTGCTGAAGGCGGGGCAGGTCGTCCAGTCGCGCCCCGTACGCCGCCTCCGTGTCGATGTGCGCGAGGTGCTGGCCGAATGCGTGGAGTTGGCGCGCAAGCGGCATTATCTTCCCGATGGTCAGATGCGTCTGGAAAGTTTTGCCGGCAACGAGAACCCGCGCGTGCTAGGCGACGCGGAAGAATTGCGCATTGCTTTTTCCAACGTTCTCGATAACGCCGTCAAGTACTCGACCCGCACCGTCGACATCCATGCCGAACTCCTGCAAGAGGGCGGCGATCTGCTGGTGCGCGTCACCGACCATGGCGTCGGCATTCCTCCCACGGAGTTGAAGCGCATCTTCCGGCGCTTTTATCGCGTGCCTCTGCGCTCGGCCATGAACATCAAAGGCACGGGCCTCGGACTGTTCCTGGTCAAGAGCATCGCGCGGCGGCACGGTGGAGATGCTTCGGCCTATAGCGCGGGGCTTGGGAAAGGCGCTACCATTACCATTCGCCTGCCGAGGATTGTCGCATGAGCCAAATCCTGATTGTCGAAGACGAAGTGCATCTTGCGCGCGGGTTGCGTTTCAACTTTGAAGCGGAGGGTCACCAGGTTGCAATGGTTGAAAACGGCGAGGACGCCGTCGACCTGTTAGTGAAGCAGCCTGACGGATTCGATGTGGTGGTGCTCGACATCATGCTTCCCGGCAAAGATGGCTTCTGGGTGGTCAGCGAATTTCGCCGGCGCAAGATATTCGTGCCGGTGCTGATGCTCACCGCCCGCGGCCGGCCGGAAGATGTGCTGAAGGGTTTCGAGTCGGGGGCGGACGATTACCTGCCCAAGCCCTTCGAGCTTTCGATACTGCTGGCGCGCCTGCGCAGCCTGCTGCGGCGCACGCAGTGGATGAAGGCGGCGGTCACAAGCGATGCCGCTGCGGAAAGCGCTAAACCCGACGTCATCTCGATCGGCGGCAAGACAGTCGATTTCACTCGACAGGAACTGCACACCGGCGGCGAAGTGATTCACCTGACGCTGATGGAGGCGGAACTGCTCGCCTTCCTGGTGCGCAATGCGGGCCGTCCCGTCTCCCGTAAACAGATTCTCGACCAGGTCTGGGGATTGCACGAAGACACCGACACGCGGGCCATCGATAACTTCGTCGTGCGCCTGCGCCGCTACCTGGAAGACGACCCCAGTGCACCGCGTCACCTGCTGACCGTGCGCGGCGTGGGCTACCGATTCGTGGCGGATGAAATTAAGGCGGTTTCAGAGTAGGCGCATCCCCTAAACCACCTCGTGAGTGTCATCCTGAGCAGAGCGAAGGATCTGCTTTTTTCTCGCCGGGTGCCCCAGGTTCCGCGCCGAGCTGTGTCCGGCGCTAACCTGGGGTAGGTTCTTTGCTTGGGCTAATAGTGGGCTATTCGAGCAGCGGCTTGGGAGTATTATTGAGCAAGAAATCCGTTGCAACCTTCCCCAACTGTGGTAAACTCAAAACCTATTGTGAGCCCTGTTTTTTCATCCCGCGCTCGTCGATGGTCCTGCCGATGGTGGTCCTACACCGTCGTGTGCCTCTAATTCAGGCACTTTCCTGAACTGATCTACTCAACTTAATTACAGCCAGCGCCGCATTTTAACTGGCGCTCATTCGGGATATAGCAATGAACGCAGCCTCTTCACACCCGGGACTTCACCCCAGCTCCACGCCTTTGCAATCCGCCTCCTCCGAAGCCGCCGTCCGTCTCAGGGCCATGCTTGGGGGAATTTTCTCGGGACGCGATCTGACGCGCCCGGAAGCGGCCGAACTGCTTGGCTACGTCTTCGACGGTCAGGCCACCGACGCGCAAATCGCCGCCGTGCTGGTTGCGCTGGCGAAAAAAGGAGAGTGCGTCGATGAAATTGTGGGACTGACCGAGGCCATGCGCGCCCGCATGGTCGTGCTGCGAACGCGTCATCGATGCTTCGTGGACACGGCCGGGACAGGGGCCAGCCGCGCCAAGGCCTTCAACATATCAACCGCGGCGGCCATCGTCGCGGCTGCCGCAGGCGTCCCGGTGGCCAAGCACGGAGCCCGCGCCGCCACCAGCAAGACCGGCAGCGCCGATGTGCTTGCCGCCATGGGCGCACCCATTCCGGTTCCCCTCGCCATTTCCGAACAGCTCTTCGATTCCCTTGGTTTCTGTTTCCTCTTTGCTCCCGCGCATCATCCGGCGTCGGCCCGTGTCGCCGGCATTCGCCGCGAGCTCGGCGTCCGCACCTGCTTCAACCTGATTGGTCCGCTCTGCAACCCCGCGCGTTCGCGCCGTCAACTGATGGGCGTTTCCGATCCCAAGCTGATGTCGATGATTGCCAGCGCGCTGCTCGCGCTTGGCGCAGAGCGCGCCTGGGTGGTGCACGGCTGCGACGGTTTGGACGAGGTGACGCTGGCGGGTCCGACCCGCGTTCTGGAGTTGCGGGACGGCGAGGAGCGCGCCCGCAACATCGTTCCCGAAGACTTCGGTTATAGCGCGGAATCGCTCGAGGGAGCGCGCGCGGAAGATGCCGCGGCCAGTGCCCACATCATCCGCGAGGTCTTTGCCGGCCGTCGCCGCGATGTCGCGCGGCGCCTCATTGTGGTCAACGGCGCGGCGGCGCTTTACCTTGGCGGAGCCGCTGAAAGTCTGAAGGAGTGCGCCGAGCGCGCCGAAGCGGCGATTGACTCCGGTGCCGCGTCAAACAAACTCGAGGCCTTCCTCGAAGGGGCCAAGGCTGCCGTTCCGGGAGAGAAGGCGTGAGCACGACTACCAGTTTTCTCGCCGCCATCACGGCAACGAAGCGGGTGGAAATGGCGCTGGTGAGCGCCGCCGAACGCTCTGCTGTGCGCGCAGCGGCATTCGCCAGGCGAGCGGGCCGGTCGAGCCACGTCTTCCGCGATGCGCTTGCCAGGCCCGGTCGGGTAAACATCATCGCCGAGGTCAAACGCAGTTCGCCGAGCGCCGGGGCCATTCGCCCGGGCGCCGATCCGGTGCAGTTCGCAACGCTTTACGCGGCGCACGGCGCAGCCGCCATTTCCGTACTCACGGAGCCGGTTTATTTTTCCGGCTCGCTCGATGATCTCCGCTCGGTTTGCGCGGCTGTGTCCTGCCCCGCGCTTCGCAAGGACTTCATCGTCGACGCGCACCAGGTCTTTGAAGCCGCGGCCGCCGGAGCGCAAGCCGTGCTGCTCATCGTTGCTTCGCTGGCACCCGCTGCAATCGTTGCTCTGCGCACGCTGGCCGAGGACGAACTCGGAATGGACGCGCTCGTCGAGGTGCATGCCGAACCCGAAATGCGGATCGCGCTCGACTGCGGCGCCCGTATCATCGGCGTGAACAATCGCAACCTGGCTACGCTTGCGGTCGATCTCGCGACATCGCGCGCGCTGGCCCGTTATGCGCATCCCGGCCGCGTGCTGGTCAGCGAGAGCGGACTGCGCACCGCGGCCGATCTGCGGGAGCTTGGCGCTTTGGGCTACGGCGCGTTTCTGGTGGGCGAGTTGCTGATGCGTGCGCCCAACCCCGCGCTGGAGCTCGAAAACCTCATTGCGCAATCGTCCCCGCCTGGGCCGGGCGTGGCTGAAGTGAAAGTGAAAGTGTGCGGCTTGACCGCTGCCGGCGATGCGCGTCTCGCGGTTGAACTCGGAGCGGCCATGCTGGGCTTTAATTTTTACCCGCGCAGTCCGCGCTATATCGCGCCCGCGCAGGCCCGTCCGATCATCGCCGCCACACCGCCGGGAATCGAGACGGTCGGCGTTTTCGTGAATGCCACACTGGAAGAGATTGCCTCGGCTGCCGCTGCCAGCGGCATCAGCACCGTTCAGCTACACGGAGACGAGCCGGCGGAGTTCTGCCGGCGTCTGAAGCAGCGGATTCCCGGCGTAAGCGTCATCAAGGCTTTTCGTACGGAGCCGGGGTTTGTTCCCGAGACTGCGGTGCGCTATCCCGCCGATGCCGTGCTGATCGATGCGTCCTGCGTTGAGTATGGGGGCTCGGGGCTGCAAGCCGATTGGGAGCGCGCGCGCGCTATTGCCGCGGTATTGCGAGGCGCAATTCTTGCGGGGGGGCTGACTCCCTCGAATGTCGCCGCCGCGATTCAACGGGTGCGCCCCGCGGTGGTCGACGTTTGCAGCGGCGTGGAATCGGTCTCCACCAAGGGCCGCAAGGATTCCGCCAGGATGCATGAGTTTTTTGCCGCCGTGCGCAACGCCGGCACGGCGGAGCCTCGCAGTGAATTGGGCAGCTCGCCCGGCGTTAAATTTACGATCCAAGAAGCGGACTATGAATGAACTGGAATTGATCAGACCGGAAGCTGCGACAGGCTACTACGGCCAGTTCGGCGGCCGCTACGTGCCCGAGACGCTGGTCTCGCCGTTAGAAGAGCTGACCGCGGCTTACGAGTCGGCGTTGTGCGACGAGGCCTTTCAGAACGAGTTTCACGCCATGTTGCGTGATTACTCGGGCCGCCCCACGCCTCTCACCTTCGCCGAGCGACTCACCGAGCACGTCGGTGGCGCGCAAATCTATCTCAAGCGCGAAGACCTGGGCCACACCGGCTCGCACAAAATCAACAATGCGCTTGGCCAGGCTCTGCTCGCCCGGCGCATGGGCAAGCGCCGCGTCATCGCCGAGACTGGAGCCGGACAGCACGGAGTAGCCAGCGCCACTGTCTGCGCGCGCTTCGGCATGGAGTGCGTCGTCTACATGGGAACCGAGGATATGCAGCGGCAGGCGCTCAACGTTTACCGCATGCACCTGCTGGGCTCGGAGGTGCGCGCCGTCGAATCCGGTTCGCGCACCCTGAAGGACGCCATCAACGAAGCCCTTCGCGATTGGGTCACCAATGTCCGCGATACCTACTACCTGCTCGGCAGCGCTCTCGGCCCCGATCCCTATCCGCGCATGGTGCGCCACTTCCAGTCGGTGATTGGCGCGGAAGCCCGACGGCAGGTGCTCGAGCAGGCAGCTCAGATTCCCGCGGCGGTCATCGCCTGTGTCGGCGGAGGATCGAACGCAATCGGCATCTTCAGCGGATTCGAGCGGGACGAGTCCGTGCGCCTGATCGGCGTCGAAGCCGGTGGCGCTGGACCCGAGCTTGGGCGGCATGCCGCGCGCTTCGCGCCCGACGGCGGCCGTCCCGGTGTGCTGCAAGGAACCCTGACTTACGTCTTGCAGGATGCCGACGGCCAGATCGCTTCGACGCATTCGGTCTCGGCCGGGCTGGACTATCCGGCAGTCGGTCCCGAACATGCGTTTCTGCGGCAGGCCGGCCGCGCCGAGTACACATCGGTTTCCGACGACGAAGCCCTGGCTGCATTCCACCAGCTTTCCGAGCTGGAGGGAATCATCCCCGCGCTCGAATCCGCGCATGCGGTTGCCTATGCCATGCGCTTCGCGGCCACTCTCAGTGCCGAGCATATCGTGATCATCAATCTTTCCGGACGCGGCGACAAAGACGTCGAAACCGTGCAAAAACTCTCACCCTTGCCGCCGCGGCAGCCGGGGTCCCCGGCACGCGCCGTGGTTGGGCGTGCTGGGGTGGAACAAGCGGCGCCGGGTACTCCGCAGGAGGCGAAGCGATGAGCGCTATCGCAAATGCATTCGCTCGTGTGCGCCGCGAAGGTCGCGGCGGTTTCATTCCGTACATCACCGCCGGCGATCCCGACCTGGCGGCAACTTACGATATCCTGCTGGCGCTCGGCCGCGCCGGAGCTACCGTCATCGAGTTGGGGTTTCCCTTCAGCGATCCCATGGCTGACGGCCCGGTCATTCAGCGCGCCTGCGCGCGCGCCTTGAAGAACCGCGTCACCATGCGCGACGTGCTGGCCGTGGCCCGCGAAGCGAAGTCGAAGTTAGCTTGCCCGGTGGTGCTCTTCAGCTATCTCAATCCGGTCTTGCAGTATGGCTTGGAGCGCATGATCACCACCGCCGGGGAAAACGGAATCTCCGGCCTGTTGCTCACCGATCTGCCCGCCGATAACGCTGCCCGTCTGGGCGTGTTTGCCCGCGAGCACCAAGTCGACCTGATCACGCTGGCGGCGCCCACCTGCACCGACGAGCGGCTCAAAATCGTCTGCGCTCATGCCGCCGGTTTTATCTACGCGGTTTCGCGCACGGGCGTAACCGGCACGCGTCAGCAACTCAGTGACGATGCCCGTCTGCTCGTCGGGCGCATTCGACGCTTCAGCCCGCTGCCGGTCGCGTTGGGCTTCGGCGTCAGCACCGGGCAGCAGGCGCGGGAAGTGCTCACGTTTGCCGATGCCGTTGTCGTCGGCAGTGCGATCGTGCAGGCTATTGAAGCAAATCCAGGCCGTGAAGGCCTGGTCGCGGCCGTGGAAAAGCTGGCTCGCGATTTCCAGCCGCAATCCGGTTCGCCAACAGCCGACGAGGCTTGTTCCGGCGATCCCGGATTGGCAGTCAAGGAGACTCACTGATGTTAGTCGTAATGCAAGCCCACGCAACTGAGCAACAGGTTGAGGCCGTTTGCGAGGCGATTACCAGCCTCGGTCTGCGCCCGCATTCTCTGCCGGGAGCTCAACGCACCGCCATCGGCATCACCGGCAACGCCAGCGCGATCGAACCGGGAGCCATTGAAGACCTGCCGGGCGTAGCCGAAGTCATCCAGGTATCCAAGCCGTACAAGCTGGTCAGCCGGGAGATGAAAGCGGAGAACACGATCATCGCCTTCCCCGGCTCGCCGGCGGCCATTGGCGGCAAAACCCTGGCCATGATCGCCGGCCCGTGCGCCATCGAGAACCGCGAGCAGGCCTTCCGCATCGCCGAACACGTCGCTAACAGCGGAGCGCAATTTTTCCGCGGCGGCGCTTTCAAGCCGCGCACCTCGCCTTATGCCTTCCAGGGACTCGGGGAAGAAGCGCTGCGCATCATGGCCGAAATTCGCGAGCGCTTCGGGTTGCTGATCGTCACCGAAGCCGTCGATACCGAATCGCTCGCCCTGGTCGAAGAATATGCCGACATGATCCAGATCGGCGCCCGCAACATGCAGAACTTCTCGCTCCTGCGCGCCGCCGGCCGGGCGCGCAAACCCATTCTGCTGAAACGGGGAATCGCCGCCACCCTCGACGAGCTCCTGATGGCCGCCGAGTACGTCATGAGCGAAGGCAACTACCAGGTGGCGCTCTGCGAACGCGGCATTCGCACCTTTACCGATCACACCCGCAACACGCTCGATCTCAGTATCGTTCCCGCGGTGCAGCGCCTCAGCCATCTGCCTATCATTGTCGATCCCAGCCACGGCACCGGCAAGCGCAACAAGGTGATCCCGCTGGCACGCGCGGCCGTGGCGGTCGGCGCCGACGGGCTCATCATCGAAGTGCATCATCAGCCGGAGAAGGCGCTTTCCGACGGAATGCAATCCATCTATCCGGCCCAGCTCATGCAGGGCTTTGAGCAGCTTCGGCGCATTGCCGTGGTGGTCGGGCGCAACATGCCCGAGCTTGCCGGAGTGCCGCATCTGCGGGAGGTCGCTTCCAGATGAGCAGCGTGTGGCCCGCCAGCTTCGAGCAGTTTCGCGCCGCTGCCGCCAGCGGCAACTGCGTGCCGGTCGTGCGCACGGTGCCGGCCGAACTCATTACTCCCCTGGCCGCGTATCTGCGGGTGGCGCAAAGCAGCCGGCATTCGTTTTTGCTGGAAAGCGTCGAGGGCGGCGAACAACTGGCGCGCTACTCCTTTCTTGGCGCCAACCCCGAGGCGGTCATTCGCTCCCAGGGCAATAGCACCCGCGTGACCGGCACCGACGGCAGTGAACGCATTCTGCCGGTCAACGCCATCGAGTACCTCCGCGAATGCTTTCGCTCGCGCGTGCTTGCCCGCAACTACGCCGGAGCCCCGTTCGCGGGTGGCGCCGTTGGTTTTCTCAGCTACGGCGCCGCCAAGTGGTTCGAACCCGTGCTCGGCAGCATGACCTCCGAGGTTGACGATGCGGTGTTTCTGCTGTTCCGCACCGTGCTTGCTTTCGATCACGTTAAGCAGGTCGTGGAAATACGCACCCTCGCATTCACCGACGCAGTGAGCGCTGACGCCGATCTGCGCCGGCTCTACCAGGATTCGCTCGCCGAGTTGGATCGTGTTGCCCAAGCGCTGGCGGCGCCGCTGGCGCTTGACGCTCCGAACGCCTCTGGAAACGGCCAGCGCGAATTCGATTCCAACTTCAGCCGCGCCGATTTCGAGCAGGCGGTTCGCGACATCAAGGAATTGATTGCCGCCGGCGAGTGCTATCAAACCGTGCTCTCGCAGCGTTTTTCGCGTCCGGTGACTGTCGACGCGGTTTCGCTCTACCGCGCTCTGCGCCGCACCAATCCGTCGCCTTACATGTACCTGCTCCAGTTCGGGGAGGATGCGCTGATCGGCGCTTCACCCGAGATGCTGGTGCGCTGCACGGGCACGCGCTTGGAATACCGTCCCATTGCCGGCACCCGGGGTCGCGGTCGCAGCGACGCCGAGGACCAGCTCCTCGCCGAAGATATGCTGGCCGACGAAAAAGAGCGGGCCGAACATCTCATGCTGGTCGATCTGGGACGCAATGATCTCGGCCGCGTCGCTGAATACGGCTCGGTGCACGTCGACAAGCTGATGAAAGTGGAGAAGTACTCTCACGTGCAGCATCTGGTGACGGAACTCTCCGCCCGCTTGCGCCCTGAGTTTGACCGCTTCGACGCGCTTGCCGCCTGCTTCCCGGCCGGAACCGTCACCGGTGCTCCCAAGATTCGCGCCATGCAGGCAATCGCCGAACTCGAGCATGGCTCGCGCAACGTCTACGCGGGTTCTGTGCTCTACACCGACTACGCCGGCAATCTCGATTCCTGCATCGCCATCCGCACCATCGAACTCAGCGGCGGCGTCGCCAGCGTGCAGGCGGGAGCGGGCATCGTCGCCGACTCGGTTCCCGAATCCGAATACGAAGAGACCGTCAAAAAAGCGCGCGCGTTGCACCAGGCTATCGCCGTGGCTGAAGCGGGGATTTGACCATGCTGCTTGTCATCGACAACTACGATTCGTTCACTTACAACCTCGTGCAATACCTCGGCGAGTTGGGAGCGCAGCCCACGGTGCGCCGCAATGATGCGATCACCGTCGCCGGCGTGCTCGCGGGAAGTTATGCCGGGATTGTCATCTCGCCCGGCCCTGGCACGCCGCAAGATGCGGGCGTCAGCCTGGAAATCATTCGCCACCTGAGCGGCATAGTGCCCATTCTCGGCGTCTGCCTCGGCCATCAGGCGATTGGCGAAGCCTTCGGCGGGCTTGTCGTACGCGCTCCCAAACCGGTTCATGGCAAAGCCAGCGAGGTGACTCACGACGGACAAGGTGTGTTCGACGGTCTGCCGCAGCCTCTCTCGGTAGGCCGCTATCACTCATTGATGGTGGAACGTGAGCATCTGCCCGCTGAATTGCAGATCACGGCACAGACGCGCGAAGGTCTGATCATGGGCCTGCGGCACAAACGCCTCGCCGTCGAAGGAGTGCAGTTTCATCCCGAGTCGGTTTTGACCTCGTGCGGCAAGCAGATGCTGGCTAACTTTGTCCGGCAGTGCAACCACGTTCATTCCGATGCCGCCACTGCGCTTGGCTCGGCGCCGCAAAGCCGCGGCGCTTAGCGCTGGTGCCCCACATCTGCCGCAGTCAGCAGATGTGGGACTTGAACGGCAGCGGTGAAGCTATTTTACTTGTAGGCTCCTGCGCCAATCAGGTAGCTTTCGCCTGGGACTTTGGCAATCCATGCCCGCTTGGCTTCCATCTTTTTCGTGACCGGGTGCGGCCACTGATAGTCGATCCAATCGCTCCCCTTGGTTTTTGCGATTTCGATCAGGTTTTGGACAAAGAGTTGGCCATCGGCGGTTCTGATATCGATCAAATTCTTGCCGATTTGCGCCTTATTCGCGCCCTGGCACGTGCAGGTACCTTGCAGGTCGTAGCAGAACAAGTAAATGTCTTTCTTGTGCCATTTTCCGCCCGGCGTGTTGAAGTCAACGAAAGCCTTTGCCGGCCCAACCTCCTTGATGTGAGCCAAAGCTTCCTGGACCATCTGCTTTGCCTCGGCGGTGGTGCCGCGTTCCTCGGCGCGTGCTGCCCAGGTGAACGCGACCACCATGACGAATGCGACAAGCCACTTTAGATGTTTCATCACGGAATGTTCCTCCGGTTGAAATTGGGGCCTAGCGATCTTCGCTCTTTCACAGGTGGTGAAGCGGGCTGGGCACCTGAACTCTGCCGGAAGCGCTCCCGGTGCCGGCATGCCTTTGTCGTTTACGTGCCGTGCTGTGGGAGCGGCAGCCGGGCCGGGCCGGGGGATAGGCTGGGCTCCGGGCTTGGGCTCTGCGACTTGGGCACCAAATCATTCACAACCGCGCTTGCTGCCATTGCCTTCTCCGCCCGTAAGAGGGCGGCGAATTGGTGATGTTGTGGCATGGCACAGGCATCCACGAACAGCAGCATGTCAGTCACGGCTCCTCCATTGCGGCCTGCACAGCGGGCAGACCAGCACCTGCGAGAATGAGGCATTGGGACATGGTTCACAACATCACTAAGGTAATGTTTGAAAACTAAGGTAATCTTTCAGTAACCTTATCGAGGCGAAGTGAGTAAACGATGTTGGCCTGAAGCGCCGCGGTGTCATCGTGAGGAGGTTCGCCGCTTTTGCGAATCGACGTGACGATCTATGCATTTCACTGAGCGTCGCCGAAGGCCGGGAGAGGCAAATACATGGACCCTTACATCGCGTCCTGACGGACGCTCCTCAGGGTGACACGCTGGAATAATCGTTCTTGGGATACGCCAACCCTAACATCGCTCTAGAGCAGAGAAACGCGACGGTGCCCCACGTTCGCCCGCTTTTTCGGGGTCCCCGGCGAGCACCGCTCGCTGGGGTGATTGGGCTAACGTGGGGTAGTTTCCTGGCTGGCTGGTGGCCCAAATCCGCCTGTAGTTGACGAATGTGGGGTTCGGAGCGGTTGGAGCAGGGTACCCGCGGTCCGCGCGCAGTTGCGAGCAATAAAAAAGTGGGCCTGCGAACAGGCCCACTCGTTACTTGATTCCAGCGCAATCTCAGTCGCCGTTGGCGCGAGCAGCCTTCGTGGCCGGCTGCGGTGTCAACAGATGCCGGATGTGCTCAAGCCGCGCTTTCAGTTGACCCTTGTAGCCATTCAGGTCAACCGGTTCCTGCGCTACGCCGCTATCCATGGCAGCCTTGGCGACCGCCATGGCTTCCCACTCCAGCACGCGCATGTCGAACTGCTTCGGCACGATGTAGTCCCGTCCGAACTTCATTTCTTTTACGCCGTACGCTTTCAGGACCTCGTCGGGAACAGGCTGCTTGGCCAGGTTGGCCAGCGCCATGGTGGCCGCCTGCTTCATCTGCTCGTTGATCTGGGTGGCGTGCACGTCGAGCGCGCCGCGGAAGATGAACGGGAAGCCGAGCGAATTGTTGATCTGGTTCGGATAATCCGAGCGCCCGGTGCACATGATGACGTCCTTGCGCGCCGCAGTCGCGTCTTCGTAGGTGATCTCCGGATCGGGATTCGCCATGGCGACCACCACCGGAGAGGCAGCCATCGACTGCACCATCGTCTTCGTCACGCAATTGCCCTGCGAGAGGCCGACAAACACGTCGGCGTTCTTCATCGCGTCCGCCAGCGTCCTGGCTGAAGTCTCAGCCGCCAACGGAAGCTTGTACTTGTTCATGCCTTCTTTGCGTCCCTTGTAAATCACGCCTTTGGAATCGCAAAGAGTAATGTTCTCGGGCTTCACGCCAAGATTGATGTAGTGCTTGGCGGTCGCGATCGCCGAAGCCCCCGCGCCGTTGAACACGATCTTGATCTTGTCGAGCGGCTTGCCCACGATCTCCATCGCATTCAGCAGGCCCGCGCCGGAGATGATCGCGGTTCCATGCTGATCGTCATGGAATACCGGGATCTTCATCGTTTCCTTCAGCCGGGTTTCGATCTCGAAGCATTCCGGAGCCTTGATGTCTTCCAGGTTGATGCCGCCGAAGGTGGGCTCCAGCAACTGCACGCACTTGATGATGTCTTCCACGTTCTCCGTGCCGAGCTCAATGTCAAACACGTCGATGTCGGCGAATCTCTTGAACAGAACAGCCTTGCCTTCCATGACCGGCTTGCCGGCCATCGCGCCGATATTGCCCAGCCCGAGCACCGCTGTGCCGTTGGTGATTACCGCAACCAAGTTCCCTTTCCCGGTGTACTTGAAAGCGTCATGTGGGTTCTTCTGAATGTCGAGGCAGGGTGTCGCCACCCCAGGTGTATAAGCCAGGCTAAGGTCATGCTGGGAAGCGCATGACTTGGTGGGAAGAATCTCGATTTTCCCCGGCCGCCCGATCGAGTGATATTCGCGTGCTTCAATTCCAAAGTTTGCCATAAGTGCCGTCCAATGATTCGTGATTTAAGAAGTTGGTTGAATGATCTCGTTTTGTTGTACGGGTCGCTGAATTCCGCCCAACCCGGATGGCGAATTCACGACGCGCTGATCACTTCGAATACTGCTACAAAATACTCGGTCCCGGCGTGCCAGCGGGCCCGGGACCATTAGACAGGGCGGACTCTATCTCAAAAATTGAAGCAGCCCAGTGACATGCGACTAGCACCCTTGTGACACACATCACATTTTGGCGGGAAATATGGCAAGGTCACGTTGAGCTGTGAGCTGGATCACCGAAGAAGCCGCAACTGCGCTAGTTTTGGGACTTTGGTGGAGTGACCCGCACTCGGACTGTTGCAGATTTCAACACCTGGACGATCGCTCGCGTTTCTTTTTTATGGCTCTTCCGCATGCCCTTCGGGCGTCGAGTGCGCAGGCCAGGCATCACCCCACGCGGCTCTGCGGGCGGCCCGGTACTCAGTCTTCTTCGATCTGCCGATCGTGCGCTTGCTGATGCCGTCGGCGGAGCATAGTTGCAGTTCGACGAAGCCGGAGTGATACGCGGGGTGCCGGACAATTCTTTGCTCAGCCGGATTGGCCTTGAGCGGCGTGGCGGCCAGATACGAAAACTTCTCGTCCTCGTGCCCGAGTTCTCCACCCTTGATGCGCCGGTGCATGGCGGTGCGCTCGACCCGCGCCGCGAAGTGACACCAATCGCCGGCTGCGGCCATCGGACACGCCAACCCGTGCGGGCAAGGAGCCAGCAGGGTTACGCCAAGGGCGATCAACTCCGACCTCGCCTGATGAATGCAGCCGAACCCGGCCCGCGTGCCGGGTTCAATCAGCACCAGCAGCTTGCGTGTCCTTTGCCATGCCTGCCGCAGACACGGGGAGCGCTGGGCCGGTGAAAGTTCTCCCAGCGAATACGAGGCGACGACCAGATCTAAAGCCTCCTCCGCCAGCTTGCCATTCAGGTCCGCTTGAATCCACTCCGCCCGGCGCAGAGCCCGCGAATCGCTGCTCGCACAGAGCTGTCGCCCCAGGCCGATAAGGCCGCTGTCGCGCTCGACCAACCGAAGCTGCCGCACCTCGGGGAAAGCCTCCACCGCCGCCCATGCCGCGGTTCCCGGCCCCGAGCCCAGATCAAGCATCGTCTCCATCGCCAGGTCGCCGGATTGCGGCACAAGCTGCCGTTTTGCCGCCCTCAGGGCCTGCGCCAGCGCCGCGTAAGTTGCGGGCATGCGGACCAGCAGATAAGCCAGGCGTTCGTCTTCGCTGCGAATCGCCGCTGCTTGCTTCACAGCGGTGCGGTAGCGATCAGTCAAGGTTGCCGCCGCCAGCCGCAGGCGCTGCGGAGACGCCGTTCCCGTCAGCCGTTCGATCGCTTCCGGCAGCTTGGATGGTAGTTTCATTGCTCTCGAACAGGCTCCAGTGTAAACGCACTCAGCTCACATCGACGCAGAGCTGCCTCATGCTGGGGACTCAGGACTGCGGCGGCAAATAAAGCAGCTCTGGCCGTGGGGTGCTGACCGCATCTTATCCCGACGCTGATCGCATCTTAAATAGAAACACTGAGACGCTTGTCACCAGGCGAGGTGCGCTTCTTCGCTGTCACATTGGGCTGTATTTCGCATCGTGCATGGCGCGTTGCAAAACACATCAAATCGTGATGCCGCTACGATTGCCGGAAAGCACTGCGGTCACGATCAGGGGTGACTGGTCTCACTTACCTAACCTCTTCTGAAAGCGCAACTTAGATGCGTAGGTGCTGGTCAACAGGGAGCGCGAAGGAGCCGTGCCGCCGGTCGCGAACCCAACGGAATAGGAGCTCGCAGTATGGGACGCACGATTGAAGTCACCGAACTGATCCTGAGGGATGCTCACCAGAGTTTGCTGGCGACCCGAATGGCGATGGAAGACATGATTCCGGCCTGCGAAGACCTCGATAATGCCGGCTTCTGGTCGCTGGAGTGCTGGGGTGGAGCGACCTTCGATTCCTGCATTCGGTTCCTCAACGAAGATCCCTGGGAACGTCTCCGCACCTTCCGCAAGTTGCTGCCCAAGACGCGCCTTCACATGCTGCTTCGCGGTCAGAATCTGCTTGGCTATCGCCACTATGAAGACGGCGTGGTCGAGCGTTTTGTCGACAAGGCCGCCGACAACGGCATGGATGTGTTCCGCGTCTTCGACGCGCTCAACGACCTACGCAACCTGCGCACCGCCATTCGGGCGGTCAAGAAGACGGGCAAGCACGCGCAAGGCACCATCTGTTACACCGTCAGCCCGGTACATATGATCGAAGCCTTTGCCGAAATGGCGGAGCAGTTGGTCGAAATAGGCTGCGATTCGATCTGCATCAAGGACATGGCGGCTTTGCTGAAGCCGCAGCCCGCCTACGATCTGGTCAAGAGCATCAAGAAGCGCTGTGGCGAGCAGACGCTGGTGCATGTTCACGTCCATGCCACCACCGGCGTCACACTGGTCTCGCTGATGAAGGCCATCGAAGCCGGGTGCGATATCGTCGACACCGCCATCAGCTCGCTTTCGCTCGGCCCCGGACACAACCCTACGGAGAGCTTCGTCGAGATGCTGGAGGGCACCCCGTACACCACCCGGCTCGACATGGAGCGGCTGCTCAGGGTGAAGCGCTACTTCGCCAAGATACGTCCGCGCTATAGCGAGTTCCTGAGCGACATCAACGGTGTGGAAACAGAGATATTCAAGAGCCAGATTCCGGGTGGCATGATCTCCAACATGGAGAGCCAGCTCAAGCAGCAGGGAGCGGGCGATCGCCTGCAGGAGGTGCTCGAAGAGGTGCCCCGTGTGCGGCGCGACGCCGGCTATCCTCCGCTGGTCACTCCTTCCAGTCAAATCACGGGGTCGCAGGCGGTATTCAATGTGCTGATGGGCAAATATAAGATGCTCACCGGAGAATTCGCCGACCTCATGCTCGGCTATTACGGCAGCACCTTGGGCGAGAAGAACCCGGAGGTCCTTAAGCTTGCCGAGGCGCACGGCAAAAAGCCGCCGATCACCTCCCGTCCAGCGGATTTGCTGAAGCCGGAGTGGGAGGCGCTGCGTGCGCAGGCTCTGGCCCTGGAAGGTTGCAACGGCAGCGATGAGGATGTGCTCACCTACGCGATGTTCCCCCAGGTGGCGCCAAAGTTTTTTACCGCCCGCCATCTGGGACCCAAGAATCTGGGTAAAGACCCGGTGAAGGCTGCACCCGCAACCGTCCCGGCGGCGGGCGCGGCGCCTTCGAGCAGCCTCACTCACCCCCAGAACTACGTGGTGACGCTCAACGGGAAAGAGCACAGGGTTACGGTTGCGCCGGCTAAATAGGCAGATTCGTTTTCACCGCCCTACAAGTTCAATGAAGGATTGGCCGAATCGATTGGAGAAAAACCATGGCCACGCAAAGCACTGAGCAGATACAAAAAACAATGGACGAGCGAATTGCCGAATTGCGAGCCCGGCGTGAGCGGACACAGCTCGGCGGCGGCAAGACCCGCATCGAAAAGCAACACAAGAGCGGTAAACTCAGCGCCCGCGAGCGCATCGACCGGCTCGTCGACGCCGATAGCTTCCAGGAAATCGGCCTTTTCGCCGAGCATCGCGCCACGCTGTTCGGAATGGCGCAGAAGGAAATGCCCGCCGATGGCGTGGTAACTGGCTATGCCACCATCGACCGCCGACTTGTCCACCTTGCCAGTCAGGATTTCACCGTCGCGGGCGGCGCCGCCGGCGAGGTCCATTGCGACAAGATCGCCGACATGATGGAGATGTCGATGAAGACCGGCAGCCCTTTCGTCTTCATCAATGACTCGGGTGGGGCGCGCGTGCAGGAGGGCATCGACAGTCTCTCCGGTTACGGCCGTGTCTTCTATCGCAACGTGATGCTGTCGGGCACGGTGCCGCAGATCTCGATCATCTGCGGTCCCTGCGCCGGCGGTGCGGCTTACAGTCCGGCGCTGACGGATTTCATCATCCAGACCCGCAACGCGCAGATGTTCATTACCGGACCGCAGGTCATCAAGCAGGTGACCGGCGAGGTGGTGACGGCCGAGGAATTGGGCGGGCCGCAGGCGCAGATGAACACTTCGGGCGTGGTGCATCTGGTGGCCGCGAACGACGAAGAGGCGCTTTACCTTTGCCGCCGGCTGCTCAGCTTTTTGCCTTCGAACAATCTGGAGGACCCGCCGCACCTCCCCTTCGACATGCCGTTGGAGGACGATCCGGAGCTGGGCAACCTGTTGCCGGTGGAGAGCAAGGTCGGCTACGACATGCGCGGCATCATCGCCCGCGTGCTCGACCACCAGGATTTCCTCGAGATTCAGCCCGGCTTCGCGCCCAACATTGTGGTCGGATTCGGACGGATTCAGGGGCGCTCGGTGGGGGTTGTCGGAAACCAGCCCTCGGTGCTGGCCGGGGCGCTCGACATCAACGCCTCCGACAAGGCGGCGCGATTCATTCGCTTCTGCAACGCCTTCAATGTTCCCTTGGTGACATTCGTTGACGTTCCCGGTTTTCTGCCCGGTGTGCAGCAGGAGTACGGCGGAATCATTCGTCACGGAGCCAAGATGCTGTTTGCCTATTCGGCGACGACCGTGCCGAAAGTTACCGTCATCGTGCGCAAGGCTTACGGCGGCTCCTATCTGGCAATGTGTGGCAAGGACCTCGGAGCCGACCGCGTGCTGGCCTGGCCTACGGCGGAAATCGCCGTCATGGGCGCCGAGGGCGCGGCTGAGATCGTCTTTCGCCGCGAAATCGATGCCGCCAAGGATAAAGTGGCCCGGCGCAAGGAGCTTATCGAACTCTATCGCAACACCTTCGCAACCCCCTTCGTAGCCGCCGGACGCCGGCTGGTGGACGACATTATCGAGCCGTCGCAAACCCGGCGTCTGCTGGCGCGCGTGCTGGAATCGCTGCACCACAAACGCGAGTTGCGTCCGCCCAAGAAGCACGGACTGATTCCGCTCTAAGGCGAATGGAGGATTGGATGGAAGAGCAAGATTCAGAGCAAGATTCAAAGACCGGCAAATCTCCCTTGCGGCTGCTATTGCAGGGTGGTGCTTTCGTCGCGGGCTGGTTGGTGACTCACCTCAGCTATCGCCGCGTGCTTCGCCAGGAAGTCGAGGAGCTGAGAAGCGAACTGAGGCAGCAAATGCGCCGCCTGACCGAGTTGGAGATGGCGCTTTCAAGAGCGGCGGGGGAAACGACGGACATGGCCGCACCCGTAGAGCCTGCCTGCGCGCCGCCTGTGCCGGATACAGGCGACGAGATCACGCCGGAACGGATGGCCGTCATTGCCGCCGTCGTCACCGCGTTCCTGGGCAGGAAAGTGAGAATCCACTAGGCGCGCCTGGTGAATCCCGAAGTGGTGAGTCCCTGGGCGCAGCAGGGACGCGTTTTCGTGCAGGCTTCGCATGCTCTTTCGCGGCATTGATCGTGCCGTGGAGCGGGTTGGGGTTTGAAAGGAGCGCTCTACCTTGAAGCTACAGATTGCGATTGATGGCAAAAAATATGAAGTGGAGGTTGAGATCGCCGAGGATGATACTCAACCCCGGATGTACCCGGCGTACGTGCCGCCGCAGTCCTCGACTGCTGACGGTGCGCCGCCTGCCCCGGCTGCCGGCCCCAGGCCGTTACCGGTGGGCACGGAAGTGGTTGCCGATGAGTCAAAGGTATGCCGCAGTCCCATTGCCGGCGTTGTTATCCGCTGCAACGCACAGGTCGGACAGCAAATTCAGCCCAACGATCTGCTGCTGGTGGTGGAAGCCATGAAGATGGAAACCAATGTCACCGCGCCGCTGGCGGGCACGATCAAAACCATCAGGGTGCAACCAGGCGACGCCGTTCAGGTCGGACTGGTGCTGGTCGAGTTCGAATAGGCAAACAGCGTCGGGCGCGGTTGTGCCGGGATTCGGCGGGCGACGCCCCGTGTTCAGTGGTAAAATTCGCCGCTGACGACGCCCGCGCGGTTGCCTTCGTATGCAACAGGGCGGTATTTAACAACAGAGGAGATGCCATGAGTCACGCTCACCCGGCGAACGCCTTTAACCAGGAACTGCTGAAAGTTCCCGGGTTTCTTTTCTTCGATCACATTGCCGTTGCGGTTCGTTCGGGCGAGTTGGACAAGCAGGTCGCGGCATATCAACTGCTCGGGTTCCGCGAGATTCACCGTGAAGAAGTGTATGGCGGCGACCAGGTGCGCGAGGCATTGCTGCAAGTCGGCGACGGACCGAACATGATTCAGATCATCGAACCGCTCAACGAGAGCTCGCCGGTGCAGAAGTTCATCGACAAGAATGGCGGGCGAGGCGGCTTGACTCACCTGGCTTTCCGTGTGCGCAACGCCAAAGCGGCGTACGATTATATGCAGGGGGCGGGGTTCAACCTTATCGACAAGGCTCCACGCCCGGGCTCGCGTGGAACCAAGGTGTTTTTTGTCCACCCGAAATCGCATAGCGAAACCCCGTTCGGGTTCCTGATCGAAGTGGTTGAAGATCCCAACCAGCACTGACCGCAGTGCCAGAATTGAGCATCGGCTATGCCACAAGACAACGGCTTAAAGCTGAAAAAAGACTTTGCTCCGGTAACTACCGCGGAGTGGAGCGAGGTTGTCCGCAAAGACCTCAAGGGCGCCGAGCCGTCCAAGTTGCTCTGGAAAACGGATGAAGGAATTACCGTTAAGCCCTTCTATCGCGCCGAAGACCTGAAGGACTTGCAGTACCAGCTCGACAGCGCCCCTGGCGAATTTCCGTTCGTGCGTGGCACGCGCGCGACTAACGACTGGTCCATCCGGCAAACCATCGACCTGACCGATCCGGCGCAGGCCAATGCAGTCGCTCACCAGGCGCTTGCGGCCGGAGCAGAATCGATCGCCTTTGAAATCCTGCCCGAGGGTGCCTTCCTGCGCGGGGTAGCCGTGCAGAGCGCCGAAGACATGCAGCGGCTGATCAAGGGCCTCAATGGCGTCCCGCTTTCGTTTCGCGCGCACCAGGCGGCGCGTGCCGTTCTTGTACTCTATCTTGCCGAGCTGAAAGAGTCGGCCAGTGTTGCCGGCTCCATCGATTTCGACCCGCTTGGCGACCTGTTGCTGGAAGGCGCAAGTTCGCGCAGTCCGCAGGAGATTTTCGCCGATGCCGTCGAGATCCTGAACTTCGCCGCCGGCAAAGCGCCACTGCTGCGAACCCTCGCGGTTCGCGCCGGGCAGTTTACGGAGGCGGGCGGCACCGTCGTCCAGGAGCTTGCCTTTGCGCTCGCCACGGGGGTTGAGTATCTTTCCGAACTCACGCAGCGCGGGCTCGGCGTCGATGAAATCTGTTCGAAAATCTTCTTCGTGTTTGCCGCCGGTTCCAACTACTTCTTCCAGATAGCGAAGCTGCGCGCCTTCCGCATGATGTGGGCGCAGGCGGTCGCGCAGTTTAAGCCGAAGCAGGCAGACTCGTCCAAGGCCACGGTGGAAAGTGTCACCGCGCGGTGGGAAATCACGGCTTACGCCGCCCACAACAATTTGCTGCGAGGCGCCACCGAAGCGATGTCGGCCGCCATCGGCGGTTGCGACAGCATCGAAGTCGTGCCATTCGACGCCGCCTGCAAACCCTCCGGCGATTTCTCCCGCCGCCTGGCGCGTAACACCCAGGTCATTCTCAAGCGGGAAGCCTATTTGGATCGCGTCACCGATCCCGCCGGTGGCTCTTACTATGTGGAAGCGCTGACCGACTCGCTGGCGCGTGAGGCATGGAAGCTCTTCCAGGAAGTGGAGGCCAAGGGCGGGATGCTCAAAGCCATGCAGGCGGGTTTCGTGCAGCAGGAGATTGCCAACTCCCGCCGGCAGAAGGACGAAGCCATCGCGGCGCGCCGCCGTAACCTGCTGGGAACCAATCAGTACCCGGACCCCGACGAGCAAGTGCTCGACACGCTTGACCGAAACGGCAATATCACCGCTTTGCGCATGTCTGCCGCCAAGCCGGCTTCCTCGCCTGTTGAGTTGGCGCGCCAATTCGCCGAGGGCCTGACGCTGGGCGATTGCCTGGCGCCCGGCGCGACGGTGTTTGCGGTCGAAAAGCTTACGCCCTGCCGCGGGGCCGAGCCCTTTGAAGCGCTGCGGTTGCGTACGGAACGGCATGCCGCCAAGACTGGCCGCCGTCCGCGTGTGCTTCTGCTGGAGTACGGCGACTTAAAGATGCGCAAAGCTCGCGTGGCCTTCAGCATGAACTTTTTTGCCGCGGCAGGTTTCGAGATCGTCCCGGCCGTCGCCGAAGCCGATCCCGCAGCCGCAGCCGAAGTCATCGCGGAGCGGAAACCGGACCTGGTTGTGCTATGCAGCGCGGATCAGCAATACCCGGCCATGGCGCGGCCACTGATCGAAAAACTGCGGCACTCCAAAGCGGTCCCGGTGATCGTGGCCGGTTACCCCAAGAATGACATCGAACAACTTCAGCGGGATGGAGTCGCCGATTTCATCCACTTTCGCAGCAACGCGCTGCAGGTGTTGACGCACTGGCAGCAGCAGTTGGAAGTGAGGGATTAACAGCATGCGGCCTGATTTCAGCAGAATCGAGTTCCAACCGAAGGCCAACGGTGGTTCGCGTGCCTCGTTCGGTTCGGTCGCATCCGAGCGCGAGGCGGGCGCCCGCGTCTGGCTCACACCGGAACATATCGAGGTTCCCGGATATTTTAGCCGCCAAGTGCTGGAAAGCATGGAGCACCTCGAATACGCCGCCGGCATTCCGCCATTCTTGCGCGGCCCGTACTCGACGATGTACGTCACCCAGCCGTGGACGATTCGCCAATATGCCGGCTTCTCCACGGCCGAGGAGTCGAACGCTTTTTACCGCCGCAATCTTGCCGCCGGCCAGAAGGGGCTCTCGGTCGCCTTCGATCTGCCGACGCATCGCGGTTATGACAGCGATCACGAACGCGTGCCCGGCGATGTGGGCAAGGCCGGCGTTGCCATCGACTCGGTTCTCGACATGAAGATCCTGTTCGGCCAGATCCCGCTGGATCAAATGTCGGTGTCGATGACCATGAACGGCGCGGTGCTGCCCATCATGGCCTTCTACATCGTGGCCGCCGAAGAGCAGGGCGTGCCGCCGGAGAGGTTGAGCGGAACCATCCAGAACGACGTTCTCAAGGAGTTCATGGTCCGCAACACCTACATCTATCCGCCCGCGGCTTCGATGCGGATTATCGGCGACATCTTCCGCTTCTGCTCGGAGAAGATGCCGAAGTTCAACTGCATCAGCGTAAGCGGTTACCACATGCAGGAAGCCGGGGCCACCGCCGACCTCGAGCTGGCCTACACACTCGCCGACGGCGTTGAATACCTGCGCACCGGCGTTAAGGCCGGTCTTTCGGTCGATGACTTTGCGCCGCGCATATCCTTCTTCTGGGCGATTGGCATGAACCACTTCATGGAGATCGCCAAAATGCGCGCCGCACGCGTGCTCTGGGCCAAACTGGTCAAGCAGTTTGCGCCCAAGAACGTGAAATCCCTGGCGCTGCGCACGCACTCGCAGACCTCCGGCTGGAGCCTGGCCGCGCAGGACCCGTATAACAATGTCATCCGCACCTGCGTTGAGGCCATGGCCGCGGCCCTGGGACACACCCAGTCGCTGCATACCAATTCGTTGGACGAAGCCATCGCGCTGCCGACGGATTTCTCCGCCTGCATCGCGCGCAACACGCAGCTCTACCTCCAGCAGGAGACCGAGATCACGCGCGTCGTCGATCCCTGGGCCGGCTCCTACTATGTCGAAAAACTCACCCATGAGCTGATTCACCGCGGCTGGGCGCTCATCAGCGAAGTGGAGGAACTCGGCGGCATGGTGAAGGCCATCGAGGCGGGCATTCCCAAAATGCGCATCGAAGAAGCCGCCGCGCGCAAGCAGGCTCGCATCGACGCCGGCGTGGACACCATCGTCGGGGTCAACGCCTACAGGCTCGAAAAGGAAGCCCCGCTCGCCACCCTCGAAGTCGACAACAGCGCCGTTCGCGAGGCTCAGATACGGCGGCTCGAAAAGATGAAGGCGGAGCGCAACGCGGGCGAAGTCGAGTGCGCACTCGCGGCACTGACCGAATGCGCGCGCACGGGCGAGGGAAATCTGTTGGCCCTGGCCGTCGATGCGGCCCGCAAACGCGCTACCCTGGGCGAAATTTCAAACGCGCTGGAGAAGGTCTATGGCCGCTATCAAGCGGTCATCCGTTCCATCTCCGGCGTCTACTCGGCGGAGAGCCAAA
>Ga0187888_1000124_pt1 | contig 79811 bp, 71 predicted proteins | sample June2016WEW_7_40_FD_132987 | JGI IMG/M metagenome (GOLD analysis project Ga0187888, IMG submission 132987) | Peatland microbial communities from SPRUCE experiment site at the Marcell Experimental Forest, Minnesota, USA - June2016WEW_7_40 | ecosystem: Environmental > Terrestrial > Soil > Wetlands...
AGTTGAGCTCGTATGCCCGCAAGGCCCTGCGCCGGATGCGCCAGCGCCCCACGCTGGTGATTGCCTTCTGGCAGCAGGCAGAACTGTTTCCGTTGTAACTATATTATGCAATGCTCAATAAGTTCACTCGGAAGCTCGTAGGCCAGCTTGGGGCGCCAATATCGGCTTACCAACAGAAACGGAACCCCGGTTCAGAATCCCCGCTATGAATACGCTCCAGTTCCACCGATGCAGGGCTAATGTGATTGCACACTGGATCGCGATGAAGCCCAGTCCAGCGAAAAACAGAACTAGTCTTTCCCTCGCCAATAGAACTGCCGCGATGGCCACCGCCCCACATCTGAGCGCGAGCTGCCGATCTGTCGGAGAAAACGCAGACGCAACCGCAAATATCGAATAGAGGACAAACGGCCAGAAGAGCGCCACGTCACGAAGATAGTTAAGATCTCTGGAAAAAAGCTTACGCCCACCGGGGACGTGGCGCGACATCTCTCCCGGCTCTGTGTTCCCGGAGCTGTGCATGCAGTCTCCCGATCTGCTATCCGATCATTGTACTTGACCGAACGAGCAATTTAAGAACGGGAGCACCTGTGAGGCCAGTGCCCAAGGAGACGGGAACGGCATCTAAAGGGGAGAGTTCCCCATCACGATATTGTCGATGAGGCGGGTGCTTCCCACGAACGCCGCGACTGCGACCAGCGCGCCCTGCGAAACGTCCTCAACCGGATCGAGAGTCTCCGGGTTGACGATCTCGAAGTAGTCGAGCCGGACGGAACTCTCCGCCGCAAATTCCGCGCGTCCGGCTGCCGCCAGCCTGGCGGCGCTGCGCTCACCGGCATCAGCCAGCTGCTGCACCCGCATCACTGAACGATGCAGAACCAGCGCCTGTTTGCGCTGCCCGGCATCGAGATACGCATTTCGTGAACTCATCGCCAACCCATCCGGCTCACGCACGATGGGGCAGACGAAAATCTCCACCGGCAGATTCAAATCCCGCACCATGCGGCGGATGATTGCGACCTGGGCCGCGTCTTTCTGTCCGAAAAAGGCAACGTCGGGTTCGACGATGTGAAACAGCTTCGCCACCACGGTGGTGACTCCACGGAAATGGGTTGGACGCGAGCGCCCGTCCAGCTTGGCGCTGAGCGCCTCGACCGTCACCCACGTTACCGCACCGCCGGGGTACATTTCCTCCGCTGCAGGCGCAAACAACAAGTCAACACCTTCCCGCTCGAGCAGTTCGCGGTCGCGCTCGAATGATCGGGGATATTTCGCCAGGTCCTCGTTCGGCCCGAATTGCGTGGGATTCACGAAGATCGATACTGCGACGGCATCGCAAGCAGCGCGGGCAGCCCGTACCAGCGACAAATGTCCCTCATGCAAAGCCCCCATGGTAGGAACGAGCCCCAGCCGTCGGTCTTCCCGCCCGGCAGCGCGACACGCACTGCGCATTTCGTTAATGGTGGTGCAGATCTTCACGGTTAATGGTTCGGCATCAGGTCTTAGGTCTTGGGCATTCACCCTGGAATTCCTGAAGCTCTTGGGTTAGCGTCCTAAGACCCAACACCTAAGACCTCAGCCCTAATACCATGATTCAGTTCACTCCGACGGTACCCACTTCACGGCGATGTGGGCGCTCTCCAAGATTCCGCCAACGATGCCCTTGGTCCGCCGGATCGCAACCCCTTCCTGCTCGGAGCCTCTGGCTCCATTCTCCGACGCGGCCACGACCCGGCCATACGGCCAGTTCGAGGCGGGCAGGCGCGCCAGCGCGGTAAGCACTTCATCAGTTTTCAAGACAATTTCCGCGCTGTCGGCAGAATCGAAAAGGGCCACACCATCGGCGCGGACAATGAGGTAAGGATTGCGCCACTTCCGCATGTCCCGGATATGCTCATACTGTGCTGGATCTGCCGGAGGAATGGCCTGCAGCGCGGTCTGAGGATCGGGCGCTTTCGCCGCATTCTGGGTCGAACAGGCGACCGGCAAGATACTCAGCAACAAAACCAATGCCGCCCGCCCGCGCCGCAAGATCACTGTCTCAGGCTACCTCGCCACCGCGGGCACGTCGTTTTTCGCCGCCCACACCAGCGCGACGATCCAGCCAATCACACTCCAGCCGAGGAATAGATTCAACAGGAAGATCGCCAGCGTGTCCCGCTTGTTGCGAGCGAGGGCGATGATCGATGGCAGGAAATACAACGCCAGAGGAAAAATCAACCCAAAGCCGAAAAATGGGAAGAAGAAAATCGCCGCGAGATGCATGCTCGTACCTCCTCGTCTCAAAACAGCCTAGCACCGCCGAATGCCGTTCGCGAACCGGCTGCAGACCCTCCGAAACGGACCCCACTACCCCATAGAGTATACGCAAGCACCGGGGTCACGGTTCCGCGGAAAAATGCCAACTCTGTCTCGATCCGTGTCAATCCGCCTGCCGCGGCTTCCTACCGGCGCATGGACCGCTTGCGAGCCAGTACCGTATCCAGGCCTGCCTTCGTTTCTTTCGGCAGATGATACGACTCTTCGTCTGAGGGATACTGGCGCGACTTCACGTCGGCGCGAAACGACTGCACCGCATGCATAATCAGCGCGACCGCGTCGCCATAGCGCCGGACGAACTTGGCCGGAGTTCCAAACGTCAGGTTCAGAATGTCGTGGAACACCAGCACCTGCCCGTCGCACTCGGGACCGGCGCCGATTCCAATCGTCGGCGTGGCCACTTCCGCCGTGATCATGGACGCCACTTCCCGCGGAATGCCTTCCAGGTACAGGCACGCCACGCCGGCGCGGTCGAGCGCTACGGCGTCGCGCATGAGTTGCTCAATCCCGCTCAGACTTTTGCCTTGCACCTTGTATCCACCCATCACGTTAACCGATTGCGGGGTGAGGCCAACGTGGCCCGCGACGGGGATCTCGGCGTCAATGATGCGGTGAATCAGGTCTGCGCGCCGCTCCCCACCCTCCAGTTTCACCATTTCGGCGCCGCCCTCCTTCACGAAACGCATGGCATTGCTGACGGCAGCCTGGGGGTCAAGCTGATATGCCCCATACGGCATGTCCGCCACAAGGAGTGCATTCTTTACGCCGCGCCGCACCGCCTTAACGTGATGCAACATCTCGTCCATCGTGACCGAGAGCGTGTTTTCATAACCGAGCATGGCCTGGGCCAGCGAATCGCCGACCAGCACGATGTCAATGCCGGCTTCGTCCACCAGGCGGGCGGTGGCGTAATCGTAGGCAGTGAGGCAGGTGATTGGTTCGTGGCGGAGTTTCTGTTCCCGCAGAGACGCGGTGGTGACTTTCGGGCGGTTTTCGTCGAGAAGACGCCCGCTGATCGGGGTCAAACTCATGATGTCCTCCAGTGCCCCTCCGGCCCTGCCGGATAGAGCCTGTATCCATCCCTGTTTGCGTCATTAGATGACGCTCGGGTTATTGTAGCCGCAAAATGTTGGCGGGTCGACTCCTGTTACTCAAGCGTTTTCAACACCTTCGAGAGCAAGAAAGAGAGTGCCCACCCCGGTTCGCGCCCTCGCGGACAGTATTCGTATGACCTTGGTAAGACGATATTGTAGTTGTCTTACACCATCTGCAGTAGTAAGATTTAAACTATCATGACTTACCAGGTTGTAATCAGCTCGAAGGGGCAGGTGGTCATCCCTGCGGAACTCCGTGGGCGTCTCGGATTGAAAAAGGGCGTCCGAGCCATGTGGCGGGAGCAAGATGGCCAACTCATCCTGACGCCAATTGAACGCATTCTGGACGAGATACAGGGATTCTTGAAGCCACGTCCCGGTGAACCTTCGGCCTTTGAGGAATCGCTCGCCGAGCGGGAACGCCAGCGCCAGCGCGAGCGGGAAGAGAAGTAAGTGGCTGCTACTCGCCGTTACGTACTGGATGCCAATGCTCTGATCGCCTTGTTCGAGGGTCGGCAGCCTGCCGCAGAAAAAGTACGGAAAATGCTCGTGGATGCATCTCGCACCGATGCTCCCCTGTGGATGTCGGCGATCAACTGGGGCGAGGTCTTCTACACAGAGTGGCGTCGATATGGTGAGTCAAAGGCGAGAGAAGCCGAGGCGAACTTGCGCCGCCTCCCTATTGTGATCATTGGTGTTGACCTCGATTGCGCCACCCGTGCCGCCGCCATCAAGCAGAAACACAATCTCGGCTATGCGGATTCTTTTGCCGCTGAACTCGCCATCGAGCGGGGCGCATGGCTGGTTACAGCCGATCCAGAGTTCTCAAAGATGGGGAAAGCGGTGTCGGTGTATCGGCTCCCGCGGCACGAGAAGTGAGGTGACGCGGGGGTCAAGTCGGACGGACGACTTCGGCCAACGACCAACGACGACCGGCCAACGACCGTTCTTACACCCCCACCGCTTCCTGCCCGCCCAGGGGCAGGAAGTACTGCGTGCCCTTGATCGGCTCGCTGACCTTGCGCAACAGTTCCTGCAAATCCTCGTTGCGATCCACAAAATCGATGTCCGAGGTATTGACGATCAGCAGATCCGACGACGTGTAGTGAAAGAAGAAGTGTTCATAGGCTTTGACCACTTCCTCCAGATACTCGTCACTCACGGCGCGCTCGCCCGGCGCGTTCTTTTTCTTCAGGCGCTTCTTCAGCACCGCCGGCGTTGCCTGCAGATAAATCACCAGGTCGGGCGTGGGCAGTTGATCACGGAAGTGGTTGTAATACCGGTTGTAGGTGTCGAGTTCCTGGTCGGTCAGGTTGAGGCAGGCAAACAGCTTGTCTTTCTCGAAAATGTAGTCGGCGACCACCATTCGCTGCGAGCGCGGCCCCAGATCGAGCGCCTCTAACTGCTCGAATCGCCGCACCAGAAAGGCAAACTGCGCCTGAAACGCCGCGCCCCGTTCCCCTTCATAAAAGGCATCCAGAAACGGGTTTGATTCCGGCTCCATCACCCGCTGCGCGTTTAGCCGCTCGGCCAAAATGCCCGCCAGCGTGCTTTTGCCGACTCGAATGGGTCCTTCCACTGCAATGTAACGGGGGAGTTCGAAAAGATTAGCCATGAGTTCGTGCGATACTTCGGAAGTGGCAGGATAGCTCGGATGCCGCCCGGTGGCAATTGAGGGAAGAGTTAACAGGGATTGGGTGATTGGGAAATTGAGTAATTGGGAAATTGAAAATCTTCACACCTGTAGCCGTCCAATTCCACAATTACAAAATTTCCCAATTACTCAATCCATTACAATTCTTCCATGCTTGGAACCCTGCTCGCTGGAACAGCCGCAACACTTGCACTGACTGCAGCCGGCTACCAGACCATGGCTCCCACCGGGCAGTGGTACGGACGCACGTTCACCGGCCTGGCGCGCGGCACCAAGCAACTCGCGCTCACTTACGACGACGGCCCCAACGATCCGCATACGCTGCGCCTACTGGATGTCCTCGCGCGGCACGACGTGCATGCGACGTTTTTCCTGATCGGGCGCTTTGTCCAGCAGCGCCCCGACATCGCCCGCGAGATTGCCAGAGCAGGCCATGTCGTCGGAAACCACACCTTCAAGCATCCTCTGCTTACACTGGCGAGCGAGGCCGCGATTCGGCAGGAACTCTCCGACGGCCGCGCCGCCCTCGAAGACGCCATCGGCGAACACTCCAATCTGTTCCGCCCGCCCTTCGGCGGCCGGCGGCCAGCTGTGCTCCGCATTGCGCGAGATCTTGGGCTTGTGGCCGTGATGTGGAGTGTAACGAGCAATGACTGGAAGGCGCCTTCGCCTGCCGTGATCGAGCACAGGGTCGCTCGCCAGATTCGAGGCGGCGACGTCATCCTGCTCCACGATGGCGGTCACCGGCAGATGGGCACTGACCGCTCCAATACGGTCGCGGCAACCGATTCGCTGATTACGCGCTACAAGTCTGCCGGCTACGCATTTCTCACCATTCCGCAGATGATGGAAGGAACACGCGAATCACAACCGTGAGGAGTTTTCCTGATGAAGCGCATCATTCCGTTTTTATTTTTCAGCGTCATCCTGGCGGCGGCACAGCCGAAGGCTCTTTTCTACATGACCGACAGCGCAAACTCGGTGAAGTCTTTCACCGACCACGCGGACCGAGTCGACATTCTCGTGCCGGCCTGGTATTCGGTGGACGGCAATGGTTTGGTGTGGGGAGGGCCCAATCCCAGTGTGCTCAAAACAGCAGCAGAGCACCACGTCCCGGTCATACCCATCGTAGGTCTGATGGCGCAGGCCGAGTTGCACAAACTCTTCACGATTCCCGAGGCGCGAACTGCGTTCATCGCCTCGCTTCTGAGCGAATCGAAGAAAAACGGATACAGCGGCTTCCAGATCGACTTCGAAAACGTGAATTGGACCGACCGCGATTTACTTTCGGGCCTGGTCGCCGACACAGCCGCGGCTCTTCACAAGGAAAGATTGCAGCTCACAATCGCGACCGTGCCCAATGCTCCCGGCTCTGCCGGCAAGAGCAATTATTCCCACTGGCTCTATGCCAACTGGCGCGGCGCTTACGATCTCAAGGCGCTGGTTCAGTCTGTCGACCTGATCTGCCTGATGACCTACGACCAGAACACGCGCTGGACCGCACCCGGTCCGGTGGCCGGCTATCCCTGGACCGTCGAGAACCTGGAATACGCTTTGCAATTTGTCCCCAAGGAAAAGCTCTCGCTGGGCATTCCTCTGTACGGGTATCACTGGTTCGCTGGAGACCCAGGCAAAGACGAAAAGCCGAACCCCACTGCGGAATATATCGGCCAGCAGGACATTGACCAATATTTGGCGGCGTACCACCCGCACGTGGAGTGGGACGCGGCCGATCGCATAGCATGGTTTTATTTCTACAGGGACGATTACCGCGAATGGGTTTTCTACACCGATAGGCGCGGATTCCAGGAACGTCTGAACCTGGTGCGCGACCGCGGGCTGCAGGGTTTTTGCTCGTGGGTTCTCGGCACAGAAGACCCGGAGATATGGTCTCTGTTGCCGTCCCACAAATGAGCAGGAGTAGCGCCGCGCAGGACAGCCTCAGGCCCGCAGTGCTGCGAACGCCTCTTTCGCGGCCGAGATCGTCTTCTGAACGTCCTCTGCGGTGTGCGTAGCGCCCAGGAATGCCGCTTCATACTGCGACGGCGGCAGATAAACTCCGTGATCAAGCATGGCGCGAAAAAAGCGTCCAAACATGTCTGTATTCGACTTCGAAGCCGAATCCCAATCCCTGACCGGGCCCGGGGTAAAGAACCAAGTGAACATGGACCCTACTCGGTTGTGGCAAAGTCTGATGCCAGCTTCCTGTGCTGCTGCGGCCACGCCTTGGACCAGTTCTCCGCTCAGCTTATCGAGCCGCGGATAGATTTCCGACTTGCGATCCCGCAACTGCTTCAAGGTGGCGCAGCCCGCCGCCATGGCCAGTGGATTCCCCGAGAGTGTCCCCGCCTGATACATCGGCCCCAGCGGGGCCACCAGATCCATGATCTCGCTGGAGCCGCCATACGCGCCCACCGGCAACCCGCCGCCGATAATCTTCCCCATGGTGGTCAGGTCCGGACGGATGTTGTACAACTCCTGCGCGCCGCCGAAAGCCACCCGAAACCCGGTCATCACCTCGTCGAAAATCAGCACCGACCGTTCGCGTTCCGTGATCAGCCGCAGCCCTACCAAATAATCGTCTGCCGCGGGTACGCAGCCCATGTTGCCTACCACCGGTTCCACGATCACGCAGGCGATCTCATGTTTGAACTTATGGAAGGCGTGCTCCACTGCCCCCAGATTGTTAAAGGGCAGAGCCAGCGTGAACTGGGTGAATTCCTCCGGAACGCCAGCCGAGCCCGGAATTCCCAGCGTCGCCACACCCGATCCCGCCTTGACCAGCAGACAATCCGCATGCCCGTGATAGCAGCCTTCGAACTTCACGATGAACTTGCGTTTGGTGTAGGCCCGGGCCAGGCGGATCGCCGACATGGTTGCCTCCGTCCCCGAGCTCACGAAGCGCACCTTCTGCATGGGGGGGAACGCGCTCAGCACCAGTTCGGCAAGGTCGGCTTCCGAAGGCGTAGAGGCACCGAAGCTCGTGCCGTTGCAGGCCGCGCCCAGGATGGCATCCAGCACACCCGGCTCGGCGTGGCCCAAAATCAGCGGTCCCCATGATCCGATGTAATCAATGTATTCGTTCTCGTCGGCGTCCCAGACGTGCGAGCCTTTGCCGCGCACAATGAACAGCGGTTCGGCTCCGACGGAACCAAATGCGCGCACGGGCGAGTTCACGCCTCCCGGAATCATGCGAGCCGCCCGCTCCTGCAAGCGGCGCGACTGCTCGGTTTTCCGCGATGTGACGGACGGCATCGATCCTCCCGCCTGGTTCAGGCCTCACCTGCTACCGGAGAGACCGCCAAGGTGCGACAAATCATGAAGACGCAAGCGACTACTATAGCAGCGCCTGGGTCGGCGAATTCACCAGAAATTCATGGTCCTGCAATCACGTTGCAACATCCTCGCGGTACGGTGGAACCATCAAGTTGCCCTTCTAACCGGGAGGGTTTGAGGGACAGTCTCGGGGGCTCCGGGCTGTCCTTTTTGATTTTGTCTGTGGCGCGGACGCTCCCTTCGGCTTCGCTCAGGGCAGGCTCTGCCCGCATGTTTCGATTGATCGTCGCGTGTTCCCCGAAGAACCTGCCGGCGAGCTCACTTCAAATACGCCCGCACCAGCGAAATGAGATCTTCGGTTAACTCTTCGGGCGAGTCGGTCCCGCGATCCGGATGAGTAATGTGCAGGCGGATGTGGTCTTCCAGAATTTCCGCCATCAGGCTGTTCACGCCGCCCCGAATCGCCGCCAGCAGCATCAGAATGTCGGCGCACTCGTCCCCTTCAGCGACGGCGCGCTCCACGGCGGTGATCTGCCCGCCCAGACGCTTGATGCGGGAAAACAGCTTCTGTTTTTCTTTCGAAATTTCCGGGAGTTTGTCCTTCATGACTTTTTTGCGATTCTCCGCTTTTTTCCTTGACATGTACCCTAGGGGGGTATGATATAAAAGACTCGGCGGGGAAGTCATTATCCCTCGCCAGATTGCAAGCACGACGTAGGAATACTAGCAGTGGGAGCGAGCCTGCGGAAAGATTCGGCGGCTTGCTGGTGTAGAAGCAGTAGATGTGACCCGATCGACTGGTTCCTCCCCCTATCGCCTCACGCCTGCCTCTTCTACCTCCAAAACTTAGTTTCGGTGCGTGCCGCTTTGCAGCGCGCGTCAGGTGCCTCGGCCAGAGCTATTTTCAGTTTTGCCGCGCACGACCGCTGCGTTGTTGACGAACCGCCTTGGAAACTCATGTGGCTTTTCGCGCGATCTTTATGAACTTCTTATGGCGCTAGCTCGAAGCATGACATCAAAACCTCTGGTTCAAATTTACGGAAAGGAGGGAACCGGCAATGGCCTGTATCACTTTATCCGCACCTATGGCGATGGCGACGTCCGAGCTCATGCACGCAATCCACTACGAAGATGCCCGGACTGGGCAATTCGAAAGCAAAGAGGAAGGCACATCTTTACGCATGAGCTGGGTCGCGGTCACCGACAGCAACGGCAGCCGGAGGCTGCAAATGCAATGGGTGCCGTCAGAAGAATCTTGCTGACAGCCAGTAACATTTCTTTAACTTGTTGTGCGTAGGCTCGTCGTAGGGGACAGTCAGGTTCAAGACTCTTGACAGGTTACTGGGCACGGGTATTAACTATGGTTAATAGTGGGACTGTAGGAGCGTTAACCATATTCCAACGGGGGCAATATCCCGGACGGCTACGAGAAAAGCGGGCGCGTGACTTTCATCACTTTCTTATGTGACCAAGAACACAGAGCGGCTTCGTCCGGCCGCTTACCGTGAGGGGCATGAAGTTGAAATTGAATTTCATTTTCAATATGGCACGACGCCTTCGCGCCGAAGAGGCTGGCGGAAGCGTGCGCCTCCAGGACGATACCCGCTTCGGCGACGCTTCCCGCGCAGGACTGCTCCCTGCTCTTGCCTTGGCCGCCGCCTTCCTTCTTGCTTTCGCGCCGAGTGCTCTGTTCGCGCAGCAACCCGAGTCGCCGTCTGCGGCGCAGCAAGCCGGTGTCCCACCCGTAAGCGCCGCGCCCGCGCCGGCCGATCCTCCCGATCCTGCTCCGCCCGACGACGGCACGGAAGCCATGTTCCCGCATTTCAAGAGCACCCGCTTCTGGCTGTCAGGGCAGGCCAATTTCATCTTTCAGACGCACCCTGACTTTCGCGCTCTTTACAGCGGCCCGCACAGTCTTGACTCCAACTACGAGAAGGCGACCTCCCGCGTAATGACGCTCTACACGGGCGTGCGCCTCGACAACTCGACCGAGTTCCTGGTTGACGTTGAGGAAGCCGGCGGCGCCGCACTCAGCACCGGTCTCGGCCTGGCCGGCAACACCGATCTCGACATCGTGCGCAACCCCCTGCTCAGCAAAGCTCCGTATCTCGGGCGCGGCATGATCCACAAAGTCTTCGCCCTCAGCAAGGACAAAGTCGAAAACCAGCGCACCTGGCTCTCCCTGTTCGACGAATTGCCGCGCCGCCGTCTCGAAATCCGGTTCGGCAAGTTCAGCATGCCGGATTTCCTGGACGTCAACTCCGTCGGCTCCGACACCCACCTCCAGTTCACCAACTGGACGATTGATAACAGCGGCGCGTGGGACTATGCCGCCGACACCCGCGGCTACACCGTCGGTCTCACCGCCGATTTCGAAGACCGGAACTGGGGATTCCGCTTCGCCGAAGGTCTCATGCCCAAGGTCGCCAACGGTATTGACCTCGTCTGGAAGCCGTGGCAGGCACACGCGGAGAATTTCGAATACGAACTACGTCGCGGCTTTATCCCGAAAAAGGCGGGCGTAATCCGCCTGCTCGCCTTCACCAACTACGCCAACATGGGCATCTACCGTGATCAGATTTTGAAGGCGGAAGAGGAAGGAACCATTCCCAACATCACCGACCACCCTTGGCACATCACGCGCAAGTATGGCTTCGGGATCAACCTGGAGCAAAACCTTACGCACTACCTGACCGCGTTCGCCCGCTTTGGATGGGACAACGGCAAAACCGAGTCCTTTGCTTACACCGAAGTGGATCAGACCTTTGCTCAGGGTGTGGGCGCGAACGGCGCATGGTGGCATCGCAAGCAAGACCGCGCCGGTGTAGCCTTCGTCACCAACGCCATCTGCAAAGATCACCAGAACTATCTCGCGGCGGGTGGACTGGGTTTTCTGTTGGGCGATGGCGCGCTGAACTACGGGCGTGAAAACATTGTCGAGAGCTACTACACGCTGCATGTCTGGCGGGGCATCTATGTCGCGCCCGGCCTGCAGCACATCGTCAATCCCGGCTACAATCGCGACCGCGGGCCGGTACTCGTGCCCGGCTTCCGCGCCCACGTCGAGTTCTAGCCAGAGTCCCGCCGTTTGCGTTTGTTCGCCTTCTCCCGGTAGATTCTTGTCAACAGCGCGCAGGACGGACCCGATGAGCCACTCGGCCACCGAAATTCATTTCAACGGGCACTCCATGGTCAGCCCGCTCGAGCGGGTACTCGTATGCTCACCCCATACCGCGGGATGGAATCAGCCGGAGCGTGCGGCGCGCTGGCGAGAGCTGGGATTCCATCATGCTCCCGATTTCGTCCAGGCCCAGGCCCAACACGACGCGATGTGCCGCGAATTGGAAGCTGCCGGCGCTGAAGTGACCGAACTGCCTCCTGCCCCCGATCTCTCGCTCGACGCTGTTTACGCTCACGATGCTTCCCTGGCCACTGACTTCGGCCTGATCGTCCTGCGTCCCGGCAAAGCCAGCCGTGTGCCGGAGGGACGGCATCATGGGTCGTTCTGCTTGCGGCTCGCCATCCCCACGCTGTCGAAGATCGTTGCGCCGGGCACTGCGGAAGCCGGCGACATGGTCTGGCTCGATGCGAAAACGCTGCTCATCGGCCATGGCTTTCGCACCAACGCCGCGGGCATCGAGCAGATGGGCGCCCTGCTCGCTCCGAAAGGAGTCGAAGTTCTCTCGGCACCGCTGCCCTACAGTCGAGGACCCTCTGCCTGTCTGCACCTGATGTCGCTGATCAGCCTGCTCGACGAGCAAACCGCGCTGGTCGATCTCCCCTGGCTGGCGGTGGAGACGGTGGAGTTACTCAAAGCGCGGGGCTTCCATTTGATTGAGATTGACTACTCCGAACGTGACACGCTGGCCTGTAACGCACTCGCTTTGGGCAGAAAGCGGCTGCTGGCCATCGAAGAGAATCACCGCACGAACGATCGCTTGCGAGGCGCTGGATTTGACGTGCGCACCTTCCCCGGCAGTGAACTCTCGATCAGCGGCGGCGGCGGGCCCACGTGCCTCACGCGGCCCCTGTTGCGGGGATGAAGCCGGCTCGATAAACGAGTTGGGGTGCCCCACGTCTCGCCGCTTTTGCGAAACGTGGGATAGGCAGCAGCGCTACCCGCCGGCGATCGCGCCGACGACTATGAACGGCTCTTTCCCCGACGCGACCGCCTCGGGCAGAGGCGCATCCGGGGACTCATGTGACAAGTCCTCTTCGCACGCGAAGAATCGCAAAAATGCCCGCCGTTGCAGCGTGACGTGCTCGCGGATCGCGCCGCGCAGCATGGGATAGCGGGCTTCCAGCGCGTCCAGTACCGAACGCTGCGTGACCGGACTCTCAACTTCGAGCGCGACTTCGGCACCAACGTGCGCGAGATTCCGAAGATGGTAGGGAAGAATTACGCGGACCATGCGTATCGTTTCCTTAGCTGCCACAGTCCTGAAGTGACGCAGCACGTTGGCCCTGTACTGATTGTCAACCATCAGCTTCCTTGAAAAATCGGATCTACTCACCCCAACGTCTGCACTTCGACCGACAGAACGGCCGGCAGGTCGCGCACGATGGGAGCCCACGAATCTCCCGCATCGGCCGAGGCGTAGACTTGCCCGCCGGTCGTGCCGAAGTAAATTCCACACTTGTCCAGGGAATCCACTGCCATGGCGTCGCGCAGGACGTTCACGTAACAGTCCTTCTGAGGCAGACCTTTGGTCAGCGCCTCCCACTCGTTGCCGCCGCTGCGGCTGCGATAGACGCGCAGTTTGCCCTCGGGAACGAAGTGCTCGCCATCGCTCTTGATGGGAACGACGTAGATCGTCTCCGGCTCGTGCGCGTGAACGTCAATGGCGAATCCAAAGTCGGTGGGCAGATTGCCGCTGATTTCTTTCCAGTTGTCGCCCGCGTCGTCCGAGCGCATCACGTCCCAGTGCTTCTGCATGAACAGCAGGCCTGGGCGCGACGCATTCATCGCGATGTGGTGCACGCAGTGTCCGACCTCGGCCGTCGGGTTGGGGATGTACTGCGAGTACAGTCCTCTGTTGATGGGCGTCCACGTGTTGCCGCCGTCGTTAGTGCGAAACGCCCCGGCTGCCGAAATGGCGATCCACAGGCGCTTCGAATTACTGGGATCCAGAATGATCGTGTGCAGGCACATGCCGCCCGCCCCCGGCTGCCACTTGGGGCCGGTGCCGTGGCCGCGCAGTCCGGCAAGTTCCTGCCACGTCTGGCCGCCATCCCGGGAGCGAAACAGCGCTGCGTCTTCCACGCCGGCGTAAACCGTGTCCGGATCGGTCAGCGACGGTTCCAGGTGCCACACCCGCCTGAACTCCCACGGATGTTGTGTGCCGTCGTAAAACTGGTGCGTGGTTAGCGGTTTGCCGGTCTCGGGAGACACGTCGTAAACAAACTTGTTGCTCTCGCCCCTGGGCATGCCGCCGGGAGCCGTTTCCTGGCCTGGCGGTGTTCCGGGCTGGTGCCACGTCTTGCCGCCGTCATCGGAGCGCTGGATGATTTGCCCATACCATCCGCTGGTCTGCGATGCGTAGATGCGGTTGGGATCGGCCGGCGATCCTTTCAGGTGATAGAGTTCCCAGCCCGCGAAGTGTGGGCCGCTGACTTCCCACTTTTCGCGCTTGCCGTCCGATGTGAGAATGAACGCGCCCTTGCGCGTGCCCACCAGAACCCTGACTTTGCTCATTCTTTCCTCCGTGTCAAGACCGCCGAGTCTTGCACGCCCATTTCTCGCTTCTGTTGAAGGCAATGGGGCTGATCTATTTCCAAGCACTACATCTTGGGAAAGTTAGGATCCGCCTTCACTTCCAGAATCTGTTTCGTGTGGCGCTCGCTGTGTGCCGCCATGAACAGCATCCACTCGTAACCGTCGAGAGGACCCAGGGGGCTCTCACTGACATGAGCACGCAAATCCGGCGTTGAATCCAGAAACGCGATCGTCCTGGCGCGGCTCTTCTGGAAGTGATCCAGAGTCTCCGCCGGTGTCCAACGGCCTGTGGGTACAAACTGCGGCGGCGCTTGTGCCTTGTGGCTGCGGTCTGGAACCATGGCTAGAACCATGGCATCGGCTTTTGCGGTGTCACGGTCGGCGGCTCCGGCAGGTGACTTCATCACTTTTTCAGCAGTCATCTGAAACAAGCCATCTTCCACCAAGGTGATGTGTTCAAGGACTTCGGCGACCGACCACCGATCCGGCGCTGGCTTGAATTTCATTTGTGCTTCCGACAAGCCCTTAACTGCGGCAACCACGCCGTCGCGGGTTTGTTGCAGGTATTGGTCAGCTTTTTCCCGATCGGCCGGCGTGAGCACCTGGCCGAACGCGAGAACGTTTGAGAGGAGTAAAACGGGTAAGAGCAAAGTGATTTTCTTCACGCAGTTTCTCCTTAAGTGCGAAGATCTTTTTCCCCAAGCAGGTGAACCCCACCCCCAGCCGATTCTTTTACCCTTGATGCCCGAGGATCGTCAAGATATGCAAAAGATTCAGCAGGCCGGTGCAAATCGGAGGAAAACGCCGCAACCTTCCTCCTGTTAGAATCGAATTGCATGCTGCTTCCCTTCGTCCGCGAACTCTTCGCGGACGTGGAAAAATTACCCGCCTTTACGCGTGCAGCCTCCCACCTCAAAGAGGGCACGGGGCGGATGCGTGTTTCCGGGCTCACGCCAACGGCAAAAGCTTTGCTGCTCGTGCTTTTGCAGCGCGCTGCCGACCGTCCTTTCGTGGTTGTGGTCAACGATAACCGCGCCGCTGAGGACTTCGTTCCGCTCCTGCGCGGATTCTCGGAACTCACCGCGGCTGGCGATCCCGAGGCTGTGGTCGCATTGCCGGCGCGCGACGTGCTGCCATTTCAGAATCTCTCCCCACACCCCGAACTCCAGGAAGAACGCGCCACTGCGCTGTGGAAAATCGCCAGCGGCAAGGCGGCCATTGTGGTCTCACCGATCGCCGCCACGGCTATTCGCCTGCGCTCCGCCGAGTATTACTCCGATCTTGCCCGTACTGTCCGCCGCGGTGAATCCATCGACGTGGACAGCCTGCTTGGCCACCTGAACACGGTCGGCTACTCCTCCGCTGACGTGGTCGAAATGCCCGGCCAGTACGCCCTGCGCGGGGGTATCCTCGACGCGTACTCCCCGGAGGCTGAGCGCCCAGTCCGCATCGAGTTCTTTGGCGATGAAGTGGAGTCGATCCGCCGCTTCGATCCCGCCTCACAGCGTTCGTCCAATCCTATGGATGAAGCGCTGCTCCTTCCGCTCACCGAGACGCCGGTCAGCGACCAATTGCTGGGTGCGATTCACACTCGCCTTTCGGGCAAGCGGATCGCGGGCTCGGAAGAGGCTGTGGAAGCCGCGGTGCGCGCCGGCGGCGCGACAGTTTTCCCCGGCTGGGAGTTTTATGCGCCGGTGGCGGGCGCCGATCGCACTGTTTTCGAGCTTCTGCCCCGTGCCGCTGTCCTGCTCGACGAACCGGATCTTCTGCGCTCCGAATTTGACCGCTTCTGGACGCGCGTAGTCGAAGCTCACGAGCGCAGCGGCGTCGGTAATCTGGTGCGCCCGGAAGATTTGTATCTGGCCCCAGATCACTGGTGGAAGTCAGTCACGTCGCTGTTTGGAGCAGACGTGGAGCATCTCGGCGTTACTCGCGGAGAAGATGCGGAGTCGACCGTCGCTTTCCTGACTCAATCCACGCCACGCTTCCACGGCGCTGTTCCGGTCATGCTGGAAGAAGTTCAGAAGCTGACGCGCGAGGGCAACCAGGTGATGTTTGCCGTTCCTAACACCGGCGAAATCGAGCGCCTGGCCGACATCTTCACCGAATACAATGTCTCGTTCCGCCTGGGAAGCCGCACCCGCGGCGGCGAGACCTACGCCGATGAAACCAGCTACTTCGCCGGTGAGGTTCTCACCACCACTCTCGCCAAGGCCTACGTGCCGGACGGAGTTTTGCTGCCGGAAGCCAACCTTGGCGTCTTCGGTGCGCGCGACTTGTTTGACGAATCCGACACGGTCGCTTCGCGCCCGCAGCGCCAGAAGTCCAAAGTCTCGGCGTTCCTCTCCGACTTCCGCGACCTGCAGGTCGGCGACTACGTGGTCCACGTCGAACACGGCATCGGCCAGTATCAGGGCCTGAAGGAAATCAATCAGGGCGACGGCAACGCCGAATTCATGCTGCTCGAGTACGCCGAGACCGCGCGCCTCTATGTCCCGCTCACCCGCCTCGACCTGATTCAGAAATACCGATCTTCTGAAGGCGCCAAGCCAGCTCTCAGTCACTTGGGCACGCAAGCGTGGGCCAAGACCAAAGCCCGTGTGCGCAAGGCCATGAAAGACATGGCCGATGAACTCCTCAAGCTGTACGCCGCGCGCAAGCTGGCGCAGGGCCATTCCTTTTCCTCTGACAGTGAATTTGTCCGTGAATTCGAAGATGCCTTCGAATTCAGCGAAACTGAAGATCAGGCGCAGGCCATCACCGACGTCATTCGCGACATGGAGTCGTCGCAGCCTATGGATCGCCTGCTCTGCGGCGACGTGGGCTACGGCAAGACAGAAGTCGCTATGCGCGCGGCATTCAAGGCGGTCAGCGACAACAAGCAGGTCGCCGTGCTCGCTCCCACCACCGTTCTCGCCTTCCAGCACTATGAGACCTTCAAGCAGCGCTTCGGACCGTTTCCGGTCACCATCGAAATGATCAGCCGCTTCCGCAACCCGAAGCAGCAGAAAGAAATTCTGCAGAAGTTGGAAGCCGGCAAAATCGACGTCCTTATCGGCACTCACCGGCTACTCTCGAAAGATCTCAAATTCGCCGACCTTGGCCTGCTCATCGTAGACGAAGAGCAGCGCTTCGGCGTGCGCCACAAAGAGCGCATCAAGCAGATGCGCAAGCAAGTGGACGTGCTCACCATGTCGGCCACGCCCATTCCGCGCACCCTGCACATGTCGCTGGTCGGCCTGCGCGACATGAGCGTGATCGAAACGCCGCCCAAAGACCGCATGGCCATTCAGACCGTGGTAGCGAGCTGGGACGACAAACTGATCCAGTCGGCGGTGGAACAAGAATTGGAGCGCGGCGGCCAGGTTTATTTCGTACACAACCGCGTGGAAAGCATCTGGGAAATCGCCGCCAAACTGCAGGAACTGGCCCCGAAGGCGCGCATCGCCGTCGGCCACGGCCAGATGTCGGAAAGCGAACTCGAAAAAGTGATGCTGAAATTCATGCATCATGAAGCTGACATTCTCGTTGCGACCACCATCATCGAAAACGGCCTCGACATCCCGCTCTGCAACACCATTCTGATCAACCGCGCCGATCGGCTGGGATTGTCCGAGCTTTACCAGTTGAGGGGGCGCGTCGGCCGCTCCAACCGCCGCGCCTACGCGTATCTGCTGATCCCGCGGGAAATGGAACTGACGCCGCTTGCGCGCCGGCGTCTGGCGGCGTTGAAAGAATTCTCCGACCTCGGCGCCGGATTTAAAATCGCCGCTTTGGATTTGGAGTTGCGTGGTGCGGGAAATCTTCTCGGCGGCGAGCAGAGCGGACACATCGAAGCCGTCGGCTTCGAACTTTACACGCAGATGCTCGAGCGCGCCGTCCGCGAAATGAAGGGCGAAGCCGCGCCGGAAGAAGCGGAGACCCAGCTCAATCTCGGTCTGAACATTCGCATCCCGGCGGATTACATCCCCGAAGAAAATCAGCGCCTGCGAATGTACAAGCGCGTCGCCGGCGTAGAGACCGAATCGCAACTCGGTGACGTGGGCGCGGAGTTGCAAGATCGATATGGACCGCCTCCGCCTGCCGTGCGCAACCTGCTCGACTACGCCTCGCTCAAGCTGCTGTGCCTGCGCGTCGGCGTGAATGCGATCGAGCGCAAGCGCGATTCCGTAACTTTCAAGTTCCGGCAGAACGCCGCCGTCGACCCCGAGCAACTGGCCCGCTTTGTCTCCGCCCAGCGCGGGGCGCAGTTCACCCCGGATGGAATGCTGAAGTTCGTTTTGAAAGCAACTGCTGCGGAAGAAGTGCTGCGCGCCCTGCGCACGGTTTTAGAGCAACTGGCGAGCGAGGAAGCGGCATCAGAAGTGGGCTCGAATGCGGGCGGGAAGACGCCTCAATAGCATCTGATCGCCAGCGCCAACGCAACCAGTTACAATTGTCCCGCGCCGATTTGAGCTGACGACCAACGACCAACGACGAACGACCGCCATGACGAAACTCCGCAAAGCCGTTTTCCCCGCCGCCGGACTGGGCACGCGCTTTCTGCCCGCCACCAAAGCTCAGCCCAAAGAAATGCTTCCGCTGGTGGACAAGCCCCTCATCCAATACGGCGTCGAAGAGGCCATGGCTTCGGGCTGCGACCAGATCATCATCATCACCGGCCGCGGCAAGCAGGCGATCGAAGACCATTTCGACGTCAGCTACGAGCTGGAAAAAATGCTGGAGGAGCGCAAGAAGTATGAACTGCTCAAGATCGTCCGCAACATTTCCGACATGATCCACCTGGCGTACGTCCGCCAGAAAGAAGCGCTCGGGCTGGGCCATGCCGTGCTCATGGCGCGCGAACTTGTGGGCAACGAGCCTTTCGCCGTGCTGCTCGCCGACGACGTGATTGACAATCCCGTCCCCGCCCTCAAGCAGATGGCCGCTGTCTTCGAGCAGAAACAGTGCTCGGTCATTGCCGCTCAGGTCGTCGAAGGCAAGATGATCTCCTCCTACGGCGTCTTCGATGCCGCGCCCGCCGACGGGTTCAACGGCCGGTTGTTCGAAGTCCGCAACATGGTGGAGAAGCCCAAGCCCGAGGAAGCCCCATCAAACCTGGCGATCATCGGCCGATACATTCTCACTCCCGCCGTCTTCGACTGCCTTGCCAAGACCGGAACCGGCGCGGGCGGCGAGCTGCAGCTCACCGACGGCATGCGCATGCTGCTGAAACAGGAAAAGATGTATGCCTACGTTTACGAGGGCCGCCGCTACGACACCGGCGACAAGCTGGGATTCCTGAAGGCGACGGTGGAATTCGCTCTGAAGCGCAGCGACCTCGGTGGAGAGTTCCGGGAATATCTGAAGGGGCTGAAACTCTAAGGCCGCGATCGAGCCGGATCTTCGCCGTGCCGGGTCGCCGGTTACCTGTTCTGATAACTCTGTTATGTTGATGAAGTGAACGCATTCGCAATAACGTCTTGTTGTGAGGGTTTTCGACGCTGAACGCCCTCCTTTACTTCGAACGCAAGGAAAGATCGTAGGATGGGAAGGCGCAGCGAGCCCCGAAAAGATGCTCGCGTCCCGGTGCGGATCTTCGGGACCGACAGCACAGGCGCGGTATTTTCCCAGAAAGCGATCACCGTCAATGTGAGCCGCAATGGCTTAGAACTGGCCGGCGTGCAGTCGCATCTTGCTCTCGACGAAATCATCGGCTTAACTTACGGCAACAACAAAGTTCACTTCCGGGTTAAATGGGTGGGCGCACCGGGCACCGCAAAAGCCGGCCATGTGGGATTGCTGAACATCTCGCCGGAAAAACCGCTATGGGATTTTCCCCTGGACCCAGCCTCTCCCGATTACTATGAACCCGGCTCTTTTGAGCACCGGAAGACTCCCCGCTATCGCTGCCAGAATTCCATCGAGATTCACGTTCAAAACGGCGCTTCCTTTTGGGGAACGCTCGCCGATCTCAGTGTCGGCGGATGCTATGTGGAGATGCCCATCCCGATAGAACCCGGGACAAAAGTGAGTCTGGCGATCTGGTTCGGGCAAGACAAGGCCCGGGCCGAAGGCGAAGTGGCCCACCGAACGCCGGGCTTTGGACTCGGCATCCGCTTCACCCAGATCTCTGACCAGGACCTCGATCTGATCCGCGTATTTCTGGGGAAGCTCACGCCCTTCGCTAAAAAGACGCTGGCGGGAACTGCCAAGCGAGGCGGGCTCTAACTCGGTGGAGAACTTCTGAGTTTCTTGGACTTCTCCTCGACTCCCCGGACCAGTTTTTCCTTGTGTTTCTCCAGCTTTTTAGCAACGGAAGCATCGGCCAAGCCGATCATCTGCGCCGCCAGGATTCCGGCATTCGTTGCTCCCGGTTTTCCAATCGCCACTGTAGCCACAGGAATCCCGGCCGGCATCTGCACCGTGGACAAGAGCGAGTCCATCCCGTTCAGCGACGTCGACGGAATCGGCACTCCAATGACCGGCAACGTGGTATGTGCCGCGATGACACCAGCCAGATGCGCCGCTCCGCCTGCTCCCGCGATGATTACGCGAATCCCTCGTCCCGCAGCCCTCCGGGCAAACTCCGCCGTCCGTTCCGGCGACCGGTGCGCCGAAGTCACATCAATCTCGTAAGCGATCCCGAAATCATCGAGCGCCTTGCCCGCCTCGCGCATGATCTCCAGGTCGGAGTCGCTACCCATCACAATCGAAACCAGTGGCTTGGTCATGTCCTCATCTCTTGTACAGCGAGCTGGGAAGGGCCGGACTTTAAGTCGTGCCCTTCCCAAAACCGATCTGCAAAACACACACCTATTTCAGCGCCTTCCCCGCAATATCCTTCCGGTAATGCGCCCCATCAAACCTGATCTTCGCGCAGGCTTCATACGCCCGCTCGACTGCTGTCTCCAGATCCCGAGCCCGCGCCGTCACGCCCAATACACGCCCGCCCGCGGTGTAGTAATCGCCATCGCGCTTCGATGTTCCCGCGTGAAACACTTTCACGCCTTTCACCGCGCCCGCCTCATCGAGCCCGTCGATTCGCTTGCCCATGGCGAACGTCCCCGGATACCCGCCCGACGCCATCACCACGCACACCGACGCGTCCTCCGACCACTTGAAATCCCCGTCGCTAACGCGGCCCTGAATCGACGCCTCCAGCGCATCCACCAGATCGCTCTCCAACCGCATCAGAATCGGCTGCGTCTCGGGATCACCGAAACGGCAGTTGAACTCCAGCACCATCGGCCCGCGCGCCGTCATCATCAGCCCACAATAGAGCACGCCCTTGAATTCCGTGCCCTCGGCTTTCATCCCGGCAACCACTGGGCGAGCAACGTGATTCACCAGCCAGTCGCGCATCTGGTCGTCGACGATATCGCTAGTCGAGTACGCACCCATGCCGCCTGTGTTCGGCCCGGTGTCGCCATCGCCCACGCGCTTGTGGTCCTGCGCCGCCACCAGCGGCGCCACGCGTTCGCCATCGCTGAACACCAGAAACGACAGTTCGTCGCCCTTCAAACACTCCTCCAGCACCACCCGCGCTCCGGCTTCGCCCAGCATTTTGCCGCTGAGCATTTCCGCCGCGACACTGGCCGCCTCTTCTTTACTCTTGGCGATCACCACACCTTTGCCCGCCGCCAACCCGTCGGCCTTGACTACCACCGGCGCGTGGAAATGCCCCAGCGCCGAGCGCACCTGCTCAATCGAATCACAAATGGCAAACGAAGCGGTGGGGATGCGGTGACGCTGCAGGAATTCCTTGGCAAAGCTCTTGCTCGCTTCCAGCCGCGCCGCGGCTTGAGTGGGTCCAAACACAGGCCACCCGCGCCGCGTAAACTCATCCACTACACCCAGGCTGAGAGGCAGTTCCGGTCCAACCACCGTCAGATCCGGCTGCAGACGCGCGCCCAGCGCTGTAATGGAATCGAGGGTCCTCAAATCCACCGGCAAGCACTCGGCTTCTTCCGCGATGCCGCCGTTTCCCGGCGCGCAGTAGAGTTGCTGAAGGCGTGGCGATTGGCGCAATTTCCAGATCAACGCGTGCTCGCGCCCACCGCTTCCTAAAACCAGGACTTTCATAGGCCGGAGAGAATCAGGTTAGGAGCAAGGACGGGAGGCTGTCAAACGGGACAAAGGCATTGTTGATTCTGTGATTGTTGATTGTCGATTGAAAACCCCGACGCCAGCACCCCCAAGCGGCCTCCGCGCGCAGGTTTTCAATCAACAATCAAAAATCAACAATCACCAATTAACCATGCTTAATCACTCGCCGTATAATGCTCCTCAGTGATTACCGTCTCCAAGGAAGACTACCTGAAGTCGATCCTCGAAGCTGAAAGCGAGGGGGAAACGGTCATTTCCGCCCGCCTCGCGGACTTCCACAAAGTGTCGCCGCCTGCCGTAACCATGGCGCTGCGCCGCCTGAAAAAAGACGGCCTGGTGCGTGTCGATGGCGAAGGCGAAGTGCGGCTGACCGCAACCGGCCGCAAGATCGCTCGCAAGCTGACCCTGCGCCACCATCTGATTGAACGCATGCTGTCGGAGATTTTCGGCATGGAGTGGTGGAAGGTGCACGATGAAGCCGAGCGCCTCGAGCATGCTGTATCCCCGGATTTTGAGGCTAAGCTCTTGGTGAAGTTAGGGTCGGGTGGGGCGTGTCCGCACGGCAATTTGAGTGAAGTCGAGAGTTCGGCGAGCCGGCGCAAGCGGGGCCTGGTCTTGCTGGCCGACGCCGAACTCGAAACCACGTACACCGTGAGCGGCATCTATGAGCGCGACCGCCAGTTGCTCGAGTTTCTCGAGACTCGGGGCATTCGTCCCGGATCTCGGTTGCGCCTGCTGGAGCGCAACTACGACCAGACCCTGACGCTCTCCACCCCGGCAGGAACCTTTTCCCTGGGCCCTGCCGCTTCCAGGCGAGTTTGGCTTGCCTCCGCCACGCGCGCCAAGCGCTGAGGCCAGCTTCTTCCCCATGCCTCCTCCCCAAATCAGCCGAGGCCAGCTTTTGTCGGGAACTCAAAAATAGTTAACTATAGTTTATAATCTGTTATATACTTACGCTAACCATTTTGGCGGGCTGCACGTGCGGGCTCGCCATTGTTTTGGTCTCAACAGAATGAATGGTCGAAGTTCAAGCCGCCGGGGGACTCCTGTTTAACTTTCTCAATCATCGGATGACCACTCCCTCAGCGGTCGTAATTACACACGAGGACATTGACCGTGCCCATGACCGCGAGCGCGTCCTCGAGACCCGCGGCCGGCACGGCTTGTCGGCGCGAGCAAGGCTACTCTGGCTCCTGATCGGTCCTGGCATCCTCGTCATGCTGGGCGAGAACGATGGTCCCAGCATGGTCTCGTATGCCGCTACCGGAGCGCGTTTCGGCATTGGCTTTTTTCTTCCGTTCGTGGTGCTCACGTTCCTGATGGCCTGCGTGGTGCAGGAAATGACCGTGCGCCTGGGGGCGGCTACTCACCGCGGCCACGCCGAGCTGATTTTCGACCGATTCGGCCCCTTCTGGGGATGGTTCTCTATGGCCGACCTGATGCTCGGTAACTTCCTCACGCTGATCACCGAGTTCATCGCCATCCGTGCCGGCCTGGGTTTCTTCGGCGTCCCACCGGCGGTCGCGGTGCTGGTGGCATGGCTGGTCCTGTCCGCAGCGCTGATGACGCACCGTTACTGGACTTGGGAGCGCGTCACGCTCTTCCTCGCCATGTTCAATCTGATATTCGTACCTGTGGCGCTGCTGACCCACCCGCATTGGAGGGACGTCACGGGCGCGCTCCTCACCTGGAAACCGCTTCCTGGCGGCCTTACACAAGAGACTGTGCTGATCCTGCTCGCCGATATTGGGGCAACGGTCACGCCATGGATGCTGTTCTTCCAGCAGAGCGCGATCGCCGACAAAGGCCTGACTACCCACGACATCCGCTTCGGCCGCGTGGATACGCTATTGGGAGGGGCTTTGGCCGCGCTGGCTGCGCTGGCTACGATTGTGGCCACCGCTCCACTGTTCGCGCACGGCATGTCCGCCGGCAACTTTGAAGCTGCCGAGTTTGCCCAGGCATTGCAGCCCTTTGTCGGCCGTTGGGGCTCCACTCTTTTCGCGCTCGGCATGTTTGAGGCCGGGATGGTTGCTGCCATCACCATCTCTACCTCGTCGGCTTACGCCTTCGGAGAAGTTGCCCGCCGCCCCCACAGCCTGAATCTCCCCTTCCGGCAGGGTAAGTCGTTCTATTTGGTTCTGCTTCTGGAAGCTGCGGCTGCCGGGGGCTTGGTGCTGATTCCGGGCATTCCGCTCGTCTACGTCGTGTTGCTGGTGAATGTAATCGCGGTTCTGGCGATGCCTCCCGCGCTGCTTTTCCTGTACATGCTGGTCAACGACCGTGAAATCATGGGCAAACTGGTCAGCCCCTGGTGGGCTAACGTGCTTGCCCTGGGGGTAGTGGTTGTCCTGATCGCGGCTGGCGTGCTGTTCGGAGTGAGCGTCGTCGCTCCTCACGCCCTGGCGGTTTTCGGAGGCAAGTGAAATGGACCCGAAATTCAACTCTGCCCCTGCCCCCCAAGTGAGCCGCGAAGATCTCGCCTCAGTGGTCGCGGCTCTCGAGCCGGACCAACTGATCTCCGACAAGCAACTTCACCACTGCCCGCGTCGCCAGCTTACCGCGACCGAAAAATTTCTCTTCTGGTTCCTCAGGATTTATCTCGTCTTCATGTTCGGCGTGGTGATCTACCAGATCTGGACGGGAGCGCGTTAGCCGGGATTGACTACTACCGCGGCAGTCCCAGCCGCTGCATCAGGTCGGCGTAGCGCGGATCGGTACGCAGCGGGTCCAGCGCCGGATAGCGAATGGCCCAGAGCAGTTCGTCGTCTCCATCCGCATAAGCTTTTTCCAGGTAGTGGAATGCCTGGTCGCGGTCTCCGCTGATCGCCAAAGCCACTGCCACGGCCGCTGAGCGGTCCGTGCCTTCGATCTCGACCATCGTGAGCTCGGTGTAACCCTTCGCGTCTGGGCTCGCTGAGATCGGTTTCGGAAGTCCCTTCTGCAGTTCATGCACTGCCTCGGGGAGGCGGCCCATCGTCCCATACAACTGCGACATCTTGTAATGCGCGGGAGGAAAGTTGGGATCCCGTTCCAGCACCTTCTGGAACTGTGCCAGCGCCTCCACATAGCGACGATCCTCCATCAGGGCGCAGGCGTAATTGGTGTTGACAATCGCGGAGAGGGGATCGAGCGACAACGCGGTCTGAAACTCTTCCAGCGCGTGGCTGACTTGCCCTTGAGGCATGAGGAAGGCAATCGCATAAAAATAATGGGCGGCGGCATTGTTGGCGTTCAGTTCGATGGCACGGCGGAATTCCGGCCCGGCCTCATTCCATCGGCGCGCAACGGCCAGCGCCATGGCCCGCGCCGCATGCGCTTCAGAAAGCGAATCGTCCAGTTGCACCGCTTTGCGCGCCGCTTCGTCCGCCAGCAGATTGCCCTGCCGTGACGTGAGGCCGACCCCATAGCTCGGTGCGACATTGTACGTGTCGGCCAGACCGGCGTAAGCCAGCGCGTAGTTCGGATCAGCCGCAATCGCCTGCTGGAACAACTCAATGCTCTTCTTCAGTCCCTCCGGCGTTCGCCCGTACCAAAGCTGGCGCCCTTCCAGATATAGCCGGTAGGCCTCGGGATTCGCCGTGCCTGCCCCCATCCGCCGTTGTTCGTTGCCGGTCAGCTGAATGCGGAGGCGACTGGAGATGTCGCGGGTAATGTCGGCCTGCACCTCGGTGATATCGGCCATGGTGCGGTCGTAGTGAGAGCCCCACAGTTCCGTGCCGTCAGCGGTGTTCACCAGATCGGCTTCCACGGCCACATGGTCGCCATGCTGCAAAACCCGACCGGTGAGCACAGCGTTCACCTGCAGCGTCTGGCCAATTTTCTGCGGGTCGTCCTCTTTTCCCTTAAAGCGGAAGACCGTGCTGCGCGCCAGGACTTTGATGTCGGGCAGTTGCGAGAGCGAGCTGATCAGGCTCTCGGTCAGGCCATCGCTCAGGTATTCATTGTTCGCGTCGGACGTGGCATTGACAAAAGGCAACACTGCGATCGAGCTGATCTTCTTGGAGTCAGGCCTTCCGCGAAGGAAATATACGCCACCCAGAACCGCAAGAATCACGATCGCTGTGGCCACACCCGCAAACAGGTATTTGCGCCGGGCCGTCGGCACCGGAACTGAGGCGGAGCTTGCGGAGACAGCCGCTACGCTTCCGGACGCAACCGCGCCCGCCGATCCCGAGGTACTTAAAGCACGCCCCGAGTCGAGATCGCGCTTCAGCCGCTTCAGATCCGCGCCCAACTCCGCTGCCGTCTGGCAGCGAATGCCGGGATCTTTTTCCAATGCCTTATTGATGATCTCTTCGAGCTTGGGCGGCATCTCCGGATTCAGCCGCATCGCTGATGCCGGTGCCCGATTGAGAATGGAATCGAACGTTGATCCCGACGTCTCCCCCCGAAACGGCAGCGTCCCGGTCGCCATTTCGTACAGCACCACGCCAAAGGAAAACAGGTCGGTGCGGGCGTCCAACTCCTTGCCTCGTACCTGCTCCGGCGACATGTACGCGATCGTTCCCACGGCCGTGCCCGGGCTAGTGAGGTGTTTTTCGTCCACCGTCGCCATGCTGGCGGTCCCACCCGCCTGACTGGAAGAAGTGCTGACGGGCATCACCTTGGCTAGCCCGAAATCCAGAATCTTGGCGTGCCCACGCTTGGTGGCGAAGATATTGGCGGGCTTGATGTCGCGGTGAATAATCCCCTGGCTGTGCGCCGCCTCCAGGCCCTCTGCGATTTCGATTCCCAGCGCCAGCACCGTCTCCACGTCCAGAGGACGGCCCGCGATGCGGTGTTTCAGCGTTATGCCGTCCAGAAACTCCATGGCAATGAACGCCTGGCCATTTTCTTCGCCAATGTCGTAGATCGTACAGATGTTCGGATGATTCAGCGCCGAAGCCGCCTTAGCTTCGCGCCGGAAACGTTCCAACGCCTGCGCGTCGCGCGCCAGTTCCTCAGGCAGAAACTTCAATGCCACGAAGCGATCAAGCCGCGTGTCCTTGGCCTTGTACACGACGCCCATGCCGCCGCCGCCAAGCTTCTCCAGGATGAGGTAGTGGGAAACCGTCTGCCCGATCATTGGTCCCGAAATCTTACGTGGCCAAAACCGGACAAGTCAATGCGGGACACGCTTTCACAACGGTTCCACACTCCTACGCAATTCGCACCCAAACCCATTACACTGTTAGTTAGTGATCTGCGAACGCTGCACGCCCGTGCGCGAGATTTCCAAGGAAGGCCATCATGTCTGTGAACAGTTTCAATAGCCGTTCTACCCTGAAGGCCGGCAACAAGGAATACGAAATCTACCGTCTCGAGGCGCTAGACGAACAGGGCATCTCCACCAAACACCTGCCCTTCTCCTTACGCATTCTGCTGGAGAATCTTCTGCGTACCGAAGATGGCCGCAACGTGACCAAGGAAGAAATCCGCGCGCTCGCGGCCTGGAATGGAAAATCAAAGCCAGACAAAGAAATCGCCTTCACGCCCAGCCGCGTCCTGCTGCAGGATTTCACCGGCGTGCCCTGCGTGGTCGACCTTGCCGCCATGCGCGACGCCATGAAGCGGCTCGGCGGCGATCCGGCCCTGATCAACCCGCTGCAACCGGTCGAGTTGGTGATTGATCACTCGGTTCAGGTGGACGAATTCGGCACTCCCAACGCTCTCGACATGAACGCGCTGCTCGAGTTCCAGCGCAACAAAGAGCGCTATTCCTTCCTCCGCTGGGGCCAGACTGGCTTCCGTAATCTGGCCATCGTCCCTCCTGACACCGGCATCGTGCACCAGGTCAACCTCGAATATCTCGCCCGCGTCGTCTTCGTTCAGCCAACCAACGGCACGCCTGTCGCGCACCCCGATACCCTTGTCGGCACCGACAGTCACACGGTCATGATCAACGGACTGGGAGTGCTCGGATGGGGCGTGGGCGGAATTGAGGCAGAGGCGGCTATGCTCGGGCAGCCCGTGTCGATGCTGATTCCGCTGGTGGTGGGCGTGAAACTGACCGGCCGGCTGCGCGAAGGCGCGACCGCAACCGATCTTGTGCTGACCGTCACCGAGATGCTGCGTAAGCACGGCGTAGTTGGAAAATTCGTCGAGTATTTCGGCCCCGGCCTGCGTGACTTGTCGCTGGCCGATCGCGCCACCATCGCCAACATGGCGCCCGAATATGGCGCGACTTGCGGCATCTTCCCTATCGACAAAGAAAGTCTGCGCTATCTGCGGCTGACCGGCCGCAGCGAAGAACAGATCGCCCTAGTCGAGGCTTACGCGCGCGAGCAGGGGTTGTTTCATGACGAGAAGACGCCGGAAGCGGAGTACTCCGAACTGCTCACGCTCGATCTGGATACGGTCGAGCCCAGTCTGGCGGGGCCAAAGCGTCCCCAGGATCGCGTAGTGCTCTCGCAGGCCGGAGAGTCGTTTCAGAAAGCGCTGCCTTCGCTGATCAAGCCGAAATCCGGGGCGAAGACTGCTGCACCTACGGTAGCGAATGGCCCACGCTGGGAGCAGGAAGGAGGAAGTCCTGCTGCCATTGGTGTGGAAGATCCAAACATCCACGAGCATGTGCCGCAATCGGTAAAGGGTTCTCTGAAGCACGGCAGCGTGGTCATTGCAGCCATCACTTCCTGCACCAACACCTCGAATCCGTTCGTGCTGATCGGCGCTGGCCTGCTGGCGAAAAAGGCGGTAGAAAAAGGACTGACAGTCCCACCCTGGGTGAAAACGTCGTTGGCGCCAGGCTCGAAAGTGGTGCGCGACTATCTGGAAAAAGCCGGGCTCATGCCGTATCTCGAGAAACTGAAGTTCCATCTCGTCGGGTACGGGTGCACCACCTGCATCGGCAATTCGGGGCCGTTGCCGGCGGAAGTCTCGCAGGCGATCGACGAAAAAGATCTCGTGGTTGCCTCCGTGCTCTCGGGGAACCGCAATTTCGAAGGCCGCATTAATTCTGAGGTTCGCGCCAACTACCTGATGTCGCCGCCGCTGGTAGTCGCATTCGCGCTGGCCGGACGGATCGACATTGATCTGCGCAAGGACGCGATCGGCAAAGGCAGAGACGGCGAACCGGTTTACCTGGCCGACCTCTGGCCGGCGCAGCGCGAGATCGAAGAAACCATGCAGCAGGCGATTTCTTCCGAGATGTTCACGAAGTCCTATAGTGAGGTTTTTCAGGGGGATGAGCGCTGGCGCGGCCTGGCTGTCCCCAAGGGCCAGACCTACGCCTGGGACGAGGACTCGACCTATATCCGCCGCGCCCCGTACTTCGACGAAATGTCGGTCAAGCCGGCTCCAGTGCAGGAGATCAGGAAGGCACGCGTATTGGCAGTTCTCGGCGACAGCGTCACCACCGATCATATTTCGCCCGCGGGTTCCATCAAGAAGGACAGCCCGGCGGGGAAATACTTGCAGGAACACGGCGTCAAGCCGGGAGACTTCAACTCCTACGGATCGCGCCGCGGCAATCACGAGGTGATGGTGCGGGGAACATTTGCGAATGTCCGGCTGCGCAACAAGCTGGTCACGGCCGAAGGCGGATTCACGCGGCATTTGCCTACGGGAGAAGAAATGACGATCTTCGAGGCCTCGGAGAAATATCGCGCCGCCGAGACTTCGCTCGTCATCCTCGCGGGAAAAGAATACGGCTCGGGCTCATCGCGCGACTGGGCGGCCAAGGGGCCGGCCTTGCTGGGCGTGCGCGCCGTGATCGCTGAAAGTTACGAACGCATCCATCGTTCGAACCTGGTTGGCATGGGCATTCTGCCGCTGCAATTCCCGGCCGGGCAGAACGCCGAATCGCTCAAGCTGGCGGGCGAAGAAGTCTTCGACATCACCGGCATTCGCGACGTGGTCAATGACTTCGCCGCCGGAAGCACGGTGAAAGTGCGCGCCGTGCCGAAGGGCAAAGAGGCGAAGGAGAAAGATCCCATCGAGTTCAACGCCCTGGTTCGCATCGATACTCCGCAGGAAGCGCTGTACTACGCGAACGGCGGAATTCTGCAGTACGTGCTGCGGCAATTGCTGGCGGCCAAGCCGCAGGCGGTAGGAGTGTAGGCTTCGCGCGAGAATCCCCACGTCTCAGGGGCGAGACGTGGGGTGGCCGGCGAATAGCGAGGGGTCACTCCGATAGGCGTTGGTAGATTGATGTGATCTGGTTGAGCGCGAAGTAGCACGCCCTGCTCTTGCCCATCAGCCAGGGGTTCGAGGATGCGACGCTCTGATACACAGACTTGGCGGCGCGGATCAGTTCCTCGTCCTTGAACGTTTTCGGGGGCTTGATCCTCCACTCCTCGGCGGTCTTCCCGGCGAAGGCAGAGAGCGAAGCAAGGATCGGGAATATGAGGCCGTCCGGCACCTCGACGATTTCCCGTTTGTCCCTTGTGATCGAACGGATCCCGGTGCCGGCAAAGCCTTGATTGCTAACCGACCTAAGGCGGCTCTAGGGTCTCTCGCCTTTCCGTCGTCCCTACGGGACTCGGTTCCGTTGTTTGTGACTTACCCAGGACTTACGTCCTGGGCTAACCTATGCCGCCGCTCCGCGGCTGGGGTGTGGTGCGAGCTATCTGCGTGCCTCGACCGTGGGTCCTCTTTAAGGGCAACTCCACGAGCGAGATCAACCTCAAAGGCAGCGGGCAGGCCTGCGCTGGGCGAAATCGAAGGGAGCGTTCGCTCCACACACTTCCCTCCTCTCTGGGACTAGCTCTGTCGCAGCGCTGGCCCTAATAGTCCCCACGCTTCCCTGTAGCCTTCGTACCGGTAGCGCCTCGGATGTCTCGGCTTCACCGGAAACAACGTCACCGCCCTCTGCTGGTCCCGCAACAGCACGGTCGCCGGTATCAGGTACCACGCGTCCTCCGGAATCACGTAGGCCGCAAAGAAGTCGACCTGATCCAGCGTGTACGGCTGACTGTGCGCGTTAGGTTTGAACTGGCAGAGGTATCCGAATTGGGTCCGGCAGTCCGTAGACTTCACCTTCACTCTTAGAACCCGCTCCCCTGACTCGACTCCCACGTCGTAGTGCGCGGAATCTCCCCAGGGTTTGGAGACGGCGAAGCCGCGCGATGCGGCCTCCGCCATGAATTTCAATTCAACCCACTCACCCCGCTGCTTGAATGTACGAAACCGCTGCCAACGCTTCATCGCCCACGCCCCAGACTCGGCCCAGAATTCCTGGATCAGCAAAACTCGGTCCAAAAGGAAAGGCGCGACCGGTAGGCCGCGCCCTGTTTCCTCAGATTTTTGTCTCTATACTTTCAGGATAGCAAATTGGAGGGGGTAAACGAACATCTCTGGCAGGAATATATCTTGAATGCTCTCAGAGACTTAGGCTCGATCGTGTAGTTTTTGCCTATTGACAAGATTTATTTTGGGCAGCCGCCCCTAGCGTTTGGAACTGGAAACCGTGCGCCGAGGGTCACTCTCCGGCGGCGGCAAAGCTCACATGGTCGCTCTCGGGAGGAAGCAGGGCGTGTGCCGCATCCTTATGCTTGCCATGAGCACGGCGCCTCAGCCAGGACTTGAGATGTTTGCGGGCGGCGGATGAGAGTTCGGAGAAGAACATTCCCGCGCGGCCGTGATCGCTCGCCCACATCACCTCGGCGTGACCCCCAAAGGCAAGGTTGGTGCCCGGCAGCACACAGCGGAAAGCGAGATCGGAGCTGATGGGCACCGGTTCGGGCGCCTGAACCGCCATGCCATGCTCGCTGACGTCAAGACTGATCGCAGGCAGGGTGCGAGTTCCAACCTCCAAATGCACCAGAGCCTTCATTTGGTAGCGCGCGGACTTACGTTGGGGTTTTTTCGTTGCCCTCCGGCTCGATTTCAGAGCGTCTTTGATTTGCTGCGCATCGAGGGGGCGGTAGAGGATGCGGTTGGCGCCGGAGTGGAACGCCTCGCCCGTCCCCGGCCATGAGCCGCTGGCAACGGCGAGCAGGACCGGCTTCTGCGCTTTTGGCAGCAGGGCCGCCATGCGGACCACTTCTTCGGCGGCGGGAAGGTCGAAATCCACGATCAAGGTGGAGCAACGGCCGGCTAGAACCAGCTCCAGCGCTTCCTCACGCGAGGGGCAGGGCACCATCCGGATGCCAACCTCACAGAGAGTAGCGTTTAACTTCTCGAGCGACGCGTGGTCGCGGCAGAGAACCGCTGCAGAGGAGCGCATGAGCTAAACGCTAAGGGCAGAGAAGAGCCGGGTAAAGTCACACGAGTAATCGTGAGCCCGGTTACTGAAGCACTCTTGCGCAGCCAGGGCGGCCAGCCTCTCAGGCGCGAGAGCGGCAGGGACCCTGGCCATTCGACAAGTCGCAGCCCGCATGCGGCCCACTATTCATGCGGCGACCCCAATGGGGCTGTGATCCTGGGTAGTGTCCTAACACTGCGCAGTGTTAGGACACTACCTGATCCTGATACCGCGCCGTGGAATCGCGCCGTGCGCTGCTATAATCAAAAATTGCGCTTATGACTGCGAAACGAGTGATTCGTTCGACGACAGTTTTGTCGGTACGCCGCGGCGGGAGTGTGGTCCTGGCCGGAGACGGGCAAGTGACGCTGGGCGAGTCGGTGATCAAGCACACGGCCAAGAAGATCCGCCGCCTTTACAACGACAAGATTCTTTCCGGGTTCGCAGGATCCACCGCCGACGCTTTTACCCTGTTCAGCCGCTTTGAGGCCAAGCTGGAGCAGTATCACGGCAACCTGGGACGGGCGGCCGTGGAACTGGCCAAGGACTGGCGCACCGACAAGTACCTGCGTCATCTGGAAGCGTTGCTCTTGGTTTGCGACAAGGAGCAGACCTTTCTGCTGAGCGGGCAGGGCGACGTGATCGAGCCTGACGGCACCGTGGCGGCCATAGGAAGCGGCGGACCTTACGCGCAGGCTGCGGCGCAGGCCTTGGCCGACCACACCCAGCTCACGGCTCGCCAGATCGCCGAAGAAGCCATGAAGATCGCGGGCAAAATGTGCATCTATACCAATGACAAAGTGACGATTGAAGAGCTATAGACCTCAGACGTCGGACCTCGGACCTCAGCCACGTTTTGCCGAGGTCCGAGGTCTGAAGTCCAAGGTCTGAAGTCCAAGGTCTGAATTACTATGGCCATTTACCTCCCCTCTACCGCCGAAGAAGAACAGCTCGCGCTGGACGATCTCACCCCACGCGAGATCGTCGCCGAACTGGACAAGCACGTCATCGGCCAGAACGACGCCAAGCGCGCCGTAGCCATTGCGCTGCGCAATCGTATGCGGCGGCAGAAACTCTCTCCCGACCTTGCCGAAGAAATCATCCCTAAGAACATCATCATGATCGGGCCGACCGGGGTGGGGAAGACCGAGATCGCGCGTCGGCTGGCCCGGCTGGCCAATTCTCCGTTCCTGAAAGTCGAGGCGTCGAAGTTCACCGAAGTGGGATATGTGGGACGCGACGTGGAGTCCATGGTGCGCGATCTGGTCGAGATCGCCATTGACAATGTGCGTGGAGAAAAGCTCGAAGACGTTGCCGACAAAGCCGAACTCAACGCGGAAGAGCGGCTGCTGGATATTCTGTTGCCGCCTTCGCCTCCTCCACGGCCTGAGCCTTCGAGCGCGGGCGGGGTGGTGATTGATGGTGGCAGCGCGTTGGTGGAATCCGCGAGCCGCACGCGGGAAAAACTGCGCCAGCAGTTACGCGAGGGCAAACTGGACGACCGTACAGTCGAGATTGATGTGCGCGAGCGGAACTTCCCGTCGTTTGAAATCATTTCCAACCAGGGCATCGAGGAGATGGACGTCAACATCAAGGACATGTTGCCGAACATCTTCGGGCAGCGTACCAAGAAGCGGAAGATGAAGGTGAACGAGGCCTTCGAGTACCTGATTCAGGAAGAAGAACACCGCCTGATTGACATGGATCAGGTGACCCGCATCGCGATTGACCGCGTGGAGAACTCCGGCATCGTCTTTCTCGATGAGATTGACAAAATCGCCGGACGCGAGGGCGGCCACGGCCCGGACGTTTCGCGCGAAGGCGTACAGCGCGACATTCTGCCCATTGTCGAAGGGACCACGGTCAACACGCGCTACGGCATGGTCCGCACGGACCACGTTCTCTTCATCGCGGCGGGTGCGTTCCACGTGTCGAAGCCGAGCGATCTGATCCCCGAGCTGCAGGGGAGGTTTCCCATTCGCGTGGAGTTGAAGTCGCTGACCATGGAAGATTTCGTGCGGATTCTCACCGAGCCAAAGTCGTCGCTGGTAAAGCAGTACACGGCGCTGCTTGAGACCGAAGGCGTGAAGCTGGAGTTCACGCCGGAGGCGCTCGACGAAGTGGCGCGCTTTGCGTTCCGCGTGAACGAGAGCACGGAGAACATTGGCGCGCGGCGGTTGCACACCATCATGGAGCGCGTGCTCGACGAGCTCAGCTTCACCGCGCCGGAGAAAAAAGGTCAGGCGGTCACCGTGGACGGCGATTACGTGCGCAAGATGCTCACCGACATCGTGAAGGACCAGGATTTGAGCCGCTACATCCTGTAGACGTTCCCACTTTGGGATCGAGATGTGCTCGTGTGGGCGCGGGCGACTCGCCCGCGCATGCCGCCAGGTGCTACGCTTCTCTCAAGTTGCTGAGGAAATACGAGTATCGCCGTTATCTTCCCCACTACCAGAAAGACAACCGGATCCTGTTCATTACCTACTCTACATGGCATCGTTGGAAGCTGCCGGAAATCGCCAGGGATCTGGCCTTGGACTCCTGCCGACGAGCCGATGGCAAGAAATATTCACTTTACGCGGCGGTCGTTGTGCCAGATCACGTTCATCTGATTTGCATGCCGCTCGTGGACGAGCACGGCTCGATCTCAATCCCGGAAATCACTCGGACCATCAAGAGCGAATCCGCTCATCGAATCAACAAGGCTTTGGTGCGAACTGGGCACGTTTGGCAGGATGAGTCCTTCGATCATATTTTGCGGGGTGACGAAAGCCTCAGGAAAAAGGCCAGGTACATTTTGGAGAATCCCGTTCGGGCAGGGTTGACTGCGAGTCCTGGGGAGTATCGCTGGCTGTGGTGGGATGAAGAGCGGATTGAATCGGTAGCCTAGAACCGCGCGGGCGAGTCGCCCGCGCCCACACGCCCGCGCCCACACGGATCGCCCGTTTGCCGGGGTAGGGCGGCTGACGGCTGGCTTCTGATAATCTGTTTTCTTCCAAATGAATCAATTCCCACGAAAGCTCCTGCTGGCGCTGGGCATGCCCTTGATGTTCACGGCATGCGCGACGATGGGACCTCCAAAGCCTCCGTCACTGGACTTGCCCAAGCCGCCATCCGATTTGCGGGCCACGCGCAAAAGCGACAAAGTCACGCTGACTTGGACGGCCCCGACCGTAACGACAGACCGGGGGACAGTGCGTGCTTTGGGGCCGACACGAATCTGCCGTGGTCTTGAGCCGCACCTGAGCGAGTGCGGAACGCCAGCAGGCGAGGCAGCAGCTTTTGCCAAGGTCTCGCCCGACAAGAAGCTCGCCGCGACCTATACTGACACCCTGTCCTTAGACTTACAGCAATCGAAGCGTTCGTTGTTTGTCACGTATGCAGTTGAGGTTCTGAATCAGGAGGGTCACAGTGCCGGCCTCTCGAACCAGGTGCGGGTTTTGTCTGCAGCCACGCTCGGTCCATTTTTTAATTTTGCCGCAGCGGTTACAGCGCAGGGAGTGCAACTCTCGTGGGCAGCCCCGCCTGCGTCCCAGGAAATGTCCAACTTGCGTTACACGTTTCGAATCTACCGCAGGCAGGAAGGCAGCGCGACGGCCGATAAGATTGCAGATCTTGATTTGCAGCACTGCTGGGGGAGCGCGGCCACCACGGCTGCTCCAGGTACATCCCATGCTGGAGAGCAGCCGGCGGAAACTTGCCCGCTCAGCTATCTCGATCAGACCTTTGAGTGGGAGAAGACTTATTTCTATCACGGCACCGTGGTGAGCGTGGTCGGAGAACCGGGTAAGCAAGCGGCGGAGATCGAAGGAGACGACACTCCAGACGTCAAAGTTTTTGCCGATGACGTTTTTCCGCCGGCTGCGCCTTCCGGACTGCAGCCGGTATTTTCTGGTTCCGGGCAGCAGCCATTTATTGATCTGATCTGGGCGCCGGTCGCTGACGTTGACCTGGATGGCTATAACATCTACCGGCATGAAGAGGGCACAGCGCCGGTAAAGGTAAACAAGCAACTGGTGAGGACGCCGGCGTATCGGGATGCCGACATCGTCTCAGGGAAGAATTACGTTTATTCAGTTTCTGCCGTCGATGTGCGCGGGAACGAAAGTGCGCGGTCAGAAGAGACGAGCGAGAGGGTGCCGTAAGACGTCATGAGGTGCAGATCGGTTTTGGGTATGGCGGGGCTTCACAGGCTGCGGAAACAGTCTGTGACGACTGCTTCACCGTGGAAGAGCGGCCCTTTAGGGCCGCGTAAAGCCGCGTTAGATCAAATGGGCTTTAGCCCCTGGAGGCCAAACAGATTCACTGGGATCTCAACAATCGTGGTTAGATAGAAAGCGATGAGATACTGCCGATTTCAATTCAATGGCCAGGCCCAGTACGGACTGGTTGAGCCGGTTGCCGGACGCGAGGCGATCGTGAGAATCCTGCTTACGCCTCCCGAAGAGGCCGACGGCGACATGGAGAGCCTGCGCACGCGCCGGATTGAGGCGATTCCGCTAAAGGAAGCGCTCCTGCTGCCGCCGGTTCGGCCTTCGAAAATCGTGTGCGTCGGGCGCAATTATCGTGAGCATGCGGCCGAGTTGGGACATGAAGTGCCGACGGAGCCGTTGATTTTCCTGAAGGCGACTTCGGCGCTGCTGCCGCCCGGCGGGACGATACGCCGGCCGAAGATTTCCGAGCGCGTCGATTACGAGGGCGAACTGGGCGTGGTGATCGGCAAAACTTGCTATCAACCCGCGCCGGATGCGGATATCCGGCAGTACATCCTCGGCTACACCTGCGTGAACGATGTAACGGCGCGAGACCTGCAAAACAAGGACGGCCAATGGAGCCGCGCCAAGGGCTTCGACACGTTCTGCCCGGTGGGGCCGCTGGTGACGAATGAAATTGATCCATGTTTCGGGAGGGAGGCCGGCGTGGGGGTGGAAACGCGCGTCAACGGCGCGGTTCGGCAGCAGGGCGACACGCGCGACTTCATCTTTGCGCTGGACGTGGTCATCCGGCACATTGCGCAAGCCATGACGTTGTTTCCCGGCGACTTGATCCCGAGCGGAACGCCTTCGGGCGTGGGGCCGCTGGTGGCGGGAGATGTGGTGGAAGTCAGCGTGGAAGGCGTGGGCACGCTGCGGAACACCGTGGCGGACGAGTAGGGCGGACAGCAGCGCCTGTCAGGAAAGATGGCTGCGGAACAAAGCGCACGCAGTCGGCCGTGAACGCCTGATTGCGACAGTTCTCGGAGGACGAAACTATTTCTGGTCTTTCGGGAGCCGCGAGCCGTGGCCGAGAGTGATTTTCCATCCGCTCGGGGTCTTGATCAACACCATGCTCTCCACCCATGTGCCCTTGCAACTCACTTGGGTTCCCTGCGACAGGCAGTCCTTGTCGGGCCTAGGACTCAACAGCACTTCTCGTCCTTCCGCACTGTTCGCACTGCCAGTGGTGTCGATGGTCACTGTCACCCACGCCACGTCTCCCTGCACGTGAGTCTCGAAATCATGAGGCCGTTCGGTGATACGAATTCCGGCCGCTTTTCGTTTGTCAAACATTTTCCATTCGCCATCAATCTTGTTTGGGAGGGAATTCTGTATCCATCGGGCGTCGGGCGTAAGGAGCGAGTTTAGCTTGGCTGGGTTGCCATCTTGGTATGCTTGTTCGAAGTCTCGCACGGTCGCTTCTACGGCACTCTTCTCGTTATCCTGAGCCAACACCCGCTCGCTTCCACTGGTGACAAGGGCGACCGCAACGAGCACCGCAACTGCCAAGATTTGCTTCATAGGGTTTCTCCTTGCTTCCGTCAAAGTGTCGTCCCAGACCGCTGAGTGACAGTTGTCGTGGACGAAATGCTATTTCTGGGCTTTCGGGAGTCGTGAGGTCTGGCCGAGAGCGACTTTCCATCCGCTCGGGGTCTTGACCAGGACCTCGGTCTCCACGTTAGTGACGCTGCAACTGACGTTGGTTCCCTGCGACACGCAGTCCTCTTTAGCGGTCGGAGATTGCAGCAGCAACTTTTGTCCCTCCGTGCTGTCTGCACTGGAAACGGCGTCGTCGGCATAGGTCACCCACGCCACGTCCCCCAGCACATGAGTCTCGAAATCGTGAAGCCGATGGGTAAGACGAACTCCGGCCGCCTTTAATTCCTCAAAGTATGTCCATTCAACATTCGTGATCTTCTCTGGGAGGGAATCCTCTATCCATCGGGCATCGCTCGTAAGGAACGACTTTGTTTCGGCGAGGTTGTAGTTTTGGAGGGCTTGTGCCTCGGCCCGCACGGTCGCTTCTACAGCACTCTTCTCACTATCCTGAACCTTGGTAAACTTTGTGGTGAACCACGGCACCCACGCTTTCCCATCTTCCGAGACTTCACCATGGTCAACGTAGCTCATTCCATCGGGTGCGACAGTGTTCGTGCCCCTATTCTTATACCGCTTACCGTTCACTACCCAGATTCCTTCCCATCTGCCGACGCTACCGTTCACAGTGAAAGACCCTTGGTAAAAACTCCCGTCACTGGAAACGACGATGTGAGGGTAGCTTTTCGTCACGGGGTCGTAGGTGTCGACCTCAACTGTCTGTTTCTCTCCTGAGGGCGACTGCTGATTGGATACAGACTCCAAGCCAAAACCATTTGAGATAGAACGTGCGGTCATTCTGCCCGTGAATTTTTCGCTGGGGCCAAGGAAAGTGGTTTGGCTTTCGCCCTCGTAGGTCCACTCCCCAACCCACAACTGCAACCTCTGATACTCAGGGCCGGGTTTCGGCGGCTGGTTCGGTTGCTGGGCAAGGGCGGCTCCGGCGAAACAGGCGACCACAATCAATCTGATGAATGTTTTCATGGCATGGTTCCTTCGTCTGGTTGTACGCAGCTTCGAGTTTTCGGAGAGGCGAGGCGGGTTGATTCGACACGAATGAACGCGCGCTGTCTGTGACGCGAGTCACATCTCTACTATGATTGGCGGGGTCCCACAGCCGTGGCAAAATCGTCGTCTACGAAACTGACGGTCAAGAATTGCTATCAGGCATTGCTGCTACTGCAGCCGAAAGCGCTCGCGCATGATGCGCTGCAGGCGGGGTTTGTAGAGGAGATCGAAGGCGAGTTCCTTGTCGGGGAACATGGCAAGGGCGGCGCGCTTGGCGCCGGCGGCGAGTTCGGACGCCTCCTCCAGGGTAAGGCTGGCGTCCTGGCTGATGACCGACGAGACCATGCTGATCATCAGTTGCAGGCGGCGGATTTTGTGGGCTTCCTCCTCCCGCGCGTGGCGAGCCTCTTCGTCTGACATCGGAGAGTTCGCGTCCTGCCCGGTCGGCTGAGGAAAATCCATGGTATACCTGTTCTGACTCACGCCTTTAGATGTCGGACCGCACCGCGAAGTTGCGGGATTGGTGCCATTGTCGCTGAGCAGCGAGGAAAAGCAACTACCCAAAGGTGTGGTCGAAGAATAGACCTCAAGCATCGAGGTCAAGTTAAAATAAGTTTCTGTGCAGACGGATTCGGTCGCCCCGGCGGTCCGATTCCAAAGGAGATGCCATGGCAGAACCAGTCAACGCGGCGGAGAAACCGCGGCCTGATCCCAATGAAAAGCTGGTAAAGGTGTTCGACTCCGAGGATGAACCGGAAGCGATGGTGGTCAAGGGCCTGCTCGATTCCGCAGGTATCGACAGCGACCTCACCGCAGGCGCCATGGTGCAAGATATGTTTCCGGGCCTCGGCGGCATGATCATCCTGGTGCGGGAAGAGGACGCGGAACAGGCGCGACGCTTGATCGCTGAGCAGCGCCGGACCTTACCCCCAGATGAGGAAGAAACGGCCGAGATTGAGATTATTGAAGAGCGGCCACCGAAGCCGTGACCGAGTGGCCGTCAAGATAAAACGAGACCGCACCGTCGAGATCGGTACGGTAGACGCGAGTTCCGGCTGCGGCCAGACGGGCCAGCGTTTCCAGGCGTGGCAGACCGAAAGAATTGCCCGATCCCACTGAAATGATGGCGAACTGCGGCCGGGCGCAGGCAACGAGTTCCGGTGTAGTGGCGTTGGCGCTCCCGTGGTGGCCCACTTTCAGCAGGCTGGCGCTGGGATGGTGGAGAGCGGCTACGCGGCGCTCCACTTTTTTTTCGGCGTCTCCTTCCAGCAGCACGGAAGACGCTCTATAGGCTACGCGCAGCACCATCGAGTCGTTGTTCTCCGGTTTATCGCCAGCCGGCAAGTCGCGCGGCGGAAAGAGCACGCTGACCGTTGCACCGCCGAAATTGAATTCATCTCCCTCCCAGTGCCGAACCACTTTCACGCCTAGAGCTTGAGCGGTGGCGATCACATTCGCCAGAGCCTGGCTCGGCGGCACGAGGCCTACCCACAGTTCAGCGGGCTTGAAATTCTTGAGCACCGCGGTCATGCCGCCGATGTGATCGGAGTGGCCATGAGTGATGGCGATCGCATCCAGGTGGGAGATGCCGAGCGTCCAAAGATAGGGAGAAACAACGTCTTCGCCGAAGTCGAGTTGCGACCCTCCCGGACCTATCGGGCCTCCTGCGTCAATCAGCAATGTCTTGCCAAGCGGAGTAACGAGCAGGATGGAATCGCCCTCGCCCACGTCATTTGAAGTCACCTCGAGCAGACCGGGATGGACCTTAGGCGCAGGCGTCAGAAATGCGAGAGCCAAAGACGCAGCCAGAAGGGCCGCCAGTCCGCAGAGGGCCAGGGCAGCGCGGCGTCGCGCCGCCCACATCGCCAGCACCAATGCCGCCCCTGCCAGCGCGATCATGACCATCGAAGGCATGGGCACTCGCAGGTCGGCCAGCCGCAACCCGCTTAGGCCGCGCACCGTGCCGGTGATCCCGGCCAGCGCAAACGATGTCAATAGCGCGGGAATTTTCGCCAGCCACGGGGATATGTAGCCCAGAGCGAGCGCAGCTACAGCTGTGGGCATGAGCAGTTGCATGAGAGGCACAACCGCGAGATTGGCGGGCCAGCCGATCGTCGTGGCGCGATGGAAGTAATAGGCCATCGGCAGGGCCAGCCCCATCTGCATAACCGCCGAGATGAAGAGTAGTTCCCCAGCCGCCAGAGCGAAACCGGCTGTCCCGCGGATCAAACGCCGCGACCATTTTTCTCCTACGAACCGAGACAACCGTGCGGCGATGAGCTGCAAACCCATGCGGAACTGGGCTACTCGCGGTGGCAGGAGCGCCGCGTAGTCTGCCGAGTCCCAATTGGCCAGGGCGCGCCTGTAGAGCCGGGACGTGCGCTGCAGGATGGGAACGCCGATCGCCGCCACGATGAGGACGCAGACGAACGTCATCTGGAAGCTGGCGGTGAAAAGCTGGCGTGGATCGAACACCAGCAAACCCAGAGCCGCGGCACCTAAGGCGTTGATCATGGCGCGGTCGCGGTAGAGCAGGCGAGTCCCCAAATAGACGGCACACATCAGCGTTGCGCGCCAGACCGGTGCGCCTACTTCTGTGATGAAGGCGTAAGCGACGCAGAACGCGACCGTCAGCAGGGTAGCGGGGATGTCGGCTATGCGCAGGCGGCGCAGCGTCCAAAAAACCACGAATGCCAATATGCTGACGTTCATCCCGGAAACGACAAGAACGTGGTACGTACCGGAGCACTGGAAATCAATCCGCGTATCGCGGTCAATGAAAGCCTCTTCGCCGATGACCATCGCGTCAATCAGCGCGGCCTCGCGTGCGGGCCAAAGCTCGTGCACTTTTGCGACGACGCCGCGATGCAAGCGGCTGCGCCAGTCATCGAACCAGTTGCCGGCGTAGCCGGAAAGCAGTTCGACGTTTTCGATCTTGGCGGAACCCAGCGCAGCGATGCCGTGGTCGGCAAGGTAACCCCGGTAGTCGAACGCCCCAGGATTGCGAAAATTACGCGGCAGCTTGAGCTTCGTCGAAAAACGGAGTCGCTGGCCGTAACGGAAAGCGCGCATGGGAGTAGCCGCGCCGGTACTCGGTGCGGCGGCTGTGTCTGCGACGGACATCTCTTCAGCACGGGAATCCTTCGAGCGTCCGTAAATGCCAAGCCTGACGCCGGAATGAATGGGCAAAGTTTCGCCTTCGCCGGTCGTTATCTGTTCCGTTTCCACATCAAGCGTCTGGCGAATTTCGCCGAGGCCGCCCGGCTGCGCGCGGCCGTCGCGCGTGACACGGGCAGTGATTTCGAGCTCCTGCCCGTTGTCATAAGGTTGAATGCTGGTATCGAGGTGAATGGAAGCTCCGCGCACCTGAACCTGGAGTGCGCCGAAAAGGAAGAAAGCCTCTAGCGCAAGTGCCCAACCCACGCGGGAACCCCGTCGCGCGAAATACGCAGCGGCGGCTACGAAGCTAACTCCGGCAACGGTCCACCATAACGTTGGCCGCCACTGGTAAACGCCGGCGATGATCCCCAGGGAGTATGCTACCGCCGCCCATAGCATGGGCTGGCGTGGTGGCTTGTAGTGGAAGGCAGGAGGCGATGCGGCAGCGGAAGGCCGAGTCATGACGACCAACAGGCAGCTACTTCACTAACTGCACGACGCTTTCCAGGTGATACGTCTGGGGAAATAAGTCCACCAGGTGCACCTGTTCCAGGCGGTAGCCGGCCGCGAGCAGGGGTACCAGATCGCGCGCCAGAGTCGCCGGATCGCACGAGACATAGGTGAGGCGTGGCGCGTCGAGGTTCGCCACCTGCCGCACCACGCGCTCTCCCAAACCACTCCGGGGCGGGTCCACCACCGCCAGGTCGGGCGTATGAAGCATATGAGGGAGGACATTGCCCTTCCCGGCCCGCCCCGAATTTTCCGTGCGGGCCAGGTATTGCTCTGTCGTAGCCTGGACCGCCTCTCCATTCGAGGGCAAATTGTAGACAAGGTCGCCTGAGGAAGTCTGTGACGACTCAACAGAAACGATGTGATGAAAGTCACAAGCCAGGGCTGTGGAAAACAGGCCAACTCCGGCGTAGAGGTCAAGGGCCAGTTCGCCCGACATGCCCTCGGTCACGACTTTCACCAGTTCGTCGGTCAGATGGCGGTTGGTCTGGAAAAATGAGCCGGTGCTGACGCGATAGGCGGCGCGCTGGGTCTCGTAGGTTAGATACGGCACGCCGACGGAGAGCAGTTTATCCTGTGACCCGGGCATGCCGGACGTCGCTCGGCGGAATGCCGCAACGCCAGCGATTTCCGGCATCGCTGCGCGCAGTTCTTCGGCCCATGCGCGCACCGCTGCGCGGCGGGACTCGATACCGCAGTACAGTTCCACCACCAGTTGCGAATCGTCTGCGTTGGCGAAAAATTCAACTTCCTGGACGCCCTCGGGAACTTTCCCGGCTCGTCCGCTCTGCCACAGCGCGGAGATAGCTCGGTTAATCAGCGGCGAACTGATGGGACATTCCTCAACCGGCAGCAGCTCGTGCGAAGCGAGTTTGAAGTATCCCGCGGCAAAGGAGGGCTGCGTCTTTACCTGCAGCCGCAACCGGTTGCGGTAATTCCACGGCGGCGAGGCATGAACTTGAATCTGGCAGGGCAGGTCGACCTTCGCCGTGCGGCGCAACGTCTCGCGCAGGATTTCTTTCTTGATCTCCAGCTGGTGCTCGTAACTTGCGTGCTGGTAGTGGCAGCCGCCACATTGACCGAAATAGGGGCAGGCTGGGAGGACGCGGTGCGGCGACGGAGTGATGATCGCCAGGGCCTCGGCGCGAGCAAACCCGGGCTTCTGCTCGGTGACAGAGGCTTCGATCTGCTCTCCCGCCAGGACGAAAGGCAGGAAGACCGCCTTGCCCCGGCCGTGAGCGTCGGCAGGCAGACGGGCCAGGCCGTCCCCGCCGTAAATCAGCTTTTCAATGGTGAGTAGCAAGAAGTGATTCTATAGCGGTTCCAGAGGTGCAGTATTCCGTCCAGCCTGCGGAGCTTCGCTCCGCTGGACAGCCGGGGGCGGCTGTCCCCACATGGGCATCTGTGGCTCCGCGCTTGCACACAAGGCCCGGCAACTGTGGAACGCGCTTAATGCACAGGCTCACAACGCCCGACCCGCCGCTGCACCCGAGGCCCACGCCCACTGAAAATTAAAGCCGCCGAGATGGCCGGTCACGTCCACGACTTCGCCGACGAAAAACAGGCCTGGGATCTTGTGGCACTCCATTGTTTGGGGCGATAGCTCATCGGTATTCACACCTCCGGCGGTCACCTCGGCCTTTTCGTAGCCCTCGGTGGCGGCCGGCGCGATCGTCCACGCATGAATTTGACGTTCGAAATCGGCCAGAGCGGCGTTTGTCCATGCAGCGGGTGGGTGAAGTTCCAGCCAGCGGTCCGCGAGCCGGCTGGGCAGGATCTGCCGCAACTGTGAGCGCAGGGCTGACGAGTTACGCGGCGTCTTTGGATCGCGAAATATCGCCGTCACTTCATTTTCAGGCGCAAGGTCGATCTGGATCGGCTGGGCCTTTTCCCAATACGAAGAAATCTGCAGAATTGCCGGACCACTCAGGCCGCGATGCGTGATCAGCATTTTTTCGCGGAACTGCTGGCCGTCGCAGGAGGCACCGACCTCGGTAGAAACGCCCGCCAGATCGCAGTAGCGGGAGCGGTCTTCGGGTCCGAGCACCAGCGCCACGAGTCCCGGTCGCGGGTCTCGAATTTTCACGCCAAACTGCCGGGCCAAGTCATAGCCGAACGAGGTCGCGCCGATTTTTGGAATGGACAAGCCTCCCGTCGCGACCACCAGGGCGGGCGCGCGAAATTCGCCCTCAGCGGTGCGCACGCGGAATTCTGACGTGCGGGTTACTTCATAAATCTGCGTCTTCAAGAAAATGCTGACCCGGGCAGCCCGGCATTCCACTTCCAGCATGTTCAGGATGTCGCGTGCCGAACCGTCGCAAAACAATTGGCCGAGCGTCTTTTCGTGATAGGGAATCTTGTGTTTCTCGACCAGCGCGATGAAGTCTGCCGGGGTGTAACGGGCCAGGGCCGACTTGGCGAAGTGGGGATTGGCCGAGAGAAAATTTTCGGGCTGGCAATGAAGGTTGGTGAAGTTGCAGCGTCCGCCGCCCGAGATAAGAATCTTCTTGCCCAGTCGGTCCGCCCGCTCGAGGACAGCAACGCGGCGGCCGCGCTTGCCCGCCTCAATCGCGCACATCAGGCCGGCCGCGCCGCCGCCGAGAATCAATGCGTCGAATGACTGGGTCACAGTCCTCACATATAGAACAAGCTCAGCCGTGGCACGCCATATTTCTCCAGCAGGCGCTTGTGCACATACTGTTTCTGCAGCTGTTCGATCTGCGCCCCGGACATTTTCCGGCGGTAAGGGATCAAGTCGCGGTCCGCCTGCGCACGGACTGCAACGATTTCTTCATCCGGCGTCGATGCCAGCAGTGCGGCGAACAGTTTTTCCTCGAGGACCGTCAGCCGGCGCTCCAATTCTTCCCAGCGTGCGCCGGGTTTCGATTCGATCTCTCCTGCCAGGCGATGCAGAGTCTTCGCTCCCTCCAGAGCGACGGTTGGCGTCGAGACCCCGCCGCCCTCGGGCAATTGCGCCGCCTTCAGCAGATCTGCATTGCGCCGAAGAAATGCCGCAACCGCCTCGGGTTCGAGCCCCGCCGCCCTGCGTTTCGACGACGGCTCAGGCTCCGCTCCCGCGGCGCCGACCGCCGCTTCTTTCATGTCCTCAGCGGCCGCCAACACCTCCTGCGAGCAGTAGGCGAGGCTATTCACCTTCTTCGTTTTCGAGGGCCGCTGGTCGTAACGGTCGAAGGCGGCATCAATGCCGCGCAACACCGCCTCGAGGGGAATGCCCGCATCTTTCCAGGTCTCGATCAAGGCCCAGTCCAGGGTCGACAGCAGGAGTCCGCCTCCGCGCCGGCGCAGGAACTGTTCTTCAATCTCGGTGAAGTAGTTGAAGTAGTTTTCCACGGCGCATCAGCGGGAACGCGACAGCGACTTGGCCTGCTCACCGCCGCCGTTCTTTGGTTTGGATGGGGGTTTGGAGGCGAGCTTCGGTTCGGCCTTGGTTTTCGCCGCCGGGGCCTCTCGCCGCGCCGCCGCGTTCCGCTCCCAGATGATGCGCAGGCCCTCGAGGGTGAGGAAATCGTCCACATTCTTGATGTACTTCGATCCGGTGCCGATCAGCGGCCCCAGGCCACCGGTCGCGGTCACGCGGGTCTCCGGGCCCAACTCGGCGAGCAGAAGTTCAAGAATGCCGTCCACCAGGCCGAGACATCCGTAGTAAAGACCGGACTGCAGGCTGCCCACCGTATTCGAGCCGATCACACGCCCGGGCTTGCGGATTTCGACTCTCGGCAGGCGCGCGGTGTGTTCGAACAAAGCATCGGCGGAAACGCCGATGCCCGGGCAGATCACGCCGCCAAGATACTCGCCCTTGGCCGAGACACAGTCGAAGGTGGTGGCCGTGCCGAAGTCCACAATTACGCACGGGCCGCCGTATTTCTCGAAAGCTGCTACGGCGTTGACGATCCGGTCGGCACCGACCTCGGCCGGATTGTCATAGTGCACCGGCATGCCGGTCTTGACGCCCGGTTCGATGAAAAGCGGGCGCAGATTGAAATAGCGCTCGCAAACCTGCCGCAGGACGGGATCAAGCGGCGGTACGACCGAAGAGATCACGATGCCGTGAATGCCTTTGACCTCGAGGCCGGCCATTGAAAACAGATTTCGAAACAGGACACCGTACTCATCCACCGTGCTGGTGCGGGACGTGGCAACGCGCCAGTTGGCCAGAAGCCGCTCGTAGCGCGAAGGTTCGTCCAGGTCGCCGCCCGCGTGCACCTTGGCGACGCGGGCGAAGACGCCCAGCACCGTGTTCGTGTTGCCGACATCGAGGACTAGCAGCATGGGTTCCTAGCGTTCTGTTCCGCAAGCACGCAGCATAAGACAGGCTGTCATCCTGAGCGAAGCGAAGGACCTATGTATTTTGCTTGCACCACGAAATACCGGTCCTACCTCTCCCTTACCGTTCCGCTCAGAACTGTTTTCACTCCACTCGGCGTCCGCACCAGCAAAAACCCGCGTTCGTCGAGGCCCTCGGTCGTTCCTTCGAACGACGAACCGTTTTCTTCAATGCGGACCGCCTTCCCGTTTACCCAGGAGGAGTTCTCGGCGAAGCGGCGCAAAATCGAACTGCGCGCGTCCGGATCTCCCGTCAACTGCCGATATTCACGGTCGAGCGATTTTAGCAAAGCCGCGGCGAGTTCCACGCGTGACCACTCGCTGCCGGTCGCAAGCCTTAGCGACGTCGCCGCCAAGTCGGTGGGGAAGCTTGCCTGGTTCACGTTAATACCGATTCCCACCACGATGTAGCGAACGCGGGTAGCCTCGGCATTCATTTCGGTGAGAATGCCGCATACTTTTTGGCCGCCGATCAGCACGTCGTTGGGCCACTTCAGGTCTGCCTGCACTCGCGAATCCACCTGCTGAATTGCTGCCCGCACCGCAAGGCCCGCCGCAAGCGAGAGGACCAGAACCTCCGACGGCGGCTGCGTCGGGCGAAGCACGGTGGAGCAGTAAATGCCGCTGGAGCGCGGCGACTGCCACGAGTTCGATCCGCGCCCGCGACCTGCGGTCTGCTCCTCGGCAAGGAAAACGCTGCCCTCGGGAGCGCCCTCTGCCGCCGCGGCCATGGCGGCCATATTGGTCGATCCCATTTTGTAGAAGTGATGCAGATGCTGGCCGAAGATCGTGCCCCGCAGCAGTGGACGCAGGATTTCAGGCAACAGCAGGTCAGGCACCGACCGCAGCTGATATCCGGTGGCGGGATGTCCTGCCACATCCACGCCCAGGCCGCGCAGTTGCTGAATCAACCGCCATACCTCGGAGCGGCTGGAGTGAATTTCCTGAGCGATCTTCGTCCCGCTGACCACGACCATGGCGTGCTCCATCAACAGGCGGACAATGTGTCCCAGGCGGAGATCGGTCGGCTGATGTTCGTGAGGAGCAGGCGTTTTGGTTGGGCTGGGAGTTTGGCTCGAGCCGGCCGAAAGAGCGGTCTTCGCCCGCAAACTCTTGCGCACGCGAATTTGGCCCGTCTTGCTGATGCGGAGATTATGCGCGAATCGCGGCGAAACGACAACGCGTAAGAGCTGGGGTCAATGGTTAGCGGTCAGTTGTCAGTGTTGAGTGACCAGCGGCGCCAAAAGAGCTGCTGGACCGGAGAGCTCTTACTGATCACTGACCACTGATCACTGCCCACTGACTAGCCACTCCGTTCCACGCCGGACTCCTGCTGCTTTACCGTTTTGTACGCCCAGGCCATGCGCGGGGTATTGTGGGCGATGCCGAAGTGTCCTTCGGGATCGAGCACAATGATGCCGCCGTGCCCGTTGACGCGCTGCTTCAGATAGTTCATCGCCTCGAGGGCGGCCCACTCGGGCAGATTGCCGGCAGCGATGCGGTCGATGGTCCATTTAGCCAGTACCAGCTTCATGATCGGTTCGCCCCATCCGGTAGTGGAGGCCGCGGCGCTCTGATTGTCGGCGTAGCAGCCGCAGCCGATCAGCGAGGAATCGCCCAGCCGTCCGGGAGCTTTATTCAGCGTGCCTCCGGTGGAAGTGGCAGCGGCGATGTTGCCGTTGCGGTCGAGCGCGACCGCACCCACGGTGTCGTGCGAGATCGTCTCATCATCCGCCGCGGGCGCGAAAAGCTCGTTGCCATGTGAATTCGCGTCGGCCTGATATTGGCGCAACCGCTCGACCTCACGCGGAATGATCAGGTCTTCGTTCTTGCACAGCGGCAGACCGTGCTGGGCGGCGAATCGTTCCGCGCCCTCGCCCACAAAATAAAGGTGCGGACTTTCGCTGAGAATCTTGCGCGAGGCGCGCACCGGATTACGCAGGTGCTCGACGCAGCCCACGCCTCCGGCGCGAAGCGTGGCGCCGTCCATGATGAGGGCGTCGAGCTGCACGCAGCCGTCGCGATTGAGGAAGCTGCCGCGGCCGGCATCGAAAGTCTCGTCGTCTTCCATGACGACGACGGCTTCCTCGACCGCGTCGAGCGCCGGGCCGCCGCGGTCGAGCACGCGCCATCCCGCAGCCAGCGCGTTGCCTACGCCGCGGATGTGGGCCTCGACCATGTCATCGGGTATGGCCCACGCGCCGCCATGTACGACCAGAACCGGATCGGTTGGCAAGAGTTGTCCCCAGAGCGTCGGACCTCAGACCTCGGACATCAGACCTCAGATGCGACGGAATAGGATAGCACCGGCCCAAAGGCCACCTGCCGAACCAGCGTCCCCTGCAGCGCGAACTCCCGTATTTACGCAGGCCCGCGCGAGGCCCCCTGATCGGAATCATTCTTCGGAGTCGGCTCGTTTGCAGCGAGCCGCAGAACGGGATAGGGGAAAACTAGGGTTTGGAGCTCTTTAGGCAGCCGGAACCGTGGACCTCTCGGCGGCGGGAATTCGCCGCCGAAGGCCCCAGCTGCCGAAAGCCCGAACCCAATAACGGCAAAGGCCAACACGATCAGACCGCCAAAAACCAAGAAGACCAGCGAATCGACGTGGACTTCCATAGCTCCCGGGCGGAGCGCGAGGGGGTGAAATAGGGCCGGATATCCATGTAGTAGGTAGGCCGCGTAGCAAGCCCAAGCCGGAATTATGAGGATGCCCAGGCCCATCGAGGTAAGGGCTAGCTCGAACTTGTATGCCGGCTCGCGCAGCGAGTTAGCCGGTAGCGGCTCCATCTTTATCGTTCGCGGCAAATCGTCGCAGAGCACGGCCAGCTCCGAGGGCACGAACCTGCCGCTCATCAGCAGCTTCACAACGAAGAACTCCCCCTTGTTCAGCAGTGGGAATTCGAGGGCGAGGCTCGTGCCGCCGGGTTGAGGCGGCGCAGCAGTGATTTGGGCCTTGAGTCCGCCCGGCTGTCGGTGGACGATCGAGGCATCAAGTACCTCGACACCTGCCGGGAGGCTCAGTGTCAACGGTTCGATGACGTCGCGTATGGCCCTCTCGCCGTCATTCGCAACAAGAAAGAGAACCTGCTGCAGCTCATTTACCTCTCGGTCTTGGAAGCGGAACTGCAGCTGCCCACGCACGTCCGGTGCGATTCCGTCGAAGACGAAGGAGTTCAGAAGGCTATAGGCACCCAGTCTCTTGCTTATGGAGCGGCGGAAGTAGTAGCGCGACGCGAGGACGGTTACGAATGCGCCGAGGATAACACCCGCCGCTGTTTCGACTATGCCCACGAAGCCGCCCCTGTCGCGTCCACGGCAAGCATCTTACACGACGGAGCCCGTCCGCGGCCCTTCGATGTTGCCCTCCGCGCGGGCACGGCTGATATTTCTCTAGTGGGCGGGCAGACTAGGGCTTCCATTGCGCCGAGTACGCCGAAAACCTCGTTGGCCGCACGACCGAGAAGATCACATGCTTGGGCAACTCGGTTTGCGAGAAGGCCAAATCCACTTCCGCAGTTTTCCCCGGAGCAAGGTCGGGCAAATTCACTTCTTTTTGCTCCACCGGAATATTGCCCTGCCCGTAGAGCACGCCGCAGATTTTGTAGCCCCGAAGAGTGTAGCTCGGCAGTGTGCCGCGAGTCTTCACCGTCAGTTGGAATGTGTTCAGTCGATTTCTCACGGTAAGGGATTCGATCGGGCTTGATTCTCGACTGAGGACGGCGTACGACGGTTTTTTCGCACCATAAACGTCCACTACTCCGTGCACCCGTTGCTGCAGTGGTCCCACACCGCGGTCGCCCACGTGGGTGCGATAGTCGTTGTAACAGAAGAAAATCGCGCCGCCGACAAACTCCTTCGACCGGATGACCTCATTATGAGTTTGCAGGATCTCAATGCGGTGTCCATCGCCTTCCGGCCGCTCCGCAGTGCAGGCGCAATAGCCGTACTCCGAGATTACGATCGGCTTTGCCGGGAACGCGGCATGCAACCGGGCGAGATGCTGGTCGAGATCGCGGGCGTCGCCCGGCTGCCAGGTTCCGAAATACTCGTTGGTTTCAATGAAATCCATCAGCCCCGCCACATCGCGCTCGGGCGTTTGCTGCAAGGAGTTCGAGGCGTACGAACAGAGGCGGCCGGGATCGAGCCGCTTGGCTTCTTCCAGCAGTCGTTTGGCGAACTGGTACGCCGCCGGATTCTGGCCGTCAATCTCGTTGCAAAGCCCCCATACCACAACCGACGGATGATTGCGGTCGCGCTCAATCATCTCGCGCAACTGCTCCAGGCCGTTCTGCATGATGTCGGAGTCAGGTTGCGCGCCCATGCCATCAAAAGTGTCGGGTCCCCAGGCTGGAACCTCAGATTGCATGAGAATCCCGTGGCGGTCGCAGTAGTCCAGAACCCGCTGATCCTGGGGCCAATGAACCCGCGTGAGGATGCAGTTCAGATCTTTCAGATCGCGGTGATCATGCTCGATCCACTCGGAGGGCTCGGCCATCCCGAACTCCGGATTGCTCCCCGCCATGCGCTCGACGCCCATGAGCCGCACTGGCTCCCCATTGAGATGAAACTTCCCCTCTTTGATCTCGAACTTTCGCACCCCGAAGGTGGTCTCGCGTTGGTGCTCCGCGTGGCCGTCTGTGATCCGCAGGTCGAGCCGATACAGGTGCGGAGAATCAAAATGCCAAAGCTTCGCGTTGCGCAGTGTCTCGCGGAGAGTCAGAACCTCGCTGGCGCCCGCTTTGATAGTCACCCTCGCAGCCGAAGCGCTGGCCGCCACGATCTGGGCGGATATTTCGTCGAAGATATGGTATGAGGCTGTTCCCGCCCAGGTCTGCGCGCTCGTGTTCCTGCAGTGAGCCGAGACTGTGATCGCGGCCTCGCCGTTATTCAGGTCGGGGACGGCTTCCACCTCTACCCGCTCGACGAAGGTCTTGGGCGTGACTGCGAGACGTACGGGGCGAAAAATGCCGCCATCGTTGGCCCAGTCGCTCGAACGGCCCCGAGGCAGCATATGCTCGTTGAAATCGTTGTCCACTCGCACCGCAATCACGTTGGGTCCATCCCAACGAATAGCAGGCGTGATGTCCAGGCAGAATGCCGTGTATCCCTTGCGGGCGTGTTCGCCTACGAACTGCCCGTTGACCCACACGCTCGCCGTGTGAAATACCGCCTCGAACTCCAGGCGCAGCGCAGAATCTTGCCAGGCCGGCAGAATATCGAGCGCCCGCCGGTACCAGGCGATCCCGCGATAATCCGAGTACAACGGATCGATCTGCCAGGTGTGCGGCACCAGGACTTCGTGCCAGGCCTGGGTCGAATAGTCCGCCGCAAACCAGTGTTCTCTCTGCCCTGCATTGCCGGGATCGATCTGAAAACTCCAACTTCCGCACAGGCTGAGGTCGGCCGTAGCGGATCGAACTCGCAGAGCTTCCGCAGCAGAGGAGCGCGGCGCCGCGAGCGCAGCGGCGGCCAAGGCGGATTGACCTAGAAATCGGCGGCGGGAGGTCATAGGGGTTGGGTCGTGCATTTTCGCATGACGGGCCAGTTAAACAGATCGTTGCCCGGAATGACAAGCGGAGGAATCGGGCTGCCAGAGTTGTGGAAAGACAGAAGCGTCTACGCCGCCGCCCCCGGCGTCAGCGCCGCTGGCGGGTCCTGCGTGCGGGTCCAGGTGTAGCGCATGCGGTGGATAACGGTGATGGTCGAGAGCACTGCGATGACCCACAGCACCGGGGCCATGCGGTTGAGGAGCGCTCCCAAAATAACCAGCACCAGGCGTTCTGGGCGTTCCATGAAGCCGACGCGACAGGAGCCGATCAGCGATTCAGCGCGGGCGCGGGTGTAGCTGACCATAATGGCGCTGATCATCACGAAGGCCGAAAGCACGACATAGAAAAAGCGCTCGCCGCGGGCGTAGAAAACCAGCAGTCCGAGGAATTGCGAGGCGTCGCTATAACGGTCGATGACCGAGTCAAAGAAGGCTCCGAAGCGAGTGACACGGTTGGTGGCGCGGGCGACTTCGCCATCCACCAGATCGAAGAAGCCGGAGAAAATAATGACCAGCCCGGCATAGAAGAACAGGCGCTTCTGGTTGTCGGCATTGGCCGAGCCGAACAGGATGGCCGCCCACGTGTTGACCACCAGTCCCATGAACGTCAACACGTTGGGATTGATTCGGGAGAGCGCCAGCCAGCGGACGATGGTGGCCAGCAGAACCCCGCAGGCGCGGCCAAAGCCCCTGGTCCAGCTTAGGGAAGACGAAATGGCCATCAGGCGCCGGCCTCTTCCGGTTCGTCCGCCGCAGCTTCGTCGTGGATCGTCATCAGGCTCAGAATTTCCAGTTCGCGCTTGCCGTTGGGACTGACGACGGTCACGCTATCGCCGACCTTCTTGTTGAGCATGCAGCGGCCGATGGGCGAAGTGGTCGAAATCTTGCCGTTCGCTACGTCGGACTCTTCACTGGTGACCAGGGTGTATTCCATCTCCTCATTCTTGGTGTTGTCGAAGACCTTGACCTTCGAGCCCAGCCCGACCTTGTCCCGGGGAATGTTGTTCATGTTGATCAGCGAAAGGTCAGCCAGCCGCCTGCCCAGTTGCCGCACCCGCGCCTTGACATACTCCTGGCGCTGTTTCGCCATGTGGTACTCGGCGTTCTCGCTGAGATCGCCCAGGGCAGCGGCCTTCTTGATTTCCTTGGGAAGGTCGTGGATCAGTTCGTGTTCGAGCGCGTTGATCTCTTCCTGCAGTTTTCTTCGGATTTGATCAGTCATGGATTACTAAGAACCTGAGTGCCGGAGACGGACATCGGCAAGACTTGACACATTATAACCCCGGCTGGCCGCGAACAGCCGACCGCCCCGTTTTACAAGGCATCGAACGGAGAGTATCTTGGTCCGGCAATTCCATCTTCGTGACCGGGGAAATCCTATGTCTATGGTTCGCTTCGTTCTCGTAGCGTTGCTGGCGGTTAGTCCCTTCACGGCAAGAACAACATACGCCGCCGGTCAAACGGCAGAAACCATGTCTGCTCCCGAGCGGGTAACGGCCGACACGGCGCGTATAACTCCGGGCGGAGCGACTTTCACTGTCCCTTCCGGATGGGCGATTGAGACAGGTAAGGACTTGGTAGTCCTTACACCCCCGGAGACGGATACCCACGTGGCCATCTTCGATGCCCAGGCCGCCGACGCTAAGGCTGCGGTTGAGGCCGCGTGGGCAGCTTACAAGCCGGGATCCAAGCGGCCACTGAAGCTGACCACCCCTCGTCCCGCCCGCGAAGGCTGGGATGAACGCCAGGTGTTCGACTACGAGACCTCGCCCAACGAACGCGCCGTCGTGGTCGCGATCGCCTTGCGAGCCGGCAGCACATGGACCGTGTTCCTTCTCGAGGGAACCGATCCCACCGTGGAGAAGCGAGGGGCGCCGATTTCGCTCATCTTTGAGAGCCTGCGGCCGAAAAGCTACCAGCGCGAGTCCTTTGCCGGACGTACGCCACACCCGCTGGATGCCGCGCATATCGCTCAGATGAAAGACTTCGTGGAAACTTCCATGAAAGAGCTGGGCATTCCCGGCGTTTCCATAGCCTTGATCGACGGCGGCAAGGTCGTCTATGCGGGCGGGTTTGGCGTGAAGGAACTGGGCAAGCCGGAGCCCGTCGACGAAAACACGCTGTTTATGGCCGCTTCCAACACAAAGGGAATGACCACGCTGCTGCTCGCCGAACTGGCGGACCAAAAGAAGTTGAGGTGGGATGAACCGGTCATCGAGGCCTACCCGAGCTTCAAGCTGGGTGACGCCGACACAACGAAGAAAGTTCTGATCAGGCACCTCATTTGCGCCTGCACCGGCATCCCGCGGCAGGATCTGGAATGGCTGTTCGATTACAAGAAGGCGACGCCGGAATCCGAACTGGCCCTGCTCGGCACGATGCAGCCGACCAGCAAGTTTGGCGAGGTCTTCCAGTACAGCAATCTCATGGCAACAGCCGCGGGATACATCGGCGCGCATCTGGTGTATCCGGATAAGGAGCTCGGGGCGGCCTACGACCAAGCGATGCAGAAGATGATTTTCGATCCTTTGGGGATGACCTCAACCACCTTCGACTACGCCCGCGCTCTCGCCGGAAACCACGCTACCCCTCACTCTGACGACGTCGACGGCAAGCCCAGCATCGCCGACATGGACCTCAATTATTCGATCGTCCCAGCGCGTCCCGCAGGCGGGGTGTGGACCTCGGCAGCGGACCTGGCCAGGTACGTGGAAGATGAGCTCTCGCTGGGCAAACTGCCCAACGGAAAACAGCTGGTTTCCTCAGAAAATCTGCTGGCGCGCCGCGCGCCGCAGATTTCCGAAGGAGAAGACGCGACCTACGGGATGGGCCTGAGCGTGAGCCGCAGATACGGTATCCCCGTCGTGAGCCACGGCGGCAGCATGATCGGTTTCAAGAGCAATTTCTTTTTCCTGCCGGATTCGGGCATTGGCGCCGTGATCCTCACCAATGCCGACAATGGAGGGGCGCTGGCAGGTGCATTCGGCCGGCGCCTGCTGGAGGTCGCCTTCGACGGCAAGCCAGAAGCTGCCGGCGACGTTGCCGCCGCGGCAAAAACCCACAAAGCGGCTCTGGCCAAAGAGCGGGAACGGCTCACCATCCCGGCCGACCCGGTGCAAGTAAGCGCTCTGGCCAGGCATTACACCAGCAAGGAACTCGGCGAGATTACCGTGCTCAATCAGGATAGCGGGACGACGCTCCAGTTCGACGGTTTCAAAAGCAAGGTAGCTTCGCGGAAAAACGATGACGGCACGACTTCGTTTATCACGATCAATCCTGGAGATGACGGGTTCGAGTTCGTGGTTGGGGAACGCTCCGGCAAGCGGGTGCTGATCGTACGCGATGGCCAGCACGAGTACATCTTTACCGAGGCTGCCTGACCGCGAGATCTGCGGCTACGCCTGGAACTCCCCCGCTTCCGGGAAACGCAGCTTGCACTTGGCGAGGGTTGCGGTGAGAAGTTCCTCGATCTTGGCTTCTTCGCAATTACGAGCCAGAGCCAACTCGCTGACCAGCAGGTAGCGGGCGCGCTCCAGCATCTTCTTTTCCCGGAATGACAGCGGCTTGGACTCATGCAGGGCGATCAGGCTCTTCAGCACATTTGCCACCTCGAGCAGCGAACCGGTGCGCATTCGATCGGAGTTCTCTTTGAAGCGGTCCTTCCAGTCGTCGGTGTGGCCATTCTGGCCAAGCGAAAGAAAATCCAGCACCTTCTGGACTTCGCCGTTGCGCACCACGCGCCGCAGGCCCACGCTGCCGGCATTGTGGAAAGGCACCATGACCTTAAGGCTGCTGGCTTTAATATGCAGCAGGTAGAACTTCTCCACCGTCGCGCCCGCCGAACGGCTGCCGATCTGCTCGATCACACCCACCCCGTGATTGGGATATACGACCTTGTCGCCGATGTGAAAGTTCAAGTCGGTTGCGCTCATAAGTTATACCCTAGTTATACCCTGGGAAGTCGAGTCAGTCTGGGGGGACGCGTATTAGCTCTTGAAGTATGGTAATCCCCTGGCCCGTCGAAAGCAAGGCAGGCCGCGTGGCGCCGGCCCCGCCCGTGTGCATTCGCAAGTTGCCCTTTCCGAGATTCTTGGGTGACACGGGTTGTGTGCTCTATCACACCCAGCGCCGCCACGCCCTGTCGTACAATGCTCCCGTCATGATTGCCAAAGACCTATTGGAAATTCTGGTTTGTCCGGCGTGCAAGCAGGCGCTTGAGTACCGCCAGAATCCGGAGAGCTTGAAGTGCAGCCACTGCTACCGCGTCTATGCGGTCAAGGACAACATCCCCATCATGCTGGTGGATGAGGCGACGATCGAGCCCTAGATCGGCCGGGAAATTGTTGATTGTCGATTCTTGATTGTTGATTACAACCCGACAGGTCACGGACTGGGTTTCAATCAACAATCACCAATCAACAATGATCAATCTCACTGCTGCGCTCGCGGGGGTGGAGAATCCCCATTCTTCCAGCTGGCAATTTGGTCCGCAGCGAGTGCTAATCCCATTAGATCGAGAGTCCGCCCCAGAGTTCTGGTCCGGGCGCAAGCCCGCGGTGTGTCGCCGTTCTTTGTGATGAAGCTGGATCAGTACCGACACATTGTGTCAGGTTTGAGATTACCTTTGGGTCTTGGAATGGGGGTAACGGTGGAGAGGCTGGAAGCCTGGATTACTGAATTGGTTGCCTGCAACTTTCGATGTTTACAGGGGTTAGATGGAACCAAGGGGATTTGGGGGTCGTAAAGAAAGGTAAAGAGGCTTGGCGGCAGCCAAATTGCATGCAACTTGAGTAGCTGCCGATGAGTCTAATACGACAAAGACAGGAACGGTCGGAGTCGGAGGTGATGACGGCCATGACAGACAAAGACAGATTCACGACGAACGAGCTAGCAGCGCTGAGGAACGACCTGCTCCAGGGCGGGATGATTGATTCCTATGAAGCGGCGCAGCTGCTGCAAGTGTTTCTGATGGGCCGTGGCTATGGGGTTTCGCCCAAGGCAGCTCTGGACGCGGTGGGCCGCGTCGAGATGGCAGGTTGTGCCCTGCCTGTCCTGCAGCATGAGTTGGAGAACCTGGCGCTGGTGATGTAAGCCACTAAACTGCGGGCCGGTGTACCCCGCCAGTGCGAAGCCAAAACAAGGGTTTCGCTGGGTGATAAGACCCGCAATGCTGGGTTGGAAATCGCGGGAGGGACCGAAACGGGACAGAGATTTTGACATTCTGGGTCGGCGATCAAAGCGAGACCGACCGAACCAGTTCCACAGAGAGAGCCGGGCCAACCAGCCCGGCTCTGTGGTTTTGGGGCGAACTTTCCGCCGCCAAGACCGCTACCGCTGAGCTAAGGCGGCGCGCACATCCCTTCTAATCAATCCAGCTTTCGCGGTCTCTGCGACCTCGGCGGTGAGTGCTTACTCGTACCGCAAGCTCTCGACGGGGTCGAGTTGTGACGCGCGAGTAGCGGGGACAGTCCCGAAGATGATGCCCACAATCGAAGCCACGAAGATGGCAATGATCGCGGACAGACCGGAGATGGGAATGCGGTAGTCGGTGAGGAAGCGGACCGACCACGGGATGGCCAGGCCGGCGACAATGCCCACGATGCCTCCGGAAAGCGAGATCAGAACCGCTTCGGCGAGAAACTGAAAGCGGATTTCGCGGTTGGTGGCGCCGATCGCCTTGCGGATTCCGATTTCCCGGATGCGCGAGGTTACGGTCGACAGCATGATGTTCATGATGCCGATGCCGCTCACCAGCAGGGTCACGAAGGCAACCAGCACCCCCACCACCGTCAGGGCGTCGGCAATTCGCGCGGCTACGTCGAGCAGGTGGGTCAGATTCTCGACGCTATAAATACTCTCTGGACGATGCCGGGACTGCAGCACGCGCTTGATAGCCGCGGTGGCCGGGGCCACGTCCTGCGCGCTGGCTACGGAAAAGTAGATCTGGCGAATATCTCCGGTGGGGGTGAAGAACCGGCTGACCGAGTAGGGGATCAGCATGGTGTCTTCCTGGATGTCCGACTGTCCGAACGTATCCACGCTTTCCCGGAAAACTCCGACGACGGTGAAGGGAAGGCCGCCGCTGAGCTTGATCATCTGGCCCACCGACTCCTGGGGCGCGCCGTAGAGTTTCTGCGCGAGCTTCTCGGTGATCAGACCGACTTTGTTGCGGCTGGCCGAGTCCCCGGCATCGAAGAAGCGCCCAGCCAGCAGCACCAGATTGCGCAAGCGCAGGTAATCGGGGTCCACGCCCAGAACCAGAATGTCGCGCTGTCTGCCGCCTCCAACGTTAATGCGGTCACCCAGCGCCACCGTGGGCGAGGCCGCCACAATGCTGGGAACCTGCTCCCGTATCGCAAGGACGTCTTCTACATTCATGGGATCGAGCGTCGCATCCAGGCGCTGCCCTCCGGCCTGATAATCGGCGTAGATCATGTTGGTGCCCAGCGATTGCAACTGGCGCAGGATGTACTGTTTGCCGGTAAGACCGATGGTAGCTACCAGAATGACCGAGGCCGTGCCAACGGCCATGGCCAGAGCCGTAAGCAGAAATTGCAACTTGTTGCTCGAAAAGGAATCGTAGGCGAAGCTCAGGACTTCCCTGAGTCCGATCAGGCGGCGCTGCGTTGTGAGAGTTACAGAGGTCGCGTTCGCCATCGCTAGTCTAGATGAACTGGTCTCATAAATGAATTGGGGAAGGGCACGGCTTCAGCCGTGCCGCTAGAAGCCAGGAAAACTGCGGGCTTTAGCCCCTGAGGGCCAACGCTTTCTTCGCCAAGACGATTTGTGAGACCAGTTCATGTTAAACCGCGCTGGCGGCAGGCCGCAATGCGCGGGAGGCATGAGCGGTCTTCGAGTTTGTGGAAACAACTATGTGGGGACAGCCGCCAAGCCTGCCCTGAGCGAGCGGAGCGAGCCGAACGGGGCTATCCGGTCGAGCCAGGCTCGACAGCGTGCCGCGACCCTCCCGCCACGAACACCGCCGCCAGCACCACAATCAGCGGGTCCACCGGGCGAAAGTAGTACGTCTCGCAGTGGGTGAAGTAATAGGCGAGCGGGAAGAAGAACAGCACGATGGCAAAACGCGCGCCCAGCGCCCGATCGCGGCGAAAGACCCGCCGCAGGCCCAGCAATCCGAGGATGGTCAAGGTCGTATCCACAAGAATGTTGGGAGGATCGAGCGGTTCGTCTTTCAAGTAGGCGCGATCGAAACTCCAGTAGCCGGTCCACACGTAGACGATGCGGCGGCCGGTCATCCAGGCAAACCACCCAGGATGACTGCGCACATATTCTTTGCCTTGTTTCAGCTTGTGATCCATGTAAGCGATCTCGCCCACGCGCTCGTATTCGGCGAGTTCGGCGTCGCTGTGATTCGGGTGCAGGCTGCTGTTCACCCAGCGCGTGGAATAACCGTTGTTGCCCATGTAGAACTCCAGCCCGAAGCCGCTGCGTACGGGAATGAAGCGATGGAAGACTTCGTAGTTGCGCACGAACCACGGCGAGAGAACTGCTATCGCAGCCAGGGCCGCGGCAGCCAGAGGTATCTTCCACGGCCGCTTTTGGCGGTAAAGGTGATAAATCGTCCACAGGCCGAGCAACGGCACAACCGACAGCACAACCGGCTCGGTCAGCGCAGCGATCCCGCCGAAGAAGCCGAACAGCAGCCAATCGCGCGTGCGCGAGGAATTTTCCAGCCGCCAGGCGAATAAAAATAAACAGGCCAGTTCGAGCGTGACCAGGCAAGTCGACCAGGCCCAGTCTGCGCCGTAGTAAACGCCATAGGGAGAGAACGCCCATCCCCAGCCCGCCCACTTGGCGACGCGCGGGCCGAGAGCCTGTTTGGCGAGAAGGAAGACGGGCACACACGTCAACGCCGAAAACAGGCTGTTCAGCGCGAGCGCGACCAGCACCGAGGCCTTGGTCTCAATCCCGAAAATCTTGAAGATTCCCGCCAGCAGGTAGGTGTAAACCGGCGGCAGAACTGCCGTCGGCCCGGTTTCCGCAAACACGTTTCCGAATCCGTGTCCGAGGACAATCGAGCGCGCAACCAGGCCGAACGCCCAATGCTGCAGCACAAACGGATCCATCCAGTCGCCGTAAACGAAGGGAATGACGGCCAGCCGAACGACCAGGGCCACGGCGGCCATCACAACATAGGGTGCGACTCGTGATGAAGGAGAGGAGTTGGCGGACATTCGCAGAGTATTCAGTATAAACGGCACACCCGCACTTCCTGGTTCTGATAGGGGCAAGTCATTTCTGCGGGCAGGTTTTGCGGGTCTGAAGCGGCATCCACGCGCGAAAGAATCACCCACGTCACCCCGAACTCATTTTTGAGACGCTGGAAATCGGCGGCCTGGAAATTCCGCCAGCCGGTCTGCGCCGCCACTTCCTTCACCCATCGCGGGGCAAGCCGCGGCACGCGTGCGGCCATGCCGCCATCCTTCACGTAATCGGCGAGCACGCTGCGTTCAGCCAGCGCGCGAAACCCGTGAAAATCTTCGCCCGGCAACTCGACGTAATGAGGATCGAGTGCGAACAAGCTACCCGGAGAAGTGTTTTGTCGAATCCACGCGAAGGCTTGCACCCAGGCGTTTCGCGAGACCGCACCCGTCAACTCCAGATGCTCGGTTGCGGGATACATCTGGCGCTGCGCGTAGAACATGCCCGCGCTCAGCGGAAGAAACAGCAATGCCCAACGATAAAGACGGCGGCCAAGCACGTAACGCCCGAGAAGCCCTCCCACCATCAGAAAGAAAAACAGATAGAGGAGATGCATGTAACGCATGGGCTCAAACGGGCGCAGGCGCTCAAGTTTGGGTGGGAACATCACAGCCAGTCCCACCAGGGTTTGAAAAACGCCGTAGTAGAGCAGTCCCGAGACCAGCGGAAATAGCGCGCCATTTTCGGCGGCTGCGCGTTGCCGCAAGAAACGACGAAAAACATAAAGCAAGACCAGCGGCGCGAAAACGCCCAGCCATTCGTACCATTCCCACTGGGCGAGGTAATAGAAGCTGCGGCTGGAAGCGGCCTCGCGCCAGGCATCGGAACCGGGGTCGAACATCCAGCCGAGAGGGAAAAGAACTACGGCGGCTGCCGACACGGGCGATTGACGCCGCCAGAAAGACGTACGCTGGCTCCAGAGCAAGAAGGCGCACAGCGAAATGCCGAAGACGGCCATGATGACGTGAATGGAGACGGCGACGGCCAGCAAAACGCCTGCACGCCACAGACGCCGATCCAGCACGGCAACAAGGGCAGCCAGAATCGCGGCGGTAGCCAGGGTGCGCGGATGAAGATACTGATCGGCCAGATTGATTCCCGTGCCGGAGACCGGCAGCGTCAGCAAGGCCCCGATCAAGGCTACCGCTGCCCATTGGGCCGGAGCGTCGGAAAAACAGCGGCGGCTGATTCGCCAGCAACCGTGCAGCACAAGAAAGATGGCCGCAAACTGCCAGATCAGCGCCGCCCACGCCAGTGGAACGTGCGTGAGCCGGACCGACCAGGCGATCAGTTTGTCGAAAATCGTCGCCTGGAACTGCACTGCGAAGAAATCCGAGTCGTGGGGGAACAGCGATGGGTTCAGATTCTTCTTGATCGCCGCCAGATAAAAGGCATCGTCCTCAAGGCCGGGGTGATAGCCCATCACCAGAAAAGCAAACACGGTGAGCAGTGCGATCAAACCCAGATTCGTGGCGGACCAGTCGCTTTTCCCGAGCGAAGCACTGGGCGGATTTTGTGGAGGCTCTGACATTCCCGAAGGAAACCGGTGTAGCTCCTAGGCTGGCCGCGCGCTTTTGCCGTCGCGTACGTAATAATCGCCGTAGCCGGCTTCGAGTTTGCGTCCTTGAGCGCTGAAGCGGGCGAGATTCACCAGCCCGGCTCGCTGCAGGAAAAACTGCAAGCTCGTGGCCAGCACGCCGAAGCCGTAGATCACGCTGCGGCGGAAGTTAATGGACGAAGCCTCTCCGAAATACCTGGTCGGGCACGACACTTCTCCGATGAGGAAGCCGAAGTGCACGCACTGGGCCAGCATCTGGTTGTCAAAAACAAAGTCATCGGAATTTTCCAGCAGCGGCAGTTCCGTGAGCACCTTGCGGCTGAAGGCGCGGTATCCCGTGTGATATTCGGAAAGCCTCACTCGCAGCAACAGATTCTCAAAGGCGGTGAGCAGGCGGTTGGCGATGTACTTGTACCGCGGCATGCCGCCGCGCAACGACCGGCCTCCGATGATGCGCGATCCCAGCACTACGTCATACACCCCGTACGCCACCATGCTGGCCATCGCCGTGATCAGCAGCGGAGTGTACTGGTAATCCGGGTGCACCATAATCACGACGTCAGCGCCCGCCGCCAGCGCCTCGCGGTAGCAGGTCATCTGGTTGCGCCCGTAGCCGTAGTTGCGGTCGTGTTGGAAAGTTTGCAGGCCGAGTTCGCGCGCCAGGGCAACGGTGTTGTCGTGGCTGTGGTCGTCGACCAGAATGCGAATATCCACCAGTTCAGGCAACTCCTCCACCGTAGCCCGAAGGGTTTTCTCCGCGTTGTAGGCCGGCATAACGACCGCGATACGCTTGCCGTTCATCATAGGCAGAATCCGAGGGACGGACTCACTAGTGTACCCGAGATGCCTGGCGGCGGCAGCGGGCGATGTCAGGTGTTTGGTGGTAGTAGAAAAGGCAGGATCACAGGCCCCCGTGGAACCGTCCGAACGCATGGGCAAGCATGAGCGACATGATCAGGATGCCCGCCCCGAGGACGAGCACGTGCTGGGTCTTGCGCAGATTGAAGCTGCCCACACGACAGACGAGCAGGTAGCCGACGGCAAGGTTGAAGAGGCCCCACAGGACATTGACCATCGAGGAGGACAAGCCTACCCCTGGCGGTGATGCAAAGGGGCTCTGGAAGGCGTGCCCCGAGATCCCGTTGCCGAGATGGGGCAGGGCGTTGGCGAGGAATGCGCCCCCGAAAAAGTAGGCCACATAGTGGTGCCAGCGCATCGTTGCTCCCTTCTGGCTGCAAAACCGATGGTAGCGCAGACGGGTCAAGAACGAAAACGCTGTGAACCAGGATCTGCCTGACGAGCCAATTCCTGCGCCCCAGACCTGAGTCGTGCAGGGCCGCGCCCTCCCATCGTGACAATTGACTGGGAGGACGCGGCGGTCAGAATGGTGCCTAGTCGGCGGTAGAGAAATAGCCGTGAGTGCTGGCGCTTGCCAGAACATGGTCGAACATGGCTCGATACAGGGTCTCGGCGCTGGCGGGAAAATTCGGCGGCGACGAAGGCAGGCAGAGATCCGTATCGAGAGCGTACACGGTAAGAACGTAATCGTGTACGTAAGGCGTATAGATGTTCGGCGGGCAGGGACCGTCGTACTCGGCACCCAGATAGAAGTCATTAAAGATCTGCTTACCGTACGTGCTTCCGGAAACGCCGGCATCTTCCGGAAGCTCAGTCGTCTTACTAGGGATGTTGTACATCCCCCAGTGCGTGAAAGCTGCGGTTACGTCGTAGAGGGTTACCACGAAACTGCGCGTGCCGCGCGGAGCATTGGTCCACGATACCTCGGGCGATTGATCTCCTCCGCCGGATACGTATTGGCAGTAATTCGAGCCTAGAACCATGCTGAGCGGCAACTGGCCGCCATCAGTGAATGTCGTGCTGCTCACCTGGAATCTGTGCTGCCCATTCCTGTCGGCTGGTTGATCCGGCTGGCCACTCGGCTGAGCGGGGGCTGTCGAGAGAGATGCCAGGGCCAAGACGAAGCAAACTACATACCTTTTCATGGGGATCTCCTTATCTTGAGTCGAACGCTGCGTTTCAGGACGAATTTCGTCCCGCCATGGGGCCCGGAAGCCGCTAAGTTAGGGGAACAGCGGTGCGGCTTGGAAGTTCTACGAAGTCGAACGGTCTCACCCAACTTCGAAAAACCGCGAGAACTATACACCGATTTCGTCCGCTCGAACAGGGTGAAAAGACTTGCACCTGCCGCCGGGAGCCGACTGCGCGGCGGTTTCAACTGCGCTTACTTCATGCCGTCGAGGATCGAGCCCACGATGCCTCCCACCACGCCGCCTTCCACAGCCTGTTTCGGGGCTTGATGCGGCAGGTAAGGTGCCAGCGCGTGGGCCAGCCTGGAGATGGGCAGGGTCTGCAGCCAGATTCTTCCGGGGCCCGTCAGAGACGCGAGAAAAATTCCATCGCCGCCGAAGATCATGTTCTTGATGCCGGGCACGGTCGTGATCTGGAACGAAACGCTCGCCTGAAACGCGCCCACGTGGCCGGGATGCACGCGCAGAGTCTCGCCCGGCTGAAGATCGCGCACCACCAGCTCGCCAGAGAGTTCGAGCCAGGCCGTGCCTTGCCCGCTGAGTCTTTGCAGGAGGAAGCCGTTGCCGCCGAAAATACCCGCGCCCAGCGACTGCTGGAAGCCCACGCCGATTTGAATCTGCGACGTGGCGCAGAGAAAGCCGTGCCGGTGAATCATGTATTCATGGCCGGGCGAGACCTCGACCGGAACAATATGCCCGGGGAGTTTGGTGGCAAAGGCGAGTTCGCCGCCGGCGCCAAGGGCACAGTATTCTGTCATGAAAATCGATCCGCCGCCCGCCACGCGTTTGAGCACGCCAAACAGGCCGCCGCCACCGGCGAACTGGGTGTGGGTGGTCATCTGGATGGAACTGCCCATCCAGGAGAGTTCTCCGGCTTCGGAGATGATGGTTTCATTCGGTTCGAGCAGGAATTCCAGAACCGGCATAGTGGTGCCGGTGATGCGGCTCTGCATGGCAAATCTCCTAGTCAAGAATCGATGTTTGGGATCGATGTGCTACGGCGTACTGCGGGGCCCCAACTTGCAGACTCGTCAGAGTATACCGCGGGCGATAGGGCGATGGAGAAGCGCGGGTTTGGGGGTAGTGGCTGAGGCAAATCCAGCCACTACCGGTTTGGGAGCATCTGTCACCAGTTTTGCAATGCCGTGTGCGCCCGATCTCTCAGAGGCGTGACTGTGGTCACAACTAGCTCGCTCTTATCGAAAAACAAACGACTTAGAAATTCTCGTTACACGTTTGGCGCTTCCATTCCTGCTCTGTTTCAAGCCAACTAATGGATTCCTAGTAATGAAGCGCGGGTTGGCGGATTACTACAATTGCCACGCGCATGAATCCCAGGTGGAATGGGCAATTCTCCCGGTTCAACCTTGTCGCCCAGCCCGGGGCGAAGACGAGCGAACCCCTCCGCACCATCGTGCGCGTCCGCGACATTGAAATCGGCGGAAACGATTTTGTGGTCATCGCGGGGCCCTGCGCCGTCGAGTCCGAGGACCAGTTGCTGCGCACGGCTGAAGCCGTGGCCGCGGCGGGCGCGCGCCTGCTGCGCGGCGGAGCCTACAAGCCTCGTTCCTCGCCGTACTCGTTTCAAGGCCTGGGAGTTGACGGGCTGAAGAGTCTGCGCAAGGCGCGCAAAGAGACGGGTCTCGCCATCGTCACTGAAGTGATGAGTGAGGAAGACGTGAGCCTCATCGCCGAATATGCCGACATCATGCAGGTGGGCACGCGCAGCATGGACAACTACGCGTTGCTCGAAGCCCTGGGCCGCTGCGGGCGCCCGGTGCTGCTGAAGCGCGGCATGACCGCCACTCTCGAAGAACTATTGTGCTCCGCGCAGATCCTGGCCGCGGCGGGCAATCCGGAGATCATTCTCTGCGAGCGCGGTATCCGCACTTTTGAAACGGCCACACGGAACACGCTCGACATCGCCGCGGTGCCGGTGCTGAAAACCGTATCGCATCTTCCCGTGATCGTGGATCCGAGTCACGCCACTGGCGTGCGCAGCCTGGTCCCCGTGCTGGCGCGGGCTGCCGTCGTGGTGGGCGCCGACGGGCTGCTGGTGGAAGTGCATCCTCATCCCGACCAGGCCCTGAGCGACGGGGAGCAGTCGCTCACTTTCCGCGAGTTCCGGGAAATGATGGACGATCTCGATCCTTATTTGGCCCTGCGGCAAGAGGCCCGGCAACAGCGCCCGCAACTCGTTGCCGTGGGAGGAACAGATTAGTGCCGGCGCGGTCCACCATCCTTGGTCCTTTGCTGATCGGCCTGTGCCTGCTGGCATCTACAGGACTGACGAATGTCAGCGGGAAGGCTGGGGCGGAAGCTGAGCCGGCGTTTCTGTACACCGTGGCCAGGCACTACGATGCTCTGGCCTGGATGCGCGGCGGAGATCGGTTTCCTTCTGGCGCAAACGTTTTCCTGCACGACTCTGCGGGACAGCATCTGCTCGTTCCGGACTTTGCGGCGTCGGCCGACCCCACCGTTTCGTTTGATGGACAGCGTATCTTGTTCGCCGGGAAATCCAGGGCACAAGACCCGTGGCAAATCTGGGAGATCCCGCTTTCCGGCGGAGAAGCGCGGCGCATCACGTCCGGCTCAGAGGATTGCATCCGGCCGTTTTATCTGCCCGACAACCGCATCGTATATGCGCGCAAAAGCGCAGGCGTATTCGTAATCGAAGCTGTGGACATGGCCGGCGGCAAGCCGCTCGTTCTCACCTACGGTCCGGCAAATTTTCTGCCTACCGACATTTTGCGCGATGGACGAATCCTGTTCGGAGCGGGATATCCGCTGGGAACCGAAACCACTCCGGAAATTTACACCGTGTACTCTGATGGCAGCGGGGTCGAGTCTTACCGCTGTGACCATGGCAACGCCCGCAGTCAAGGCAAACAGACAAGCTCCGGCGACATCGTGTTTTCCTCGGGCGCGGGTCTGGCCCGGTTCACTTCCGCCCGCGCGCGGCAAATCCCCATCGCCGCTCCTGCCGGAGAATACGCCGGAGACGTGGCCGAAACCGCGTCCGGCGACTGGCTCGTCTCCTGGCGGCAAAACGCGAAAGCACACTTCCAGCTGATGCTATGGACGCCCGGCGCGGCTCGCTTGCCTCTTGCCGTCGCCCAGCCTGACGCCGACATCGTGCAACCTGTGCTGCTGGCCGCGCGCACCGTGCCGAATCGGCATCCCAGCGGCCTGCATGACTGGCCCAACGCGAACCTGCTTTGCCTGAATGCGTATACGTCGAAATATGCGTTTCCGGCCGGATCGATTCATTCGGCACGGCTTTACACCCGCGATGATGCGGGCAAGGCCCAACTGCTGGGTACAGCGCCGGTCGAGCGCGACGGATCATTCTTCGTTCACGTACCCTCCGACCAACCGCTGCAGATCGAATTGCTCAACAGCAACGGGAAAGTCTTGCAGCGGGAAGCGGGTTTTTTCTGGATCCGTCGCGGCGAGCAGCGGGCTTGCGTCGGGTGCCACGCCGGACCCGAAACCGCGCCGGAAAACGCAGTCCCCATGATTCTGCTGAAATCCACCACCCCCGCCGACATGACCGGCGGGTGACGGGAACAAAGCTGCGGGAGAGCATTAAAGGCGTCGTCGATGAACCTCAACAGCACAATCCGCAACGTCCCTCAGGGGCTAAAGCCCACATCAATTGCGGTATCTAACGGCACGGCTAAAGCCGTGCCCTTCCCCAAACCGGTACGAATGCTAGGATTCCTGCTGCTGTCCTCATCGTTGCTGGCGCAGACGCCCGCGGCCAGCCCGCCCAGCACCATCCGCTTTGAAGATGCGACCGCGAAATCCGGAATTCAGTTCACCCACAGCTTCGGCGCAGAGAAACTCGGCTCGCTGCTCGAGAGCACTGGCTCGGGCTGTGTCTGGTTCGATTACAACAACGACGGCCTGCCCGATCTTTACGTCGTCAGCGGCAAGCCGCTCGAAGACGGAATACATCCTTATCCGCTCAAGCAGCCGCCGGCCACTCCACCGCACAACCATCTCTACCGCAACAACGGAGATGGCACGTTCACCGACGTCACCGACCAGGCCGGCGTCGCGGCCAACATTTTCGGGACGGCGGCGATTGCGGCCGATTATGACAACGACGGTTTCGTTGATCTATTCGTCACTGGCTACGGCAAGGCGATTCTCTACCACAACAACGGCGACGGGACTTTCACCGACGTGACAGAAAAAGCCGGCATCAAGGTCGACGGCTGGTCCATTAGTTCCGCCTGGCTCGATTACGACCGCGACGGCTGCGTGGATTTATTTGTCGGCCGCTACGTGAAGTTTGACCCGAAATACCGCACCTTCTACCCAGCCGACAACTATCCCGGCCCGCTCGATTACGCCGGCGACACCAACCGCTTGTACCACAACAACTGTAACGGAACTTTCACCGACGTCACCGACAAGTCGGGAATCGGCGCCTACAAAGGCCGCACCATGGGCGTGACCGCGGCGGATTTTGACGGTGATGGCTATCCCGATATCTACGTCGCCAACGACAAGACCGAGAATTTTCTCTTTCACAACAAGCGTGACGGAACTTTCGAGGAAGTCGCCGGCGATCTCGGCGTGGCCTACGGCCAGAACGGCGAAAATACTTCGGCGATGGGCCCGGTGTTCGCCGACATTGACGGCGACGGCCGCCTTGACTTGTGGGTGACCGATTCCAAGTACAACCGGCTCATGCATAACACGGGAGCCAACGGGTTCGAAGACATTGGCCCGAGTTCTGGAATCTCGCAGGCGACTGCGCAATACACCAGCTGGGGCACGGGGGTTTACGATTTCGACAACGACGGCTGGCTCGACATTCTGATTTTCCACGGTGGATTAATTCACCTGGTTCCGCAGGAGCAGTCGCTGTTTCGCGGCCTGGGCAACGGCAAGTTCGCCGACGTGTCGCGCGAGGCCGGTCCGGTGCTCGACGGGAAGACGGTTTCGCGCGGCGCCTGCTTCGCCGACTACAACAACGACGGCAAGATCGACGCTTTCGTCGTCAATCTCGGCGCCCCCGGCACGCTCCTGCATAACGTCACCCAGAACAGCAATCACTGGATCACGATCAAGCTGAAAGGCCAGGGCAAGCAGAAGAAGAGCAATCGCGACGGCATCGGAGCCCGCCTGGAATTGCTGGCGGGCGGGCGCAAACAGATTGCCGAGCGGTTTGCAGGATCAGGCTATCTATCGCAGGACGATGGCCGCATCCACTTCGGCCTGGGCGCAGCTACGAAAGTCGACAAGCTGACCATCCACTGGCCGAGCGGGCAGGAGCAGACACTCGAAAATCTTTCGGTGGACCGCATTCTCACCGTGGAGGAGCCGTAGGTGCAGGCATGCTCCACAATTCGAGCGCGTATTTGGCTCGGCGCCAGAATCGCCGCCATCCTTGCCGCGGCCCTCATTGGAATCGCAGCCCAGCCCGCGGCCAGGCAGGCAGCAGCGATCCGCGAGCGCTATCTCTCCCCGATCGAGATGACTTTTTCCTCAGACGGCCGCTTGCTTTACGTCGTGTGTGAAGGCAGCGACGAAGTCCGCGTCGTCGATGTGCAATCGGGCAAGGTCGAGAACAGCATCCCGGTCGGCCACGTGCCGCGCGGCATCGCCATTTCACCCGACGGCCGCCAGCTCTACATCACCAACGCCTGGTCCGATAGCGTGTCGGTGATTGATACAACGTCGCTCAAAGTCGTCGAGACCCTGCCCACAGGATTTGAACCGGCCGGCGTTGTCGCCGATCGCAGCGGCACTGCGCTCTACGTCGCCAACCGGCTGAGCGGCGACGTTTCGGTCATCGACCTCAGGACCGGCCAGGAAGCGAAGCGACTGCTGGCCGGGCGTGGCGCCAGCTACCTGGCGATTTCTCCTGACGGCAAGCAGGTTTATTGCACGCATATCTATCCCAACCCCGGCGCGCATCGCACGCCACCCAATTCAGAGATCACCGTCATTGATGCGGCACGCCAAATCGTGGTCGAGCGCAAACCGCTGCACAACGTGGCGGGGGTATTCCATGTGGCCGTGTCGGCCGACGGCAGGCTGGGCGTAGTGGCGCAGCTCCGGCCCAAGAATCTGATTCCCCTTGCCCACGTCGAGCACGGCTGGGTGTTCGGCGATTCGCTGACTTTGTTTGGACAGGATGTGGGCGAGCCGGTCCAGATTCCGCTGGACGAACTCGACCGCTACTATGCCTTGCCGTGGGGCGTCGCAATCGCGCCCGACAAATCGAAGATTTTTCTGACCACCGCGGGAGCCGAGAGCGTCACCGTGATTGACGTTTCTCGCCTGCTCAAAACCGTGCGGACGCGGCGCGACCCCGCGGGCAAGAGTGCCCGCGCCACATCCTTCGTCAACGATCTTTCCGCGTCGGCTGATTATGTGCTGGCGCGAATTCCCGTCGGCCACAATCCGCGCGGCGTGGCGCTCTCGCCCGACGGCAAGCGGCTCTACGTCGCGAACCGCCTGGATGACAACATCGCGGTCATTGATACGACTTCAGCTCAGATTGTTTCAACGATGGATCTCGGCGGGCCGAGAACGGCCGACGCCCTCCGCCGCGGCGAGCGTCTTTTCTACACTGCCGACTTCGCTTTCCAGGGCGGTTTTGGCTGCTCCAATTGCCATCTCGACGCCACCATCGACGGTCTGCAATGGGACCTCGAGCCCGACGGTTTCGGCGAAGACATCGTGGACAACCGTTCACTCGAAGATCTCGCCGGCACCGAGCCGTTCAAATGGAACGGGGGCAATGCTGACATGCCGACCGAGTGTGGCCCGCGGACGGAAAAATTCTTTTACCGTTCGCAGAGTTTCACTCCGCAGGAACTCACCGATCTGGTGACCTTCGTTTATTCGCTTCCTTACCGTCCCAACCGCTACCGCCTCGCCAATGGTCAGCTGACCGCGGCCCAGGAGCGTGGCAAGGCCATTTTCGAGCGCACGAAAACGAAAAACGGCATGGCGATTCCGGAAGGCAGTCAGTGCAGCTATTGCCACAACGGGCCGAAGTACACTAACCAGCGCCAAATCGATGTCGGCACCGGCAAACTCACCGATCGCTCGCCGGTGATTGACGTGCCCCAGCTTCCCAACGTAGCCTATTCCGCGCCCTACCTGCACGATGGCTCGGCGCGCTCGCTCGAAGAAATCTGGACCGTGTTCAACCCCAAGGATACGCACGGGGTAACCAACGATCTGACCAAAGATGAATTGAATGATCTGGTCGAGTATTTGAAAACGTTATGAAAACGCGGACTTGTCGAAACATTTGGAAGGGAACCAGGCTTACCAGGACCGTGGAAGAGCGGCGCTTTAGCGCCGCGTTCGGCGCGCAAAAGCGACGGGCTTTAGCCCCCGCGGGCCCTGAAGGGCAGTCCGCCAAGCCGTCTTCTCGCGGCCCTGAAGGGCCGCTCTTCCACGTCGGTGCCGGTGTTGCATTGGTCGACATCGCAATTGCACAGCTTCTGAGAGTCTGCCTACTCGCAGCCTTGAGTCTTCTCGCGCCATTCCTGGTCTCCGCCCAGGACCTTCCCCGCTTCCGCTGGGAGAACTTCACCACCGCCAGCGGCCTGCCCGACAATCACGTCTTCTGCGTGCTCGTCGAGGGGAACCGCATCTGGGCTGGCACGGAGAACGGATTAGGTCTCTACGAAAACGGCGCGTGGAAAATCTTTCGTCCCGCTGACGGCCTGGCGCACCAGGCCGTTCTCTCCCTCGCACGCGACAAGCGCACCGGCGACATCTGGGCCGGAACCATGGGCGGACTCAGCCGCATCTCCGCCGGACGCATCGACACCTTCACTCAGCTGAACTCCGGCCTGAGCAACGACGTGGTCTACGGAGTCGGCGTACAGGGCGACTACGTTTGGACCGCGACTGCGGCCGGCGCCAGCCGCCTCAACATCCGCACTGGCCAGTGGGATCTGTTCAACAACCGCAACACTCCCATGTACGAAATCTGGACCTACTCGGTCAGTCCCGCTGAAGACAAGGTCTATTACGCCGTCTGGGGAGGCGGCGTCCTCGAATACGACGTTAAGACCGAGCGCTGGAAGGACTACAACGATCCCGACGACGAGACCGAACTCGTGCTCATGAAAGATCAGGGGCTGATTCACGAGATCACCACCTCGGTCAGTTATGTGGACAAAATTCTCTGGGTCGCGACTTATTTCGGCGCCAGCCGCTATGACGGCCGCTACTGGCACAACTTCCTCCAGAAGGACAGCGGCCTGCCCAGCGATTTTCTGAATCAGGTCAAAGGTGTGGATGGCAATCGCGCCTGGTTCTCCACCGACAAGGGTCTGGCTTACTACGACGGCACGAACTGGGCGGTGTACCGTCCCGCACTCGGCACCCACAAGCCGGAGATGCTGGTGCGCGACGCGAGCGGCAAGGTGAAGAGCGTCGCGGTGCAGACCGCTCCAGCGCACAACTATATTCTCGGCGTGGACTTTCAGGGTGACGACCTCTGGGTCGCGACCGCCAAGGGGTTGAGTCACGGCATCCGCCAGAAAGATGCTGGGCGGACAGCACGAGTTCTTAATCCGAAGGTGGTTAATGTGAAGCAGGTGACAGACAAAAAGTAAAACTTGCTTGCCATCCTGAGCGAAGCGAGGGAACAGTGAACTTGGCCGGCAACTACATAGATCCTTCGCGGCAAAAGCGCCGCTCAGGATGACAACACGAACAGGGAGTCATTCTTATGAATGTTCACGAGCTACTCGCAGAAGTGGCCACCGCGCCCATCGTGAAGCGGGCGATCACCAATCACACCGCGCTGAACGAAGCTTACGATTACGGCAGCGCCTTTTCCCGCGGCATGCGCATTGACTTGAGAGGGCTGACGATTCTGCTGATCTCGGGAACGGCCAGCATCGACGATCAGGGCAGAACCGTGCACGTGGGCGACCTGCGCGCGCAGGTCCGGCGTACCTACGACAACATCACCAAGCTGCTCGCCTCCGAAGGCGCGACCTGGCATGACGTTGTTCGCACCACCTGCTATCTGCGCGACATCGAGCGTGACTATAAGGCCTTTAACGAAGAGCGCAGCGCGTTTTATCGCGAGCAGAAGCTCGATCCCTTGCCTGCGTCCACCGGAATCCAGGCGATTCTCTGCCGGCCGGATCTTCTGGTCGAAATCGAAGCGATTGCCATGTTCCGGAGGGAGTCGCAGGCGGAATAGGAATGTACCAGGAGTAGATGGACCAGGAGTAATGCCATGCGTCTGGTGAAGATTTTGGTGACGGTGGCTGTGCTGACCGGCGCGGCCTGGGCGCAGACGCCCGCTCCCTGTTCGTGCGGCAAAAACCCGCCCGGCCCGCCCGCGCCCCGTTCGCTCAAGCCTTATGCCGGCGCTCCCGACGACTTGCGTCCGTTCTCGAAATACACCAAACCTTATTACGAGTTCTATCAGAATCTCGTCGAATACAACGGCGCCGCCCGCGACATCCCTGACCCCGACCTCAAGGATCTCGACGAGATTCGCATTGGCTTTCTGGCCCCGCTCCGCGACCACCCCGACCAGGTGCTGGGCAATCGCATGCTGAATGGCGCGACCATGGCGATTGATGAGGCCAACGCCGCCGGGGGCTATGGCGGCAAACCTTTCCGCCTCATCACGCACAACGACTACAACAACTGGCAGAATCAAAGCGCCGCTACCGGAGTTGCCAAAGATTCCGCCATCTGGGGCGCGGCCTCAAACGATGCCGTCCGCATGATCTACGACGACAAAGTCTGGGCCATGTTCGGCTCCATCAGTGCGGAATCCACGCACATCGCCCTTCGCCTTTCGCTGAAAGCCGAGACGCCGATCGTCAACAGCGCCTCCACCGATCCCACCATTCCCGAAACCATCATCCCGTGGTACTTCACCGATATTCAGGACGATCGCGTGCAAGGCTACACGCTGGCGCGCCACATCTATACGGAGCTCGGCTTTAGACGGGTTGCGATTTTACGAATAAACGACCGCTACGGCCGCTTCGGCGTGCTGAAATTCCGCGACGCCTCCCGGCGCCTCGGGCATCCGGTGGTGATCGAGCAAAAGTTCATGCCGGGCGACGCCGACTTTCGCCGCCAGCTCGCCGTCATCGAAGATTCGCGCGTGGATGCTGTCGTGATCTGGGCCGATATCGGCCCGACCGCAGAAATCCTCAAGGAAATGCGGGAACTGGGCATGAGGCAGCGGGTTTTCGGCAGCCATCGGACGATTTCCGGTACAGCCGGCGACGAACTCATCAAGCTGGCTGGTCCCGCGGCTGAAGGTTTCGAGGCTGTCTATCCGTACGACCCGACGCGCACCGACCCGCGCTGGCTGGATTTCGTTGCTCGCTACAAAGCGCGCTTCCATGAGGAACCCGACCACTTCGCCGCGCTGGCCTACGACGCCATGCAGATTCTGCTCGACGCCATCTGCCGCGCGGGCTTGAACCGGGGCCGCATTCGCGACGCGCTGACCGGGATCGAGAACTACAGAGGCGTGACCGGCGACATGGTTTTCGATCCCAACTGCAAGAACATCGCGCCCCTGTTTCTTGCCCGCGTGCACGACGGAACCATTTCTTACCGCCGCATCACCATGGAAAAGGCCTATGCCCGCGTCGGCGAGAACGGCGTGGATTATGCTGGGCCCCCGCTGCCCGACCAGAAATCAGGCGACCTGAAGATCGGAGTCTTCGGGCCTCATGCCGGTGAAGTGGTGAAATCACTCATGTCGGGACAGCCGCGAGTGGCAGCGGCCATGTGGGGACGGGCGCCCTCGCCCGTCCGGTCGAGCGAAGCTCGACAGGGGAAAGCTCATCTCTCGCTGGTCGCGATTCCTTCCGAATCCTCCTGGGGCAAAGCCTCTGACGATCTGGTCAAGGCGGTCTATCAGGATCACGTTCTGGCCGTGATCGCGCTCGACCGCAACTCCAGCCACCTGGCTGAGCAGATTGGGGTGAAGTCGTTCGTGCCGGTCGTGGCCATTTCCTCCGACCGCGCGCTGACCTCAACGAATATTCCCTGGATCTTCCGCCTGCCGGAAGGGACACCTGTGGACGAGGCCCTGCGCTGTCTGTACGCTGCCGTCGCTCAAGCCGGCCCAAATCGCGAAGGAATCCGGAAAGTGCTGGCCTCAGGCACCGCCGTCGCCGGAGTCCGCTTTGAATCCACCGGCGAGCTGGCGAAATAGATCGGCTAGGTTGCCCCACTCCTGTCCCTGCGCTTTTTGCAGGGACAGGGTGGGGATCTTGACTGTGAATTTTTCTGTCTGCCAAACGAAAATCCCCACCCTGTCGCACAAAACGCGACAAGGGTGGGGCAACCTGCCGGAAATACATAGATCCTTCGCTTCGCTCAGGATGACAATCGAAAAAACCCCTTACGCTTTCACACCAGCGACTTCCGCCACGCCGTACTCCTTCGCGTTCGCCGGAGTCGAAGGAATCACCTTGCGTCCCGCCAGATAAGCTCTCAGCATCCCAATCTCATCCGCGGGCTCGGTGAGCGGCAGGGCGACCTGGCCTCCGTCCACGGCCGAGCGGCAGAGCGCCATCATGATCTCAAATCCCGCATACGCGCTCTCGAAATTGCAGGGATGCACCTTGCGCTCGTCGTCCAGCCAGTTTGCCATGTCCTGAATGTAGGGAGGCATGTCGAGATCGTAGTTCATGCAGCCCGGCCCCGAACTTGCGCCCGCTTTGGTGACCGCGCGCCAGCCATTGCCGGTCAGCACTTCCGCGAACCCGTCCGTGCCCTGCGCTCCGATGCGGCACTTGCGCCACCAGTAATCCACCTCCGGCACATCGGGAGCGCCCGCGCCGCACTCGACCACGCCGCGCACGTTGTTGGCGAATTGAATAGAGCCCGCGATGTAGTCGGGCGACGGATGCAGATCCTTCATCTTGCCTTCGCCGGTCGCCTGCGCCATGACCCAGCGCGCCTCCGCTTCGCCGTTGTACCAGCGCATGTAATCAATCAGGTGAGACAGCATGTGCATCATCCAACCGGATGCGGTCCCGTAGACGGTATGCACGCGCCCGAGGGCGCCGCTGGCGACGATCTCCTTTACCTTGCGGTAATGTTCGCCATAGCGATGCTGGTGGCTGACCACGGTTTTGACTCCGCTGTCGGCCAGCATCTTTCGCACCTGCATGCCTTCGCGGCTGGTCAGCGCCACCGGCTTCTCGAAGGCAATCAACCGCGCTCCGCTTTCGACGCCGATGCGAACCATCTCGCTGCGCAGATTGGGAAGCGTGCAGAAGCAGAAGACGTCCGGCTTGACGGCCAGAGTGAGCCGCTTTGCGTCCGAATCTTTGGCGGCGCCGAATTGCTGAGCGGCCGCGTCCATGCGCGCGGCGTCCACGTCGCACACGCCCACGACTTCGAAGCGGCCATTGGCCTGAAAAGCGCGGGCGTGATGCAGCCCGCGCTTTCCCATGCCGACCACAACTACCCGGTATTTGTTGCTCATTTCGCGCTCCGGTCCCACTCGAGGACTTTGTCCACCGTGTAATCCACTTCTTCCTCGGTCAGCTCAGGGAACATGGGCAGCGAAACGCAGCAGGCCGCGTTCCGCTCCGAGTTCGGGACCGGCCCCGCAATTCGCGCTTCGTGCTTCCAGGGGTAGCCCTCCTGCTGGTGAATCGCGATGGGATAATGGCACTTGGCGTCGATCCCTTCGTCGTTCAGGAACTGCAGCAGCGCGTCGCGGTGCTTCGCCTGCTTAGTCTCGATCACATAAAGATGGTAGACGTGACGGTAGCCGGGCATTTCGTACGGCAGCGTCAGGTTACGTGCGCCCGCCAGGCCCTTGCTGTAACGGGCCGCCCACTTCCGCCGCTGGTCGCTCCATTCGTCAATGTGCTTCAGCTTCGCGCTCAGCACGCCGGCATGCAGGTCGTCCAGGCGGCTGTTGAATCCGTAGCTGTGGCACGAGCGCTTGTCGGAGCCGTGGTTGCGCATCTTGCGCACCAGGCGATCCACTTCCGAATTATTCGTGACCACCGCGCCGCCGTCGCCGAAAGTTCCCAGATTTTTCTGAATGATGAAGCTGACGGTCGCGGCGTCGCTCAATTCGCCGATGCGGAAACCGTCGCCACGCGCGGCGATGGCCTGCGCGTTGTCTTCGATCACCAGCAGTTTGTGCTTGTCGGCAATCTTGCGGATGGCCTTCATGTCGGCGCACTGGCCATAAAGATGGACGGGCACAATCGCCTTCGTGCGGGGCGTGATCGCAGCTTCAATCTTCGCCGGATCAATGCAGTTGGTGCGCGCGTCGGAATCCACAAACACCACGGTCGCGCCCGCGATCCAGATCGCCTCCGCCGTCGCGAAAAATGTGTTGGTCGTGGTAATGCATTCGTCGCCCGGACCGATGCCGAGCGCCATGAAGCTGAGCCAGAGCGCGTCGGTTCCGTTGCCCACGCCGATCGCATATTTCGTCTTGTGAAACTCCGCCAGTTCCTTCTCGAACCGTTGCAGCATCGGGCCCATGACATACTGCCCGCTCTCCAACACCTCGTGAATGTTAGCGTCAATCTCTTTCTTGATGTTGTGATACTGGCGTACATGTCCGTAGAAGGCCACCTTCATCTTGGTTTGCAGCATTTATGATCTCCTCATCATGGCTGTGTCGTCGACGCTTCTGCCATCGCGGCGGAATCGCAAGTATTGTATCGTTTTTGGCGTAGGTTTGGGCGAATTCGGAAAATCGATCCGGAAGATCGAAAGATCGAAAGATCAAAGATCGAAAATGTCCTCCCAGCCAGTGCGTGATCGGGCTCAGCGCGGGTCTGACTCTGGACCGCATTCATCGCTTTACCCGCGGCGGTATGTTGTAATACCTCTTCCGTAGAGTTTCCGTTTGCCGGAGGATCTCACTTGAAACGGCTTTCCCTTTGCCTCACCATCGCTTTTATCGTCTGCTTGATATCCCTGCCCGCATTCTCCCAGACTGCGCTGAAACCTGACCGCCAGGTCGCCGTCACCATTGACGACCTACCCGCCGGCATGGCCGACCGGATGCCCGCCGCCGACATCACCGCCATGACCGCCAAGCTGCTAGGCACGTTGCGCGATCAGAAGATTCCCGTAGTCGGCTTCGTCAACGAAAAGAAGCTCTACAAGCCGGGAGAAGTGGACGAGCGCATCAAGGCTCTCCAGATGTGGCTCGACTACGGCTTTGAACTCGGCAATCACACCTTCAGCCACTCCTCGCTGAATCAGGTGGGCCTGAAGGCGTGGGAAGACGACGTCATCCAGGGCGAAAGCGTGACCCGCATGCTGCTGGCCGAGCACAAGATGAAGCTGCGCTACTTCCGCCATCCTTACCTCGACACCGGCCGCGATCTCCTCACGCGGCGCGAGGCGGAGGCGTTTCTGGTTGAGCGCGGCTACCGCATCGCGCCCATCACGCTCGACGGGTGGGACTGGATGTTCGCCGGAGTCTACGAAGACGCCCGGAAGCGCAACGACACGGCATTACAGCAGCAAATCGTGAAGGAATATCTCGCCTATCACGACGCCGTATTCGCCTACTTCGAGCAGCTTTCGGCCAAAGTTGTCGGTTATGAGCCGAAGCAGATTCTGCTGCTGCACGCCAGCAACCTGGAGGCTGACCACATCGGCGAATTGCTCGACGTGCTGCGCAAGCGGGGCTACCGCTTCATCACTCTCGGAGACGCCCTGAGCGATTCCGCCTATAGCCTGCCCGACACCTACGTCGGCGAAGAAGGCACCGGATGGATCGACCACTGGGCCATCTCGCAGGGCAAGATTCCGCAAGGCGGCCCGGTCTTTCCCCAGTGGGTGATCGATCGTTCGAAGGAATTACATCTTTCGACGGGGCAGGTGAGTGCAGAGATGCCGTGAACGGCGCCCGGACACACGAAGGGCTCGTGAAACCTGGAATTGTGACAGCCAAGACTTGACCTTACACATCATGTTGACGGACGGGATCGCCACCGTCGGCCACGCTTGGCAGGGCACTACCAAGGGAACAGATGCGAGGATGGGAAAGACGTCAAGCTATCCTTCCGACGCGCTACCCTTGGTGGCGTCCCACAGCATTCTTTTGCCGCTGCGATACGAGAGGTTCACCATGTGCCCCGCGGCGGCTGCGTGGTGTCCCACCTCCGCGGTCTCATAGCTCGGCTGGCGGGTGCGAACGGCCTCGATGAAGTTCGCTAGATGGAATACGGTCGCGTCCGGCTTATTAGTAAACTCCAGATTCTCCGGCGTCGG
>Ga0187888_1000125_pt1 | contig 79771 bp, 73 predicted proteins | sample June2016WEW_7_40_FD_132987 | JGI IMG/M metagenome (GOLD analysis project Ga0187888, IMG submission 132987) | Peatland microbial communities from SPRUCE experiment site at the Marcell Experimental Forest, Minnesota, USA - June2016WEW_7_40 | ecosystem: Environmental > Terrestrial > Soil > Wetlands...
ATTCACGCCCACTTCGAGGTCGTGAATCTACTCGCGGAACCCTCATCCGCCGCGCGAAAGCTGTTCTCAAACTCAAAAAATGTCGCTGGAACAATTTCGGCTATGCTTTTCAGCAGCCTGCTAAGAGCACCTCGAATTCCGGCCCATATCGTGCTTGCCACCAGCGCGGATACAAGCGGGTGAGCCACTGGGCGAGACGCTTCATGCGTGCTTCAGCCTTTTCAGCCCGGTCTTGACGATTTGATTCAATTCCGAAAGCTGCTCCTCCAGATGGCGCCGGCCGTCGGCACTGAGGGTATACGGCTGTCGCCGATCCTCGGAGGATTTTACCGGTCGAATCCAGCCGCGCTCTTCCAGCCGGGTGATCGCTCCATACAGCGTTCCTGGGCCCAGGCGAACGCCCGCGAAGCGCTGGATGTCCTCCATCATGGCGTACCCGTGTTTATCGCTTTCGGCGAGGCTCGCTAATACCAATAGCGTTGGATCAGACATGTGTGGCGGACGGTTTACTACGCGTCACGTAATATCGTGCCACGGAATACCGAATGCGTCAAGAGGAATTCGAGAATCGGCGCCGTCTGACGCGGGATGAGATGTCCGGCTTCCGGAATATAGCGAACCTCTGCCCGCGGGACGTTGCGCTCCAATCGACGTTTGGTCTCCGCCGAATCCATCAGCACGTCTTTGCCGCCGACAATCGCCATCACCGGCATCGTCAGCCGCTGCAAGGCTTCATCGCTGAAGACGGGCAGCTTGACCGTGCGCGGGCGTAGATTCTTGTGGATCAGCGCCATGAAATCTAAAAAATACTGAACCGCCGGCGACGGATTGCCTGGCGCTTTTCCCAGAACCAATTCCGCCGCCTTGCGCCTACCCCAGCGCCCTAACATTCGTAGCGGAATTGTTTTAAACGCAATTCCAATCTTCTGGCGTCCCACTCCCGCGGGACAAAGCACCGCTAGGCTTTCCACGCGCTCCGGACGCCGCGTCGCATAATCCAACGCCAGCCATCCGCCCAGCGACACGCCCACCATCGACGCTTGCGTGAGCGACAAAGCCTGCATCACATCATCCAGCCAAAGCGCATGCGCATCCGACGCCAACGGCGGCCGCGACGGCGCACTCAAGCCCGCCTCGCCAATTACATCCACCGCGTAAACCCGAAAGCGCGCAGCCCACGCCGCAATGTCGCCCATCCACATCGCCGAATTTGCCATGCCCCCATGTAACAGCAGCAACGGCGGAGCGTTCTGGTCGCCACACGCTACGACAAACGTCTCGCCTTCGCGCGTTGGCACGCGGAGCTGCTGATTAGGCACAGGCCAGTGTTTCAAAATCTCGAGGTAGCGCTCCCGCACCGCGCGCTCACCCTCGGCGGATTTGTATACGCTTTTCACAATTCGCGCTCCAGCAGGGCCCCGATCATCTTGAGGTACGAAGTATTCATCTCCATGCTTCCCACCAGAATGACTTTCATCCGGCCGCGCTGTGGGTCGTAAATGCTCTCCACCCGAATGCCGCTCGCACAGCTGACGAGGACGTTCGTTAGCCGGTTCGCCGCTTCCGGGCTGATGGCATCGATCTCCACGATGCTTGAAACCTCGACATGCCGCTCCCGACGCACCGGTTCGGGTCTAAATGACGACACAGGACGCCCCGTCATCGCAGCCAGATCCTCGCCCGCGATCCGATACTGCTTGCCGATTCGCACCGCCTTCAGGCGTCCCTCGCGCACGTAGTTGCGGACCGTCTTTACGTGCAGCCCTAGCTTTTCAGCAACTTGTTCTACGGAATATAGGTCTTGAGTCATACCCTAAAAGCACTCTATCATAAGTCACAATAGGACGCAATAGGGACGGTTGAGGATTATTGGGGATGTTTTGGTCGCTGGATTCCTAGCCGCCGCATCCGGCTGCGCAGGGTGCTGGGATTGATCTTGAGAATTGCGGCCGCGCCTTGGGGCCCCTCGATCAACCATCCCGTGGATGCCAGTACGCTCTCGATATGGTCCCGCTCCGTGGATTCCAAGCTGCGCGAATGCTTCCCTGCCGGGGTGCCCGATTCCGCCACCAGAACGGGCATGTCGAGCGTGTCGCCGGGACACAACACAATGGCCCTCGCGAGAAAGTTTTCGAGTTCGCGGATGTTACCCGGCCAGAGGTTCGCCACCAGCTCGCGCAGCATGCCTTCCGAGATCCGCTCTACGCGTCGGCCGAACTGTCGCGACAAGCGGCGTACAAAATGCGAGGCCAGCAGCGGGATGTCATCGCGACGCTCCCGCAGCGCTGGCACGTCCACGGGCACCACCAGTAGCCGATAGTAGAGGTCCATCCGAAAGCGGCCTTCACGCACCAGTTCCGCCAGATTTCGATTGGTGGCTGCAAGCAGCCGCACGTCCACTTTCAGCGTGCGATTCGAACCCACCGGCTCGAATTCCTGTTCCTGCAGCACCCGCAGCAGCTTGGCTTGCGTCTCCAGAGGAAGTTCCGTCACTTCGTCCAGGAACAAGGTTCCACCGTCTGCGTATTCGAACCGGCCGACGCGCCGCTCGGTGGCGCCCGTGAAGGCACCCTTCACGTGTCCGAACAGTTCGCTTTCCACCAGTCCCGCCGAGATCGCGGCGCAGTTCACCTTCACCAGCGGCCGGTTGCTGCGTGGGCTGAGATTATGAATCGCCCGCGCCACCAGCTCCTTGCCTGTTCCGGTTTCGCCGGTAATCAACACTGTGGCCGTTGTGGACGCCACCAACTGAATGCGTTCCGTCAGCTCGCGGAATTTGGGACTGGCGCCCACCATGTCGCCCAGGTTGTGTTCGGAACGGATTTCGTCCAGCAGGTACGCGTTATCCTGTTCCAAACGCGCTTTCAGCGCGGTGAGCTGCTCCAGGTGCCTCTTTAGCTCGTCGTTCAGGCGCAGCACTTCGGCTTCGGCCTGCTTCAGCGCGGTGATGTCGCGCGCCGTCACCCAGACGGAACGCAGTTGGCGGTCCTCGATCACTCCGTTTCGAGTGATCAAAAGATCGCGGCCACCCAGAGTCCTCTCCACCTGGGAGGAATTCCAACCGCTACGGATTCCCGCGCGCATACGATCCATTTGTCCCGGTTCAGAGCGCGGGGTGATCACTTCCAGCGGCGCGCCGATCAGCGCTTCGGCGCTGGCCAAACCGAAAAGTCTGGCTGCCTGATCGTTGCTGTCGGCCACGTACGCGTAACGGTAGTAGTGTTCGATCTGCTCATCTTCGGGAGCATCCACGGAGACTGGCTGCTCCAACTTGATCCACAGCACGCCTTCATTTCCGTGAACGACGAACGCCCGAAAGCGCTCCTCGCTATGCGTCAGCGCGTCTTCGTACTTCTTCCGCTCCAATTCAGTGGCCGCGCGCGTGGCGAAGATCTTGAGCAGCGCTTCAGCCCACTTGGCGTTTGGTAGCGGCCGCCTGGTGACGGCGCAGATCAGGCCCAGGCAGCGTCCGCTCGAATCCATCAGGGGAGCTCCCACGTACCCTTCGGCGTCAGCGGCGACCAGCATTTCGTCTTTAGGAAAGAGTTGCTGCACTCCGCTTGGGTACGAGCAAACTTCCTGGCGGACGACGTGCGCGCAAGGCGTCCCAGCCAGGCCGTATTGCAGGGCCGCTCCTTCTCCTTCGGGGTCATGGAGCGCTAAGGTTTCTACCTGCTCGCCATTCGGATGCAACGCGCCCACCAACACGTAGTCGGCGTCCAGTACACGCGCCAGATGCCCGACCAGCGAACGGAAGAAAGCCTCGCCGGTCTTGCCGGATACAGCCTCGGCATATTCGAAAATAATGCGTTCGAACGATCGATCCGCTTCACTCGAGGGTCTCATGGCGCTCCAGTGGCTGCGGGCTTTTAAAGGCTTGCGCTAATTGTAGACGAGCTAAATGCCGGGTGCAATCACGCTTGGCTCGGATGGCTGGTTTGGAAGTCAGGCCTTGCTGGGGCCAGGTTTTGGATCGCTGGTCCAGCGCGTCCATCGCGAAAGAACGTATTTCATTTTGTCGAACAGAAAAGGCTTGGGCACTACATCGTTCATGCCGCCCTTCAGGCACTCATCGTGCGCCTTTCCTGAAGTGGTCCCGATGATCGGGGTTACATCTCCGCCCGGCATCGTACGGATACGCGCCGTCGCTTCGATGCCATTCATCAGCGGCATCTGCCAGTCCATCAGAATTAAGTCATAGTCGCCGTCGCGAAAGTGGTCCACTGCTTTCGTTCCATCAGTTGCGACGTCAACGGAGCAGCCCAGCTGCTCAAGCATCATGCGCGCCGCTTTTGCGTTCACTTCGTCATCTTCCGCAACCAGCACGCGAATCTTCTTCGTCGACATGGATCTCCTTGCAATCCTCAAATTGCAACCGGAGCGCCATCTCTAAGTAACTGAAATGTAACATTCTTGAAATCGAGAACCACGCAATATCGCGGCGTGTCTCGCGGCTTCCGTGTTATCGCACGGCGTTAGGCTGGATTCGCGCGCCAAGAGCGTTGAGGCGTTGTAGGAACGCAGATGACCGGCCGCGACGCGCTTGGCCTGAATTTTCGTTCACCATCATGGGCGAAACGTCCACGGCTTCGAAATCGGCGCCCGTGATTTGTCCGAGGTTGTGAAGATCGTCATCGTTCCAGCGAGAATCCGGAGCGCCAGAGATGTACCACGCGCTGCCATTGTCGGCGACCATCATTCCGTATTTCTTCAGCGCCTTCAAGATAATCTGATTGGTGGCCGAAAAGCTGGAAATATCGAAGTCGGCGCGCAGGCGAAAGCGGGTTCCCATGGGCGGATATTTGGGCGCGGTCAGGTTCGAAGCGTAGTGTCGCGCCGGCCACACATAGTCTTGTTGCGTTTGCGGCACCGTGAGCCGGATCGCGTGGTGGATGGCTCCGGCCAGCACTTCGTCGTACTTCACCAATCCCGGAAAGATCGCGAGACCAGCGGCGTCGGCCGATGTCCATCCCGCTGGGCGTAGCTTGTTCGACTTCAGATTGAAAATCGCGCCGGACCCCGCTTCCCAACTCGCCGACTGCGGATACGCCGCATACATTTCATACAAGATGCAATTGGTGGTGTCGATCGCGATCACGTGCCGGTCGCCCGTGCTGGAGCTGCCGCCCTCGATGGGAGCGTTCAGCGGAACCGCATACGGGCCAGGATCGCTCTGGTCCGCGTACGCGAACGTGGCGGGGTACTTCGTCTCGGTCCCCGAAACAGTAACGTAGGGGATTCCATTCGGCGCGCCGTCATACACGGTGCCAAAATCCGGATGCAGCTTGGTTCCCGAGCCGATGGTGCTCACATAGGTGGACGAATTGCTCGATACCGGCAACTGGTCCACAGGCGTGTTCCAGATGTTGTCCGCCGGAAATACAGTGCAGGAGCCGATCACAGGGGCTTGGGCCCATGCCACACCGCCCAACATAAATAACAGCAATGTCTTGGCCATCTAGAGTTTCTCCCGTAGCACTCGACCCAGCTTAGTCCGGGAGCCAGGGCGAAACACCTGAGGAAACCACTGATGGGTTCGCCTTTTTCGCCTTACAGCCTTGACAGCCTTGCGCTTCGAACGAGGTGAACGCGCTATTTCTCGATAATCGGCAGCACTCGCCCTACCGACCCGCTCGGCGTATTCACTCCCAGCAGTGCGGCCAGCGTTGGCGCGATATCGGCCGTGCGGACGTTCTCGTCGTAGCGGCCAGGTCGAATGCCGTGCCCCAGGAAAATCAACGGCACATGCGTGTCGTAGCTGAATGGCGTCCCGTGCGAAGTGCCGCTCTGCGACGCCAGCCAATAGGGCTTCTGCACGATGAACAGATCCGCCGCCCGGCCGCGATAGTAGCCGCGTTGCATCAGCGTCCCAATGGGATCGCCCGCCAGATTCTCATGCTCGAGCTGCGCGCCGGTGTATACGCGGAAAATATACGGCAGCTTTCTTACCGCATCCGCCGCAATCTCTTGGGCCTCCGCGAGCACTGCATGTTTTTCCCGCAGCAGATCGTGATCCAGATAGGGCGCGAGTTCCGCTCTGCCCGCGATCCATTTGCCCGGTCCGTATTTCTCGCTGAGCGCACCCTCGATGGCCTGGGCAACTTCTGTTCCAGAAAATCGCCCCGCCGGAATTCCCCGTTTCGTCAATTCCTCGGGCTTGGGCGCAACACCGTGATCGGAGCTGAACACCACCACGTAATTTCCCGCGCCCGCTTCGGTATCCACCGCCCGCAACAATCGCCCCAACACGCGGTCCGTTTGGATGCACATGTCGCGCACTTCCGGCGCGTCCGGCCCCACTTGGTGCCCCAACAAATCATTGCTCGAAAAGCTCACCGTCAACACATCCGTCCCCGAATGCCGGCCGAAATGTTCCTCTTTTATCGCGTCCTCCGCGAACGCCTCCAGCATGTCGTTGCCATAGGGCGTCGCGATCATGGCTTCGTAATAAGGCTTTCCCAGGACCGAAGGAAGCGTCCGAAAAGTCCCCCATTTCGCTGAGGCATACTTGCTTGCCGCATCGCTCTTGTTGAACGCCTGCACCCACGCCGGCAGTTCTTTCATGTAATAAGTGCTGGTGACGAATTGCCCCGACTCGTGTTCAAACCAGTAAGCCGCGTTGGCGGCATGTCCCGACGGCAAAATGGCCGCGCGATCCTTCAGCGAAATCCCGATCACTTCCGTGTCCGCGGCACCAGTCGCTTTGATCTCATCGCCCAGCGTAGTCACGACTAAGCGTTTCGGCGATGACCCCACGCCTCCATTGCCGCCCACCAGCTTCGTCCCATCATCCGACACGCTAGTCACCGTCTTGCCGGTCTCGCGATCGAACCACTCGTTGCCCACAATGCCGTCAATCGCTGGGATTGAGCCGGTCATGAAGGCAGCGTGCCCCACTGCTGTCACCGTCGGGAAATGCGCTTCGTGACCATCGGTGAAGAACGCGCCCGAGTCGTGCAGCTTCCGCAGCCCCTCATGATAGTCGCCATCGAAACGCGTCATGTAGTCGTAGCGGAACTGATCGACGATGATCGCGACAACCAGCTTGGGTTTTGAAGCCGCCTGGGAGGAAACAACCAAGAGGAGGGCGATCAGCCAGCGTCGAATAATTTTCAGGTCGGGCATCTTTCGATAATGCCAGCTTTTAGGTGGCGCACGCCTCAGCGTGCCGCGTTCACATTCATGGGAACTCGGTTCATGATCGGACTCAAGGTCTAACAGTCTCTAAAAGCCCGTAGGCCAAAACCCAGCCCTCCGCCCCAGCGTGCGGGCCATTAAGAACCCTCACTCTTTCAAGAGACCAGGATGTCGGTTGTGGCGGGGTGCCTGGTTCGAGAAGCTGATCTCCGCTACAGTTGCGGCTTTCCAGGGCTTCCACCATCGTTAGGGCTGAGATAGAGAGTACACCTGGCTCACCGGCGCACAAGGGAGTCGGGTCCCGAGAAAGCCACAGACCCGGCCGCTCAACTACGTAACGAACTTTACTCCACCTCTCAACTTTCGCCTCTTCGAACTGGCGTAACAGCGGAGCGGTCAAGCAAAAGACTGCGATTCCTAGTGCGGACAAGACGGCGATAGGTAATATCGATCTCAGGCGACTTGGTTTCAAGAAGGCGGCTTTGATTCCGGCGAGCGCCATACCTGCCGAATATCCTACGGCTGAACACGCTGGCAGCGTGAAGAGAACAACCGCTAAACCGCCCTCGCCAGCAGTTTGAAAAAGATACTCATTTAGCCAAGGAATCGCTTCGGGATGAAGCTGAGCACGAAAAATGTCGGGCAAGAGAATCAGAAACGGCAACCAAACCCAGCGCCCGCTAGGCATAAGCGAGGGGGCGACGCGTCCGATGCCCCAGCCGACAATTGGTCCGACGAGAACACAAACCAGGGCGCCATATCCAGCAAAATGGATATGTGAGGGGTGATTACCGCTCAAGGTAGAGTTGGACAGCAGAAAAGAGAATGGCTCGGCCGCGAGCATCACCGCGGGATAGCAGAGTAGCAATTGAATAAGGTAGCGCCACCCGAACGGCAAAAACAAAGAAATGCGTCCACGATTGTTCGGCGTTTCGAACACGACGTTCCATTCTACGTCGTTATTTCACGCCGTGCTCTTTCGGAGGCCGGCGCTCCGAAGCCGCCTTGCACTCCGCGCACGAGCAAATCTTCCGCAGATGATCGAACGAGTAAATCCCCGTGTTGTGCCCGTCGCTCCAGTCGATCTTAATTGCGTAGTGGCCCACCGCTTCCACGTTCAACATCTTGAGCGCTGGCTTGAACATCTGAAAAGGGCTGGACGGCTCCGCCGCATAGTTGGTCTTCTGCGGCTCGGTCCCGTGCGCGCCGGTGCAGCTTGCGCAAGGGCACTCATCGCGCAAATACTCGAGTGCATACTTACTGCGATGTCCGTCCTTCCAATCGATCTGGATGCCTTTCGACTTCGAAATGGCGATGTGCTCGGGGTCGGCTTGAATTTCTATCATTAGCGTTCCGTCACTATTGGGTACGTTCCACGTCGCGGACGCCGGAGATGCGGCGAATGGCGGCCGATACGCGTTCCAGCTGCTTCTTGTCGCGTACCTCCACCGTCATGTCGATGATGGCTCCGTCGCCGCGCTTATCGTCCGAGCTGGCTTCCAGGCTGCGAATATTGCTCTGCTCGGCAAACAGCACGGAAGTGAGCTGGTTCAGCATCCCTGGCCGGTCGTCGGTGTGAACGACAACACGCACCGGAAATGTTTCGGTCACCGCGCGCGCCCATTCCACGTCGATCTTGCGTTCCACTTCGTACATCAGGTTCTGCACGTTGGTGCAATTCTTGGAATGCACCGCGATCCCTTTGCCGCGCGTGACGTATCCCACGATCGCTTCTCCGCGAATCGGATTGCAGCACTTGGCGCGATACACCAGCAGATCGTCCACGCCCTTCACCTTGATCACCAGGTCGCCCGTATCGTCCGGCTTGCCCGGAGTTCCGTGCGCCGACGGCGCTGGCGCTGGCTTGGGCGCTTCCGTCACCTGTTCCTGCACTATATCGGGCGCCAGCTTCTGCAGCGCCTGACGCGGCGAAAACTTTCCGTAACCGAGCGCCGCGTGTAAATCCTCCACCTTGGCGCAACCGTACTCGCTGGCCACGCGCTCTAAATCCGCCTTCGTGATTCGCGAGATCTGGACACCTAACCGGCGCGCTTCACGTTCCAGGTATTTCTGGCCGATCTCAATCGCCTTGGCGTGCTCGGTGGCATTGATCACGTGCTTGATTTTGTTGCGCGCCCGGGGCGTCTTCACCATCCCGAGCCAGTCTTTGCTCGGCATGTGCCCGGTTTGCGTCAGAATCTCCACCACGTCGCCGTTCTTCAGGTTGTACTTCAACTGCACGATGCGGCCGTTCACCTTGGCGCCCACACAGGTGTTGCCCACATCGCTGTGGATGGCATACGCGAAATCGATGGGCGTGGCCTCGCGCGGCAGCGCAATCACCTTGCCCATGGGCGTGAAGGTATAAACTTCTTCCGGATACAGATCCACTTTGAGCGTGGAAATAAATTCGCCCGGATCGCGCATCTCTTGCTGCCACTCCACCAACTGCCGCAACCAATTAATGCGCTGATCGTCCGCGCCCGGACCTTTGCGCCCTTCCTTGTATTTCCAATGCGCCGCGATTCCTTCTTCGGCCAGCCGATGCATTTCCTCGGTACGGATCTGCACTTCAAACGACCGGCCACCTTGACCGATCACCGACGTGTGCAGCGACTGATACAGATTGGGGCGGGGAATCGCGATGAAGTCCTTGATGCGTCCCGGGATGGGATGCCACTCGTTGTGGATGACGCCGAGCGCCGCATAGCAGTTCTTCACCGAGTCCGTGATGATGCGCAGGGCGAGCAGATCGTACACCTGATCCAGCGCAATCTTCTGCCGCTTCATTTTCTGGAACACCGAGTACGGCCGCTTGATGCGCGCCTCCACGCGCGCCGGAATGTTCTCGCGCCGCAGATTCACCTCCACGTCGTGCCGCATCTTGATGAGATACTCTTCGTTCTGCAGCCGTTGGGACTCGATCTCGCGCATCAGGTCGGCCCACGACTCAGGCTCCAGGTAACGGAACGAAAGATCCTCCAGCTCGCCGCGCACTTTGCCCATTCCCAGGCGATGCGCGATGGGCGCGTAAATCTCGGCGGTCTCCTGAGCGATGCGCAACTGGCGCTCGCGAGGCAGCACGCCCAGCGTTCGCATGTTGTGCAGCCGGTCCGCCAGCTTCACGATGATGACCCGAATATCGTTCACCATCGCGAGCAGCATTTTGCGGACGCTCTCGGCCTGCCGCTCCTCGCGCGAATACAGTTTCAGCTTGCTCAGTTTGGTGACGCCGTCCACGCACGCCGCCACTTCCGGGCCGAACTCTTTCTTGATTTGTTCCAGGCTCAGGCTGGTGTCTTCCACGGTGTCGTGCAGCAGCCCGGTCATCAGGCAGACCATGTCCATTTGCATGTCCGCCAGGATCATGGTGACGTGCAGGGGATGGATCATGTACGGCTCACCCGATACGCGCAGTTGGTCCTTGTGCGCATCGGCGGCCCGCCGGAAGGCTTTTTCTAGGAGGGTGAGGTCCTCTTTCGGCCGCAGCGCATGGATCTTCTTCTCCAGCTCTGCATAGAGCTGGTCAACCAATCCTGGGGCCGGGACAACGTCTGTGGACACTCTATTTCTAGGTTACTTGGTTTGTGTGGTCGGACGCATTCTGCGAAGACCAATGGAAAGAGATACGGCTACCGTTGTGGAACGTTCAAGGTCTTTATCCTCAAACTCCCGTTCCGCTGTTCTTCGAACCAAACCTCGCCATCGCCGATCATTACCCCTTGCCAGTTCGCAAAAAGGCATTCGGATGTTTGACTGACGATAGCCTTCTTCATGGATGTGGTGAAGAGATGATCGTAATCCTTCACAAGCTGGGAACGGCTCAGAACAACCCGCGTTCGCCCGTTGAGGTGGACGCTCAAAGGGTACCGCGCCATCGTCGCCACCATCTGCTTGTCACCCGCCTTCACAGACGTCTGAAGGTCGGCCAGGAAGGCCCTTGCTTTAGGTGCGAGACTCGGAGAGAAATCATCCACCGTGCTGTTGTCGCATTTCGCCTCCCTTGAGGTTTGCGCAACGGCTGAGCTGCGCGAAAGCGCAACGGCGATCAGAGACAGCGAAATCAATGATGCTACTCCGCGAACACCGGGAAAATTCATTGGCTGCCTCCTCTTTCGCCCTGAGTCGCCGTATCTCTGTTTCGTCAGATCAACATTGACACTAATGTGTTCTCCGGAAAGTCTCGGCACGGCTTCATCCATTAGAGAAGATCCGCCGAACATCCTTCAGCAAAATAAACAGATGCATAGGATCGCTCGGCGACGGCACGAAGTCAAAGTGCTCATAGAACCGCCGAGCCGTATCATCCTTCGCATGAACCCCCAACGCCCGAACGCCCGCGATGTCGGCCGCTTGCAAAGTGCGCAACATCGCATCTTGCAGGAGTGCCTTGCCGACACCCTGGTTATGCCAGCGGCGATCCACCGCCAACCGCGCGAGCAGCACGATCGGCACTGGGTGCTTGGCCAGTCCTTTCGTCAACCGTTGTGGAGCGTCATTATAAATCACTTGTCCCACCGCTAGAGTGTGAAAGCCAATTACGGCGTCACCAACCAGGCCGACGTAGGTCTGGGAAGCGCCTGCTTGTTGATTCTGCCACGCAAAGCGAAGCAGGTATTTATTCAGCTCCTCGCGGCCACAGTCGAAGTCTTCCACAGCGTGATCGCGGCGCAACTTTTCGATGCGTCGAGGTTCACTTCCGGTCGGTGCCGGCATCAAAGAATCCGGGTTCCTTGAGAAGACGATTCATACGAGGCAGTGAGCGCGGAGGAGAATCCAGCGCCGCAAGAAATGCCTTCCATTGATCGGCGTCGAGGGCAAACGTTCGTCGATCTGCTAGGGCCTCATCGGCGCGGGCCAGTGCGCTTTCTAAAACAAAATCACTTACCGAACGATTGGAGGCGGAAGCAGCCGCCTGAAGGGCCATCTTGGCCTTGCGCGTCAGCCGCAAATCCAGCTTTTCGCTTCGGGTGGGACGTGGAGACATAATTCTTGCTCTTCGTTTAACACTACCAGACTCGCCCGACAATGTCAAGACACCGTCGCGATCGCATCAATCACCGTGAATCGATGATTGTTTCCGAAAAACATTCAGGTACTTGCGTTACTTCATCGGTACGATGCGTTAAGCCGCTTGCTATTCTCGAACCGAATGCCTTTCGGCCGCCCCAACCATCCGCCTTGGCTTCGTTTCGCCAAATTTGAAGAAATTGCCTCGGCGCGCACAATACTCCACCACCCCCTCGGCTCTCGAGGCAACCATGAAACCTCCCGCCCGCACCTGTCACAATAGAAGTACATGACAGGAAATGAGATCCGGGAGACGTTCCTGAACTTCTTCGCGGCCAACAGCCATCGCATCGTCCGCAGCTCGTCGCTGGTGCCTGCCAACGACCCTACGTTGCTCTTCACCAACGCGGGCATGAACCAGTTCAAGGACGTTTTCACCGGCCAGGAAAAGCGCGATTACTCGCGCGCCGCTTCTTCGCAGAAGTGCGTCCGAGCGGGCGGCAAACACAACGATCTCGACAACGTCGGCTATACGCGCCGCCATCACACCTTCTTTGAGATGCTCGGCAATTTTTCCTTCGGCGACTATTTCAAGAAGGACGCCATCGCCCTGGCCTGGGAGTTGCTCACGCGCGATTTCTCGATTCCCAAGGACAAGCTGTACATTAGCGTCTTCCGCGAAGACGACGATGCCGAGCGCCTGTGGCAGGAAGTCGCCGGCGTGCCGAAGTCGCGCATCTTTCGCCTGGATGAAAAGGACAACTTTTGGCAGATGGGCGAGACCGGCCCGTGCGGTCCGTGTTCTGAAATCTTCTACGACTTTGGACAGGAAGCCGGCCCTGGCGAGCTTCCAAACGATCCCGGCGAGCGCTTTGTCGAAGTCTGGAACCTCGTCTTCATGCAGTTCGATCGCTCAGCCGATGGCGTGCTGACGCCGCTCCCGCGTCCTTCCATTGATACGGGCATGGGGCTCGAGCGCGTCTCCTGCGTATTGCAAGGCAAAATCTCGAACTACGAGACGGATCTACTGCGCCCCATCATCCTTCGAGCGGCGGAAATGTTTGGAGTCGCTTATGGCGACGATCCGCGCACCGATGTCGCACTGCGCATCAATGCAGACCATGTTCGAGCCGCTGCATTCCTGATTCACGACGGCGTTACGCCATCCAACGAAGGCCGTGGCTACGTGCTGCGCAAAATCATGCGCCGGGCCATTCGCAATGCCCGCATGATTGGGCGCGAAGATCCCTATTTATACGAGCTCACCGGATTCGTAGCCGACCTGATGAAGCCCGGTTACCCCGAGATGCTGGAAAGCATCCAGCGCGTTGCGCGCGTGGTCAAGGATGAAGAGCACCGCTATGCGACTACATTCCAAGTGGCGGAAAAAGTGTTTCTCGATGAAGCCAAGTCGGCCGCTGGCGGCGTGTTGCCCGGCGCTGCGTCGTTCAAGCTTTACGACACTTTTGGCTTGGCGCTCGACGAGCAAGAAGAGATGGCTCGTGAGCGTGGCCTCACCATCGACCAGGAAGGCTTCCAGGCCGAAATGGAGAAGCAGCGCACGCGCGCCCGCGCCAGTTGGAAAGGCGCCGATAAGACTCAAATCGCGCCGGTTTATAAGGATCTTCCGTTCACCGAATTCATCGGTCGCGAAACGCTGGAATCGCCGGTCAAGGTTCTGCGCGTGATCGAACACGACGGTAACACCGAACTGGTCTTCAATCGCACACCCTTTTATGCCGAAGCGGGCGGCCAAGTCGGGGATACCGGTGTGCTGGTCTCACCCGGCAGTGGCGAGATCGTTGCCTTGGTGCGCAATACCTACAAACCTGCGCCCGGCGCCACGGTACACCGTGTAGAAATTCACGGGCCTATTCGCGAGGGTGAAGAGCTGATCGGCCACGTTGACGGCAGTCTGCGCCATTCCACCATGCGTAACCACACCGCCACGCATCTGCTCCACGCCGCGCTTCGCAAAGTGCTCGGACCGCACGTGAAGCAGGCCGGCAGCATTGTGGATCCGAATCGGCTGCGCTTCGACTTTACACATTACGCCCATACCGATCCCGAGGAACTGGCCGAAATTCAAAAGCTGGTCAACGAAGAAATCCTGAAGAACATCGAGGTCCACACCGACGTCATGGATCTCGATCAGGCGCTCAACACCGGCGCCATGGCCCTGTTCGGCGAAAAGTATGGCGATCGGGTCCGCGTGGTCAACATCCCCGGATTCAGCAAGGAGCTGTGCGGCGGTACGCACGTCCATCGCACCGGCGACATCGGACTGTGCGTCGTCACGTACGAAGCCAGCATTTCAGCCGGCGTCCGGCGCATCGAAGCCATCACCGGCGAAGCGGTTCTGAATAAGTTCCAGGAAGAAGGCGCTGCAGCGAGGCAAACTCAGGAACGGCTGCTCGAAGAAAAGCGGGTGCTGGAGCGCCAGATCGAACAAATGAAGGACAAGCTGGCTCGCTCCGAAGTCGCGGGTCTCGAAAGTGGCGTTCGCGAAATCAAGGGCGCGAAGGTTTTGGCTGCGCAGGTGGCCGGCATGGATCGCGAGCAGTTGCGGACCATGGTCGATTCCCTGCGGGTGAAGTGGAAGACCGCGGTTGTCATCTTGGGATCGTCACAGGATTCAAGCGTCGCTATCGTCGTTGGCGTCACCAAAGACCTGACTTCGAAAGTCCATGCGGGCAAGTTAGCGGGATCGGTTGCGCAAGCGGTCGGTGGAAAAGGCGGCGGCCGGCCTGATATGGCCGAAGCGGGCGGCAAAGATCCTGCTGCGCTTGCCGGTGCCCTCGATTCCGCTTATAAAACCGTCGAGGGAATGCTGTAGTCGTGGAAACTTTCGACGCCATTGTAGTCGGCGCAGGTCCCACGGGACTTGCATGTGGCATCGAACTGAAGCAGCGCGGCCTGAACACGGTCCTCATTGAAAAGGGCTGCGTGGTCAATTCGCTCTACAATTATCCGACGCACATGGTGTTCTTCACCACGCCGGAGTTGCTCGAAATCGGCGGCCTCCCGATGACCTCGCTCAATGAAAAGCCGGGCCGCACTGAAGCCTTGAAGTATTATCGCCGCGTCGCCGAATATTACGATCTCAACATCCATCAATACGAGCGCGTGCTTTCGATCGATGGCAGTGACGGAGACTTTCACATCAGGACCAGCAAGACCGAATATCGCTCCCGCAAGATCGTTCTGGCCACTGGCTATTACGATGTTCCTAACATGCTGAATGTCCCGGGCGAAGAGCTGGACAAGGTCATTCACTACTATAAGGAGCCGCATCCTTATTACAATCACGACGTGCTGGTAGTGGGGGCGAAGAACTCGGCCGCCATCGCGGCGCTCGAATTGTTCTGGACCGGCGCGCGCGTCACGCTGATTCATCGCGGCGCTGGGATTTCCGATCGCGTGAAGTACTGGATCAAGCCCAACATCGAAAACCGCATCAAGAGTGGCGAAGTGAAAGGCTACTTTAACTCGCACCTGATTGCGATTCATCCAAAATATGTGGAGATCCAGACCCCCGAAGGCTCCAAGAAGCTCGCTAACGATTTTGTTTTTGCGATGACCGGCTACCGGCCCGATCTCGACTTCCTCGCCTCGCTGGGAATTCGCCTCGATCCGGCTTCCCAGAAGCCGCGCATTAACGCAGGCACCTTCGAGAGCGATCGGCCAGGCATTTTCCTCGCGGGCGTCATCGTCGCCGGCATGCACACCAACGAAATCTTCATCGAAAACGGCCGTTTCCACGGCAAACAGATCGCCGATGCCATTGCGGATTCCCTTGCGCCTTCGTCATTGATATCATCGGCCACATGATTACGCGTCGAGACTTCGCCAAGTTCGCAGCTGCCGCTCCGGTCTTCGCAGGCCCGCTCCTTGCAGCCATTGACTCGAAATTCAGCGGAGTAATGATCGGTGCCCAAACCTACAGCTTTCGCACCCTACCTTCGCTCGACGATTGCATCGCCGCGATGAAACAGATCGGCCTGGGCTACGCGGAATTGTGGGACAACCAGATCCTGCCCAAAGACCGATCGCAGATCGCAGCCTGGCGCTCCAATCCGCCCATGGACGAAATCCGCGGCATTCGCAAAAAGTTCGACGACTCGGGCATCGATCTCTACGCCTTCAACTACAGCTTTCGCGACGAGTTTACCGATGAGCAGATTGAGAAAGGTTTTCTCATGGCTAAGGCCATGGGCGTCACCCGCATCACGGCGTCTTCGAATGTCGACGTTTCTCCTCGCGTGGACAAGTTCGCCGAGCAATACAAGATCTACGTCGGCTATCACAATCACGACAGCATGAAGCCCAATGAGTTTTCAACTCCCGACGACTGGAAACAGGCGCTGGCCGGCCGATCGAAATACACCGGCATCAACCTCGATATCGGGCACTTCACGGCAGCGGGTTTCGATCCAGTGAGTTTCCTCGAAGAGCATCACGCGAAGATACTGACGTTACACATCAAGGACCGCAAGAAAAATCACGGCCCCAACACTCCGTTGGGTGAGGGCGACACCAATATCAAAGGCGTTCTTGAAGTCTTGAAGACCAAGAAGTATCCGATCCCGGCCATGATCGAATACGAATACGGAAAGCCCGGAATGGACACAGTTGCCGAAGTGAAAAAGTGCTTCGACTATTGCAAAGCGCAGCTAGCTTAACGTGATCGCGCGCCCGCGGCAGCTGCGGGCTTGGAGGCTTCGATGGGAGCCGGGACCTGGGCGGCAACGGCATCTGGTTCTTTTTGCCCTAACCCCAGCGTTTTGCGTAGCTCGGAATCAATCTGCTGTCGGATATCGGGGTTGTCTTTCAAAAACTGGCGCGCGTTCTCGCGGCCCTGCCCGATACGCTCGCCCTTGTAGCTGTACCAGGAGCCGCTTTTTTCCACGATGTTTTGCGCCACGCCCAGATCGATCAGGTCGCCTTCGCGCGAGATTCCCTCGCCATAAATAATGTCGAACTCGGCTTCGCGGAAGGGCGCAGCCACTTTGTTCTTGACGATCTTCACTTTGGTGCGATTGCCCACCACGATGTCGCCTTCCTTGATGGCGGCGATGCGGCGGATATCGGCGCGCACCGACGAGTAGAACTTCAGCGCCCGGCCGCCGCTGGTGGTTTCCGGATTGCCGAACATCACGCCGATTTTTTCGCGGATCTGGTTAATGAAGATCAGGCAGGTATTGGATTTCGAGACGCTGCCGGTGAGCTTGCGCATGGCCTGAGACATCAGTCGCGCCTGCACTCCCATGTGGCTGTCGCCCATCTCGCCATCGAGCTCGGCTTTGGGAACGAGCGCGGCGACGGAATCCACCACCAGGACGTCGATGGACCCGGAAACGATCAGTGCGCTGGTGATTTCGAGCGCCTGCTCGGCGTAGTCCGGCTGCGAAACCAGCAGATTGTCGACGTCCACGCCGAGTTTGCGAGCGTAGATGGGATCGAGCGCGTGCTCCACATCGATGAAGGCAGCCATGCCGCCGAGCTTCTGCGCTTCGGCCACCACTTGCAGCGCGACGGTGGTTTTGCCGGACGATTCCGGACCGAAGATTTCGACAATGCGTCCGCGCGGGAATCCACCGACGCCGAGCGCGTTGTCGAGCGAAATGGAGCCCGATGAGATTGCCGCGACTTGTACGATCGCTTCTTTCGACCCCAGCCGGACGATGGAGCCTTTCCCGAACTGCTTTTCAATCTGGCCGAGGGTGAGTCCGAGAGTGCGTGCGCGTTCTTTTTCGTCCACGTGGTTATCCTTATGCCTGATGATCCTTAAGAGGAGCTCTTTCGCCGGGGGAGAACACTAGTATAACAGCCGGACGCTCACAATTTTGGTGCGTAGTATCCTTTGCGGGCGCGCACGATGAGATCTTTGTGCCCCTTCACGCGAATCTCCACGGGATGGTAGAGGCCGTCAGCTTTTAGCGGCTCGGGGCGATAGAAGATATTGTACTGATGGCGCAGCTCGTTGGCGATGTTCTCGAAGTCCTGGCTCAGATCGCTGGCCTTAAACGGAAAAAAAGCCTGGCCGCCGGTTTCCGCGGCAAAGTAGCGCAGCACCTTGTCTCCGTCGGTGTCGATGCGTGTGATGTTGGTGGAAATGGTGTAAACGTTGACGTCGGCTTTTTGCGCCATCTCGAGCGCCTGATCGCGCGTGTAGCGGCTCTGGTTGTCCTCGCCGTCGCTCAGGATCACCATGGCGCGGCGGAATTTGTAGAGCGGCTGGTCTTCCATCAGCTTGTCGCGGCAGGCGAAGAAGATGGCATCGTAGAGCGACGTTCCGCCGCCCGGGCGCAAGTGCGCGACGGCTTTTTCGAGCTCGTCGACATTGTCGGTTAGATCCGCAACCAGTTCGGCCGCCGTATCGAAACTCACGATCATGGCTTTATCGTGCTCGGGCCGTACGGTGCCATCGATGAAGGCAGTGGCGGCTTCCTGCTGAAAATGGAAACGATCGCGGATGCTGTTGCTGGTGTCGATCAGGATAGCGAGGCGCAGCGGCAGATCGGTTTCAGCCGCGAATTCGATGATGGTTTGCGGCTTCTTGCTTTCGAAGACCTCGAAATCGTCCTTGGTGAGATCGGTGACGAAGCGGCCCTTCTTGTCCGACACCGTGTAGAGCATGTTGACACGCGAGACATCGAGGGTGATGCGATTCTTGTCGGCGGAGTCGGGCGGCGCGGCTTTGTCATTGTTCTTGGACTGGCCTAAGAGCAGGAGCGACAAAGCGGAAAGAGCGACGACCCAAAACAATACAACAGGGTACAGCTTCTTCATGAGCGGTGAATCCATTATAGGATGGGGCGCGGCGGGCGGTTGCAGGCGTGAGAGAATAGGATCAATCGGAGCACCTGTACATTGGTGACCAGTCAACAGCTATATTTTGCCATCGGCATTCCGATGTTGTTTAATGCCGCGCTGCTCGGGCTCGCCGTTACCCTCTTCAGCGCCAAGTTCGATGCCATCGATAAACGCTTCGACGACATGCGCGATCTGTGGCGAGCGGAGCTTCGGCGGGTGGAAGAAGTGCTCGATGCGCGGTTGAAGCACATCGAAGAACGCGGGTGAATCCGGAACGCTTCGGCCAAATCACAACCGAGGAAGGGAAGTGCAGGGGGGCGGCCCATTTGCGACCGCAGAGGATTGATCGACTAGGCGGGGGCGGGCAGGCTCAACGACGACTTTGCTAATGCGCCTTGCAGCACGCCGATGGCTTCCAACTCCGCTAAACCGCGTGAAATGGAAAGCTCGGTTACCAGCATGTGGCGGGCGCGTTCCAGCATTTTCTTCTCACGGAATGACAGCGGTTTCTCCGACTGTAATATCAGCAGCGTCTTCAGGACTTCGGCGATCTCGAGCAAGCTGCCGTGGCGCATCTTGTCCGAGTTCTCCTTGTAACGGTCCTTCCAATCGGCCTTGCGCTGCGAGTTGCCTTCCGCCAGGAAGCTCAGCACGCGCGCGATTTCCCCATTTCGAGTGACCTTGCGCAGCCCGATCTCTTCGACGTGCGAAAAGGGGACCATCACCGTCATACTGTTATAGGTGAGGCGCAAAAGGTAGTAGCGCTCGAATTGCGCGCCGAAGGAACGGGTGCTGATATTCTCGACCGTCCCAATTCCGTGATTGGGATAAACGATCTTCTCGCCGACCTGAAATAAGGTCATACACTGACCCCCTTGCGCCGTGGCCTGGTTGTCAGCCAAACTACTGACGAACCGGAAAGAAGATGTTAAGACCTAACGGGGTTACTTGTCAATAGCCTTTACAATCTCGTGGCTGGTCAGAGAGTTTGAGCATCGGACCGCATACACTTTCCCGTAGTGTCAATCCTGAAAACGAGAGCCGAAGAGAGCCGCTCCGTGGCAAGCCGACGACAAATGCTGTATTCTCATGATAAGTCGAATCGCAAATCTGGTGGCAAACGAAGTGCTACGATAGTGCGCCAACGTTACATCTTGGCGTGTATCAGAGTGGGTGTGTGCATTTTGAACGTGTTTCAGCGGAGACGGCCGCTTGAGGGATCTTAAGACTCAATTTGCCAGCGCGCTACTGTTTGTACTCACAGTGGCCGCGGCGTGCTGCGCCGCCGTCAATTTCCATCAACAAAATCTGTATCATCTTCCGGATGATGGGGTTACATGGGTAGACCGAACCGGGTCCGATGGTCAGAACCAAGTAGTGGCGCTGCACGTGAGCCCAGGCAGTCCAGGTTACAACGCAGGCATTCGCGCCGGTGATGTTTTGCTCCAGGTAGCGGGCAAACCGATCGTAAACACCATCAACGTCCCGCAAGCACTGCAGCATCTTGTGGCATATCTCAAGACCGAATACATGATCCGGCGCGACAATGTTGCGGTGCCGGCGCAAGTAATTGTCGGCGAGGGCGTGCTGGACCGGTCTTTGTATTATCAGTACGCCGTAGGCATCGCGTATCTGCTGATCGGATTGTTTGTCTACTATCGCCGCGTCGGAGCGCCACGCTCGGTTCACTTTTACGTGTTATGCCTGACCTCGTTCATCTTGTCCTGCTTTCACTTCACCGGGAAACTGAATGCGTTCGATCAGGCGATTTACTGGGGCAACGTGGCCACCGGGGTCCTGGCGCCCACCATCTTCCTGCATTTCTGCCTGGTATTTCCAGAACGGCCCGAGTGGTTGAAACGGAACGGGCTCGTCGCGCTGTTCTATGTTCCTGGAACGGTGCTTTTGGCGGTGTACGTCCTGGTGGCGAAGGGGATGCTGCGCGTGGCGGCCTCGCCGGTGGAAGTGAATTGGTTCCTGGACCGGGTGTGGCTGATGTTTCTGAGCGCGCTGTATCTGGGTGGGACGGTTGTGCTGGCAATGAAGACGCCGCACGCCGAAGACCCGCTGGTGCGGCGGCAGTTGAAATATATGCGGAACGGGGCCCTGCTGGGCGTGGTGCCGTTCATTTTGATTTATGCCGTGCCCTATTTGTTCGGAGCGCTTCCGGGGCACTACCAGAAGATGGCGGTGCTCTCGCTGATCCTGGTTCCGGTGACGTGGGCTTACGCGATCCTGCGCTATCGCCTGATGGACGTGGACATCATCTTCCAGCAAGGTTACGTTTACACCCTCGCGACGCTGGTGGTGCTTGGGATTTTCTACGGCCTGATCTTTTCGTTCGCGCGGCCTGAAGATTTGAGCCCCGCCGCCATCGTGGGGCTGATTGTTTTTGCAACCTTTATTTTTCAGCCCATCCGCGATTGGCTGCAAGAGCAGTTAGACCGCTACTTCTTCTATAAGGATCGCTACGACTACCGGCGGACGCTGATCGAATTTGCGCGCGAGCTGGGTTCGGAAACGAATCTGGACGAGATGCTGCGCTCGGTGGCGGACCGGTTGCTGCATACGCTTTCCATCCAGCATGTGGCGTTCTTTCTGGCCGGCGATGGTTCTAAGAATGAGAACGACGATTTCCATTTGCACATGACGCTGGGGAATCGCAAGGAGCGAAACCAGAAGCAGCCGCAGGAACTGGACCTCACCTTCTTAGGTGAACAGACGGATAAGCCTTATCTGTTCTTTGAACGCACCCGGCATTTGCTGGACGCCGTGTCCCATCAATGGCCGATCTCGGTGCGGCGGACGATTTCTGAACTGGATCTGACCTATTATTTCCCCTGCCGAGTGCGGGGCCGGACCATCGCCTTTCTGGCGCTGAGCCGGACGGACAAAGGCGATTTTCTTTCGAGCGACGATGTGGAGCTGATCACCACGCTGGCCGGCTACGTCAGCATCGCGGTAGAGAACTCGCGGCTGTACAGCTCGCTGCAAAGCAAGGTGGAAGAGTACGAACGGCTGAAGGAGTTCAGCGAGAATATTGTCGAGTCGATCAATGTCGGAATTCTGGCGGCGGATCTGAACGATTGCGTGGAGAGCTGGAACACGCAGATCGAGCGGCTGACGGGCATTCCACGCGCCGCGGCGTTAGGACGTCCGCTGGCGGAGCTTTTCCCGGCCGAGCTGTGCGAAATGTTCGATCAGGTTCGGGGACAGACCGGCGTTCACAACATCTATAAGGTTGTTTTGCCGGCTGCGGCCCATGTTCCGGCGGCTGCGTCGGCCGCGGCGACCGGGAACGGCTACGGGAACGGGCATAGCTCAGGAAATGGCGGGGGCAATGGAAATGGAAAGCCAAATGGCCCAGCCGTCCACATCTTGAATCTTGCGATTGCGCCGCTGGTGTCCAAGGATATGAAGCAGATCGGCCGGCTGATTATCTTCGACGACATCACGGATCGGGATGAGTTGGAACGCCGCCTGGTGCAGGCCGACAAGCTCAGTTCGATCGGCCTGTTGGCTGCGGGGGTGGCGCATGAAGTGAATACGCCGCTGGCGGTGATTTCCACTTACGCGCAGATGCTGGCCAAGCAGATTTCGGAAGACGAGCAGAAATCGAAATTGCTGGATAAGATCGCCAAGCAAACCTTCCGTGCCAGCGAAATCGTCAACTCGCTGCTCAGCTTTTCACGAACATCGCCCACCGAGTTCGTGGAAGTGGACGTAAGCAAGGTGATCCAGGAAACTTTGAGTCTGGTGGAGCATCAGTTGAAAAAGTCGGCCATCGAAGTGAAGCTGGATGCTCCGCCGTCGTTGCCGCCGGTTAAAGGTAACGCGGGCAAGCTGCAACAAGTGTTCCTGAATCTGTTTTTGAACGCGCGCGACGCCATGGATGCCGGGGGCACCCTGACCATTCACGCTTGGAACGAAAGCGGATTCGCGCGCATCGATGTGGCGGACAGCGGGCAGGGAATCGCGCCCGAACATCTGGAGCGCATCTACGATCCCTTCTTTACCACCAAGGCGGCGCTCAAGGGAACCGGGCTCGGGCTTTCGGTCACCTATGGAATCGTGCGCGAGCACGGCGGTACGATTGAGGTCGATAGCCGCTTAGGAGCCGGCTCGCGATTTCGCGTAAAGCTTCCTCTAGCTAGAAAGCCGGTGCATGCCTGATCGACTGCCGCCCGATGAACCAGCCTCTCTTCCTAAAGGCCGAATTTTAGTAATCGACGACGAAGCGGACATCCGCGAAAGCCTGGAGACACTGCTATGCCTGGAAGGCTACACGGTGGAACTGGCGCAGAACGGCGGCGAAGGGCTGCGCCGCGCCGAGGCCGCAAACTACGACATGATCCTGCTGGATCTGATGATGCCGGACCGCTCCGGCATGGAAGTGCTGCGCGAGATTCGCGAGCGGGATTCGGAGACGCCGGTGTTCATGATCACGGCCTATGGGTCGGTGGAAGTGGCGGTCACCGCGCTCAAGAATGGCGCGAACGATTATTTCTCGAAGCCGTGGGACAACGAGAAGCTGCTGATCGAAATCGATCGGATGATCGCGCACAGCCGCCTGGCGCGCGAAAACGTCCAGCTCAAAAAAGCGCTGAAGCAGCAGTACAGCTTCCCGAACATTATCGGGAAAAACGATCGCATGCTCCGCATCCTGGATCTGGTGACGCAGGTGGCGCCCAGCCGCGCCACTATCCTGATTACGGGCGAAACGGGCACGGGCAAGGAACTGATCGCCAAAGGCATTCACGCCAACTCGGCGCGGGCCGATCAGCCGTTCGTGGCGGTGAATAGCGGATCGGTGCCGGCGGATTTGCTCGAATCGGCGTTGTTCGGGCACGTCAAGGGCGCGTTCACGGGCGCCATCACGTCGCGCAAAGGCTATTTCGAGACGGCCAACAAGGGCACCATCTTTTTCGACGAAATCGGGACCATCAGTTGGGAGACGCAAGCCAAGCTGCTGCGCGTGATTCAGGAGCGCGAGTTCATGCCGGTGGGGTCGGCGGAGACGATCAAAGTGGACGTGCGCATCATTGCAGCTACCAATGCAGAGTTAAAGAAGCTGGTGGACGACGGCAAATTTCGCGAAGACCTGTATTACCGGCTGAACGTGATCAATCTGGCGCTGCCGCCGCTGCGGGAACGCAAGGAAGATATTCCGCCGCTGGTGGAGCATTTTCTAACGAAATTCAGCCGCGAGAACGAGAAGTTTTTGGATCCCGACGGCAAGAGCCTCTTGCGATTTGAGCCGGACGCTATGCAGCTGTTGATGGACTACAACTGGCCCGGCAATGTACGGGAACTGGAGAACGCGGTGGAGCGGGCGGTGGTTCTGGCTTCCCAGGAGACAGTGCCGGTGGATGTGCTGCCTGATTCGATCCTGCAAGAAGGCGGCGTGAAGATCCGGCGCGACGAGACAGGCGCGCTGCCCGCCGACGCGTCGCTCCCCGAGATCTTGGCTGATTTCGAGCGGCGCAAAATCATCGACGCGCTGGAATCGGTGAACTGGAGCCAGACCGACGCGGCCGAGAAGCTGCACATTCCGCTGTCGACGCTGAATCAGAAGATCAAGCGGTTGAGTATTGAGATAAAGCGGAAGAGCGGGCCGGCGTAGCGTAGACCGGCTTCCATAGAACACTCTAGCGCGGATCGAGCGAAGCGCCGATACATCGCTCAATGACCATCGAGTGGCAGCGGATCGAGTCGCCGTTCGCCGTCTTCGTGCTCGTTACGGTATGCCTGTTCCTCCTTCGGCTGGCTCGCCGCGACGACTACGAAGAGAGCATACGATGGGGCCAGGTCGCAATGAGCCATGGCGATTACGAGACCGCCGCGCGACGATTTGAATCCGCGGCTCAGTATGCCCGCAAAGGCCTTCCGGCCGCCGATACGGCAGCTGTTGCTCGATCCCTGCTTTTACAGGCAGAGGCGCTGTGGGCGCTCGGCAAGTCGCAGCAGCCTTTGGCCGTCGTGGAAGAAGCGTTGCTGCTGGATTTCAAGCCGCTCGGCGCCCGACTGCGCCTCCTTGGCGCCAAGCTTTGTTCGAACTTAGGACACCATCCGCGCGCTGAAGAATGGCTTCGTCCTTTACTGGACGCGAGCATTGAGACCGAGCCCGGCGATCGGGCGCGCGCAAGGATGGAGATTGGCAGGTGTCTTCTGACTATGGCCAAAGCCGAGGAAGCGATTCCAATCCTTCGCGAGTCAATCGCGGGGTTTGACGAGTTGAGCGGCAATCTGGATTTGCGCCGGGAAAGAGCGGAAGCGCTCGCCATACTCGCTCGGGCGTTAGACAAAGTGGGCCAGAAGCAAGAGAGCGCCACCGTGGCAGAGCAATCTCTGGCAGCCTGGGGCGAACTGGAAGCGGCGCGGGACGGATACGGATCGAAAGAATTCATGGAGTATCAGATGGGATCGATGCGCCAATTGCGCGGCGACCCGGCCGGCGCGCTCCACCACTGGACCAAGGCTGTTCCCCCGCCTTCGCGACCACTCACCAATGGCAACCAGGTCCCAGCGGCCAGTGTCTTAGAACTATATTCGATCAGATCCGCTGGCGGCAATGAGCTCGATTGGATATACTCCGGGAAGCTGGTGGGCCAAATCAAGCCCCGGCTAACTCGCGCTAACCGCATCGGAAAAAGTTAGCGAAACCATCCATGGTCTTATTCAGGCCAGCGAACCAGAATCAATCAGGAGGATTATGTTTCAAACACTAGAGGGGTCCATCCCCGTAAAAACTGGAATTGGGTTTTGCGCACTGGCGCTGTTTGTCGCCTGCCAACCCATCATGGCTGCGACTTCGTGTGTGAATCCAACCGGAGCGTCTGGCTGTCTTGCCACCATTGGCGCGGCCGTTAGCGCGGCGTCGTCCGGCGATGTCATCCAGGTTGCCGCAGGCACCTACAAAGAGGACGTCACAATCAGTAAGACGGTCTCGCTCATCGGGGCGGGTAGTGCAACCACGATCATCGACGCCACTGGCCTCGCAAACGGTATCAACATTGACGGCTCGGGCTCGGCTCCCAACTCGGGTGTCAGCGGCGTGGTCGTGTCGGGATTCACGGTTGAAAATGCCAACACGCAGGGAATCATCGTCCAAAACGCATCGTTTGTGACCATTTGGAACAATCAGGTGCTCAACAATGACAAGAGCCTGACTAATTCCGCCCAGGGGCCTGCCTGCCCCGGCATACCGGCGGCGCTTGAGGCAGGCGAAGGATTCGATTGCGGCGAAGGAGTAAATATCACGGGAGTGGATCACTCCGTAGTGGCTAATAATGTCATCCAGCACAACGCCGGAGGGATCCTAATCAGCGACGACACGGGCGCAACGCATGACAACGTGATCTCCGGCAACTTGGTCAGTGACAATGCGTTCGATTGCGGAATTACCCTGGCGTCTCACAGCGGATTGGGCGTCTTCCACAACACGATTTCCGGAAACCAATCCCTCCGCAATGGGTTGCAAGAGTTTGGAGCGGGCGCCGGCGTGGGCATTTTTGCCGCAGGGCCCGGCGACCGAAATTATGGCAACGTGGTTGTCAACAACCTTTTGATGGGCAATGGCCTGCCTGGCGTGGCGATGCATAACCATGCGGCCCCTCCCGGTGCGCCCGCAGCGGACCTCGACGACAACGTGATTATCGGCAACACCATTTCTCAAAACGGCGCGGACACCGAAGATACGGCCACGTCCGGGCCGACCGGGATTAACATCCATAGCATTGCCGCAGTCAATGGCACTGTAATTTCCCAGAACCTGATCAGCCAGGAAAGCATCGCTGTAGCCTTTACGGCACCCGGGGAGCTGACGGCAAGTCTCAACAATTTCACTGCTGTTACCGGCATCTTCAACGGCGGCAGCGGTACCGTGAACGCAGCCCAGAATTGGTGGGGATGCCTGGGCGGGCCGGCATCGCCAGCGTGCGCGAACACAGGCGGTTCCGTGGTGTCCGCACCTTGGCTGACAGGTCCGTTCGCTGCCAGCGTCCTTCCGACAGCTCCTAGTAGCAGCGGTGGTGGAACCACTCCTCCCCCTACCGGAATCACGATCGTGATTACCGGACCGGGCGGCGCAACATCGGCGACGAATACCTTCCAGGTCCTGACGGGCGAGGTGAATTTGGATGCGTCGCAGTCCACTAGCTCCAATCCGGGCGGACTTTCTTATTCGTGGAGAGTTGCACTTGGGTACCCAACCATGGGGATTCCGGGCGGGAACAGTGCGAAGCCATTGGTCCAGCTTCCCTATCCAGGAATCTTCCAGTTGATCTTGACGGTGACGGATTCCACGGGAGCCACCGCGACCGCTACCGTTACTTTGCAGTACTCTTGATCGGCTGGGTGAAGCACAATTCGGAGGCGGCTGCGGTGAGCGAGCCGCCTCGTCTTTTTCCCCGCTGGAATCGTCTTAACTAGAAGAAGATGACAGAAAACGGGTCTGGGCGAAAGAGCGTGGAGAGCCGCGCCGCCAAAACGGTTCGAGAAATCTTCGAGTCCGGGCGGCCGCTGACGTACATTCGCTCGTCCGAAGAGCAACGCGTGGCGCGTGTGTTGCAGGAAGTCAGCCAAAACCTGCGAGGCGGGACGCCGCTGCCGGTTTGGACCTGGAGCCTGACCGAAGGGATGCGTCGCGAAGGCGATGCTTCGCCGGTGCCGTCCGCAACCGATCCGCGCGGACTTTTGGATTTCATCATTGCGCATCAAGGCGCTGCAATATTCCACTTGAAGGATTTTCACGAGCCGCTGCGCGATTCGTCCGAGATCCGGCGCCGGCTGCGCGATGTTTACGAGAGCTGCCTGGATCAGCGCAAATTTGTGGTCATCACATCGCCGGTCCGCTTCGTTCCCGAAGAGGTGGAACGCAGCATCATGTTTCTGGAACTGCGAACGCCCGATGTGGTTGAGCTGGCGGAGTTTTTGCGGGAGGAAGCGCCCGGTAACAGCGATGCCGTCCTGCAGCAGGTGGCGCGCGCATTGCTCGGCCTGACGTTGGATGAAGCGCGGTACGCACTGCGGCGAGCGCTCGCCACGGGGCGCGGCCTGGGCCCTGAGTCGTTGCCGGCACTGCTCGAAGAGAAACGCCTGCTGGTGAATCGCAGTGGAGTGATCGAGTTTATCGCCGATGGCACGAATCTCGGCGATGTGGGCGGCCTGGAAGGCCTGAAGACCTGGCTGATCGAGCGCAGCAAATTATTCGAAATGCGAGATAGCCTGGACGCCGAAATCGTTCCCAAGGGGTTGCTCATGATGGGCATTCCCGGCTGCGGCAAGAGTCTTTCGGTGAAGGCGATCGCATCGCAATTCCAGCTTCCGCTGTACCGCGTGGACATGATCGAAATCTTTTCCGGACGCCACGGCAAACCGGAAGGCGCATTCGTCGAAGCCTGCAAAATGATGGAGGACATGGCGCCTGCCGTGCTGTGGTTCGACGAAATCGAAATGGGCATCACGTCCACCGATTCGGGCGGCGAGCAGGGGCGCATTTTCGCCTTCTTCCTCACCTGGATGCAGGAGAAGACGCGCGGACTTTTCGTGGCCGCCACGGCCAATCGCATCGATCTTCTGCCCGCGGAAATGATCCGCAAAGGCCGCTTTGACGAAGTGTTTTTCGTCGATCTGCCGAGCGAAGAGGAGCAGATCGAGATCTTCAAGATTCACCTGAAGAGGCGTGGTATTGACGAGACGGTGTACCGAGTGGACCAACTGACGCAGTTTACTGCCGGGTGGACCGGCGCCGAGATCGAGCAATGCGTCGTATCGGCCATCACCAAAGCACGCCTGGCCGATCGCGCGCTTATTGAGCAGGATCTCATCAGCGTGGCCGTCCGGACCGTGCCGTTGTCTAGGACCATGAAGGAACAAATCAACCATATCCGCGGCTGGGCCTTCGAGCGGGCAGTGCGCGCCACTCCCCAGGGCATCCGCCGATAGCGCACGCAGAAACTGAGCCGCGCTCACCGGAAGCGGAATCTAGAATTTTTGAAAGTAATACTCCGCGAGCCTCATTCCCTTATTGAACCCCCGGGGTTGACTGAAGAGTCGGAGGCGAGTGATGAAATGGATGTTCGTGCCGATGGTGGCACTGTTATCGACCTTTGCGCAAGGCTTAGACGCGCAGGTGACGGTGAGCGCCGCGGTGAATGCCGCCAGTTATTTGAACGCGAGCCTTCCCAACGGAAACCTCACCGAAGGTGGAGCGTTCGTTGTGTTCGGGAAGGGACTGGGTCCGTCGACTGTCGCCGAAGTCAGCGCGTTCCCGCTGCCGAACACGCTGGCCGGAACGTCCGTGAGCGTCACGGTGGGTGGCACCACAGTCCCGTGCATCATGCTCTATACGCTGGCGACGCAGGTGGCCGCGGTATTGCCTTCCAGCCCGCCGGTTGGCAGCGGAACCATGGTGGTGACTTACAACAGCACAAGTAGCGCCCCACTCAGGGTTAATGTAGTGGCACACGATTTCGGTGTATTTGCGGTCAACCAGGGCGGCAGCGGCCCAGGTGTGTTGGTCAACGCCATCACGAACGTAGTGAATTCGTCGAGCGCGTCCGCGAATCCGGGCGACTTGGTGGACATTTGGGGCACGGGGCTGGGACCGGTGGCCGGTAACGAAGCTGCCGGTCCTTTGCCGGGCAACATTCCGAGTTTGAATCTGCAAGTGTACGTCGGTAACCAGCAGGCGCAGGTAATGTATGCTGGCCGGTCGGGATGCTGCACGGGTTTGGATCAGATCGAAATCTCGGTGCCGGCGGGTGTTACGGGATGCGCCGTGCCGGTCTATGTCGTCGATGGCGGGGTGGCCAGCAACTTCACCACGATGTCGATTGCACAATCCGGGAGCAGTTGTAGCCAATCGGGTGAAAATGATCCGTCCGTACTGCAGATCGCCCAGAAGAATGGGGGGTTGCGTACGGGCGTGGTGTTGATGAGCCGGGCATACGGATATACGACGGCCATTGACTACGAGGGTGATTCGGCTGGTGTGTACTTTGTAAAAGTTCCTCTGTCGACCCTGGGGCAATCAGTGCAACTGCCTGCGGCGAACACGTGCATGGTGACGCAGTTTCCAGTGGGCGCCGGCGCTGGGGGTGGGGGGACGAACACGCCACTCGATCCCGGAAGTGTCAGCATGAGCGGACCCATTGGATCGTACAGTTTGGTGGAGTCATTGCCTGGATTCTACGGCATTGCGTTTTCGCCCAGCAGCGCCACGGGCTCGCCTGGGCTAGTCACCGACGGAACCGTGTTAGAGCCAGGCAGCTACACTTTCACAGGAACCGGAGGCAAGGATGTGGGCGCGTTCACTGCTTCGGTTTCTCTCACCGCGAAGATGAACTGGACCAATCGCCCCGCGGTTCCCGCGACCATCACCCGCAGCCAGCCGCTCACCATCACGTGGACCAACGGATCCTCCGGCGCTCTGGTGAGCATCATCGGCCAATCCTAGGTATCGTTGGGCGTGGGCGCGCAGTTCACTTGCTGGGCGGATGCGACGGCGGGTACGTATACGGTTCCAGGCGCAGTCTTGGCAGCGATACCGCCCACCTATTCGAGTTCGGGCGTCGCAGAAGGCGGCCTCACCGTTGAGCAGATTTTTCCGAGCTCGAGTTTCACCGCGCCGGGAGTGGATTACACCTATACCCAGATCGTCGACGCGATCCTAATCGGACAGGTGGCGTTTCAATAGACAGCTCGTCTCCGGCAAATACGTGGTGTCTATGCTGACCGCGTGCAGCCGCTTCCGTGGTACAGTTGAGAAGTCAACTATTTTGGCATCTTCGCATTAGTCCGGTCCAACCGCCCGAGTCCGATCCTGCCCGATCAACCAATTTGCAAGTTAAAGGAAAAAGCATGAAGAATATTTTCGTAGGAAATCTCAACTTCGGAGCTACCGAAGCTGCGGTCCGATCTCTGTTCGAGGCGTACGGAACCGTGGAGCGCGTTAACATCATCACGGACCGGGATACCGGGCAGCCCCGAGGGTTCGGATTTGTCGAGATGAGTGCCAACTCAGAAGCGGATCGCGCGATCGCTGAATTGAATGGCAGGGAGCTGGATGGCCGAGCGCTGAATGTGAACGAAGCGCGTCCGAAAACGGAACGCAGTTTTGGCGGCGGTGGTGGAGGCGGCGGCCGAGGCCGCGGCAACAATCGCTGGTAATTGAACCCAGCTAAGATTTGAACCAAGAGGGGCTGCGTTGCTAAGCGCGGCCTCTTTTTGCAGGTAGTCGAACAGGCGTTACGACTTGAGCGCGATTCGCAAAGTCATGTTGCCGGGATTTTCGCGCTCAAAAGCCAGCAGAGCAACCTTCAGAGGAGAAGTTCGAATCGGACTGCTAAACCACTGTTCCGGAATCGGTAACGTGCTCTGATCAATTTCCTTCCAGGGCTCACCGTTCAGTTTGCGCTGATCGATGCGTGCGACCTTGTCCTCGATGCGCACCCGCAGGTCCTGCGTTTCAAATGTTACATTATCCATAATTTCATTGTCCCACGGACGCCGGGTACGGCGGGGCTATATCTTGTTATGCGCGGAAACTACGGCGCTGGCTCGATCCTCAGCAGCGCGCCGTCCTCCTCCTCGGTTAGCACGTACAAGTACCCGTCAGGGCCCTGGCGAACGTCGCGAATACGCTGATGCAGCTCGGTCAGTAATGACTCGCGGCGCAACTCTTCCATCTTGGCGTTGAACACCACGCGGTCCAAGCGGCCGGTTCCCGGAATCTCGCCTTGGCGCATGCCACCCACGAACACGTTGCCCTTCCAAGAGGGGAACTTGTCGCCCGAGTAGAACGTCATGCCCGACAACGCGATCGACGGTATCCAAACTACCAGGGGCGGCTCGAAGCCATCGCGAGTGGGAGCTTCGGAAATCTTCGGACCATCGTAGGCGCGGCCATAACTCAACAGCGGCCAACCATAGTTTCGTCCAGGCAGAATCAGGTTGATTTCATCGCCTCCGTTCGGTCCATTCTCGTTGGAGTATACGGCGTTCGATTCCGGATGAATCGCGAGGCCCAGCTGATCGCGATGGCCGAGCGTGTAGATCTCGGGCTTGTATCCGGCGCGTCCGACGAATGGATTGTCGCTCGGGATGGAGCCATCATCTTTGAGGTGGAGCACCTTGCCGTAGTCACTGTTGGGGTCTTGCGCCAGATTGCCGGTGGCGGCGCCGGTGGTCATGAAAATGGTCCCATCTTTCGCGAATGCGATACGCGATCCGCCCAGCACGGTGCTCCATTCTGAGACGAACAGATCCTGAACGCCGGTGAGCCCCGCGCCATCCAGCTTTCCGCGCGCCAGCGTGGTGGCGCTGCTTTTTCCGTCTTCACTCGGCTTGCTGTAGGTGAAGTAGATCAGTTTGTTCTCAGCGAACTTGGGGTGCAGAGCGATGTCGAACAGGCCCGCGTTGCGAACGGAGTGGACCCTGGGCAGACCGCTGAGAGGTTGCGGATACAGCACGCCATCGCGAATGATGCGCAGCCGGCCCGCGCGCTCGGTGACCAGCATATTGCCGCCGGGCAGAAACGCCAGGCTCCAGGGATGCGAGAGGCCTTTGGTCACAACCACGACGCGGATCTTGTGCTGCTCGGCGGTATCGAAGACGAACGGGCCGTCGCCCAGCGCTCCGTGAGGCAGTCCGATGGGAGGAGGCGTTGGCTGTTGCTGCTGCGCCGGTGCGATGGCAGCGATCGCGATCCAGACTGCGAAAATACGAGCGTGATGCGGCATCCAGACGACCTCCTCGGGTTGCGATGTGGGGAACTCGCTCGACGCTAACACGCCAGAGCGATGTGGTGCAATCGCGGCTGCTGATACACTAGATTGCCTTCATTTATCCGCGAACATGAGAATTCACCTCGTTAATCCAAGCGACACTTCCTTCGGAACAGCAGTCATCACGCCCCGATGGCTTTACGTGCTGGCCGCCGCGACTGCCAAGTCATTCGGCGATCCCGAAATCTGCGATGAAACCCTGGAGCACCTCGATCTGGAGCGCGTTCAGCCCGGCGATGTCGTAGGCATTGGCATTCACACCGGCAACGCCTTGCGAGGATACGAGGTGGGACGCGCGGCCCGCGAGCGGGGCGCCTGGGTGGTATTCGGCGGAATTCATTCCACGCTTTATCCGGAGGAGCCGTTTGAATACGGCGGCGCACATGTGGTGGTGAAAGGCGATGGCGACATCGTCTGGAATCGTGTTCTGCGCGCCTGTGCGGAAGGCAATCCGGAACGCATTTACAACGGCGGAAAAGTTGAACCGGAAAACTTCCAGAAGGCCCGGTGGGATCTGCTGCCGGCTAACAGCTACATGTGGGCGTCGGTACAGACCGTGCGCGGATGCGCCAAACACTGCTCGTTTTGTTCGGTATGGCGTACGGATGGGCAACGCCCGCGGCAGCGCGCCAGCGATGGCGTCATTGAGGAAATTGTCGACCTGCGCCGCCTCGGCTTCCGCTTCATCGCTTTGGCGGACGACAATTTTTATCCGGTCACGCTGACAGACATCGCTCTGGCAAAGCGGCAGAACAATCAGGCACGAGTGGATCAGCTTCAGGCCATGCGGGAGGAGCGTCTGGAACTGATGGAGCGGTTATCGGAACTGCCTACGGACATGACCTTCTTCACGCAGATCACCATGGAAGCGGCCGAGGACACGGGCTTTCTGGATGCCATGAAAAAAGCCCGCATCAGGGGCGCGCTGGTAGGTGTGGAAGCGGTTACCGAGGAAGGGCTGAAATCGGTGTACAAGGATTTCAACTTGTCCGGCGACAATCTGGTGAAGCAGCTCAAGACGTTTTCCGATCATGGCGTGCATGTTCTCGGCTCATTCATCTTCGGTCTGCCAACCGATGGTCCCGAAACATTTCACGCCACACAGGATCTGGCCCAAAGGTCGGGTCTCACGTTCGCGCAGTTCGTCATGCTGACGCCCTTTCCGGGCACGGTCGACTTTGAGAAATGGGAGAAGGCCCAGGGCGACGAAGCGCCGAAGGTGGATGGAATCCCGTTGACGCGTTACTGGCTGATTCCCGCGCACAAGCGACCCAAGATGTTCATGCCGCATCCCAAGATGAGCTCCGAGGAAATGCGAGCGCGCACGCAAGGTGTTTGGGATCGTTTTTACAGCTTCGCCTCGGTTTGGAAGCGGTCGCGCTGTACGCCAAATCTCCGTGCGCGCCTGGCATTCGTCTTTATCTCGAAGCTGTACCGTCAGATGTATGCAAGCACCGGAATCGCAACAGACAGCGCGCGGCGAAATCGCGCCAGCGCTTGGGCCCGCTGGCTGGCCATTCCTTGCCGTAAGCTCTTCCAGGCTGCTCCCATGCCGGAACTTCAAATCCCGCGCACCAAGACCGAGGTGCAGGAGTTATTCCAGGTGATTCGATAGAGTTTTCCTGGCGCGGTTGGGAACGTATGGATAGTTAATGCTTCCCTAAATGAATGACTGTTCCATCCGCGTTGGTTCGGTCTCCGGGCTGGGCTCCGGCCGGGCAGCTTCCCAGGTACTTCTGATCCATGATTATCGTGGTCTCACTAACGCCGTGCATGGCTGGAGTGTAAGTGGCATGAGACTCGGTGCGGAACGATGAATCTCCCTGAAAGGTTGTCGTTCCCTTACCTTCGATCACGGTATTTGCGACTATACAATGCGTCGCGCTGGAATACTTGCCGCTTTGGAAGTTTTCGCTGACGGTGCAGCCCTTGAGGTTTTTCGCAGACCCGCGAACAGCTTGGTCAAAGGCATGACTGCGGCAAAGCGTATATGTTCCGCTGCTGGTTTTGTTCCCGGGATTGTCGATGCTCTGCGAATGGACCGACCAAAGACCTTCCTTCAGGTCGGGTGGATCAACTGCGTAAGCTGTTCCGATGGCCAGTAAGAATGCCGCAGCCGCGAGAATTAGCGTTTTGTTCATAGTGTGTCTCCCCGGAGTAGTCGCTCCGAGGGGCAGCCCCCAGTGTATCGTCTCAGGCACTGGGATCGATCAGGCTGAGCTTGGGAAATAGTTTCCTATAGAATCCACGATCACGCGATAACAAACGCGAAGCTTGCACGTGTGCATGAGCGCCGATGAGGAAGTCCGCCAATATTCTCGCCCTCTGGCCTCCTTGCTTGCGATAAGCGCGCCACACCCGGCTTGCCAGGAAACGCGCTTCATTGCTTAACGCTTCCACGCGGATCTCGTTACCGTGAAGAAAGCGGTCGCAGTCACCTTGGGTGTTGAAGTGGATGCAAAGTTCCGCGTAAACCAAGTCGCAAATTACCAGCGATCCTTGGGAAGCGGCCTGTTCCAACGCCAGAACCGACGCATCGCAGAACTTCTCGTTCGGTACTAAAACGTCGAGTAAGACATTGGTGTCGATCGCGGTGATCATCGCGAGTGCTCAGGAACAGCGCTTAGCGGCCGCGCACGTCATTCATGAAACTGTCGACAGAAGAGTAGCCGAGCTCGGCTAAACTATCGCTGCAGCGCCCCTTCCACTTTCGCAGATCAAGCTTCTTGGGAGCCTTTTTCAGGACAATTGTGCCGCCGACAATTTGGAATTCGACCTCCGTATCGGGGCCCAGGCCGAATCGCTCGCGAATTTCCTTCGGGATGGTTACCTGGCCGCGTTCGCCGATTTTCATACTTTTAAGTATGACTGAGTAATCCTACTTAATCAATCTTGCGGGCCAACATAGGCGAATGATGTAGCGATGCAATCCGTGTTAAAACAATGATGAACTGATTTGTTTAACCCCTGTCCCCTAGGCCAATGGAGAGTAAGGTGTCCTACTGTTAGTAGCCTTGACACTCGTCCGACACATGAATTATCCTTAGCCTTCGCTCTGAGACTAGAGTCGATACTCTAGTTGATAATCTCCGGCCTACGGCCCGCCCGCGTCTGTATAGAAATTTTCGGGCCGTGCCGATTCAATCTAAGGAGATCAATGCCACATCAGCCTTACTTTGTGCTTGTACTCGCACATTCCCTTCACGGGCGTTTGCGGCGGGTACATATTCCCCACAAAGTGATCTATGCTGGTTTCGTTTTTTCAGTGCTGTCGTTCGTGGTGATGTTGGGCTTTCTTTCCAGCTACTTGCGGATGAGTTGGAAAGTAGCACATTATAACTCGCTGCGTCAGGAAGTAGACTCGCTCCGCACCAAGTATCAGGAGCTGCAGCGCGTCACCAATCAGAAGAATGAGCAGTTGGCAACGCTCGAAAACTTCGCCGGCGAAGTATCAGTGGCCTACGGACTCAAGCGCAAGCCGGGGACTTCGGCCGACGTGGTGAACACCGCCAATCTGACCCCGACCTTCCGCGAGTCGCTCAACCAGTACAACTTCCTCCAGACCTCCACGATTTCGGCGATGTATCACACCTATCCCCGGCAATACCAACTCCACGTGCGTCCCAGCTTGTGGCCCGTGGAAGGCCGGCTCATGAGTCCGTTCGGCGGACGCACCGATCCGTTCTCCGGCGAAGGCGCCATTCACACCGGGGTGGATCTTGAGGCGGCGATGGGAACGCCAGTGCGCGCTGCGGCCGACGGCATCATCGTGCATGCCGATTGGGAAGGCGGGTACGGACGGCTGATCATTATCGATCATGGCAACGGCATCCAGACCTACTACGGTCACTTGTCGAGCTTCATCGTGGTGCCCGGCCAGGAAGTACGGCGCGGCGACGTGATTGCGCGCTCCGGCGCGAGCGGCCGAGTCACTTCACCGCATCTGCATTATGAAGTGCGGATGGGCGGGACTCCCGTGAATCCCTATCCATATATGGCGAAGTCCGCCGCAGTGGGTACTGTGCGCGAGCAAAAAGACCTGCCGTTCGATTAGTAGCCCTGGCGTAGCTCAATTCACCAGCCTTGAAGTCCCACTGCCGTGGGAGTATACTCCCGACTGCACGATAGTCGAGAAGGGAGCCCTTTCATGGCTGAAAACGACAACATCGAGTACGTGAAAAAACAGATCGCTGCATTGAACGCGCGGGATCTGGATGGATACCTGAGTCGAATCGACGAGTCTTACGTCGGACAATCGGAAACTTCGCCGGGCCCCATACGGGGACGCGAAGGGGTGCGGCAGAATTTAGAGAACATTTTTCGCGCCTTCCCCGACCTGCGCATCGATGTCGAGCAAGTGATTGCAAGCGGGGATTCCGTCGTCGCTCGTATCCGGATGACCGCAACCCACAAAGGTAGTTTCGCGGGAATTGCACCCACCAATAAGAGCATCGTCCTAGAGGCCTGCAATGTGGTTGAAATACGCAACGGCAAGGCAATTCGGGGCCGGCTCTATGCGGATAACGCAACGCTGTTCCAGCAACTCGGCGCATTGTCCCTCCCTAGGGCGACAGCCGCCAGTTGACCGAGTCTTGTTACTCGGCCCGGAGCGCCTCCACTGGATCCACTGCCGACGCCCGCCGCGCCGGCAGGTAACTGGCGAGCATCGCCGCCGCCACTAAGACTAGTGGCACGACCGCATAGGTGAGAGGATCGAACGGGCTGATGCCAAAGAGCAGCGACTTCATCAGCCGCATCAATCCCGCTGCCGCGGCGAGGCCCAACGCCACGCCGACGCAAGCTAGCGTCAGCCCGTGGAGTACGAACATTCTTCTTAACTCGTTTGGCTCCGCTCCTAGCGCCAAACGGATTCCGATCTCGCGCCGGCGCTGCGAGACTGCGTACGAGATGACGCCGTAGAGGCCGATGATCCCCAGGACTAGCGCCATCGAACCAGCGATCCCCAACATCACGAGTGTGAATGAGGTTCGCGCCAGCGATTGATCGTAAATTTCCTGCATCGTTCGGACCGACGCCACCGGGAGGCTCGCATTCACCGACCAAACGGCTTGCCGGACCTGGTTGAGAAACCTCTCGGTGCCGGCGCGCTCGCTCCGGATCACGAAGGTGACGGTGCGAAGGGCGTTCAGCGGTGAAGGCCCGAAAATATTGGGCCCGATGGAAGGCCAATACACGATTTCGGGTGATTTCTGATCGACGCCGTTCTCACGGACGTCCTGGACGACGCCGATCACTTCCCGCCACGGCGTCCCTGGGAACTCGCGGATTCGCTTTCCGACAGCGGAGGATGGCGAGCCCCACAACTCGCGGGCCAGGTTGTCGGAGAGGATCACCACCGGTCTGAGGCTGTAAACCTCAGTCCACGTCAGGTCGCGGCCTGCAACGATTCGTGTGCCGGCGGTGTGAAAGAATTCGGGCGAAACATACTTAAAGAAACGGAGCGGCGGGATTTCGTTGGCTGGATAGGTCTTGTTTTCGGCAAAGATGCTATCCCACATGGATCCGAAGCCTTCCATAGGCATGGCGTTCGCAAACCCGACCGAGGTCACCCCCGCAATCGCCGCCAGCTTGTCCTGGATGTCGTTCTGGATCCGGATCACTTGTTCCGGTTTCGCAATCAGGGACTCCGGAATGGAGATTCGCATGGTTTGAAGATGATCCACTGTCGTGTATCCAGGCTCGACGGTTCGCAATGCCTGAAATGTGCGGATCATCAGGCCAGCGCTTACCAGCAGCACCAAGGCCAGAGCCACCTGAGCCACCGCTAGAATGTGGCGGGTGCGATGACGTTTCCGGCTCACGCTGGTGGTTCGACCCGCGCTGCCTAGAGTCGCGGAAATCCGTGGTCCGGAGTACTTCAGCGCCGGAATCAATCCGAACAGCAGACCGGAGAGCAGCGAAAGACCAAGAGTGAATCCGAGCGCTGTCGCGTTGAGCGAAATCTCACTCAGGCGAGGCAGATTCGCCGGTCCGATTGCCGCGAGAAGATGTAACCCGGCCACGGCCAATCCTGTTCCAAGCGCCCCACCCCCGAGCCCCAGCATGACGCTTTCCACCAGCAGTCCGCGGACGATTCTTCCCCAGCCCGCGCCGATCGCGGCTCGAATAGCGAGCTCTTGCTGACGTGCCTCCGCTCGCACCAACAACAAATTCGTTACGTTGGCGCAGGCGATCAGCATCACCAGGCCGATGGTGCCCATCACCACCCACAGAACGTCGCTGACATTGCCGACCACCTCTTGTTTGAGAGCACGAAGAGCGGGCGTAATCCTCCAGGTCTCATAAATTTTTCCATTGGTGCCCGGTCCGTTCGACCAAGAGGCCATCCACACTGGGAGCAGCCGAACCATATCGGCATTCGCTTGTGCGATGGTGACTCCCGGTTTGAGGCGCGCGATGCCCTGAAATCCGAAGCCGGCCAGGATCACCCTGCCGCGATCGAACGCTACCGGCACGATCACGTCGAACTCTGCGTTGACAAGCCGGAAGCCCTGGGGCATGACGCCGACGATTTGCCGCGGGCGCGAGTCGAGGGTGATGTTTCGACCAATTGCCGAGCGATCTCCGCCGAAACGCCGCTGCCAATAGCCGTAGCTGAGCATCACGGTTTCCCGGCCGCGCGGAATTTGATCGGTGGCTGAGAGCCAACGGCCCGCCGCGGGTGGAACGTCCAGCGCCTGAAGCACGCCATCGCTGACTACAACAGTGCGGACTTGTTCCGGCTCAGCCAAACCTGTGACGTTCGCCGTGCCGGTCACCCAGACGCCCAGCGATTGAAATGTGCGGTTGTGCTCGGCGTAGGTGAAATACATGGAGGGCGACAGGAGGAGGCCGTCGGAGAAGCTCGCCAATCCCGCGGCGCCCGGAGCGACTTGCCGCAGCGCCACGAGCTGCTCGGAGTGCGGGTATTTTAACGGCCTGAGCAGCACGCTATTGACGACGCTGAACACGGCCGTGTTGGCGCCGATTCCGATGGCGATCGTCAACAAAGCAACCACGGTGAATACGGGATTGTGGCGCAGCGAGCGCAGCCCGTAGCGTACGTTCTGGCTGAGGGCATCGAGAAACGCGATGGTATTCATGCGATAGATCTCCTCTCGGATGAGAGTGCTGTTGCCTAGTTTTTTGCGAGCCGCGCGGCGTGCTTTTTCCGGCGGCATTCCACGAGCTATGTTTTCGTCCGTTTCGATCTCTTCGTAAGACTCGATCTCAGCGAGCCGCTCGCGGTCCCATTTCGCTCGCCGAAAAAAACGCTGGAGGCCCATAGCGTTTACTCCGAGGCCGGTTTCAGGATGCGGCCGATGGCGCGAACTAGTTGGTCCCAACGCGTGGTTTGCGCAATCAACTGTTTTCGGCCCGCCGGTGTCAGCCGATAGTATTTCGCTTTGCGATTGTTATCCGAAGTGCCCCAGAAGGATGCGATCCAACCGCGATCTTCCAGCCGATGCAACGCGGGGTAGAGCGATCCATGCTCAATCTGGAGGACCTCCTCAGACCCACGCTCAATGGCATGCGCGATGGTGTGCCCGTGCGCCGGGCCCAGAACCAGCGTCTGCAGGACCAGCATGTCGAGAGTTCCTTGGAGCATCTCACTATGAAGGGGGGATTCGCACTTCGGCATGCGTCTCAGTATACTCCAGTCGATGATCTACCTAAGATCACAACTGATATACGGCTGAGTTCGGGTTTCGTTCCGAAATATTTCAGAAGATTGTCGAGTGGTGGGCGCTAGAGGCCGGCAACGGTTCCGGTGAAACAGGTCGAGAGAGCCTGCCGCTGGGTTTGAGACAGTTCGCCGAACGGGAAGACGACCATCTCATTGGGGAAGGCATCGCGGATGGTGAGGTTGTCCGCCGGTAACGCCATTGCAGACTTTCCCCCTGGCTGTGTTGGGTAAATAATGACAAAACCCGGCCCGGAGCTTCCATTCGCGCCGTTGCCCATTTTTTCGGAACCCTCCACCTGATAGGTAGACAGCGCTCTTCCATCCACGAACGCAGACAGAACTTGGCCTGTTTTCGGACCCCCGGGCGACCATGCGAGGTCCATCTCGGCGTCGCTCGTATCGGCGCGGCACGTAACTGTCAGCCGGTAGGAATCTGGAACGTCCGCACTCATGGCGGAAGGCACGTCCCGCACGATGCTCGCGCTCAGAATGGTAGCCTTGGTTGCCGGATCTTTGGTTCGATTCACGCTCCAACGGTTGGCCCCAGCGGCTTCCGCCGACATCGCGCTGATCCATGCGTGGATCGTGGCATCGTCCGGCAGCTTCACGCCCGCCGCACCAATCGCCCCGGTTTTCAGCTTGCCGAGCATCATCGCTGCCACGCCTGGATCGGGATGCGCCGCATCGAAATGTTCCAGCGAGAGCCCACCGTTCTTAACCTTGTCGGTGTGACAGACGGCGCAGTACTTTTGCACCAACGCGTTCTGTTCCAGCACCGGCAACGCATCGCTAGCCACGATCGCTGGCGAAGCGACTATCAATCCGGCTGCCAACGCAGAGACTGCATGCATCGTTCTTGAAATATGCATTTTCGTTAGTTAAGATCCGGTGTTTGAAGAAGCGGGTTGAACCAAGCCCTATCGCGAACGTGCGTGCGCGACTTGATGCGCCAGCCCATGGCCGTCTTCACGTAGACGTCCTCGTATCCGCCATGCCGTTCGATGCTGCCCGGTCCCTTGATGCCCATCTGCAAGAGATAGATCCTGCCGGTGGCGCCCTCGGGCGACGGCGTGATCAAGTGGTTGGTCATAATGTGGCTCCAGCCGGTCCAGATCAGCGGCGTCTTGCAACCGCGCGATCCGCCACCGATCAGAGTTGCCAGCGCCTCGCGACCTTTCGCCAGCACGCGGCCCCCTTGCTTGAAACCTTCGTCGGAGTTCTTGTCGATGAAAACGCCGTCGGGAGTGAACACGTCCGCATAGTCGTAGCCGTTGTTCGAACAAGTATCGATGCCATAGGCGTAGCGGTTGGTGAGTTGAATGATTTGGTCGTAATCGAGCGCAGTAAGCGACGGCTCTTTCGCTTCGACAACGGAGGGTTTCCGGTCCATCCACATGGTCACCCAAGTACCAATGCAAGCGCCGAAAGCCAGGCCTGCTAAGAATTTCCATTTTGTCATCAGAGTCTCCGACAATGTCCTCGAATCAGTATAATCCGCTGGTAGCAACCACCGGCGATCAAAAATACCGCAGCGATAGTATTCTCGGCTGGTTCTGGAAACTATACAATTTAAATAGGTTTTCAGTAGACGCAAGGAGCCACGGAGGCTAACTCATGGGTGCGGCTCGAAAACTCGACCTCGATCGCCGTCTGGATGTTTACTTCGCCACCCTCCGTTCATCGTCTCTGAAGGACGCGCTGAAGCGTAGTGCGGGGAACTGGCAAATCTACGCAGCGGTTACCGGCTCGGCCATGGCGATGGTGACGAGCGCTTCGGCGTCAATTATCGGCAACGGTATTCGGGACATCACCGGGGAGCCCATCGCGAGGTCCACGGCGGTCAAGCACAATCTTACGAGTTCCAAGAACATACCAATCGTAAACGCCGTCCGGTTAGCGATGGCCAATGGTGCGGACCTGAAAATTGGCCAAGCTAGCCAAGCGCAGGCCCCATCCATTTCCACCGGTGGCGTGGTCCCTCTGGACGGCAGGGAAAGCATCATTCAGCCTGGCGAATGGGTATCGATTTTCGGGACTAATCTCGCCAGCGGAACCTTTTCGAGCGGTGATTTTCCGACGTCGTTGGGTGGCACCCGCGTGGAAATCAACGGTAAAGCTGCGTTTCTCCTATTCGTCAGTCCCGGGCAGATCAACCTGCAGGCGCCGGACGATACAGCGACAGGCCCCGTATCGGTAGTGGTTACCACTGCCGGAGGCAGCGCAACATCGACGGTGACTCTGAATCCAGTTGCACCGTCGTTCCTATTGCTGGATGCAAATCATGTGTCCGGAATCATCCTCCGGTCGAATGGCTCCGGAGCTTATGGCGGGGGGACCTACGACATTCTCGGACCCACCGGGAATTCCCTTGGCTATCCCACGGTGGCCGCACACGGAGGCGACATGGTTGAACTTTTCGGCGTCGGCTTCGGCCCCACTACTCCCGTCGTCCCGGCTGGACAGGCGTTCTCTAGCGCAGCGCCCATTAACGACGCCATCAGTCTTTACATCAACAACATTTTCGTCAAGCCGGCATTCGTTGGCCTGTCCAGCGCCGGCCTGTATCAGATTAACCTGCGCGTTCCACGCGGCCTGGGCCAGGGAGACGTTTCCATTAAGGCGGTTATCGCTGGGATGCAAACCCAAACAGGTGTCGCATTTTCACTGCGAAGTGGATCAGGCGTCCCAACCTATCCGGTAACTGCGGGTGGTGGCACTGTTCCAGGAAATTATTTCGGAACAGGCGGAACATTTGGTGGAGGTGGGGGTGGAACGGGAGGCGGAGGTGGCGGAGGCGGTGGCGGTGGTGGGACAGGAGGCGGAACGGGGGGCGGAGCGAGTGGCGGATCCGGCGGCGGATCGGGCGGGGGATCGGCTCGACCGGTACACGGGACGACGGCATACGAGCCGCGGCTGCGATTTCCGCCAGCGTAGAAAAGGCTAATTCAATGGTCTTCCAGAGAATATTTTGGCTTTTTGCGGCAACCGGACTGTCGCTTGCGGCTTTCGGTAAAAACTTACCGAGGATAGCGCCCGTACCGGCGGATCCCCTCGAAATGGTCACGGGGCAAATCCAGACCGTCGACACGTCGGCGAGCCGGGAAGCCGTTCTTCAGCTGCTGGCCCGCGCCCGAGATAGTTACGCCTTGCGCAGTGCGGACCAGGGTTACGATCTCAAGGTCAGCTTTACGGTTAACTCCGGCGGTGAAACGGAATATGACGGGTCTTGGAAGATGGAGGATGTATTCGATCCCCAGCAAGGACTTCGTTGGACAGCTAATGCTGCGGCTGGATACTCGACTACTCAGATTTCGGCGAACGGAATATTTTACGGTGAAGGGACCGCGAGTACCATTCCGCTCCGATTGCAGGAGGCGCGTGCAGCGCTGTTTGACGCAATCCCCGCCGCCGGGTTCGTCGATCGCGACTTGATCCGAACGTCAACATCCACCTTCGAGGGTGTACAAGTCACTTGCGTATTGCTCTCGGCTCCAGAGAGCGCCGCGACTGCGACGCCCGGGCGACGCTGGGAGGAAACCGAAGAGTGTATCGATCCACAATCCGGCTTGCTCCGGGTGCATTCGCAAGTACCCGGGCGCTACTACGCTTACGAGTATTCGAACGCCTTACAGTTGGGCGGTCACCTGGTGCCCCGCAAGGTGGTTGTTACCGAAGCCGGCAAATCCGTATCGGAGATCTCCGTGGACAGCCTGGTTCCGCTTCCGGCTGCGGATCCGAGTCTGTTTGTCCCCAGTGAGGAGATGAAAGCTGCGGGACCGCCGATCGCCATGGCGGGAGCGCAAAAGATCTGGCGCTTCGCTGGACGGGGTCCGTTTACGTCGCGCGTGACAGCCCATCCGGTTTGTGTCTTTGGCCTGGTCACGCCATCGGGACAGCTGGTGGAAGCGCACTCGCTGCAGCCGTCCGATCCGAACAGTCCAGCGGCTGTGGAGGCCGCCAAGAGGATGAATTTCTTTTATCCCACGCCGCCGGGAGCGCGGCCGCAACAGCACTTTGTATTTGTCATCGAGAAGTTCGTTTCTTCCCAATAGACAAAGGCTGATCGCAGGCAAGTAAGGATCCATGGCTGCGCGAAAAGTTCTCCTGGTCGGGTGGGATGCCGCGGACTGGAAGGTCATCCACCCGCTTATGGATGCGGGCAAAATGCCCAACGTCCGGCGTCTGGTCGAAAACGGCGCCTCGGGGCAGATCGCTACGCTGCACCCGCCGCTATCGCCCATGTTGTGGACTTCCATCGCAACCGGAAAGCGGCCGTTCAAACATGGCATCCTCGGCTTCGCCGAGCCAACTCCAGATGGACGCGGCGTGCGGCCGGTGACAAACCTATCGCGAAAATCGAAGGCGCTGTGGAACATTCTCAATCAGAACGATCTACGCAGCGTGGTTATTGGCTGGTGGCCAAGCCATCCCGCCGAGCCGATCAACGGCGTGATGGTTTCCGACCACTACCACCGCGCCAGAGGACCGCTCGACCAAGGCTGGCCGTTGCTGGCGAATTCGATTTATCCGCCGGAACTAGCCGAAAAGCTGGCGGGACTGCGCATGCATCCCGATCTGCTGACGCCGCAGATGGTGGAGCCGTTTATTCCGCTTGCCAAAGACATCGATCAGGATGAAGACAAGCGCCTGGCCGGGTTCATGCGGACGCTGGCCGAATGCATGAGCATCCATTCCGCCGCTACTTGGTTGCTCGACAACCAGCCGTGGGATTTCTTCGCGGTCTACTTCGACGCGATCGATCACTTCTGCCACGGGTTCATGCGGTACCACCCACCGCGGCAGTCCTGGATCGGGGAACGCGACTTCGGGCTGTACCACAACGTGGTCTCGATGGCGTACCAGTTTCACGATCAGATGTTGGGGACTCTGCTGGATAAGGCCGGCGACGACACTACCGTCATTCTCATGTCGGATCATGGCTTCCATCCGGATCACCTGCGTCCGGCGTCCATTCCCGATATTCCAGCGGGACCCGCGATCGAACACCGCGATTTTGGCATCCTTGCCATGAGCGGGCCAGGCTTAAAGAAAAATGAAGCGCTGCATGGAGCGTCCGTGCTGGACATCGCGCCGACAATCCTGAAACTTTACGGACTGCCGGTGGGTCAAGATATGGATGGCAAGGTTCTTTCGCCAGCGTTCTTGAAAACGCCAAAGGTGGATTGGATTGCGAGCTGGGAAGAAATTCGGGGCGCGGATGGACGCCATCCGCCACACACAAGGCTGGATCCGGTGGCGGCGCACGAAGCGCTGGAACAGATGATCGCGCTGGGGTATATCGAACGGCCGGATGCGAATCGCGAAGTAGCGGTGCATAAGACCATCCGCGAGCTGCGCTATAACCTCGGCGAAGCTTACCAGGACGACGACCGGCACATGGAAGCGCGCGAGATTTTCAGCGAGCTCTATGCCTCCGATCCCGATGAGCCGCGCTTCGCCGTGCGGCTATTCGTTTCCTGCCAGGCGCTGGGTATGCAGCGGGAAATGCGGCGAATCGTCGACGACCTGGAGGGACGTCCGGAGCGCTTCCAGCCGTCTGTGGTGGATTATCTGAAAGCGCAGGTGCTGACGGCGGAGAAGCGCTACCCGGAGGCGCTGGCGGCGCTAGAGCGGGTGACGGAAGCGCATCTGGTGCGGCCGGGCCTGTTCCTGCAGACCGCCGATCTGTATCTGCGCCTACGCCGCTGGCGCGACGCGCGGCAGATTTATGAAAAGGCGCTGGCGATTGATCCCGACAACGCGCATGCGCACATCGGGGTGTGCCGGATGGCTCTGCGGCGAAAAGAATTCGGACTTGCGGCGCATTCGGCTCTCGACGCGCTGCAGCGGGTTCATCACTATCCGCAAGCTCACTTCCTGCTTGGGCTCGCTCTCACAGGAATGAAGGAATACGAGCGCGCGGCCGAAGCGTATCGCGCGGCTATTTCCTTCAACCCGAATTTTCCAGAGGCGCACCTTCGACTTGCCGCAGTGCTGGAAAAGCACCTCAATGACGCCGAGTCCGCCCGCGAGCACCGACGCCTGGCACGCCGCATGAAGAGGCGCGAGACCATGCATCCGGTGCGCTCACCGGCGGATGAAACAGTGGAAACTGCTGCCCCTGTTTCAGACGCACCGTTCACTGCCAACACAGCGGAGATGCCGCCGCTCTCCGAAGCCCTCATCATTGTGACGGGCTTGCCACGCTCGGGTACTTCGATGCTCATGCAAATGCTGGCGGCGGGTGGCATGGACGTCCTCTCGGACGGATTGCGGGAAGCGGATGAAGACAATCCGCGCGGCTACCTCGAATTTGAGCCGGTGAAGAATCTGTTGAAAGATTCGAAGTGGCTGTTCGAGGGGCGGGGAAAAGTGATCAAGATTATTGCGCCACTCATGGCCGGTTTGCCGCCGGGGCTGGCCTGCCGAGTGATCCTTAGCGAGCGCGACCTCGACGAGGTGCTCGATTCACAGGAGCGCATGCTGCTCAGCCGTAATCGACCGCCGGCCGCGACGCCGGAACGCCGGCGGATGCTGAAAGATGAATACGCGCGTACGCTGGGCCGCGTGAAAGCGATGCTGACGCGGCGTCCCGGTACGCAACTGCTGGTGATAGAACACAGCGCTGTGATTTCCGAACCAATCTTAACTGCGGCAAGAGTGAACACATTTCTGGGCGGCGGACTGGACATCGCGAAGATGGCGGCCGCCATCGATCCCGCGCTCCATAGGATCCGCTCGGGCATCCGAGTATAATTGTCGGCTGACTGGAGGCGTCATGTCAGTGGCTCTGAAATTCTGGCTGGTGAGTGGTCTCGGGGTGATCCTGTGCGGTAGCGCGAGCGCGCAAGGGATCGTGATGCAACGCACTTTGTCGCTGGGGATGGCCAAGACTATCGCGGAGGCGACCATCGGCGAATGCAGGGAGAAAGGCTTCCACACGGCGGCGGCGGTGGTGGATCGCGCGGGCCAGGTAATCGTGATGCTCCGCGACGAGCAAGCGGCTCCCCAAGTGGGGGAGATGGCGCGGCGCAAGGCTTTTACAGCGCGGATGTTCCGCAGCACGACGCTCGAGTTTCAGAAGCGCACAATCAACGATCCGACGCTAGCTCCGCAACGCAATGTCGCCGATATTCTGGCGCTCGGCGGCGGTGTTCCCATCCAGGTGGGCAACGAGATCATCGGCGGGGTGGGCAGCGCGGGGTCGAGTCAAGAGCAAGACGACGCGTGCGCGAAGGCCGGCGTAGCGAAAGTCGCGGATTTATTGAAGTCCGAGCCTGCCTCGTCACATTAATTTCCGGCATGGTTTCCGTCGGTAGACAGCGATGCACGAACAGATAGAATCTCATCGCTGATAGAATCTCAAGGATAGATTCGGCAATCAGGAGAACAACCTTCCATGCGCTCTACCCTCGTCGTCTTCGGCGCTATTGTGGCCACTGCCTTTATCGTCGCGCCGCGCGCGAACGCCTCCACTGGGCCGATCCCGCTGAACTGCGACCGTGCGTGCCTTGAAGGTGTGATGAACCAGTATCTGGAGGCATTAGCCGCGCGTGACCCCAAGCGCCTGCCGCTCTCGGCCGACGTGAAGTACACGGAGAACGATCAGCCCATGGAACTCGGCGACGGCTTCTGGAAGACGGTGGAAAGCGTCGGCAATTACAAGCACATCTTCGCCGATCCGGAATTCGGATCGGTGGTTTTCATGGGCACGATGCACGAAGCGGGAGCGCCGCTGCTGATGAGTCTTCGCCTGCGCATTCAGCTCGGCCGCATCAGTGAAATTGAGGCCGTCTACTTCCGGCAGGGCGGCGGCGGTCCGGCCAACATCGCCGCCCTGGACAAACCTGGTTATAAACCTGAGGATATGTGGTTCAAGTCGATCCCTCCGGCCCAACGGCTGTCGCGGCCCGAGATGATTTCGATCGCCGATGCTTACTTCAGCGGCCTGGAGAAAAATGACGGCAAAGGCGTGAACGGCACCGGAACCTATCCTTTCACCAACGATTGCGACCGTATCGAAAACGGATCGCACACCACCAACGTTCCGCGGCCTCCGAATGAACCCAAGGATGCCATCAACGGCTTTGCTTTGGACTGCATGTCGCAATTCAAGCTGGGTTATTACTTTGTGGTGCAGGCGATTCATGACCGCCGTTATCCGCTGGTGGATGCCGAGCGCGGCGTGGTTTGGTCGCACGTCGTGTTCGATCAGGGCACGGTGAGCTCGGGAATTCTTTCGGATGGCCGCCCCTACAAGTTCCCGTTCTTCAAAAGTCCCTCCAGCATCCTTGTCACCGAGGCGTTCCTCATCGAGGATCGCAAGATCAGGAGGGTTGAGATGATCGGCCCCGCTGCCTTCTATCATTTGCATTCGCCGTGGGGCGGTGTTTCCGGCCACTAGCGCAGAATAGAAAGGGAGGTTCCCGTGCGCCTTCGATTGTTCGTTTTCCTGACGCTGATCTTTCCGTTCAGCTCATTTGCGGCCGAGAATCATTGGATTCCTGCAAAGACGCCGGATGGCCAGCCTGATCTTCAAGGCACGTGGACCAACGCTACCATCACGCCGTTCGAGCGGCCAGCCGAACTCGCCGACAAACCCGTGCTGACTCCCGAGGAGGCCGCCGAGGCCGAAAAGCGCGCAGCCGAGAATCGTGTAGACCGGCCTCCCAAGCCCGGTGACGTCGGAAACTACAACCAGGTCTGGTTCGATTCCGGCACCAAAGTGATGTCCACGCGACAAACATCGCTGGTGGTAGACCCGCCGGATGGCCGGGTGCCGGTGACTGCCGCCGCGGAGGCGCAAAGAGATTTCAACGCCGCGCACAACGCCGATTCGTACGAGTACATGAGCGTCTGGGACCGCTGCATCACACGCGGGGTGCCCGCCGGCATGTTTCCGGCCGGCTACAACAACGCCTACCAGATTGTTCAGACTCCCGGCTATGTGGTGATTCTCTACGAAATGATTCACGAGACACGGATTATCCCGTTGGATGGCCGTCCGCACGTCTCGGCCGGCATCCGCTTGTGGAACGGAGATTCGCGCGGCCACTGGGAAGGCAAGACGCTGGTGGTAGACACAACGAATTACAACAACAAGGGCTCCATCGGCACCAGCGCGGCCACCTTGCGCATCAAAGGCATCCCGCAGAGCGAGGCTTTGCATGTCGTCGAGCGCTTTACACGCATTAGCCAGGACACCATCAGTTACGAAGTCACCATTGACGATCCACCCATGTATACCCGGCCCTGGAAGGCGGCCTTCCCTTTGACCCGCGACGCAAAGTACCGCATCTATGAATACGCCTGCCATGAAGGCAATCAAGCCGTGGAGAACGTACTCAGCGGGGGCAGGGCACTCGATAAAGCTGCTGGAGGAGCGAAATGATCAAACAGGTCTTGTTGTGCTGCGCTGCAATCGCGCAGGTGGCGGTGGCACAACAGTCGCGGCCCATCGACGATGCCGCTTTGAAGAACGCTGGACGAACGGGCGAGGATTGGATCAGCTACAACGTCAACTGGTCCGAACAGCGCTATAGCCCGCTCGATCAAATCAACTCGAGCAACGTCAGCCGGCTGGGCTTGGCCTGGTACCTCGACATTCCCGCTGCGCCGGGCCGTCCGCAGACCCATCAAGAAGGAACGCCATTGGTGCATGACGGCGTGCTTTATAGCATCGCGCCGTGGAGCGTTGTCTATGCGGTGGACGCACGCAGCGGCCAAGAGCTGTGGCGTTCGGATCCTGAAGTGAATCAGGAAATCTGGCAGTCGCGCATCTGCTGCGGCGTAGTGAATCGCGGCATCGCGCTCTATAAGGACATGGTGATCGCCCCGGTTGTCGACGGCCGCATGCGTGCACTCGACGCCAAGACCGGCAGGCCAATCTGGGAGACGCGCGTCACACCGTCCAACATGTCGTACACGTTCACCATGGCTCCGCGCGTGATCAAGGGAGGCAAGGTGATCATCGGCGCGTCCGGCGGCGAGTACGCCGTGCGCGGTATGTTCGCGGCTCTCGATGTGGCTACCGGAAAGATTGCCTGGAGGTTTTACACCGTGCCCGGCGATCCGTCGAAACCCTTCGAGCAACCCGAGCTCGCCGAAGCCGCCAAGACATGGAGCGGTGAGTGGTGGAAGATCGGCGGCGGAGGACCGGTGTGGAATGGCATGGCCTACGATCCGGACGCCGACATTGTGTACGTCGGCACGGGCCAACCAGGACCATGGTCGGACCAAGCGCGCGGCAAAGGCGACAATCTGTTCACCGATTGCATCCTAGCGGTGCGCGGCGCAACGGGAAAATTAGTTTGGTATTACCAGGAGGTCCCGGGCGACAATTGGGACTTCGATGCCATCGCCGATCTGATGCTGGCCGACATGCCTATCAACGGCAAAACGCGCAAAGTGATCATGCAGGCGCCGAAGGATGGATTCTTCTACGTCCTCGATCGCTTGACGGGCGAGCTGCTCTCAGCCGAACCTTGGGTCACGGTGAATTGGGCCTCCGGTGTAAATTTGAAAACCGGCCGCCCCGTCATCAATCCAGAGGCCAACTACAAGAACGACCCTGTCGGCGTGATGCCTGGACCCATCGGCGGGCACGTCTGGCCGCCGTGGTCTTACAATCCGAATACGGGTCTGGTCTACATTCCCGGCCTCATCGGCGCGGCCTTCAGTTTCGCGGCGGATCCCAAGTTTGTTCCGAGCGCAACCGACTTAGGTGAGAAGGGCAAGGGGCAATACAACATGGGGATTTCGTTCGCGCGTCCACGTCCTGCGAATGCCGAGGCGCATGCCGATACTGCCGGTGCCGACAGGAGTGACAAACCGGATAACCCGTTTGTTCCACCACCTCCCGATCCGGCCCTGCCCAAGATTGGTCCGGAAGGGCAGGGCAACATTCTGATCGCCTGGGATCCAATCGCCGGAAAAGAACGCTGGCGCGGTCTCGCGGCTGGACAAACTCAGGGCGGAACTCTATCGGCCGCCAATCTTGTGTTTGTGAGTATCGATAAACGCTTGATCGTTTATCGCGCCGATAACGGTGACCAACTCGCCGACATCACGACTGGCCTGACCATGATGAGTCCGCCGATGACCTTTATGATCGACGGCAAGCAATATGTTGCGGTATCGGGTGGTCCCGGAAACGCGCCGCCGCCTTCCTTAGGTGAGGAACCGGTGGAGACCAAGGTCAAGTTGCCGCCGTCGCATTTGCTGGTTTATGCGCTGGACGGAAAAGCGGGGCTTCCGAAGGATCTAGCGGCTCCCGCCCCTACCGCAAAATAAGCTGGGGGACGGTCAGTTTCTGGACCTCTTCGGCGCTAACGCCGGGCATGAGTTCTTCGAGCACCAAGCCTTCGGGCGTTACACGAATTACACATAGTTCCGTGATGATCGTCTCCACCACGCGAATTCCAGTCAGCGGCAGGGTACACTTCTCAACAATCTTGGCAGCGCCGGTTTTGGTGGCGTGTTCCATGGCGACGATGACGCGGCGCGCGCTGGCAACCAAGTCCATTGCGCCGCCCATGCCCTTCACCATTTTTCCGGGGACCATCCAGTTGGCGAGGTTTCCTTCGCGATCCACTTCCATCGCGCCCAGGATGCTGAGGTTGATGTGGCCTCCGCGAATCATGGCGAACGATTCGGCGCTCGAAAAATAGGCGCTGCCCGGCAATTCGGTGACGGTCTCTTTGCCCGCGTTGATGAGATCGCAGTCCTCCTCGCCGGGAAGAGGATAAGGACCGACGCCGAGCATGCCGTTCTCCGATTGCAGAATTACTTCGATGCCGGGCGGGACGTAATTCGCGACCATGGTCGGAATCCCAATGCCAAGGTTGACGTAATAACCGTCGCGAAGTTCTTGCGCCACGCGGCGAGCGATGCGTTCACGTGCGTCCATCGGCCTGCCTTAATGTACGCCGCTCGATTTTCTTGTCGTATTTCTCGCCTTGGACGATTCGTTGCACATAAATGCCGGGCGTTCGGACGTGATCGGGATCGATTACGCCGGGTTCCACCAGTTCCTCCACTTCCGCAATCGTGATTTTCGCAGCGGCCGCCATCACGGGATTGAAGTTCTGAGCGGTCTTTCGATAGACCAGATTGCCGAGCCGGTCGCCACGCCAGGCCTTGACCAAAGCGAAATCGGCCTTCAGCGCACGTTCCAGGAGATAGCTACGGCCGTCGAATTCACGCACCTCTTTGCCGTCCGCGACGACGGTTCCCACGCCGGCGGGCGTATAAAAAGCTGGAATACCTGCGCCACCGGCACGGATTCGCTCGGCGAGCGTGCCCTGCGGGATCAACGTCAGCTTCAACTTTCCGGCCAGCACCAACGATTCGAGGAGCTTGTTCTCGCCCGCGTAGCTGCCCAGGTGCGACGCAATCATGCCTGCTTCCAGCATGACGCCGGAGCCGACGCCGTCGACGCCTAGATTATTGCTGATGGTGTGCAGGCCGTTGACGCCTCTTCGAACCAGCGCGCGAATCAGATTCTCCGGCATGCCGGCTAGGCCGAAGCCGCCGAGCATAATGGTGGCGCCATCGGGAATGTCGGCAACCGCCTCGTCGCTACTGACCACAACTTTGTTCATTCGTTAGGCAATCATCGAGAGTACCATCAAGTGGAGCGCGCCGCCGGGTCCTGAATTTTATGAAAGTAATTTCTGCCCTGGCTCATTTATTGCTTAGTTGCTTAGGGTAAGAGGAACAATGAGAATCCGTTCGATCGAGTTCATCGCAATCATCATCCTGGCGGGCGCGACATGCTGGGGCCAGGGAGTCATCCCAAGCCAGGCGATGAGATCGTGCTTTACGGCGTGGGCTTTGGACCGGTGACGCCGGCGATCCCGTCGGGCCAGCAACGCGACGCCATTGACTCTTGCGCTGGGCGGGGCCAGTGGAACACAGACGCTTTATATCGCCACCGAAAATTAATCCGTCTTGCATACAGTAGGCCGTACCGAAGAATGGCCGCACTGGTGATATGCTGTTTGGCGGACATTCCGATGCGACTTTGTACTAAATCTCCGAGCTCAATTATTCTTGCGGCCACTTGCGCCAGCGCCTTTCTCTTCATGATTCCGGCTGCGGGTCAGACCGCGGCTCCCCACGCCGCCGCACAATCGACGATCCCGCGAATGCGCGATGGCAAGCCCAATTTAACGGGGCTTTGGCAGGCCATGGGCACCGCCGATTGGAACATTCAAGACCATAGCGCTTCGGCCGGGCCGTTCTATCAGCTTGGCGCTGAGGGTGCAATTCCGCCGGGGCAGGGCATTGTGGAAGGCGGCGAGATTCCGTACAAACCGGAAGCGCTAGAGAAAAAGAAGGTGAATTTCACAAACCGTTTCAAGGACGACCCCGAAGTGAAATGCTACATGCCGGGCGTTCCGCGCGCGGCGTACCTGCCCTATCCGTTCCAGATCATTCAGTCGCAGAAGGACATTCTATTCGCCTATGAGTACGCGACCACGAACCGGTTGATCAACATGGGCAAGCCGCAGGAAGCGGCCACCGACACCTGGATGGGGACCTCCAACGGCCATTGGGAAAAGGACACGCTGGTGGTGGACGTCACCGGATTCAATGGAAACGCCTGGTTCGATCGCGCGGGCGATTTCGCTAGCGACAGCCTGCACGTGGTGGAGCGTTACAAGCTGCTGGATGCCAACACGATGGATTACGAGGCGACCATCGAAGATCCGGCGACATTTACGCGGCCCTGGAAGATCAACCTGATCCTATACCGGCATCGCGAGAAGGACGCGAGATTGTTGGAGTTTAAGTGCGTGGAGTTTACCGAGCAGTTACTGTACGGCGACTTGGTGAGAAAGCCTAAGTAAGGCAAAGGAGTAACCTCGGGAGCGGTGAAAGCGCCCAGAAAGAAGGGAGATTTCCATGAATCAGCGAACTTTCCTGATGGCCAGCTTGATCGCAGCTACGATTGCCTTAGGGTCGATGGCCGGGCAAACAGCTTCGACGCCGGCTGCGAAGGCCGACAACAATGCATCGGCGAACGCAAAGACGCCGTGGGGCGATCCGGATCTGCAGGGGACGTGGACCAGCGACGATACCTGGGGCGTTCCGTTCGAGCGGCCGAAGCAGTTCGGTACCCGGGCCACGCTGACTGAGGACGAGCTCAAGGCGCGCGAGAAAACCGTCTCGAATTCCGAGGAGTTTGTGGAGACGGGGGGCACCAATCATTCGCCCGCCAAAGCCGAATTGGATGCCAAAGCAAAGGGCGAAGCGCCGCCTCCTCCGCCGCAGGGCAGGTTTGGCCGAGGCGTGGATTCCGCTCCGGTTCCGGGACACTGGGGCGAGTTCGCGCGTAGAGCGTCGCATCAGACTTCGCAGATCGTGGATCCGCCGGATGGCCGGCTCCCTCCACTAACGCCCGAGGCGCAAGCTTTGCTGGACGCCAAGATGAAAGTGCGGCGCGATCCGATTCCGGCATCCTACACGAATTGGAGCTACTATGACCGCTGCATCACCCGCGGCGTGGCGGGTTCGATTTTGCCGGTGGTCTACGGTAATGGGCTGGAAATTGTGCAGACACCGGGATATGTGGCGATTCGCTATGAGATGGTGCACGATGTTCGCATTATCCCGACGGACGGACGTCCGCATTTGAGCTCCAATATTCGCTCTTACATGGGCGATGCGGTGGGTCACTGGGAAGGCAAGACGCTGGTGGTGGAAACGACGAATCTGCTGGGCGGTCGGATGGCGATTGGCGCCAACGGCGATGGTGGCGCTCCCTACAGCGAGGACATGAAACTCACCGAGCGGTTTACTCGCGTGAGCGCCAATACGATCAATTACGAGCTGATCGTGGACGACCCGAAGACCTACACGGCCACTTGGAAGGTTGCATTCCCGATCACGCAGGAGCCGGGATATCAGCTCTTTGAATACGCGTGCCACGAAGGAAATATGGCCATGCACAACATGCTGAGCGCGGCGCGGTTGGAAGACAAGAAAGCCGCAGCCAAGTGAGCGACGGAAAGCAAACGGAGACGAATCGATTATGAAGAATATACTTTTGGTTGCCGCCGCGGGAATCGGGCTGGCCGTGGGCGCCGCGCCAGTGTGGGCGCATCATGCATTCGCCGCGGAGTTTGACGTGAACAAGCCGTTGGTGTTGCGCGGCACGGTCACGAAGATGGAGTGGATCAATCCGCACGCCTGGATTCACCTGGACGTGAAAAACGCGGACGGCACCGTGACCAGTTGGATGATCGAAGCCGGTGCGCCGAACGGGCTGCTGCGCCGTGGTTTCACGAAGAACTCTTTGCCGCCGGGGACCGAAATCGTGGTGGAAGGTTGGCAGGCTAAAGATGAATCCACGCGTGCCAACGGCAGCAACATCACTTACCCGGACGGCAGGAAGCTTTTCATCGGATCGCAGGGCACGGGTGCGCCCGGGGACAAGGGCGGCGATAAGGGCGACAAGTAGGATAGAAGAATTGAGAAGACAGAATTCAGAATTAACGGCGCTCGTCTGGGTCTACGAATTCTGGATTCTGACTTCTGGATTCTCTCTTCCATTCTGAATTCTGACTTCTGTCTCCTGACTTCTGGATACTGAATTCTTCCAGAGTGCGCGAGAATACGGAAATGCGCGCATGGCTCATGGATTCCTACGACGGGGTGGAGAACTTGCGGTTGGGTGACGTGCCCGATCCGCAGCCAGGTCCCAATCAAATTTTGCTTCGCTTGCGATTTGCGGCGCTGAATCCGGCGGACGCATTCCTCGCGCAAGCGATGTATCCAGCTAAACCACACTTGCCGCATATTCTGGGACGCGACGGTGTGGGCGAAGTGCTTGCCGTGGGTTCGGGCGTGTCAAACGTGAAGGCTGGCGATACGGTGGGAATCCTGCGTTGCGATGTGGGGGTGGAAGTGTGGGGCACGCTGGCCGAGAAGGTTGTGGTCCCGGCGTCGAGCGTGGCGCCGCCGCCTGCGGGCTGGTCGTTAGAACAGACGGCTGTGGCTCCGCTGGTTTACTTGACAGCTTGGCAGGCGCTCACGCAATGGAATGATCCACCGGCGCCGCCTCCAGCGGGATCCGTGCTGCTGGTGACCGGGGCTTCCGGAGGCGTTGGAACGGCGTCGGTGCAACTCGGCAAGTCGATGGGCTTGACGGTGGTGGCATTGTCGCGCAGCGCCGAGAAAGGCGCGAAGTTACGCGCGATGGGAGCGGACCACGTGTTCGACCCGGCCGATCCGAACCTACGTAAAGCCGCAATGGCGGCAATCGCACCCAAGAAAGTGGACATCGTGGTGGACAACGTGGGCGGAGCGCTGTTCAATCAGGTGCTCGGAACGCTGGGCTACGGCGGTCGTATCAGCGTGGTGGGCAGGAGCGCCGGTGAAGTGCCGAACTTCAACACCGCATCGCTATTCTTCAAGCGCAATCGCATCGGTGGAGTAGCTGTGTCGGACTTCACGGCAGAGCAAGCACAAGCGGCTTGGAAAGAGATCACGGGAAGGCTGAATGCGATCGGGCAGAAGCCGGTTGTGGATCACGTCTTCGCGTTCGAAGAAGTGAAGCAGGCGTTCGCGCGGCTGGCTGAAGGGCCGATGGGCAAGGTGCTGATACGAGTGATAAGCTAGCTCCTGGAGAAAACAAAATGCGAAGACTCAGTGGTCTGTTGGCGGCTACTGCGGCATGCGGAATCTTGAGCGCGGGCACGGCCGATGCTCCGGGACCGGCGGTCGGAGTGCGAGCGATTATTCATTCCGTAGGGAACTTGGACAAGACCGTCGCGTTTTATCGCGATGGGCTCGGGCTGACGCCTGTTGGTCCGGGCGGCAAGGCGATGACCGCAATGCCCGCGCCACGGCCATTGGATGAATCGCTGTCCAAATTCACGGACACGCAGAACGGGAAGTTTCGGAATGCATCGTTTAAAATTCCGGGGGCGGCGTTCGACCTGGAACTGACCGAATTCACCGGCACACCGCGCAAAGAGGCGACGCCACACATGCAAGATCCCGGCGCGGCCACTTTAGTGCTGACGGTGCGCGACGTGGATGCAGCGCTCGACGGCGTGAAGAAGAACGGCGGATCGGTGCTGAGCATCGGCGGAGAGCCGATGAAGATCGGTCCTGAAACCAGCAAGAGCCGCTCGGTATTCGTGAGAGATCCTGACGGGTTCATGTTGGAGCTGGCGGGTATCCAGCCGCTGCCCAAAACCACGGCTCCGGCGGACAGCAACGTTGTCGGTGGGCGCATCGGCGTGACGATTCAGGACACTGATCAGACCATGAAGTTCTACCACGACGTGCTGGGTTTTGAAACCAAACCCGCGGTGCCGGCCTATGCCACGAATGCGATGATCGCGTCTTTGATCGATGCCAAGGGAGCGCACTGGCGCATCAGCACGGCTCACGTTCCTGGTTCGTCCGTTGAGATCGAGATGCTGGAGTTCAAGGACGTAGCAAGGAAGCCCTTCGAATTGCGCGTGCCGGATCCCGGTTCGCCCGCTGTTTCGATTCACGTGAAGGACGTAGACGCCGCGATGAAGAGCGTTGTGGCGGGCGGCGGATCGATCTACACTCGGGGCGGCGAGCCAGTGAAGTTGGGCGCGGGTGTCGGCGTTTTCGTGCGCGATCCGAACGGGCTGTTGATCGAGCTGATCCCCTAACTGCAGAGCGCGGGTAACTCGGCGGGCTTGGCGCTTGAAATCCGGGCGATGATTTCGTTGCACCGCTCGGGCGATAACACCGCTCCGGCGAGCGTTAGGAACTTCGCCGCCATTTCATCCCAAGTGAGCGCGTTTTCGGGATCGCCCTTGGGATAGCGAACGAACTTTTCATGGCGCTGGCCGTTCTCGATCTCGATGGTGACGCGAGCCGGCCATTCCTTTGGAAAGTTCTCTTCGATGCGCGGATCCTTGACCAGCACAACCTTGTTCATCAGTTCCCGGATCTTGGGCGCGCGCGCTTTTTCGATGGTGAATTGATCCACGCCCGCCACACCATCGATGACGGCGATCGCTGCGCCGAAGGGCATGGAAAACTGCGCGTCGACTACCGATTCGGGATTGTATTTCTTGGCCTGAGGTTCAGCGACGATTCCCCATCCGGCTTCCAGGACGGCGATTTCGATCCGTTGAATCTGGCGGGCTGCAAGATTGTGCTCCCGCATAATCGCGAGGACAGCATCAATGGGGCCTTGCATATACCGGCAGCAGGCGTGCGGTTTGACGGCGGTGTGGAGGATCTCGAAAGACTCGCCCAGGTTGGCAGTGAGCCGTTCGGGAATTGGGCTTCGCGAATAGCCGTGAAGAAAGCCGTCGCGACCTTCCAGAATTCGGAGAGGGCCCGTGAATCCTTCAGCCGCGAGCAGCGCAGCGAGAATCCCGTTCTGAGCCGCCAGGCCAGGATGGATTCGTTTGGTCCAGGCACCATCCGCCAAAAACTCCATCGATCCCGCCGCCATGCTTCCCGCGATGCCAACCGCGGCCAGGGTTTGCGCCGACGTGAGCCCAAGTAGTTTCGCCGATGTAATGGCCGAGCCGAAAACGCCGCAAGTGGGCGTCATATGAAAACCCAGCGCGTAATGTTCCTGGGGCTGCACCGCCATTGCAATGCGGGCGGCAGCTTCGAACCCGGCGACCACAGCGGTGAAGAACGCATCGGAGGACGTATCGGGCATAGTTTCGGCAAGGGCGAGCGCTGCGGAATACATCGTTGCGCCCAGATGAATGGACCCGCCGCTATGGGTGTCGTCCTGTTCGATGCCATGCGCGGATGCACCATTCGCCAGCGCCGCGAGGCCGGGAATTGTGCGCATGCGTGTGCCGATTATGGTGGCGCATCCATTGGCGCCCGTGCGCTGTATCATTCTTTGCACCGCAGCCGAAGAGTCTTCGCGAGAGCCGCGAATGGCGCAGGCCAGATAATCGAGCAGGAAATAGCGTGCGCGGTGGAGAACCTCAGACGGAAGATCACGAGCTTGCAGGGTATAAAGGAAATCCACCAGCTCGCGCGTATATTCTTTCATTCAGTTCCTTTCTTCGGCGCCAGATAGCGGCGGCGAAGTACGATGACGCGCTCCTTATTTTGGTTGAAGCCGCGCGTTTCAATGGCCACGATGCCGCGGTCGGGCTTGCTGGCCGATTCGCGTTTCTCCAAAACCTCTGACTCAGCATAGAGCGAATCGCCGGGAAACATGGGCCGTTCGAAGACCACGCTCTCATAGCCGAGATTGGCGATGGTTTTGCCGCTCGTATCGGAGACGCTCATGCCGACGGTCAGGCTGAAGATCAGCGTATCGAGCACCGGCCGCCGTCCCAGGGGCTGCGTGCGGGCGTAGTTTTCGTCGATGAAAAGCGGGTTCTGATTCATCGACAGCAGCGCGAAAAGCGTATTGTCGTATTCGGTGACGGTGCGGCCCGGCCAGTGGTGGTAAATTGCGCCGACCTCGAACTCCTCGTAATAGCGGCCGAATTGCATGGCTATATTTTGTCTTTGTACTTCTTCAGCAAGTTGCGCGCGATGATCAGCCGCTGCAGTTCGTTGGTGCCGCCCCCGATCACAACCAGCGGCGCATCGCGATAATAGCGTTCCACGGGGAAATCTTTCGAGTAACCGTTCGCGCCCAGGATGCGCATGGCTTCAAACGATACCTCGGCAGCGGTTTCGGTGGCGAACAGCTTGGCCATGCCCGCTTCCAGGTCGCAACGCTCGCCGCGGTCGCGTTTTTCACACGCGGAGTAAATCAGAAGCCGCGATGCTTCTATGTGCGTCGCCATATCGGCGAGTTTATTCTGGATGGTCTGGTATTCGGCGATCGGTTTTCCGAAGGTGGTGCGGCGCTGTGCGTAGCGGATGGCTTCTTCAAAAGCGGCGCGGGCAATGCCCAGGCCGCGGGCTGCGACGTTCAATCGTTCGGCTTCCAGGCCCGTCATCACCTGTTTGAAGCCATGGCCTTCTTGTCCTCCGATCAGATTCTCCACGGGCACAGGGAAGTCGGCAAAATGCAGCTCGCAAGTTTCGACGCCTTTGTAGCCGAGCTTATCGATATCGCGGCTCACGGTCATGCCGGGCGCGCCTTTCTCGATCACAAAAGCACTCATGCCGCGATGGGGCGGCTGAGCGCTAGGGTTGGTCTTCGCCAGAAGCAGGAATGTGCTGCCGTGCCGCGCGTTGGTGATCCACATCTTCGAGCCATTGACGCGATAGACGTCGCCGTCGCGCGTGGCTGTCGTGCTGATATTTTGCAGGTCCGTGCCCGCGTTCGCTTCGGTGAGACAGATGCCGCCGCGCTTCTCTCCTGTCGCCATGCCGGGCAGGAACCGGCGCTTCTGTTCCTCGGTGCCGAAGTGCGCCAGCACGTCGCACATCACGGAGTTGCTTCCGATGACGCCCGCAAGGCCCAGCCAGCCGCGCGAAATCTCCTCGAAGATCATCGCGAACGTGGTGCTGTCGAGGCCCGAGCCGCCATATTCTTCCGGTATGTTCAGGCCGAAAAGCCCCATCTCCTTCATCTGGGCCACCAGCGCGTGCGGATATTCGTCGCGATGTTCCATGGCGGAAGCCACCGGGATCACTTCGTTTTCCACAAACTGCCGGACGGTCCGAAGGATGAGGTGTTGCTCGTCGGTGAGCGTTTTCAAGCGGAATCTCCTGGTCCCATCAGCTTGTCAATTTCGTCTTCGCTATAGCCGGCTTCGCGAAGGATCGCGCGGCCATGTTGTCCGGCCCTGGGCGGCGGTCCCTGAGGAACGGGTGGAGTGAGCGAAAGGCCGATCGGCAAGCGCGGAAGCACAACGGGCTGTTCGCCGGTGAGAGCGATTCGAGTGAAAAGATCGAGCGCCGCGGCCTGAGGATCGTTCAAAACCTGGCCGGCGTTTTGGATGGGATCGTTCGCGATGTCATGTTCATTGAGGAGAACTACCCAGTGCGAAGTCGGCTGAGTACGCAGCACGCCGGCAATCAGATTTTCGAGCGCATCGACGTTGGCTACGCGATCCGTGTTCGTGAGAAATCGAGGATCGGTGGACCATTCTTCATGGCCGAGCGCCGCGCACAGGCGATGAAACTGGCGATCGCTCGAAATGCCGATCATGATCTGGCCGTCGCCGGTAGGGAGAGAGCCGTAGGGAGCGAACGCTTTGTGCCGCGCGCCTTGCGGCTGGGGGTCCACGCCTGTGAACTGCCGGTACGCGAGATGGTAGGCCATGAACATGATGCCGGTTTGAAAGAGCGACGCGTCCACGCGCTGGCCTTTTCCCGATCGCTGGCGCTCGAGCAACGCAGCCAGAATGCCGAGCGCCATCCACGTGCCGGTGGTCACATCAAGGATGGAGACGCCGGTACGCATAGGGTGCCCTTCACCCGTGCCAGTGACGCTCATGATGCCGGTGCGCGCTTGCAGCACGGCATCATAACCGGGCTTGGTGTAATCGGGTCCGCTCGCGCCATAGGCTGAGAGCGAGGCGTAGATGATGTCTGGCTTGCGGTCGCGAATGGCGGTTTCATCCAGGCCCAGCTCGGCGGCTTTGCCACCGCGAAAGTTTTCGAGAAACACATCGCAAGTGGACGCCAGGCGCAGCACCGCCGCGCGTCCCTCAGGCTTCGCCAGATCCAACGCGATGGATCGTTTGCCGCGATTCAACGCCACAAAATACGCGCCCCACTCGCCGCGATGCGGACCCATGGCGCGTCCATCTTCGCCGCCGCCGGTGCGTTCCACTTTGACGACGTCGGCGCCGAGGTCCGACAGAATCATGCTGGCGGTGGGGCCGGCGACGATGGTGCTCAAGTCGAGAACGCGAATACCTTGAAGTACGGGGGCCAAGAAAACGAAGATAGCACTATCTTGGTGCTAATTACTGTTGTTACTTCATCCGCTGGATCAGTTCCAGGAACAGATTGTTCGGATCGCGCACGATGGCGATGCGTAGCGTCGCGCCCGTGCTGCTGGTCACCTCTACAGGCTCACCACCGACAGTCACCACAGTTGCGCCCGCGGTCCTGAGCGTCTTTAGGACGTTGTCCACGTTCCGCACTTCCAATTGGAGCACTGTGGTACCGGGGTCCTGCAAACGGGTATGCAGCGGCTTACGATCGATGTCCTTGAACTGCGGGAATTCGACGGAAACCTGGGTGCCGGGAATTTGCAGTACGGTGCTGCAGTATTGCGCGCCGGGCGTATTTCCCATCGCCATCCGGTTGGCGTCGCCCGAGTAAGGAAATGACATGAGCTGTTTAAAGCCGAGCACGTCGCGATATAAGTGCACCGTCTGATCTGTGTCATTGGCGGTAACGGCGATCAGGCCGCCCATCACGTTGCTGGTGGCGGGCGCGGTGGTCTGGGGCAGGGGATCCCGCTGCACTAAGGCGACGAAGAATCCGTCAGGATCCTGAGCGAACGCGCCGCGCGTTTGACCGCCGATGTCGAGCGCAGCCCCGCCAGTGGTGACTATTTTCGCGCCGCCCTGCTTGAGACGCGCGAGGGTTGCATCGATATCGCGCACCAGCAGGATCAGATTGCCGGTGCCCGGGTCCTGATTGCGAAGCGTGGAGGGCTTGCGGTCAATATCTTTGTATTCGATTAGTTCCAGGCCAAAGCCCGCGCCCGGCACCTTCAACACGCCAATGCGTGACTGCACTCCGATGGTGTTGCTTCCCGATGCCAGTGATCTCGCCCGGCTCAGCTGCAGCAGCCATGGAACACAAAGTCAAGCACAGCACGAAGCGTGCGTTTTTCAAGGCCTGGGACATGTCGCATATCCTATCTCACTCGGGTTTTGATATTGTGGTCAATCTCAAGGAGAGCGCCCCGATGATGCTTCCGAAGATGCTCCGAGGCTTAGCGCCGTTGCTTTTGCTCATGCCTTTCGCTGTGGCGCAGCAGCCCCGGCGAGTGGACGACGCCGCGCTGAAGAGCGCCGGCAAATCCGGTGACGATTGGCTGACCTATGGTTTCACGCCGGGGGAAACGCGCTACAGTCCGCTCGATCAACTCAACACGGGAAACGTGAAGCGGCTGGGGCTCGCGTGGGCGTACGACTTGGGCGCGGGTGGCGGTGGCCAGGAAGCGACTCCGCTGGTTTGGAATGGGACCATCTACGGCATCACCAACTGGAGCGTCGTTTTCGCGGTGGATGCGCGCACCGGTAAAGAGCGCTGGCGCTGGGATCCGGAAGTGAATCAAGCAGCCGTGCGACCCACCATCTGCTGCGGCGTGGTGAATCGTGGCATCGCAATTTATCAGGGCATGATCATCGCGCCCATCATCGACGGCCGGCTGCAGGCGCTGGACGCTGAGACTGGAAAGCCGGTTTGGGAAGCGCGCGTCGCGTTTTCGCAGGACGAATACACCATCACCATGGCGCCGCGCATCGCCAACGGAAAGGTGATCGTGGGCATCAGCGGCGGCGATCATCCCAAGCGCGGTTTCTTCGACGCCTACGACGCAATGACCGGCCATCGCCTATGGCGCTTCTACACGATTCCTGGCGATCCTTCCAAGCCATTTGAAAATTCCGCCATGCGTAAAGCATCCGAGACTTGGGATCCGGAGGCGTGGAAACTCGGCGGCGGCGGTGCGGTGTGGGATGGAATCGCTTACGATCCGGAGACCGACTTGGTTTATGCCGGCACGGGCAACGCGGAGCCGTGGCCGGAGGAGTTTCGCGGGGCCAAAGGGAAGGACGGTTTGTACGCCTGCTCTATCCTCGCGGTGCATGCGTCTACGGGTGAATTGAAGTGGCACTACCAGTTGGTGCCTGACGATACCTGGGATTTCGACAGCGTACAGCAGATGATACTGGCGAATCTTACCATCAACGGGAAGGCGCGCAAGGTGATCATGCAAGCCAGCAAGAACGGCTTCTTTTACGTGCTGGATCGCGTCACCGGCGAGTTCATCTCGGCGCAGCCCTATGCCAAGGTGAATTGGGCTAAGGGCATCGATCCGAAGACGGGGCGGCCCATCGTGAACCCGGAAGCGCGCTATGCACGCGAACCGGTCACGATTTTTCCATCGGCGGGCGGAGCGCACAACTGGTCGCCCATGTCGTTCAATCCAGCCACTGGTCTGGTGTACATTTCCGGGAATACCGGCAGCAGTTGGACTTTTGCGAGCGTGGATAAGTATGAGGCCAAAACAGACAGGACATCGAACAACGGTTTGGTGCGTCCAATGCCGACGCCGCGCGAGAACAACCTTCCGGTAATTGGTCCCGAACCACTTCCGAGAACGGGCAGCCGGGGGGCGCTGATCGCATGGGACCCGGTGGCGCAGCAGTTTCGTTGGCGTATGCCGGGTGGCGGCGGGATTGGTGGAGGAACGGTGAGCACGGCTGGCAATCTGGTGTTTCAATCCATCAACGACGGGCGGCTTATGGCCTACAGCGCCGACAAGGGCGAGAAGCTGCTTGAGATTCAAACCGGACTCAAGAGCGGCATTGGTCCGCCCATCACCTACCAAGTGGATGGCAAGCAATACGTTGCGCTGATGGGTGGGATCGGCGCGGTGATCGGAAACGCTGGGCCGCAGAACACGGCCACCACAACTCCGCCAAAGCTTCTGGTGTATATGCTGGACGGCACGGCGGCGGTGCCGGGCGCAACGAAGTAGTTTTCTTCGCCTGTCATTTGCGATTTGATGCCCACCATCCTGACGCATGCAGTAGCCGGCGTTGCCATCGCGCAAGCCCTGGCGCCTTGCTCGCGAAGAGGTGAGATCAGCTTGTTCGCCGCTGGTTGCGCTATGGTACCCGACGTCGATGTGCTTGGATTTCGTTTTGGGGTGCAGTACGGCGATCTTCTTGGACATCGAGGTTTGACCCATTCACTTCTGTTCGCCTGCCTGGTGGCCGCAACAGTCACGCTCTTGTTACGAAACAAAGCGCTCGGTGGCGATCTCAGGGTGTTCCTCTGTCTTCTTGCGGCGGCAGCATCGCACGGAATCCTGGATGCATTTACCAACGGAGGCCTGGGTGTCGCCTTCTTTGCGCCGTTTGATTCGGCACGCTACTTCTTTTGGGCCCATCCCATCCTGGTATCGCCTCTGAACCTGGGCGCATTCGTGACTCATCGGGGTATTTCGGTTCTGTTCAGTGAAATGGAATGGGTTTGGGTGCCATCCATAGCGGTCGCTATAGCCGCCCGAATGTCGCGCTGCCGTCAGCGGGCGCACCCTGCAGTCTCGTGGTACATTTGAGCTTTCGCCGCGTCGCATGTCTGTACAGATCCTATTGCAAGGCAAGTTGTTGGGTGTCGAGGAATTCCTGCCATCGGGGCAGCCCGCCGAGTCCCTCCTCACAGGCCGCCTGCGCTGGGTCAGTCTGCTGAGCGAGATCCTGCCTCGTGCGCTCATCGCCGAACTCGGGCTTTCGAAAATGCTGCTGGGATCGAGCGGTGGCGAGCAGTTTTTAGTGGTTCTTCCTGAAGAGGTGCGGCCGCAAGTGGAGGAATTTCTCGTGGCCGCGCGCCGGGGTATTCGCGAGCTCAGCGAGAATCGCTTGGAATTGTTTTGGGCTATCACCGAAAATCTCGGCGATTGGACTGTGGTCCGCAAGCGTTTGAACGAGGAGTTCCAGCGCAAGCAAGGAACACCGCTAGCGTCTACCGGCTTCGGCCCAACACAGACGCTTGCGACGGAGACCGATCCGGCCTATTTCGAGCATCTCGGCCATGCATTGCGCGATGCCACCAGCGTCGGGTGGTCCCCAGAATCACCCGCGACGATCCTGACCGCGGGCGGGAAGCATTCCTGGACCATCGGTACTTCGCCCGATTCTGTGCCGCTGGCACGACACACCGCGCTCACCCAGAACGGGCGCGAAGCCGCCACGGCTCCCGTTCTGGCATCCCGCGCCGAGGGACTCGCGGTTTGGGGTGTCTTGCGAGGCGACGTGGACACCTTCGGCATCCGCATGCGCCGGCTGCAGAGCATCGAAGAGTTCGTGCAGCTTTCCGTGCTCTATAAACAGTTCTTCGCGGGAGAAGTGGAAGTGCTCTGTTCGCTGCCCGAGTTTTGGCGCAAAGTGAATTTACTGCACACTGGCGGCGATGACTTCGCGGTGGTGGGCGCATGGGATGCGCTGATCGCGTTCGCGCGCGAATTGCAGCGCCTGTTCCAGCGCTTCACCGAAGAACACCTCAAGGAGTTCCCGGGCCCGGAGGGCAAGACCATCACGATGGCATTGGCGCTGGCGCCCGAACTGGATACGCCGCTTGGTTCAGTGTACGGGCGATCACGCGACCGTTTGGAAATTGCGAAGTCGGCCGACAAAGACTGCTTCTATCTTTTGGGCCGCACACTCGAATGGAAGCAGCTCTCTGACGCCTCCGGACTGAAAGACGAACTAACGGCGATGGTGCGCGAATTCGGTGTCGCGCCCCAATACATTCGCGATCTGTGCGGCATTTATCGGGAGACCCGGCGTGCCCCCGGTTCCAAGCGTGTCGAGCGTCCATGGCGTTTCCACCGCCGGCTGCTTCGCATACTGGGCGGCTCGCGTGCCCGCGATTTTCAAAAAGCTCGCGCCAGTTTGATCGCCGACCTGGTAGGCAAGAATCCCGCCAACATCAAGTTGCGGCCGTCGGGCCGCGTAGCGCTAGAATGGGCCAGACTGTCAACCGAAGGCTCAGCGGAAAATTAACGTACAATACAGAGGTTTGGATGGCTGATACAGAGCAGACAGAGCAAGAAGCACGCACTCCGGAGAGCGCAACAGTTCCGGCCGAAGCCCGAACGGCCCCAGAGAATCAGGCCGCACCGGCTGCCCGGCCTGAGCGCAAGCCGGCTCAGCAAGGCGACCGTCCTCAAGGGGAGCGTCCCCAAGGTGGTCGAGGGCCAGGCTCACAGGGACAAGGTCGCGAAGGCGGGCAAGGGCCACGCCGCGAAGGTGGAGGACCGGGAAATCGCGAAGGCCGCGGTGGTCCGCATGGCGGGCGCGACAGTGGACGGGGCGAGCGAGGCGACGACCGGCGTGGTGGTGGCGATCGTGGCCGCTTCGAAGGCCCGCCGGAAATCGATATCGAAAAGTTGATTTCCGATCCTTTGTACCTCGACAATCAAGCCCATGGCGTGGTCAGCCGCATGCGCGACATGGACTCCGGCACCAAGAGCCAATTGCGCCGTCTCTACAATGCCGTTCGCCGCGCCGTGCGCGCACCGGAGAACGAACGGCAGCAGCAATTCGTCATGCTGCGAGCGCGTCTGGCCTATACCATCGCCCGTCACTCTTTGCGCAGCCTCGATTCGCTGGAAAAACTGCTGTTGCAGGTAACGCGCAAAAACGACGCCCGCGGCTACGAGCGCTTCCGTGATCTTTTCGAAGCGATTGTGGCCTATAACGAATAACCAACGAGAATCCAGGAAACCCGCCGACATGAGTTCGCACACCGCGCAAACGGAATTGAAGTTGATTGGAAAGTTGATTGTGGAAGGCGACATCGCCTGCCAGACCGGGCTGCACATTGGAGCAGGGAAAGGGTCGCTCGAAATCGGCGGCGCCGATAATCCGGTGGTCAAGGACGCTTTCGGACTGCCCTACATCCCCGGTAGTTCTCTGCGAGGGAAGCTACGCTCGCTGCTGGAACAGTCCTCGGGCTTGGCCGTCCCGTCCGAGTTGGTCTACATCTCGAAGCGCAAAGGTCAGGAAGTGCGCATCCATCAGAGCGAGCGGCCCGATGACGAAGTTTGCCTGCTGTTCGGCCGCAATCCCGGGCGCATGGAGCGCGTCTCGGGCGATTCCGTCGAATCCAGCGCTGCCACGCCGGCGCGTCTTACGGTTTACGATGCCCCTCTCATCGCCGAAAGCATCACACCGCAGATGCGCGAGAACATGGATGATGAGCTCACCGAAGTGAAGAGTGAAAATGCGATCGATCGCATTACTTCGCAAGCCAATCCGCGTACGCTGGAGCGCGTCCCGGCCGGCGCTCGCTTCCATTTCCGCGTGGTGCTGGATGTTTTGTGCCCCGAAGATCGCGAGCTGTTGCCGAGGCTGGTGGAAGGTTTGCGGCTGCTCGAAGACGACAGCCTGGGCGGCGGAGGATCGCGTGGTAACGGGCGCGTTGCACTTTCGAGTTTGAAACTCACCTGGCGCGGGCGTAGCTTCTATGCGTCCGGCTCGCCCGAACAGGAATTGCTGACTGGCTCCGATCTGGCGGGCGTGCAGTCGCTTGTCAGCGCGTCCGATTTCGCTGAAAAACTCGCCGAGTAGGCATGGCATTAGGGATGTCTCCGGCTTCTTCCAATTTGAGTTTCGCGGTTCGATTTCGTCCCGTGGGTCCGTGGCGCTTCGGCCCGGATTCCGGAGCGCGCGATCGCGTGGACTTGATCTATCACAGCGACGCGCTCTTCTCCGCGGTGTGCTCGGCCATGTCGCAGCTAGGGCTGGCGGAGGATTGGCTGCAAGCTACGGCGATGTCGGCCGATGCGCCCGCCGTGCGTTTCAGTTCGTTTTTCCCGTTCATCGGCGACACGCTGCTGGTGGTTCCTCCACGCAATTTGTGGCCGCCTCCTGAGTCCACCAAGATTCGCTACAAAGGCGCGCACTTTGTTCCGCTCTCCGTGATCGAGTCGCTCCTTTCCGATAAGGCCATCGACGAAGATCGCTGGGCCGTGGATGGCGAGAGCGAATGCCTGGTCCTGGCGAACCAGGGTCGCGGGCCGTTCCGCGTTGCGCTGCGCTCGAGCGCCGGCGTGGACCGGCTGCAGAACGCGGCCGTCGAGGTTCACTCCACCGCATGTCTCGAATTCACGCGCGCGGGCGGTCTGTGGACTATGGTCCAATTCGCCGATGAAGCCGCGACGTCGCGATGGCAAGCGCCAGTTCGGAGTGCGCTTCTGCTGCTGGCCGATTCCGGCTTAGGCGGCGAGCGCTCGCGCGGCTGGGGTCGTTCGGAAGCGCCCGAATGGCAGCCCTGGTTGCCGCCAAAAGTGTTGCCGCCAAAAGGGTCACCATCGCAAGCTCCTGCGAGTGAGCAGCCTACCGATCACGCGCACTGGCTGCTGTCACTTTACACGCCCGCTGAAAACGATACGGTGGATTGGAAGCGCGGCAACTACGCCACCGTCTCGCGCCGCGGCCGCATCGAAAGCAGCGCGCGTTGGGGTGAGCCCAAGCAGCCGACCACGATGATCGCCGAGGGCTCCGTGCTGCTGGCATCGAACGAGCTGCGCGGCGCGGCCAGCAACGTAGCACCCGCCGGTTTTCCGCACCCGGTTTTTCGCGCGGGCTTCGCGGTCACCGTTTCAATTCCCTGGCGAGTTGCGGCATGAACTATCGTCTGACCTGCCTGACGCCCACGCTGGTCGGCGATGGACAAAGGCTTTCCCCCATCGACTATATGGTGTGGAAAGACCACGTCAACGTTCTCGATCAGTGGCGCATCTTCCGGCTGCTCGCCAAAGGTCCGCGCCTGGAAAGTTATCTCACGCAGCTGAAGAAAGCCGACAAACTCGATTTCGCTTCGTGGGGCGGCTTTGCGCAGAACTATGCTGGCCGCCGCATCCCGTTTGAACACTCCAGCTCCACGCAATATTGGGAGCGGACGCAGGCCGAGCACCTGTTCATTCCCACCTTCAGCACGGGCCCCAGCGGTCCTTATCTTCCCGGTACTGCGATCAAAGGTGCGTTTCGAACCGGCGTGGTTCACGGACGCCTGACTGAGCGCTTCGTGACGGAACTCGCCGCGCGGATCGAGTCCGAAGGTAGGATGCCGCGGCGTCCGGCGATTTCGGTTGAAGAATCTGCGCTGGGACCCTCGGGCGCCGATCCGTTGCGCGTCGTCGCCGCGTACGATTCGAAAACGGTTCCCGCGACCACATTCAAAGTTTACTTACTCCGCACTTCCACGCTCGAATCGCGCAGTGCGGGCAAGTTCGAACTCGCATGGAAGCAAATCCCGCGCGGCACGGTGAAGCGCGCCGAAGACTCGACGCCGGTATTCGCCGAGATGGCCTCGCCCGGGAGCGTGTTTGAGGGCGAATGGCATCAGAACGCGTTTCTGTCGCAGCCTGAAATCGGCAAGGCGCTCCGCCGCCGCGCGCCCATCAATGCGGGCGCTATGTTCGAGCTGGTAAATGGCTACACGGAACAGTTACTGCGCATCCAGAAACAGTACGCCGAGTGGACCGGCCTGGCCTTGCTAAAATCGACCGTCGAGCAGCTTGAAGCGCGACTTACCGCAGTGCGAGAAGCCAAGCGCGGCTGCGTGCTGCCGCTCGGTTGGGGCGCGGGTTTCCTCTCGAAGGTGGCGATCCTGAATACGCAGGACGAGACCTATCGCGGTATCCTGCGGCAGGTGGGCTTCTACGCGCGCGCCATCCAGTCCGGCCTGCCGTTCCCGAAGACGCGGCGCATCGTGTTTCTCGGCAATCAGCCCGCGAGTTTGCCGGGGTTCGTGCATTTAGAAGTGACGAGCTAGCGGCTGACTTCCAGGCCTCACGAGGAAGGTTCACGCGAACCGATAAACGGGTTCAGCACGCGGACGGTTCCGTAGAGCCGATCGTGCAGGAAATCTTCCGTAAGAATTTCTGGCAGGCCGTAATCCAGCAAAAGTGTGGTATCAGCAGCAGCGCCCGTCCCGGTACAAGTCCTCTCTCTTCCAACCTCTGTTCCGAGGCCGCCGAGCCTTTCGTACTGATGCACGCCCGGACCGTTCCGTCGCTTGGTCAAACAAACGCAGCCGCGAGTCTCGATCCTTTTCTACCGCTAGCTTCCCGACTGCAATTCGACGCTTTGATGGTATGTTGGCCATCCGTCCTCCTGGTCCTTCGTCATAACCATAGCAGGGCTGACACATGGGAAACTGTCTTTGCAGGCAAGCGTAATCACGCCCGGTCTTTTGTGTGCGCAGACCCAACCGGCGCTTTTCGAGAATCAATGTGCGCATGGTAGCTCCGTGAATCCGGGCCCCGATCGAAATACACGCCTGAACCAGCGGCGATGGCCGCTGCCTGTTCTTGAGAAAGTTGGAGGCGGGTGTCCGACAACAAGAGCGACTGCGACGAATTTACGAGCGTCACGTAAACCTCCACAACGTATTCTCCAGGTAAGAAGACAAATCGCGTGCCATCTTTTGGGAGCACAAAATGATGGTTAGCAGCGAAGCCGTCCTCTGATATCCGCAGACCGCTCCCGCGCGTCAGTGGACCGTTATCGCCATAAACCCATATGTTGAATGTTTGAACGGACTCCCGGCGTCGAAGCGTTACATACATACTCTCCAGGATCTGGGCGCGTTTCGAGGTGCTGTAGAGCAAGGTACGAAGAAATACCTTAACCTCAGCGCCTTGGCTCGGCGGTCCATCTGGCCCGAAGAAAATCACCGTAGGACGCGTCATCCTCAGCGTGCCTTTTCGGAAAAGCGTAAGCCAGGCTGTGGTCGCTGAAATGATTAGAGCGAGAAGCGAGATGATAGTGGCTGTAATCGGCATCTCTCAAAGGCCATCTGGCCAGCTCAAGGTTGTGGAGGCAACGCTAGCACGTTCTGCGCGGATCGCGCACAGCATCCCTTCGCCCCCGTCGTCAATGTTTTCGATCGCATCCAGCGCGCAAACGCCATGTTTTTAGGACGCCAACGCGTGCAATACCGCCTTGCGGTTCTTCGCGATCACCGCAAGGTACGCCCGGGTGGTTGCGTCCGGCTTTCTGCGTCCTTGCTCCCATTCCTGTAACGTTCTCGGATTGATACAAAACGCTCGCGCGAACTCCGCCTGTGACATTCCCGCCTTGGTTCGGATGCGTTTCACGTCCACCTCGTCTGGCAAGACAATACGACACGTCGGCCGTTTCGAGTCACCCTTCACGTGAGCCAGGATCTCCCTGGCGCTTTGTTCCAGCGCGAGACCAAGCTTGGTCCGCCTGGTTGCTCTAGTATTCAAATTGCGCACGCCCATGATTATCGCTCTCCCCTCGATGCCTGCTTAATCCGTGCCGCTAGTTTTGACAGTGCGTTCTGATCGGACGCCGAAAGCGTTTCTTTCTGTGATTTGGCGTAAATCGCGGCCATATAGATCTGTCCCGGTTACGCCACGAAGAAATACATCACGCGAAGGCCGCCGCTCTTTCCGCGACCTCTTCGCGCCCAGCGCGGCTTGCGAAATCCGCCGGAACCCGGGATAACCGGGATGATCTTCCGGCGCTCAGGCAATGAAAAACTCCATGGCCATCCGCTCCTGCTCGTCCAGAAGCGCCGATACCTGCGATTCGTACGCCGACAATCTTACGACTTGGGCGCTCACGCTTCTTAAATATACGGCATTGCCGTATAGGCGGTCAACCCGCTACTTCATTCCAACCTGCCAATTCAGCACCATCGTCACTGAGCTCCGATCGCCTCTTCGAGTTCCGTGTTGGTCAAAAAAGCTGACCATCGGAGAAATGTCCCAACGCCACGCCCGAGCCACCGGCGGAACGGGCACAAGGCTAATCTGGTAGTTTAACTTATCGATTGGCAGGCTTGATCGCCGGCTCGTGGGAGGAAAACAGAATGGGCGCAGACGTTTCCTATCTAGAATTCGGTTCGGGCGATGCTGGTATCACTCGGACCTTCCTAGCCAAGTTGTTCAGCTGGGATTTTCACGCCATGGGAACTGGTCCCGAGGGCTGGTTCCAGACTCCGTCCATGAAGGCGGGGTTGCATGGCGGCGATCCCGAGCGCGGTATCCTGGTCTTTTTTGGCGTCTCCGATTTGGAAGACGCGATCGCGAAGGTGAAGGAACTGGGTGGCGAGGCCGGCGAGCCGACTGACGAACCGGGGTTCGGCCGGTTTTCCATGTGTCGCGATCCGCAAGGAATTCGGTTTGGCCTCCATCGGCGTTAGGCGGCGCTACCCGATCGCGTACCGATGCTCGTCTGCCCCGTCCGAAATTGCCGCTTGCCTCTCACGCGTGAGGATCAGCGACTGTTCTGTGAGCGCGGGCATTCCTTCGACGTCGCGCGTAGCGGATATATCAACCTGCTCCAGCCGCAGGACCGGCGATCGAATCAGGCGGGCGATACGGCTGCCGCCGTCGCAGCGCGGCGTCGATTGCACGATCGCGGAGTGACAGCGCCGCTGTTCAACGGGATCGCGGAGATTCTGGGTGCATCGGCGAGCGACGTGGTGCTGGATGCCGGTTGCGGCGATGGTTTCTACCTGGGCACCCTTGCCCGCCAAGCCCGATTCAGTGCGCATGGCATCGATATCTCGGTTCCGGCCATTGAAGCCGCGGCGCGGCGTTACCCCGAATACGAATGGATCGTGGCCAATGCCGACCGGTTCGTCCCGTACGTCGACCATTCATTTTCGATCGTGATGTCCGTCACCGCTCGGATGAACGCCCCTGAATTCCGCCGCGTGTTGCGCGACGATGGACGCCTCCTCATCGCCCTCCCGGCGCCCGACGATCTGATCGAACTGCGCGGTTCAGGCCACGACCGCACGGCCCGGACCATTGAGGCCTTCGGACAGGGCTTCACGCTGGCCGATCGTCGTCGCGTTACTGCGGCGGCAGACTTAGACGCCGCCGCCGTTCAAGATCTATTACTTTCTATTTATCGGCCGATGCAATCGCGACCGGCTGAAGCGATGCGCGTGACGTTCAGTCTGGATCTGCTCCTGTTTGAAGCCGCGCCTTAATCCAGATTCCGGAAGTCGGAAGGCCCTTCTACTCGAATTGCACCGGCGGCATCGGCATTCCTGCGCGTGCGTGCCCCTGAAACAACGCTTGGGAATCTAGAACGCCGCGCAAGCGAGCGAAAACCCTCCAAAAAACGTTACCCTAGGTATTCATGCAGTCTACCGCCAGCCCGGTTCATACCGACGCGTCGAAACATGTCGGGGAGAAACTGGTTTTCTCCATCCTACTTGCTGCCGCCTTCTGTCACTTCCTGAACGACATGGTGCAGTCGCTGATCCCGGCGATTTATCCTCTGCTGAAGGCTTCCTTTCATCTCGATTTCAGCCAGATCGGGATGATCACGCTCACTTACCAGATCACTGCATCGCTTCTGCAACCTCTTATCGGCCACTTCAACGACCGCCACCCTCGGCCTTATTCGCTCGCCATCGGCATGGGTTTCACGCTCATCGGCCTGGTGTCGCTCTCGCGAGTATCTACTTACCCCATGCTTCTGGCCGGCGCGGGGCTGGTGGGAATCGGGTCGGCGGTGTTTCATCCCGAGTCGTCTCGCGTAGTGCGCATGGTCTCCGGCGGCCAACACGGCTTCGCCCAGGCGTTCTTTCAAGTAGGCGGCAATGCCGGATCGTCGTTAGGTCCGCTATTAGCGGCCTTCATCGTCCTGCCCCATGGTCAGCGCAGTCTTGCCTGGTTTTCAGTGGTCGCGTTGCTCGGTATCGTGGTGCTCGCGCGAGTGGGTTCCTGGTCGAAGAAGAACCGGCCACCCGCGCCAAAATCCCGCTCCGGGAAAACTGAGTACCATCCTTTACTAACGCCGCGCAAGGTTTACTTGTCGTTGGCGGTTTTGATCGCTCTGATGTTTTCGAAATTCTTCTACCTGTCGAGCCTGAACAGTTACTACACTTTCTTTCTGATGAGTAAGTTTCACCTCCCGGTGCGCAGCGCCCAGATCCACTTGTTCATGTTCGCGGGCGCCATTGCGGCAGGCACCATCATCGGCGGCCCCATCGGCGATCGCATTGGCCGCAAATACGTGATCTGGTGCTCCATCCTCGGCGTGCTTCCGTTCACATTAGCGCTACCCTATGCGAACCTGTTCTGGACCAGTATCCTCAGCGTCATAATCGGCGTGATTCTCGCTTCAGCCTTCTCCGCCATCTTGGTTTATGCCCAGGAACTGATGCCGGGCAAGATCGGAATGGTCTCCGGCATGTTCTTCGGATTGGCCTTCGGAATGGCTGGCGTGGGCGCGGCATTGCTCGGCAATTTGGCCGATCACACCAGCATCGCCTTCGTTTACAAAGTCTGCTCGTTCCTGCCGGCGATTGGGTTGCTCACGGGATTCTTGCCCAATCTCGAAACCAGAAGGCAGCGCATAATGAAGCCGACGCCCGCGACCACTTAGTAATACGACGTAGTTACTTATTGACCGGCCACTGCGCTTCTGCGTTCCATCAACACCACATCGCGCCAACGCCCGTTCATCTGGCCGAGCCGCTCTCGCTTTCCGACCATGCGGAATCCCGCGCGTTCGTGCAGCGCAATGCTTGCGACGTTCTCGGGGAAGATGCCGGCCTGCAGTGTCCAGACGCCATCCGCCTCGGAATCGGCGATCAAGCGCGCCAGCAATTGCCGCCCCACGCCGCGTCCTCGCGCGCGCTGCGCAACGTAGACGCTCACCTCGGCCACGCCAGCATAGACGCAGCGGCCGGATACAGCACTGAGAGCGGCCCATCCCAAGACGTCACCGCCCTCCGAGCGCCCGACGATTCTGGCCGCCAGCAAATGACCGGTGTCCCACTTCTCCCAATCCGGCGGAGATTGCTCGAATGTCGCGTCTCCCGTGGCGATGCCTTCCAAGTAAATTGCGCGCACCACGGGCCAATCGTCCGACCGCATTGGTTCAATGGACAATGCTGTTCCCACCTGCCGATTGTAGTCCTTCCACTTCCGCTAAACGGCGACTCAGGTATCGCCGCTCGGGGTCATTGGCAACCAATCCCAGCGCTTGCCTGTAGGCTTCCACCGCCTCCTTCCAGCGGCCTTCACGCCGCAATAGATCGGCCCGCGCGGCTGGCAGCAAATGATAATCGGCCAGTTCGCCCTTCGCCTCCAACGCGTCGATCAAGCACGCGATTCGCGCCCAATCTGCAGGCTCCTCTCGCGACACGCCAAATCGACACTAGCGTGAAAATGTTTTTGAACGCGACCGCACGCGTACTACCAGGTACCAGACAATCAGTACGTTGATCACGGTGACAACCAGCTTTACCACCGTGAAATGCCGGACCAGCTCGTGGATCTCGATCGGGATCAACGCCCCGGTGGTAATGATGGTGAAATACTCCGCCCAATGCTTGCGGAGCAGCAGGCCCAAGCCTTCTGTTAGGAACAGGCCGGCGTAGACGAATGTGCCCACGCTCAGCTCCTTCAACTGTTTCGGTGTAACGCGGAAGATCCTCACCAGAAATCCGTGGATGTAGCGGTTGTCGGTGTCCACCCGCAGCACTTGCGCCCAGTGCAAGACCGAGTTGGAAAGATCTTTGTGCAGGAACCTGAGGGCGGCAATTCCAATAGCAATCAGCAGCAGGGCTTTGAAAAGCTTGAAAAGCCCGATCAGAAATAGAACGAACGAGAAAGGTTCTTTCTTCGCTGGAGATCGCAATGTTCAGTATTATAACGGCGGCAAGCCGATGGATTTAGCTCGCTGGCCGGCTGCGATAGGCAAGTGAAAAGCCAGCTGGGACCAGGAATACCGTGAATACCACCGAAACAAGCAGCCCGCCGATCAGCGCGCGCGCTAAAGGCGCATAGGATTCGCTGCCTTCGCCCAGTTTCAATGCCATTGGCATCAGCCCGATCATGGTGGCGAACGATGTCATGAGAATGGGGCGCAGGCGTACCCGGCAGGATTCGATAATCGCCTCGCCTACACCCCGGCCTTCCATCTTCAGGTGGTGTGCAAATTCGACAATCAGAATGCTGTTGGACATGGCAATCCCAGCCAACATCACAACTCCCATCAGCGACATGACGTTCAGCGTTGTGCCGGTGAGCACCAAAACGATCAGTACGCCGGAGATCGCCGGTGGAAGCGCGAGGAGAATAATGAAGGGATCGATGAAGGACCGGAACTGTGCCACCAGAATCAAATACAGCAATACGACGGATAGCGCGAGGCCGATCGCAAAGCTTTTGAACGACGCGTTCATAGCCTGCGCGCTTCCCCGGACCGCGATATTGACGTTGCTAGGGACATCCTGGTGCGCAACCACATCGCGAACGTAATCGGCCGCCGCGCCGAGGTTCTCGCCGGACGGACGCGCATAGATGTCAAGCTTACGCCGAATCTGATAATGATCCACCTCGGTGGGGGCCTTGATCCGTTCGATGTTGGCGATCATATCCAAGCGCGTTGGCTGAGCGACGCCATCTGCATGAAGCGGAATGGACCGCAAATCCTGGACGGAACGGATCTGGGTCTCCGGGTATTGAACGGTCAAGAAGTAGTTGTTCCCATTGCGCGGATCGATCCAGAGATTCGGAGCGATCATTTGGTTGGAGGTGAGAGAGGTAATGACGTTGGTCAATACTTCGCGCTCCGTTAAGCCAAGCTTGGCGGCATGCAAACGGTCGATATCCACGCGCAAAGACGGATAATCGAGGTCCTGGGGCATGAAGACGTCCGCGATGGCAGGCGAGAGCCTCAATGCGCTTGCAATATCCTGAGCTACTCGATTGTCGGTGTCGAGGTTTGCTCCAACTATTTGCACGTCAATGGGTGCTGGCGCGCCCATGCTGACCACGGCGTCAACGAGGCTGCCGGTGGAGAAGAAAGGCGTCAGCTCGGGCATCTCCTGAACCATGCGCGTCTTGATCTGACGAATGTATTCATAGCTGCCGATGCGATGCTCGGGCTTGAGACCCACTTGAACGAAGCCAGTGTGCATGGCGGCGTTGGATGTGTATACAGCCGAGAAGCCGTTATCGACACCGATGTTGTCGACCATAATGCCGAAATCGTCCGGGCGGACGATCTCTTTGATCAAGCGTTCGAGATGGGCGACTTCTTGCTCGGTCACCGTGAGCTTCGTTCCCGACGGGGCCTTAAACGTAATTACGAATTGAGCGGCGTCTGTTTGGGGAAAATACGAGAATCCAAGTTGGTTGTACAGAAGCAGACTGCCCGCGAAGGCGATGAAAAACAATATCAGGACGGTGGCCGGTATGCGGAGGACTTTTTCTACCAGCGCTTCGTAAAGTCCCAACATCCGACGGAAGGACGTATTGAACGCGGCGTTAAAGCGCGCTCCCCATCCAGGCTGGCTGTTGCTTTTGGAGTGATCGAGCTTTAGATATCGCGCGCAGAAGAGCGGAACAACGGTCATCGCGACAATGTACGAGGCGAAAAGCGAAACTACCACCGCCAGCGCCATGGCTGAAAATAGAAACCTGCTGACGCCGGCCAACAGCGTTACCGGGAAAAACACTACCGCTGTGGTCAAAGTGGACGCGAGCACCGGCAAAGCGACCTCTTTGCCGCCGGTTTCAGCAGCGACTGGCGGAGGTTCGCCCATTTCAAGGTGGCGATAGATGTTTTCCAGAACCACCACAGAGTTATCGATCAAGCGCGATAAGGCCAGAGCCAGCCCGCCCAGCACCATGCCGTTGATGGACGACCCTCCCAGTTGTAGAACAAAGAATGTCGCGCACACCGATAGCGGAATGGAGAAGAAGACAGCAAGTGTAGCTCGCATGCTGCCGAGAAACATCAGAATCATTACGCATGTGAGGAATAGACCGATCCCTCCTTCATCCAAGAGAGTCCTGATGGCGGTGCGCACGAAGCGCGATTGGTCGAACACCACGCCGGTTTTCATCGCAGATGGAACATCCACCAGATGACCGACGGTGTTGCGCACCCCATCCACAACCGAGATGGTGTTCGAATCCCCGCCTTGTTTCATCACCGGAAGATACACGGACCGTTGCCCGTTCACATGAACCACGTTGTACTGCAGTGCATGAGCGTCCTTGAGTTCCCCGATATCCGACATCAGAACCGGATTCTCGCCGTTCATTTTGACGGGATACTGGTTGGCGTCCTTCAGATTGAACTGCGCGTTCGAATAGACGTTGTAGTCCAGATTCCCGATCTGCACGTCGCCCGCGGGAAGAATGACATTCGCCTGGCTCAGAGACCGCACAACGTCCATGGGACTGATCTGTCGCGCCTCCAGCTTGAACGGATCCACATAGAACTGGATTTGACGCCAGGGTCCGCCGAAGGGCTGTGGAATGGATGCGCCGGGGACGCTGGCCAGTTGGTTTCGAACAAAGTTTTGCGCGATGTCCTTCAAGTTTCCATCCGTCATCCCGTCGCCGTTCATCGTAACGAGACAAACCGGCAGGCTGGAAGCGTCGGACTTCAGCACCACCGGCGGCAAGGTGCCGGGCGGTAAGTCCTTCATGTCGGAAACTGCCAGGTTCGCGATGGTCGCGGCGTCGATATCCGCGTTGGTGTTGGATTGAAAGTAGACACGAATAATACTCACGCCATTGAGCGATCGCGACTCGATATGATCGATGCCGCTGGCGAGGGTAAAAAAGCGTTCCAGGTGATACGTGATATCGCCCTCAATCTGCTCGGGAGGCATTCCCGCGTAGAACGTGGCGACCACCACTACCGGGATATTCATCGACGGGAACATGTCTACCGGC
>Ga0187888_1000138_pt1 | contig 76370 bp, 69 predicted proteins | sample June2016WEW_7_40_FD_132987 | JGI IMG/M metagenome (GOLD analysis project Ga0187888, IMG submission 132987) | Peatland microbial communities from SPRUCE experiment site at the Marcell Experimental Forest, Minnesota, USA - June2016WEW_7_40 | ecosystem: Environmental > Terrestrial > Soil > Wetlands...
AATCGCTCAGAACAGACTGCGGATGGAAGGATGGCGACAGAGGCGGCTCGGCTCGAAGGAAAGAATCCAAGTAAGTAAAAACAAAACTGTCTTGACTCTGACCGGCCTTCTCATGGAAGGCATCTGCGGGAAACATTGTCCAAGGGGAAACTTACCGACCACCTCAGCGAACGGTGGGAGTTGAAACTGACATGTTCTCTGACATGTTTTCGAAAACATTCCCGTAAGTTACACAAAATAGGCGGATGAGCCTGTAAGCCGGATTCTGTCCGCTGCGCCCGGCGCTGCTGGCGTACAGCGTGCCAACCTTGCCGAGTGAAGCGCGGCGACCATTCCTCTAGGTCCCGGATCGCTCCGGGACTCAAGCAGCCTACCCGAGGGTCAGAGCGCTACGCTCTTGCGAGCGGAACGCATACGGGCCGGGCCGGCCCTCCCCTCCTATTTGGCCTTGCTCCACGCGGGGTTTTCCGTGCCCCGGATGTTGCCATCCGGGCGGTGGGCTCTTACCCCACCTTTTCACCCTTGCCAAATGCGCTCGACCGAAAGAGGCGGGCTCCCGGTTTTTTCCGAGAGCCTGCCGCCGAGGTGCAAGCATCACCGGCGGTCTATTCTCTGTGGCACTTTCCGTGGCCGCGACGCTGAAGCGCGCTTTCGCGCGCCCATCGGCGCAACCCCCTGGCGTTACCAGGCGCGTTGCCCTGCCGTAGCCGACTCTTGCGAGCTCACCACGGCTGGAGTCCGGACTTTCCTCCCGCTCCGACAAGTCGGAGCCGGCGATCACCCGGCTCATCCGCCAGATTGAATTATACGCGAATTCGCCCGATGACGTGGTTGCCATCGACAAGCGTTGGAACCTGTGAATCACGCGGTGCGAGCCATAATGATGAATTTGGAAAGAGCGAATCTTGATCAGCGGGGAAAGTTTCCGGGGCCGAGGTACCCATCGGCGACGGGCAGGTACGCCATCATCTTCCATGAGCTGCCGTCGTGGCGCGCCGTGTAGCAGAAGCGGTTTCTTTGCAGCAGGGAGCCGTCCGCACGACGCCGCGAGATGTCCGCGAGAATCAGCGCATGATTTTCGGCGAGGAGCGAAATTCGGACGCGACCAATCTCCGAGCGCGCCCAACCGCGCGACTTGAGATCGGCAAAGATGCGGGCCGAGAGACGCTGGTGCTCGTCCTCGGTCGCGCAGACGATCAACCCTTCGTCGCCGGACATGAGCGCGTACGGCAAGTCGATGAACTCCGTGGAGCGGCTGATGTCCTGATGGTTGAAGGCGTCCATGTAGGCTCGATAGAAGCGCTCGACTTCCTTCGAAATTTCGCTTGCGTTAGGCATACACTCCCTTTCTTGCCGGCGCGGGCGCCGCGGACCGGCGGCTACTTCGGCTTCTACTTGGACGCAAGCAGTTTCTCAAACTGCGCTTCATCGAGGATTGGCACGCCAAGGGTTTTCGCCTTGTCGAATTTCGAGCCGGGATCCGCGCCGACCACGACGTAGCTCGTCTTCTTGCTCACCGACGACCCGGCCTTGCCGCCGTGCGCGGCCACGAGCGCTTCTGCTTCCTCGCGCGTGCGGTTCGCGAGCGTCCCGGTGAAGACGAACGTCATGCCCGCGAACTTTGAACTCTTGGGAGCGGCGCGCTCTTCCTTCATGTTGACGCCCGCCGCGCGCAGGCGCTCGATGAGTTTGCGGTTCGCGGACTCTGAGAAAAACTCCAGGATTCCTTCGGCGACCTTCGGGCCGACTTCGGTGACTCCGGTCAATTCTTCCTCGCTGGCTTCCGCGAGCTTATCCATCGAACCGAAGTGCGCGGCGAGCAGTTGCGCCGTTCGCTCGCCGACGAAGCGAATCCCTAGCGCATAAATCAGCCGCGCGAGGCTGTTGTTCTTGCTCGCGGCGATCTCGTCCAGCAGGTTTTGCGCGGATTTCTCCGCCATGCGCTCCAGCTCGGCGACCTTTTCGAGTTTCAGGTGATAGAGATCGGCGAAGTCCTTCACCATTCCCTTGTCCACAAGCTGATCGACAATCTTGTCGCCAAGCCCGTCGATATTCATCGCGTGGCGGCTCGCAAAATGCAGCAGCGATTCCCTGCGGCGCGCCGGGCAGGAGACGTTCACGCAGCGATAGGCCACTTCATCTTCGGCCTTGTGAATTCGCGTGCCGCATTCGGGGCATTTCTCGGGCATGCGGAAACGTTTTTCTTCTTTGCCGTGCTTCACGACTTTCAGCACATGCGGGATCACTTCTCCGGCGCGTTCGACCAGGACCGTGTCGCCTGCGTGCAAGTCGAGCCGCCCGATCTCGTCCAGGTTATGAAGCGTCGAGCGGCTGACCGTGACTCCGCCGATCTGCACCGGATCGAGAAACGCGACGGGTGTGAGCACGCCTGTCCGCCCCACGCTGACGTTGATTTCGCGGACGACGGTCGTCTCCTGATGCGCGGGATATTTATAGGCGATGGCCCAGCGGGGCGCCTTGGAGGTGAAGCCCAGTTCGTTCTGAAGAGACACTTCATCGACCTTTACGACGATGCCGTCGATCTCGTAGCCGAGTTTCTCGCGGCGCGCGTCCCAGCTCTCGATGTAACGCTCCACGTCGGGGAGCGAATGGCAGAGCTTCCAATCGTCGCTGGCCTTGAATTGCAATACCGAGAGCGTTTCCAGCACCTCGGAAAGGCGCTTCCTCGCGTAGCGGCCGTCCACGAGAACGTAGTAGGCAAAAAAATCGAGCTTCCGCGAGGCCGTAACCTTGGGGTCGAGCATGCGCACGGCGCCGGCCGCCGCGTTGCGCGCGTTCGCAAAAATCTTGCCGCCCTGCTCGGACTGCTGGAGGTTCAGCTCCTCGAAAGCTTTGCGCGTCATGATGGCCTCGCCGCGCACCTCGAAATCGCCGCGCAGGCTGGCTTTCTTGAGGAGTGCAGAATCGATCGTCAGCGGAATCGAGCGGATCGTTTTGACGTTCGGCGTGACATCTTCGCCCGTGGTGCCGTCGCCGCGCGTGACTCCGCGCACGAGCTTTCCGCCTTCATACAGCAGCGAGAGGCTCAGGCCGTCGAACTTGTGTTCTGCGACGTAATCGACCTTCTCGCGTCCGGTGAGCTCGTGCACGCGCCGGTCAAAATCCGCGAGGGCTTCGAAAGAAAAGGCGTTGTCGAGGCTCACCATCGGCGTCTTATGCCGCACCTCCTGGAAACCTTCGCGGGGAGCGCCGCCAACTCTCTGCGTCGGCGAATCGGGAGTTACAAGCTCGGGATGCTCGGCCTCGAGCTGCTTGAGCCGCTCCATGAGGCGGTCAAAAGCCGCATCGGTAATTTCGGGATCGTCCGCGACGTAATACAGGTACTCGTGGCGGCGGATCTTCTCGCGCAGCGCGTCGATCTCTTTTGCGGCTCCGGACTTGGACATGGAAACCTCGACGGGATGCTATCGGTTGGAACTCGTGGATATTATACAATGTGCGTTTGTGTTGGAAGGTTTGGACGAACGATGGCACACGATATCAAAGACGCGCTGCTAATTTATAACCCGACGAGCGGGGGCAAGCGCCATCGCCGGTTCACAGAAGTCGAGCAGGCTGCCCGGCTCCTCAAAGATGCGGGCATCGCCGTGGAACTCGCACCGACGACCGCACCCGGAGCCGCCACCAAGACCGCGCGGCAAGCCGTGGAACAGCGCCGCGGAATGGTGATCGCCTGCGGCGGAGACGGCACTATCAACGAGATCGTCAACGGGCTGGCCGGAAGCCAGGTGCCTATGGCGCTGCTGCCTGCAGGCACTGCCAATATTCTCGCCAAAGAACTCGGTATTCCGTGGGACATCCCGCGCGCCGCGCGGCTGATTCCCGGAGGAGAGATTCGGCGGATCGCTCTAGGCATGGCCTCCCCGTTGAATGGAAATCATTCGCCCGCGCTGTCGAAAGAGGGCCGCTACTTTCTTTCGGTCGCCGGCGCCGGGCCGGATGGCGCGATCGTGAACGGTGTGAGCCACGAACTGAAGAGCAATACAGGAGTCTTCGCGTATTGGGCGGAGGGCTTTCGGCAACTGTTCAGTTACGGCTTCCCCGAGATGCGGATCCGCTCCGGCGGCCAGGAACGGAAGGCCACGATCATCGTCGTGGGGCGCACGGCGCACTACGGCGGACCGTTCAAAATCACTACCGAGGCCAGCCTCTTCGAGAATTCATTTGAATTTTTGACGCATTCCGACCGCAGCCGGCTGGGCTATCTCACTTGCCTGCCCGCCATATGGCTCGGCACACTCCGCAGCATGAACGGAATCGAGACGTGGAAGGCGACGGAGACGATTTGCGAGCCCGCTGGAACCGATCCGGTGTACGCTCAGGTCGACGGCGAGCCAGTCGGGCAGTTGCCGCTCGCATTTCGAATCGTGCCGGACGCGCTGTCGATCGTAACGCCGCAATCCTAGATCGCAAACGTCCAGTTGCTCGCGACCGTGGAACCCTTCACACACGCGTTTACTTCGCTCGCGCTCTCACGCGCCGGCCAGCGGCGCTTGCCGCGCTTCGGCACGGCAATGCTGGTCGTTTCTGGCCTCGCACCCGATCTCGACTACGCAAGCTACGCGGGCGGGCCGGAAGCATTCATGCGGTTTCACCGCTCGGCGCTGCATTCGATCGCAGGCGCGGCCCTACTGGCCGCCGTCATCGCCGCAGCATTTTGCGCGCTCGACCGGAAGCTGCCTGCGAAGAAAAGTGTACAAACGAGGACGTTTCCACCGCTTGCTTTTGTGATCGCGTTCGCCGTTTGCGCGGTGGGAGTCGCGGGACACGTCCTGCTCGATCTCGCTAGCGGCGTCGGCGTGCAGCTATTGTGGCCGTTCCGATCGCACTGGTACGGGTGGGACCTCGCCGGCAATTTTGATCCGTGGATTCTCGTCTTGCTCGTCCTCGGGCTGCTGGTTCCGCTTCTGTTTAAGCTGGTGAACGAAGAAGTGACTTCGGGGAAGAAGACGGCCACCGGCGATCGCGCGGCCGTGGCCGTGCTGGTACTGCTCGTCGCGTATCTGGGCGCGCGCGCGCATTATCACGGCGAGGCGGTCGACCTGCTGCTCTCACGCGAATATCATGGCAGGGTTGCGCTTTCCGCCGAAGCGTTTCCCGAATCGGTCACGATGTTTGCCTGGCGCGGCATGGCCGTGACGGACAACACGATCGAAGAGGTGGACGTCCCGCTGGGTCCTGGGGAATTCGATAGCGATCGCAGCGTCACGCACTACAAGCCGGAGGAATCGCCCGCGCTGGAAGTCGGCCAGAAGACCGCAGCCACCGCGAGATTTCTCGATTATGCCCGCGTTCCGTTTGCGAGCGTGCGGCGCGTCGAGGCCGATTATCGCTTCGAGGTGCACGACTTTCGGTTTGAACCAGGAGATTCAGATCCAGCGAACGTCTTCGTGCGCGTCGATATGGACAGCCAGTTTCACATTCGGCGCGAGGAATTTCTCTTCGCGTCATCCCCGAACGATTAGAAGGACCCGCCCTGTTTTGTACCGGAAGGGCTGCCGAATAAAAAGCGACCGAGGACATACAGCGCGAGTAGAACGCCCAGAATCGAGAGAACGACGGCAGTTTTGTGCGCCATCAAGTAGACGAGCGCCGCGTCGCCATAGCGCACGGCGAGAATGCCCTCGGCGAAATAGCGCAGTCCGCGGCCCAGCAGAAGGGCCAGCACAAAGGTCCTCAGCGGAACCTGAAACACTCCCTCGGCGAGAACGAAAACCTTAAACGGAAATGGCGGCGGCAGAATTCCGGGAATGAAAACGCTCAAGAACGCATGGCTATCGACCCACCGCTTTACTCGTTCGGCCCCGCCACCGGCGTGCCGCCGAAAATATACCTCGCCGCCCTTCTTCGCGAGCAGGTAGATCCAGATGCATCCGGCAAGCGAACCGAGGGCGGCCATCGCGCAGTAGTAAGGCATGCGCGCCGGGCGCTGGATCGAGAGATCGATTACCAGCGCGTCAGCGATAAAGGGGAGCGTCAGCACGGACGAATCGAGAAACGTCGCGACGAACAGTCCCCCGCCGCCCATCACCGCGACGATTTTCCCCAGCCAATGCGGCAACTTGATCTGATTCGCCAAGCGTGCAAGCCCCCAACAAGCCGGGCGATTGTAGCAGAGTTCACCGAATCGTCTTTGGCGCTCGGGAATGGCAAATTGCTGAATCGCAACCGGTCGGATAGAATTCGTGCTTGAGCAATTCTCCTCAGATGACTCCACTCCTCGATGAATTGAACGAACGCCAGCGCGAAGCTGTGCTCGCAACGGAAGGCCCGGTGCTCGTGCTCGCCGGCGCCGGCACGGGCAAGACGCGCGTGATCACCTATCGCGTGGTGCACCTGATCGAACAGGGGGTGGCGCCGGGCGCGATCCTCGCGGTCACGTTCACGAACAAAGCCGCCGGCGTGATGAAGGAGCGGATCACCGATCTGCTGCGCGCGAGCGGCCGAGACGGATCGGAGGTGTGGGTCTCCACGTTTCATTCCTTTTGCGCGCGGCTGCTGCGCCGCGAAGCCAGCCATCTCGGCCTGCCGCGCGATTTCGCCATTTACGACGACGACGATCAGACCTCGGCTGTGAAGCGTGCGATCGTGCAGCTCGGTTTCGCCACCGAGGACTACCCTCCGCGCAGCCTCCGCGCGCAGATCAGCCACGCGAAAAATCACGGCATCACCGCGGACGAGATGGAATCGGACGCCGTCAAGATGCACGACCGCGGCCGCCAGGATGCCGCGAAGATCTTTCGCGCATACAACGAAATCCTTCGCAAGTCCGCGGCGCTCGATTTCGACGATCTACTTCTGCGGGCCGTCGAGCTTCTCCGCGAGCACGCGGACGTCCGCGCCGCATGGAGCGGGCGATTCCAGTATCTGATGGTCGATGAATTTCAGGATACGAATCGCGCGCAGGAAGAGCTCGTGCGGCTGCTGGCAGGCACGCGTAAAAATGTCTGCGTGGTCGGTGACGAAGATCAGTCGATCTACGGCTGGCGCGGCGCACGCGCGGGAAATTTGAAGCGCTTCACCGAAGATTTTCCCGGCGCGAAGATTATTCGCCTCGAGGAAAACTACCGGTCGACGCAAACGATCCTCGATGCCGCGGCCGCCGTCGTAAAGAACAATTCCGACCGGCTCGGAAAAACTCTGCAAGCGACACTCGGTTCGGGCGACCAACTGCGGTTCTTCGAGGCGCCGGATTCGATCGCGGAGGCCGAGTTCATCTGCGGCGAGATTGCAACGCTCGTGCGCAACGATCCCGATGTTCGCGTGGCGGTGCTGTACCGCACGGGCGCGCAGTCGCGATCGTTTGAAGAGGTGCTGCGCCGCCTGGGCATTCGCCACCGCGTGGTGGGAGGATTCAGTTTTTATGAGCGCGCGGAAGTGCGGAACGCGCTTGCGTACGTGCGCCTGCTTTTCCACCCGGAAGACGATGTCGCGTTGCTGCGCGTGCTGAATGTGCCGCCGCGCGGAATCGGCGCAGCCACCGTGGCCGCGCTTGAAGCGCGCGCTAGGGAAACCGGAAAATCGTTTTGGGATGTAATTGGGGATCGCGACTCGCTCGTCGGCAAGAAATCGGCTGGGGCGCTCAATTACTTTCACAAGCTGATCGAGGACCTCCAGAACGAAAAAGAAGGACTCGCGCCCGCACAGTTGATCGAACGCGTGCTGGAGCAGAGCGGCTATCTCGATTGGGTCGAGCAGCAGGATAATCTCGAGCACACCTCCCGCGCGGAGAACCTCCGCGAACTCTCGAACGCCATGGCGGAAGCGACGGAGCAGGGCCAGACCCTCGAAGATCTACTCGACCGCGCGGCGCTGACGAGCGATTCAGACGAATACGACGAGACGATTCCCGTGTCGCTCATGACGCTGCACAGCGCCAAGGGTCTTGAGTTCGACGCCGTTTTCCTTGCCGGGCTCGAGGAAGGTATTCTGCCCCACAGCCGGTCGTTCGACACGCAAGCCGAGATCGAGGAAGAGCGACGGCTCTTCTACGTCGGCATGACGCGCGCCAAGCGTTCGCTCGTTCTTTCGCGCGCCGTCTATCGCCGCACCTATGGCGAAGAGAGGCTGCGCGCTTCCCTGCCTTCGCGTTTTCTCGCCGAGATTCCCCGCGATCTGATCGAAGCGGCGGAGGGATCACAGTCCGAACCCGGCGAAACGCGCCGCTACGAAACCGATTCTGAGTTTTCGGAAGGCTACGGTTACCGGCGCACGCGCACGCCATATGGACAATCTACGTATGGCAGGCCAGCATCGGGCCGCGCCGCGTCCTCCGGTCGCGCGCCGTCCCGCGCTTCGAGTGACCCACTGATCGGCACGCGGGTCCGCCACTCGAAATTCGGAATTGGCACGATTATCGAAGTCGAAGGCGACGGCGAAGATCGCAGACTAACCGTCAGCTTCCAGGATCACGGCCCCAAGAAATTGCTCGAGCGTTACGCGAATTTGCAGCTCGCCTAGCCGTCTCTTCCGCTGAAGGACCGGTTGCGCGGAAGGGCCTGCCAAGGTAGAGTTTTCTCCAGTCGCACCGGGAAGGTGGCGATTGGACCCACAGCTTTTCCGTACCAAGAACATCGACCAGCTCATTTCCGACGCCGACCGGCCAGAGAAGCGGCTCAAGAAGTCGCTCGGTTGGTTGAGCCTTACCTCGCTCGGCATCGGCGCGGTGATCGGGTCCGGAATCTTCACTGTGATCGGCACGGCGATCGCCGGCCAGAAATTTCAAGCGAGTTCGATCCTGAATGCTCCGCTGCTCGAATACCTGATCTATCATTCCGCTTCGTTTGGCAGGCCGGGCGCTGGACCAGCGATCGCGCTTTCGTTCGCTCTTGTCGGAGTAGTCTGCTGCTTTGCGGCGCTATGCTATGCCGAGCTTGCGGCGATGATTCCCATCGCGGGAAGCGCCTACACATACACCTACGCGACGATGGGCGAACTCATCGCTTGGATCATCGGCTGGGACTTAATCCTCGAATACGCCGTGTCGAATATGGCGGTGAGTGTGGGATTTTCGGCTCACGTTGTCGCACTCTTTGACTGGTTCAACTTTCATCCGAACCTGCGCTGGATTACCCCGGCGTATTTGCCTGGAGGTCTCAGCGATCTGCAGGGCAACACGCTCTACGATCCGGGCTGGCACTTCGGATTCAACTGGCCTGCGTTCGTCATCGTAATGCTGCTAACGATCATCCTCGTGCGCGGAATCAAGGAGTCGGCGCGCACGAACAACGCAATGGTCTTGCTGAAAATTCTCGCGATTCTCATCTTCATCGGAGTCGCCTCGCGCCACATTCATCCGGTCAACTGGCATCCGTTCGCGCCCAACGGCTGGCCGGGCATCCTCACCGGCGGGTCGATTATTTTCTTCACCTATATTGGCTTCGATTCGGTTTCGACGGCGGCCGAAGAGTGCAAGAATCCGCAGCGCGACCTGCCGATCGGAATCATCACCACGCTGGTGATCTGCACCGCGCTTTACATCGGCGTGGTCGTCGTGCTGACGGGTCTGGTCCCGTGGCAAACGCTGGTTGACGATGCAGCGCCCGTCGTCAACACCATGAAGCGTCTTCACTTTGGCAACGTGCGCCTCGCCGTTCTGATCGGCGCGCTGATGGGCATGATTTCGTCGCTGCTCGTTTTTCAACTCGGCCAGGCGCGCGTGTGGTTTGCGATGTCGCGCGACGGCCTGCTGCCCGCGGTTTTCTCGCGGGTCCACCCAATCTTCCGCACGCCGGACTTTTCCACGTGGGTGGCGGGATTCCTCGTCGGCATCCCGGCCGGACTTCTCGATATCGGCACGCTGGCCGACCTGTCGAACATTGGCACGCTCTTCGCCTTCGCGCTGGTCGCGGGCGGCGTTTTAATCCTTCGGTTCCGTGAACCCGATCGCCCTCGGCATTTTCGGGCCCCCGGGGGTTTGCTTGCGCCCATCGTGACGATTCTTACTTGCCTGCTCCTGATGGCTGGGCTACCGATTACCAACTGGATCCGATTTTTCGTTTGGCTTTTGATCGGACTCGTTCTCTACTATTTCTATGGACGCAAGCACAGCGAGCTGTCCACGGCGAAACTCGAGGCTGCGGCCCTGAGGGGAGAGACCCGCTAATGCGACGGCTGATTCGAGGCGGGGCGTACGCAAGCGTATCCGTTCTGGTGATTCTCGTCTTGGCCTTGCCGGGAGCGCTTGGTTGGGGCGAAAGCGCGGAGCGAATCATCGTCGACAAAGCAGTGGACACGCTGCCCGACGAAATTCTGCCGTTCTTTCAGGCGAACCGCACCTATCTCATCCAACACGTAAACGATGCTGCGGAATCCGAGGCGAGAGTTCCCGCCGAGCAGCGCAATGGTTTCATCGAACTCGATCATTACGGGCAATTCCCGTTCACGGCGCTTCCTCGCGCCTACACGGAAGCCGTAGCAAAGTACAGCCGGCGGTCGATCGAAGCACACGGTCAGCTCCCGTGGGAGGTTGGGCTTTACAGCCAGAAGCTCACCGTCGCGTTCCGTTCGCGCAACTGGGACGAGGCCAAACTCTCGGCCGCCTTCCTCGCGTATTACGTGGCCGCCGCGCACGATCCTTTCAAATCTACAACCAACAAGGACGGGAGTTTGTCACTCCAACCCGGCGTCAACGAACGGTTCGGCGTCGGCCTGCTCGACCGCTACCAGCGGTTCTTTTTCATCAAGGCCAACGAGGCCGCCTTCATCCGCGATCCGACGGATCACGCGTTTGAAATGTCGCTCAGCGCTCATACCTGGCTCGAAAGCGTTCTCTTGGCGGACCGCCGCGCGCACGAAGGACTCTCGTCCTACAACGACGAATACTACGACCGCTTCTACGCCCAGGAAGGCGCGGTCCTGATCCGGCAACTCTCCGACGCCGCGACCGACCTCGGATCCTATTGGATGACCGCCTGGATCAACGCAGGCCGGCCGCAGTTGCCCGGGTACTGAACGAACGTGGCGACCCAAACAACGCGACAACCCACCGTCCTCGACGCCCTCCCCAAGGCGGAATTGCATCTGCACCTCGAAGGATCAATCCGTCCGGAGACCGCCGTCGAACTTGCCGGGCGTCACGGAACTGAAATCACGGTTGGGGAAGTCACCGCACGGTACAACTATTCGAACTTTGCGGGATTCATCGACAGCTTCAAGTGGGTGACGTCCTTTTTGCGCGACCCGGAGGATTACGCACTCATCACGCGAAAGCTCCTCGAAGAACTCGTCCGGCAAAATGTGGTCTACGCCGAAATCACGATTTCCGCAGGCGTGATGCTCCGGCGAATGCAGAACGTCGAAGCGAATTTCACGGCGATTCGCGAAGCGGCTGAGAGCGTGCTCTTCCGCCACATCCGCACGGCGTGGATTTTCGACGCGGCCCGGCAGTTCGGGCCTGAGGCTGCGATGGAGGTAGCGCGCTGGGCCACCAAACTGAACCGCGCGGGAGTCGTCGCGTTTGGGATGGGCGGCGACGAATTGGCGTTTCCAACAGTAAATTTCCGTCCGGCATTCGATCTCGCGCGCAGCGAGGGATTGCGCCTGCTCTGCCACGCTGGGGAGGTCGGCGGTCCCGAGTCCGTGCGTGAAGCGGTGGATTTACTCGGCGCCGAGCGCATCGGCCACGGCATCGCCGTGATGCACGATGCGGCGCTCGCCGAATCCCTGGCCACGCGGCGCATCGTGCTGGAAAACTGTCCGTCGAGCAATCTTTGCACCGGCGCGCTCGCGAAGCAGACCGCCAAGCCGAACGCGGCGCTCGCGGATCACCCTCTCAAGAAACTTCTCGAGAGCGGCTCGCTTGTCACGCTTTCGACCGACGATCCCGCCATGTTCCACACCGACTTGCTGACGGAATATTCTCACGCCGCATCGACGGGTTTATCCAAGGACCAGCTCTTGCAGCTTGCGGAGCAGAGCTTCAGCGCCGCGTTTTTGCCGCCGATCGAGAAGCGCCAATTGCTCGATGACTTTCGCGCGGCGGCAAAATCGGCGGGCCTGCTATAATCGCTCTCCACCAACGGGAAAAACGATGAAAGCTCATGTCTGGGTCATGCTGAAGTCCACGGTCCTCGATCCTCAAGGGCAGACGATTCAACGCGCTCTCTCGTCGCTCGGCTACGCCAAAGTAGAGGACGTGCGCCAGGGAAAATTCTTCGTCCTCCAACTCGACGGCCTCAGCCGCGCCGAGGCTCAAACTCAGGTCGAACGCATTGCGAAGGATGTCCTCACGAATCCCGTCATCGAAGAATTTCGCTTCGAAATTCTCGATTAGTTTTCACCGCCGGCGCGCCGGACCAGGTTACCGACCTCTTCTGCTTTTGTTGTACCCTTCGCCCTAAACTAAGGTCGATCGCGGCCAGATTCAGCTCATCCAGGCAATCATGCTTGCCAACGAGCCATACGGCACTCAAACGGGCTGGAACTGACGGCGTCTGATCGAAGGCACGGCCAACCTGCCGCATCCTCCCGTTGTCAAACCGCGAACCATCGCGGGCTGCGGCGCTTCTCGCCCATGGCGCTGTGCTAGCATATTAGAGTCGCTCGGCGCCGGCTTTGCGCGCAGGCGGCGCTGGGGGACGAGCCAAATGTGCGGAATTGTCGGCTATATCGGACCAAAACGCGTCGTTCCGTTGATTCTCGACGGCCTGAAACGCCTCGAATATCGAGGCTATGACTCAGCCGGGATTGCGGTCGTCGATGACAAAGGAAAACTGCTGATCCGGCGCGCGCCGGGGAAACTGCACAATCTCGAGGAATCCATCCGCGCGACGCCCCTCGACGGCGTCTATGGCATCGGCCACACGCGATGGGCCACGCACGGCCGCCCAACCGAGGAAAACGCCCACCCGCATCGCGACTGCACCGGCGAAATCGTAGTGGTGCACAATGGAATTATCGAAAATTACGTCGAGCTGAAAAACCAGCTCGCCGCCGAAGGCCACAAGTTCGTCACTGAGACCGACACCGAAATCATCGCTCACCTCGTCGAGAAATTCTCGAAGGATGCGCCGCTCGAAGTAGCGGTGCGCAAGGCCGTCAAGGCCATGACGGGCTCCTATGCTCTGGTGGCGCTGTCGGCGAAAGATCCCAACAAGATCGTCGCGGCGCGCCTGGGCCCGCCGATCGTCGTCGGTCTCGGCGAACACGAATTCTTCGTCGCGAGCGACATCCCGGCGATTCTCCCGCACACGCGCAGCATCAATTTCCTCGGCGACGGCGAAATGGCCGTGCTCACGCCGCAGGGCGTCCAACTCTGCGATTTTGAGGGCCGTCCGATCGAGCGCCCACCACAGCACATCTCCTGGGACCCGATCATGGCGGAAAAGGGCGGCTTCAAGCATTTCATGCAGAAGGAAATCTTCGAGCAGCCGCGCGCGGTGCGTGACACCCTTCTCGGCAGGATTTCGCAGGAAACCGGAAAGGTTTTCCTCGATCGAATGGACGTCTCCGAGGACGAATTTCGCGGTTTTCGAGACGTGAAAATCGTGGCATGCGGCACCAGTTGGCACGCCGCGCTCGCCGGAAAGTTCATGATCGAGCGGCTCGCGCACTTGCCGGTCGAGGTGGACTACGGCAGCGAGTTCCGCTATCGCGACCCGATTGTCGATCCCTACAGCCTGATCATCGCCATCAGCCAGTCGGGCGAAACGGCGGACACGCTCGCGGCCGAGCGCGAGGCCCGCCATAAGGGCGCGAAGGTCCTCTCGATTTGCAACGTCGTGGGCTCCATGCTCACGCGTGAATCGAGCGGCACGATCTACACGCACGCCGGCCCTGAAATCGGAGTCGCCTCGACGAAAGCCTTTACCGGCCAGCTCACCGCGCTCTTGCTCACGGCGCTGCATCTCGGCCAGGTGCGCGGAAAGCTCGCAAATCCCGCATCGCAGAAACTGATGCAGGAACTCACGCGCGCGCCGCACAAGATCGAGGCGATCCTTCAACGCGACGCCGCGATCGAGGAACTCGCGCGCCGTTTTTTCCGCTACACCGACTTTCTTTATCTTGGTCGCGGAATTCACTATCCCATCGCTCTCGAAGGGGCGCTCAAACTGAAGGAAATCTCCTACATTCATGCCGAGGGATATCCGGCCGGCGAAATGAAGCACGGCCCCAACGCGCTCATCGACGAGAATCTGCCAGTCGTGGTGATCGCGACGCGCGACGAATCCGATCCCGCTTCAATGATTCTGTATGAAAAAACGATTTCAAACCTGCAGGAAGTGAAGGCGCGCGACGGCATCGTGATCGCGATCGTCACGGAGGGCGACACGCTCGCTCGCGGAACCGCCGACCACGTGATCGAAATCCCTTCGGTGCCGGAATTGATCGCGCCGATTCTCGAAATCGTGCCGCTGCAATTGCTGGCGTACCACATCGCCGTGCGGCGCGGCTGCGACGTGGACCAGCCGCGCAACCTCGCTAAGTCAGTCACGGTCGAATAGCCTACTCAATCCGCCACCGCGGATATAAAATGTAAGCCATGGGAGTTCGATTTTTCGCTTCGCTGGTGATTTCTGCCCTCGCTGGATTGTCTCTCCCGCCTCCAGCCTTCGCACAGGCTGCAGCCGACGCAGGCGCAGGAAAACTCGAAGCTGTCACGATCACTGGTTCTGCCAGATTCACGTCCGAGCAAATTCGGCCCGCCACGGGGCTTACTCCGGGCGCGACCGTAACGAAGGACGCTTTGCAGAGCGCGGCCGACCGCCTCGCCCAGCTCGGCCCGTTTGCGCGCGTACAATACCGCTACGGAACCGAAGACGCGGGCGTGCGCGCTGAATATCAGGTCACTGACGCTCCATCGGTGCCAATCTGGTTCGACAATTTCCCTTGGTTCTCGGATGACGAGATGATTGCCGCGCTGAAGAATTCGGTTCCTCTTTTCGATGGGGCCGCCCCGGAGGGCGGCACGCTGCTGAATGACATCTCGCAAGAGCTTCAGGGACTTCTCGCAACGCGCGGCGTGCACGCGACCGTTTCCCATACGCTCACGTCGGCGCCAGGTGGCGATCAGCGAATCCAGCAATTCCGCGTCGATGACGCGGCGGTGAACGTCGCAAGCGTTCAATTCTCCGACGCGCTAGCGCAAAACGATCGCGGTATCCAGGCGCGCCTCATGGACATCGTTGGCGGAGCGTACTCTCGCACCGCCGTCGAACTCTTCGAGATCGAGCAGGTTCGTCCCGTTTACCTCTCGCACGGCTTTCTTCGAGTGAAGTTCAGCCCACCCAAGGCGCGGCTCACCGGAGGCGCTACCGATTCCCGCGTTGCGATCGACGTAACCATCGAACCCGGATCGACGTATGCCTGGACTGAGCCGACATGGAAGGGCAACTCCGTCGTCGGCGTGCTGGAGCTTTCAACGCTCGTTCCGCTCCACGACGGTGATCCCGCCGATGGCATGAAGATTGAGAAAGGCTGGCAGGCGGTGAGCGATGCATACGCGCGCCACGGTTACCTCAGCGCGGCTCTCGACCCTCAGCCACATTTCGACGACCGCGCCAAACGCATCAGCTACGCCGTCTCGATCACCGAGGGTCCGCAGTACCACATGGGCAAGCTCGTGCTCACGGGCCTTTCCTTGGACGGCGAGCGCCGCATCCGCGCGGCATGGAAAATCCAGCCGGGCGAAGTGTTCGACAAGAGCGTCTACGATGAATTCGTGGCCAACGGAATTCGTCAGGCGTTCAGCGGCCTCCCATTTCACTATGAGAAGATCGGCCGTTTCCTGCAGGAGGACGCGTCTGCGGGCGTCGTGGACGTGTTGCTCGATTTTCAGTAGGCGCGCTCGGCTTCGGGCCGCCGCAGCGTTCGGCTCCGCGATTCCACGATAGAATGGCCTCCTGATGCGCCCCGTCCATCTCGCTGTGATTGCCGGGCTTCTATCGATGGCGGCTCTTGCCGCGGCCGCGCAGAATTCGAAGCCTTTGTCGCCGTCATCAAAATCCTCCCCTGACGCTTCCTCAAAAAAGGACCCCGACGCCGAGCTTCAGAAGGCGCTCGCCGATGCCGGAAACGACAGCGCCGCGCTCGTCCGAAACATGAAGGATTATCTCCAGAAATTTCCCGATGCGCCGCGCAAGGCCGCGGTGTATCGCGCGCTCGTCGAAGCCTGCGGGCAGATCCGCGACGAGACCTGCTCCCTCGATTATTCCGAACGCCTGATTGCGATTCGCCCCGATGATTTTCAAATGATGCTGCTCGCCATCAACCTGCTTGAAGAGCGTGGCGATGATGCGAGCCTCACGCGCGCGGCAGGCTACGCAACCCGCGTGCTCGATCGGGTCGAAAAGGCGTCGCCGAACGAACGGCCGTCGCGCGAATCAGTCGCCGAATGGCAGGACGGCCAGCAGCAGCTTCGCGCAGCGCTCTATTACGTTCGCGGGCACGTCGAGAATTCGCAGCACGACTACGACGCGGCCGCGCGGGATTTTCGCGCGAGCTACTCGACTCGCCCAAACGCGCTCGCCGCCAAGATTCTTGGTGAAATTGCGGAGAAGCGCAACGATCTCACCACGGCCGTTCACGAGTACATTCTGGCATTCGCGCTGCCGCAAAACGGCCCCGCAGGAGACGTGGACCGCCTGGAAGTGCGGCGCGAGCTTGGTAATGTCTGGCGGCGGTTGCACGGCAACGAGCAGGGGCTCGGTGAAGCGATTCTCGCGGGGTACGACAGCGTCTCCGCGCCCTCCGTCGATGCCTCAACCAATCCCGCCGCGGGGAACAATAACGCAAAGGACGCGTACGCGTTTGTCGTGCGGCGTCTTGACGGCAGCGCCATGCCGCTCGCACCGGCCAAGGGCAAGATTCTGGTGCTGAGCTTCTGGGCCACTTGGTGCGGGCCGTGCCGCGACCTCGAACCGATGTTCAACCAAGTCGCGAGGAGCTACGCCGGCAATTCAGATGTCGCATTCTTCGCCGTGAACACGGACGACGAAGAAGCCGCGGTTCCAGCCTTTGTGGCCCGCGAAAAGTGGGATGTTCCCGTGATCTATGCCGATGGGCTCGACGACTTTATGAAGGTGGAAACGCTGCCGACCGTGTTAGTCCTCGACCGCGATGGACAGATTATTTACCGAACCGCGGGGGTCGTGCCCGAAGGCTTTTCTGAATCGCTTGTCACCGCCATAAAGTCCGCGCTCGCCGGATCCAAATGAATTCGGCGCCCGCCCCAACTTATTCAGCGCGTTTGCGATCGCGCGTGGTGCGAGCCGAGCCGTGCTGCGCGGCGTCGCGCGCGGCCAGAATTGTGCCGATGTGAATGGTCACCGTGTCAGCCACGCGGCGCGCGTAGCCTCCCGCCAGGGTAATCGCCACCGGCACTCCGTTTCGCCGCGCATAGTCGAAAACAAGCGCATCGCGGCGCGCAAGCCCCTCGATTGTCAGCGCAAGCCCGCCCAACTGATCTTCGCGATATGGATCGGCGCCTGCCACGTAAGACAAAAGCTGTGGCGTGAATTCGTGGAACGCCCGATGCAAGTGTTTTTCGAGAATCGCAAGATAATCGTCGTCGCCAATCCCGTCCGGCAAGTCGATATCGATCGTGGACGGGGGCTTGGGATGCGGATAGTTGTGCACCTGATGGATTGAGAGCGTGAATACGCTTTCGTCGCCGCCAAAAATCGCCGCGGTTCCGTTCCCCTGATGCACGTCCGTGTCCACGACCATCGCGCGCTCGATCGCGGCGTCGGACTGAAGGCGCCGGATGCCGACGGCCACGTCATGAATCACGCAGAATCCTTCGCCGTGATCCGGACAGGCGTGATGGAATCCGCCGCCGATGTTTGCCGCCCAGCCGTCTGCCAGAGCGCGACGCCCCGCCAGAATCGATCCGCCCGCGGCAAGCCAACACGCTTCGATCAATTTAGGCGAGTAGGGAATCTCGAGCCGGACGAGCTCCTCATGGCTCAGCGAGCCGGTCTTGAGCTTGCGCACGTACTCCTGCGTGTGCACCCGCAGCACGTCTTCGTCCGTAGCGGGCTGGGGTGCGAGAAAGTCCTCGCGCGTGGCGATCCCTTCCGCCAGCAGGCGGTCGTGGATCATTCGGTATTTCTGCGAGGGAAAGACGTGCGTGCCAAGATTCAGATCGTAGCGCTCGTCGTAAATCAGCTTGAATGGCAGCACGGTTTCCCGAGCCTACCGCGAAGCTTTTTGAAACGCAAACCAGCTCGCGCGGGGCGATAGTCTCCGAGCACGCAGCTGTGATAGCATCTGACCGATGCGTCGCGCTCAAGCCATTCTCGTAGTCGTCGCGCTGTTGGCCGCGCCGCTGGCACTGCTTGCGCGCGGCATGGCGTGCGAATCGTCGTCCTGCACGATGATGTGCTGCTTGCCGCAGGGTTCTCATTCGCATCAGGGCCAACCGATGGCATGCAACTGCCCGATGAAGTCAGGTAAACGCCTCCCCGATTTTGGCTTGCTAGCTCCCATCGCTCCCACGGCGCCGGCCGCGCACGTGACGCTCGCCGCCCCGGAAATCACGCGTGGATTCTTTTCAGTTTTCGCCCAGTCTGCCTCATCGGGATTCCTGTCCGCACCATTTGAACCTCCGCGAACCTAGCTCCATCCCACTGCACTAGGAATTCAATCTGGAGTGGAGGACTATGATGCGGAAATTTGTATATTTTCTGCTCGCTGCGGCTCTGTTGGTGTCCGCGCATTCCGCGCGAGCGACGATTTTTGGCAGTGTGCGAGGCATTGTTCACGACCCGCAGCACCGGCCCGTGGCCGGCGCCAGCGTGGAATTAAAATCGGCAAGTTCGGACTGGTCTCAGCAGATCCAGACGGACCAGGACGGCGCATTTGCCTTCGCGGCGGTGCCTCTCGGGGACTACATCGTTACCGCGAAAGCTTCTGGATTTAGTCCTCTCCAACAGAGCTTTTCGCTGGCTTCCGGTACTTCTTCAATTCTGCATCTCCAGCTCGCGCTCGCTTCGGTAAACGAGAAGGTGGTCGTCACGGCGCCCGAGGAGGCAGCAACCGTCGATTCCGTTACGCCGATCACGCTCGTCGATCGGACCGACATCGCGCAAACTCCCGGCGCCGACCGCAGCAACGCCCTGCAAATGATCACTGATTACGTGCCGGCTGCCTACGTGACCCACGACATGCTGCACATGCGAGGAGGCCACCAGGTCGATTGGCTGATTGACGGCGTCCCCATACCCAACACGAATATCGCAGCCAATCTGGGCCCGGTGATTGACCCAAAGGACATTGATTATCTCGAGGTTCAAAGAGGCAGCTACGATGCGGACTACGGAGACCGCACGTATGGAATCTTCAATATTGTGCCCCGAACCGGTTTTGAACGCGATAGGGAGTGCGACCTCGTTACCAGCCTTGGAAATTTCTATCAAACCAACGACCAAATCAGTTGCGGCGGACACACGCAGCGATTTGCTTACTATTTCAGCTTGAACGGAAATCGAAGCGATTACGGACTTCAGACTCCGATTGGACAGGTGTTTCACGATGCGGAGAACGGCTACGGGGGATTCGCCTCGTTCATTTTCAATCCCAATCCCAAGAACCAATTTCGGCTAGTCACTTCGTTGCGGGAGGATTATTACCAGATCCCCTACGACCCGGACCCCAATTCAGCCGGAAATCAGGTCTATCCCAGTTACGGCCTTCGCGATGGTGAACGTGAACCCGATGGCTACGTTGCCTTCTCTTGGATACATACATTCAATCCTAATCTGCTGCTTACCGTTTCTCCCTTTTATCATTACAACAAGGCTAGCTATAACGCCTCGCCGAACGATGTGCCGGTGATCACGGACGTGGACCAGACTGCCAATTATGGCGGTTTGCAAGCGGCCCTGGACGCAACCCTTTGGAAGAACAACTTTCAAGTGGGAGTCTACGGATTCGCTCAGCACCAGAACAACTTCTTTAGCAACACTTTTGTGGATTGCGCTCCCAACTGTCCGAACAATGTTCGGTCATCGGCTGCCGTAACCGGCGGCCTAGCCGAAGAGTTCTTTAGCGACAAATTTAAGGTGACCTCGTGGCTGACGCTGATCGCCGGTCTCCGCCACTCATACTTCAACTCGCCATCCGTCGGAACTCTGCCGGCAATCGTGGAGAGTGCGACCGATCCTCGCTTTGGCGTCGCCGTCAAAGTCCCGCGCCTGAACTGGGTCTTTCGCGCCTTCTACGGTCAGTATTACCAGGCCCCGCCGCTTTTGACCGCTACCGACTCACTCGCCGGTTTGGCAATGAACCAGGGTTTTGCCTTCGCTCCGCTGCGCGGCGAGCGGGATCGAGAATACCAGTTTGGCGTCACGATTCCCTATCGCGGCTGGGCTCTTGACGCGGATAATTTCAAGACACGTGCGACGAACTGGCTGGATCATAACAATATCGGAGAATCGAATCTGTTCTGGCCGATCACGTGGGATGCCGCCGTGATTCAAGGTTGGGAACTCACGCTGCGGTCCCCCCGCCTCTGGCGTCGCGGCCAGTTTCACCTTGCCTATTCGAATCAAATCGCGCAGGCAACCTCACCCATCACCGGAGGCTTAATCTGCCCCCCCGCGACGCCAACATGCTCACAGTATCCGCCGCCGGGATATGGACCGGTAGACCACGATCAGAGAAACACGTTGAACTTGGGTTTCAATGCAAGTCTTCCCTGGCAGACGTTCGCTTCGACGAATGTGTACTACGGATCAGGGTTCCACAACGGAATGCCGGAGCCGGGCGGGCAATATCCCGGGAACTATCTGCCGGGGCACACCACGTTTGACCTTTCGGTAGGCAAATCCTTCCGCGAAAAATACACCGTGGGATTGACGGCTATCAACGTCGCGAATCGCCGCGTGTTGCTCGACAACAGCCTCACCTTCGGCGGATTTCACTTTAACGATCCGCGCGAGATTTACGCGGAGTTTCGCTACCGGTTTCATTACTGATGCAAGGCGCTTCGGCGCGGGGGTACAATTGGAGAATACGAAGGGAGCGAGAATGCCATCGTCGCAGCACAACATCGTCCACAAACATTTAGGAACTCAATTGATATTCGCAATTCTTCTCGCCGCCCTGGCGTCGGGATTGGTCGGCTGCAGCAAGGCGGCGCCGCCGCCCGCGGAACAAGCGAAGCGCTACCACCTTGTCGGCAAGGTCGTCTCGATCGACCTGCAGCAAGGCTCGCTCAATGTCGACGGCCAGGATATCCCTGGATTCATGTCCGCCATGATGATGTCCTACCCCGTCCACGACGCTAGAATTCTCTCGACCCTGAGCCCGGGAGACGAAATCTCCGCCGACGTCGTCCTCGTTCCGAGCGACAACTCCTATTATCTTGAAAATATCGTCGTCACGAAGAAGGGCGCGGGCGGCGCGGCTCCTACCGGCACGTCGAATCAGCCCCAGCCCGGCGAGAAGGTTCCCGACTTCGCCCTCGTCAATCAGGATGGAAAACGAATCCACTTGAACTCATATAAGGGGGACGTTCTTCTGGTCACTTTCATCTACACGCGCTGCCCTTTCCCCGACTTCTGCCCGCTCGTCTCGAAGAATTTCGCGAACATTTATGCGCAGTTACAAAAGAACCCGCCCGCCAATTCGAAAAGGATTCGCTTACTCAGCGTGAGCTTCGACCCGGCTTACGACACTCCGGCCGTGCTGAAAAAATACGCCGCCACATTCAGCGGCACGACCGGCGGCCCTCCGTTTGACCGCTGGGAGTTCGCAACTGTCCCCGCCAAGGAACTGCCGAAAGTCGCCGATTTCTTTGGCCTCTACTACAACGAATCCGGCGGCCAGATCGTTCATTCCTTGAGCACGACCGTGATCTCGCCGGACGGCACAATTTTCAAGTGGTATCAGGATAGCGACTGGGAGCCCGCCGATCTGCTCACCGATGCCGCGCAGTCGCTCCAGCAAGAGAATCAGCACAATGCCCACGCGCCCGCAGCCATTCCCACTGCCTGACACGCTGTCCAGCAAATTTCGCTTGCTACATTTCCCAACGGCGGTTCCGCGACAATCTGCGAGGAATTGCTTAATTCTGTCGTTCGAGGATGAAATCGGGGACGGCGAGTAGCGCGCGGCGATACTCCGTATCGGGCAGCTCTTCGAGACACGCCTTCGCACGGCCGACGTATTCCTGCGCGAGATTCGAGGCGCGAGCGAGCGCGCCTGTCTCTCCCACGAGCTTCGTGATCTGCTCCGGGCGGACGCTCATGAATTCGCGCTCTTCGAGCACTTTGGCGATCAGTCGTCGGCCGTCCGCCGAACCGTGGCCGTTCGAGTCGCCATCCGCCGCGTGCGTTGACGCGCCATTCTGCAGCGCGAAAATCAGCGGCAGCGTGACTTTGCCTTCCTTCAAATCGCTCAACACCGGCTTCCCAAGTTGCTCGGGCGACGCCGTGAAGTCGAGCAAATCGTCCACAAGCTGAAACGCCAGGCCCGCGTTGCGCCCGTATTCCGCAAGAGCGTCTTCCACCTGCTTCGGCTGCCGGCCGAGCACAGCTCCCAACCGCGCGCATCCGCTGAAGAGGCAAGCCGTCTTGCGGTACGCCAGCTCGATGGCGTCGGTCTCGGTCAAGTCGATGCGCCCCAGCAGCGTGAGCTGTAGCAATTCGCCTTCGACCATGTTTTGCGTGAGTCCGATCAAGATGTCGAGGATTGCGAAGTTCCGCTCGCGCAGCGCCATTTCGAACGACTGCATGTACAGCCAGTCGCCCGCCAGCACGCTCATGTGATTTCCCCAGCGCGCGTTCGTGCTCGGACGCCCCCGGCGCGTCTGCGCGCCGTCGATCACGTCGTCGTGGACCAGCGTCGCGCTGTGAATCATCTCCATCACCGCGCCCAGCCGGATCGCGCTCGCGCCGCGATAGCCCGCCGCTCCCGCCGCCAGCAGCAGCAGCGCAGGGCGCAGCCGCTTCCCTCCGCCTTCGCGCAGATACCCCGCGATCTCGGCGACCGGCTGGATGGCCGCGCCGCTCTGGGCGGCAATCTCCTGTTCGACGAGCGCCAGATCGTCGCGCACCAGGTCGAAGATTCCCTTCGCGATTTGAACGGCGAATGCCATCTATTTTCTGTGCCTTAGCCCTTTGCCAGGGGCTGGCCCGATGCCCCCGCGCCTAGCCTGAAGAACCGCCGGAAATTCGCCGCCGTCGTCGATGCGACCTCAGCGGCGGCTAAGTTTCTCACATTCCCCAAGGCTTGCGCTACCTCAACCACAAACGCTGGCTCGTTCCGCTTGCCCCGCCGCCCCTGCGGTGCAAGGAAGGGCGCATCGGTCTCCGTAAGCATCTGGTCGAGCGGGATTTCCCTCGCCACATCGCGAATCGGCTGGTTTTTCGGGTAGGTCACGTTTCCAGCGAACGAAACGAGAAATCCCATCTCCAGTCCGCGCCGCGCCTCTTCCAGCGTGCCCGTGAAACAATGAAAGATTCCGCCGAGCCCCGACGGCCCCCAGTCCTGTTCGAGGATCGCGAGGCAATCGTCCCACGCGTCGCGGCAATGAATGATCACCGGCAATTTCGCAGCTCGCGCCTGCCCGAGCTGCCGCCGGAACACCCGCTGCTGCACGTCGCGCGGCGAATGGTCGTAATAATAGTCGAGGCCCATCTCGCCCCAGCCGATCACCCGCGGATGCCGCGCCAGCTCGTCGAGTCGCGCAAAAATCTCTTCGGTCGCGTCCCTCGCATCGTGGGGATGAATGCCGACCGTCGCGTAAATCCAGTCGTGTTGCTCGGCAAACGGAATCGCCGCGTCGAGCCGTTCCGCCGGCCCCGTGCCGCTGCCGATCGCGAGCAGCGCCTCGACGCCCGCCGCGCGAGCGCGCTCCAGCATCGCCTCGCGGTCCTCGTCAAATTGCGCGAATTCCAGATGCGCGTGTGAGTCTATGATTTGCATGTATCGCGATATTTGTTTGGGATGACGACCCTCGTCGGGTCGTCATTTCACTTTCGCGCCGGGCGGAATGTCCTCGGCAAACGTGCACAGCACCGGCTTGCCGTCCGCGCCCGCCGACGCCGCCAGCAGCATCCCGTTCGATTCGAGGCCGCGCATCTTCCTCGGCGCCAGATTCACGACGATCACCACCTTGCGCCCGACCAAATCCTCCGGCGCGTAAGAGAGCGCGATTCCCGCGAGCACCTGCCGCACTTCGTCGCCAATATCAACGAGCAGCTTCAGCAGCTTGTCCGCGCCTTGAATGCGCTCCGCCGATTTCACCACGCCGACGCGCAACTCCACCTTCGCGAAGTCCTCGATCGTGATCTTCGCGCTCGGCGCAGGTGCTGTCGCCGGTGTCGCAGTTGCCGGTGTCGCCGCTGCTGCTGGTTGGGCTCCCGCCGGATTTCGAATCTCGTTTTCCATTGCCTCGATCCTTTCGTCTGTCTCTTTGTACTCGATGCGCGGGAATATGGCGTCGGGTTTCGAGATGCGCGTTCCCGGCTTCAGCCCACCCCAAACCAATTTATCGAACTGGTAGTCTTCCAGCCTGCCGGGCTGGCCGAGATGCCGCCAGATTTCCTGCGTGGCATCGGGCAGAACCGGATGCGCGAGGGCCGTAATGATTCGCAGGGCCTCCGCTGCGGTATATAGAACTTCGCGAAGCTGGCCGCGATGAATCGGATCGCTCGAGATCTTCCAAGGCTTCTCCTGCACCAAGTACGCGTCCACCTGCGAAATGAACCGCCATATTTCCTGTACCGCGGATGAAAACCGGTAGGCGTCGTAATGTTCCCGCACGATCGTCTCGATCGGCCCGGATACGAATTTCGTAATCGTCGAGTCGGACGTCGGCTCCGGAACGTGGCTCTCGAAATAGCTATCGATCATCGCGAGTACCCGGCTGGCGAGATTCCCCAGCCCATTCGCCAAATCCGCGTTGTATCGCGTGACCAGCGCCTCGCGCGAAAAATTGCCGTCCTGCCCGAAGACCGTTTCGCGCAACAGGTAGTACCGCAGCGCGTCGTTTCCCAGCACCTTCACAATCGGCTCAGGGTACGCGACGTTGCCCTTCGATTTGCTCATCTTTTCCTGCTCGAAGAGCAGCCATCCGTGCGCGAAAATCTGCTTCGGCAGCGGCAGTTCCGCGGCCATCAAGAACGCCGGCCAATAGACCGCATGAAACCGGATGATCTCCTTCCCGATCATGTGTAAATCGGCCGGCCAATATTTCTGAAATTCCGCGCTGCCCTTTTCGCCTTCGCCGTAGCCGATCCCGCTCATGTAGCTCGTCAGCGCGTCGTACCAGACGTAAAACACGTGCTCGGGATCGCCCGGCCACGGGATGCCCCACTTGATCGTCTTCCGGCTGATCGAAAGGTCCTTCAATCCGCCTTCGACGAAGCTTTTCACTTCGTTCAGCCGGAAATCCGGTTGCACGAACTCCGGCTTGTCCCTATAAAGCTGCAAAAGCTTTTCTTGATAGGACGAAAGCCTGAAAAAATAGTTCTCCTCTGAAATCAGCTCCGCGGGACGACCGCAGATCTGGCAATTCGCCGGCTCGGGTGTATCGCTCACGTAGAGATTGTCGTAGATGCAGTAGCGCCCCTCGTACTTGCGCTTGAAAATCGCATCGGGTGAATGCTTCATCGTCCGCCGCACGAGCGTCTGCACCGCCCGCGCGTGTTCGGGCGACGTCGTGCGGATAAAATTCGTGTGCGTGATTCCCAGCAGCTTCCACAGGTCGCGGAAAATCTTCTCGTTCCGGTCGACCAGCTGCTGCGGCGTGATCCCCGCCTTTTCCGCGGCGCGCTCGATATTCACGCCGTGCTCGTCCGTTCCCGTCAGGTAGGCCACGTCGTACCCGCACATTCGCTTGTACCGCGCGATCACGTCGCACACGATCGTCGTGTACGCGGAGCCCACGTGCGGCCGCGAATTCGCGTAGTAAATCGGCGTGGTCAGGTAGAACTTCGGCTTGCCCTGCGCGGGAGTGGAATGGTCCATGGACGGTCTGTATTTTGCTGCGGAACTGCCAGAAAATGATACTAGTCTGGGTTCGATAGAACTGTCAATTGAGCCAGGCCGGCCCAATTTGAATATTGCTGGCCTACGTGTGATCTATGACGCGCAGATTTGCCAAAATCGTCACGCGATCCGGCAAGTCAAAATTCACCCTGGTTATTGGACTCCGACCGTCATCTCCAGGAAGGGACGGATCAAGCTCGTAGTCGTAAGCAATTGTCTCCGTGTAAGGCGCGGACGGCGGTTTCGCGAAAGTCCAGAGTCGAATATTATCAACGGCACTGCGCTCCAGAAGTACCCACTTATGGTTACCTGTGACTTGTGCGTCTGTTACTTTGCCATCTGAATCGATCGTCACCAAGACGACAACCGTTCCCGTTATATTGGCCGTCCGCGCGATCTGCGGGTAGTCGGGAGCTTCGATGTGTTTTGGACAAAGCGCCGGTTGTTCTTGACCGAAGCAAGCTCCTGCCGCGCACAATAGCAGGCATCCGAGCGCCATTGTTCTCATGCCGCCCTCCCAGGTTTGACGTCCTTTTGTCGTTTCCCGCTCCTACCGAAACATTCTATCGATCCGTGTAGTAGCCATCCCGCGCCTGGACGGTCAGGTCCTTCTGTTTCGTCGTGAGATGGATTTTGTGATAGCCCTCTCCAGTGTTTGCCGGTTCGGGCGTGTAGCCGAGGCTGTACTGGCTCCTTAGCTCTTCTTCGATCTGCGCGTAAATCTGATCGATCGGCAGCTTTTTTGAAACTTCGAACAATCGCCCGCCAGTCTCGTTGCAGATTCGTTCGAGCACTTTCTTGCCGTCGGGGCGCTCTTCCTGAGGATAGCGGCGTCCGCCGCCCGGTCCGCCTCCTCCTGGCCCGCCGCCACCGCCGCCGGGCCAGCCTCCTCCCCCGCCCGGACCACCGTGCCCCATTCCCCAGCCTCCGCCGTGGCCGCCGTAACCGCCGCCATGGTCGTGGGATTCATTGTCAGCGAACAGAATCCCGTAGATCGACGTATCCGCGCGTTGCGCTGATTCAACCGCATCCTCGAGCGATTCCTTGCTGCCTCTGTCCACGCCATCCGACAAAACGAACAGCGCTTTGCGGCCCTGCTGTTTTTTCATCAGCTCATTCGAGGCGAGATAGATCGCGTCGTAGAGCAGCGTGCCCGCTCCGCCGCGCCCGTGGCCGCCTCCCTCATCGCGATCCATCTCCGGCGTTTGCAGGAGCTGAAGCCCGGCCTGGAGCTTGGGGCGCGACGAAGTCAAATCCTGCAGCAGCTCCACCTCGCGGTCGAAGTGGATCAGGAACGCCTTGTCCCTGTCTTCGCGCAGCATGTGATCCAAGAACGTATAGCTCGCGCTGCGCTCCGAATCGAGCACGCGTCGCTGGCTCAGGCTCGTATCCACGAGCAGCCCGAGCGTCAGCGGCAGATCGGTTTCGCGCACGAAATTGCTGATCGTCTGCGCGCGCCCGTCTTCATCCAGCACGAAATCTTCCTTGTTCAGGGTCGGGACGATCTTTCCCTTCTTGTCGCGTACCGTGGCGTACACGGTCACGAGTTTCACTTGCGTCGTAATTTTTGGCGCTTGCTGGCCTCGCAGAGCGCCGCCGGCAAGCAGTAGTGGACCGGCCAGCACGGCCGCTATGGTGAAACGGGCGCCTCGCTGCATCCGCGAGCGGCGGCAATCCTTCAAAGTGGAGATGTCCTGATTTGGCATGGGCTATCACTTCAGATTCTGCCATCACTCGCGAGGTTGGCCGTGGCAATTCACAACCGGCCTGGCTTGCGAGAAGTCCACACAACCTCTCCCTTGTAATCTGGCCGCATGTTGCTAACCTTTTGGGCGTATGAACATGAAATGGATCCTTGTGACCGAGGGTGCCGCGGGGCGCGCGGCTTGCGCTCCGGAGTTGCTCGCTCAAGGTTCGGCCGCACGCCCTCTCACGGCTGGGCGATTCCCGCGATTTCTAATCGACACTCCGGCGATTAGAAATGCCCGTAAACCACTGAAAATAAACGATGACATACAATCCTAATCGACACACATCCGAGGGACTCGCGATGCCGAGTTTCGCGCCAGTCCCGCGCAAGGAGCCACGTGTATAAATCGGTCGACGATCGGATTCGCAAGGCGCTGCGCCATCACATCCACGAGCGCTACAAGACGGACGTGCCCGTGGTAACCGAGCGCCCGCCGAAATTCGCCATGGGCGAAGTCGCTTCGCCGGTGTGCTTCGAGCTTGCCAAGCGCCTGAAAAAACCGCCGCGCGCGCTCGCGCAGGAGATCGCGACCTCGCTCAAGCCGATCGCAGGCGTTGCCCGCGTGGAAGTCGCGGGCGGCGGCTATCTGAATCTATTTTTCGACCGCGCCGCATTTTTTCGCGGAGCCTGCGAAGAATCCGCTCGCTCCGCCGCCGTCGAAGCGGCGGCCGGCGCGGCGAAAACGATGGTCGAGCACACCAGCATCAATCCCAACAAGGCGGCGCACATCGGCCACCTGCGCAACGCCGTCCTCGGCGACACGTTCGCGCGCGTCCTGCGCTACACCGGCCGCCGCGTCGAAGTACAGAACTACATCGACAACACCGGCGTGCAGGTTGCCGACGTCGTCCTCGCATTTCTGCGGCTCGAGCCGAAATCATTGAAAGAAGTTCGCGCGCTCGCCGCTGCTCCGAAATTCGATTACTTCTGCTGGGACCTTTACACGCGCGTCACGCAATGGCTCGCCGAAGATAAATCGCGCCTCGAACTTCGCGCGCAAACGCTGAAGGACATCGAAGAGGGCCACGGCGACGCGGCAGCGATGGCGGAAGTCGTTTCGACCGCGATCGTGCGCTGCCATCTCCGCACGCTCGACCGCCTCGGCATCGACTACGACCTGCTCTCCCGCGAAAGCGAAATCCTGCACTTGAAATTCTGGGATGCCGCGTTCGATCTGCTCAAGAAAAGCGGCGCAATTCAGCTTGCAAGGTCCGGTAAGAGCGCTGGCTGCTGGGTCATGCAGCTCCCTTCCGACAAAGAGGCGGCCACCGAGGAAGAAGAACCGACCGAGTTGGCCGAAGCCAAGATCATCGTGCGCTCGAATGGCACGGTCACATACGTGGGCAAGGACATCGCCTACCATCTGTGGAAATTTGGACTTCTCGGCCGCGACTTTCATTACCGCCGTTTCCACAAACACCCCGACGGTCACGAAGCCTGGACCACTGATTCGGATTCGGACGAGCCGGGCGCGCCGGATTTCGGTCACGCGCACGAAGTTTTCAACGTCATCGATTCACGCCAGGCCTATCCTCAGCAGGTCGTCGTCGCGGGGCTGCGCGCGCTGGGCTACGCCGAAGAGGCCGATCATCTGAAACATTTTGCATACAACGTCGTTGCGCTCACGCCGCGCTGCGCGCTCGAAATGGGCTACGAGATTCCCCCGGAAGACGCGAAGAAACCGTACATCGAAGTCAGCGGCCGCAAGGGCCAGGGCGTAAAAGCGGACGACCTGATCGACCAGCTGGAAGCGACAGCGCGCAAGGAAACGGATTCGCGCCACGCCGATGCTCCTGAATCCGAGCGCGCCGCCATCGCGCATGCAATCGCCATCAGCGCGCTCCGCTATTTCCTGCTGCGCTTCACGCGTTCGACAGTGATCGCCTTCGATTTCGAGGACGCTCTCAGCTTCGAGGGCGAGACAGGACCGTACGTGCAATACGCCGTCGTGCGCGTGAATGGCATCGTGCGGAAGGGTACGGAAGCCGATCCGAATTTCGGTTCTTTGAACGCTGCAAACTTGAAAAAGATCGAGAGCGGAGAGATCGATCTGGCGAGGATTCTAGCGGCGCCTGCGGGCGACGATCTATGGGAGCTTGCCGTGCTGGCCGGCTCGCTCGACGCGCGCGTCGATGCGGCGGTCGGAGCGCAGGAACCCGCGTTCCTCGCGCGCTACGCCTTCGAGCTCGCGCAGGCTTTCAACGTCTTCTACCACAAGCATCACATCCTCTCGGAAGAGGACGCCGAAAAGCGCGCATTTCTGTTGCGGCTCTCGTCGCTCGTGCGCGAGCAGCTCATCACCACGCTCGGTCTGCTCGGCATCTCCGCCCCGGAAAAAATGTGATGCGATGCGGCTACAATTTCAGTGCGAAATCGATGATCGAGCGGATCGCGATGCCCGTCGGCCCCTTCGCGAGCCATGGGCGGCCTTCATCCACCCAGCACGTCGAAGCGATGTCGAGATGGATCCACGGCGTGTCCTCGGCGAATTCCTTGATGAACCACGCGCCGGTGCTCGCGCCGCCTCCCTTGCCGCTGCCGGTGTTGCGGATGTCCGCGATGTCGCTCTTGATCATCAGCTCATATTCCTCGTCCATCGGCATCGGCCACATTTTTTCGCCCGCGGCCTTCGCGCTTTCGAGGAAATTATCGAGATACTCGCGCGGCGTGCCGAACGCGCCTACATGTACGTTGGCCAGCGCCACTTCGATCGCGCCGGTCAGCGTGGCCGCGTCGATCAGATGCGTGCAGCCGAGCTTGCGCGCGTAGTAGACAGCGTCGGCCAGAATCAGCCGGCCCTCGGCGTCGGTGTTGATCACCTCGATCGTCTTTCCCGACATCGCCACCTGCACGTCGCCGGGCTTCTGCGCGCGGCCGCCGGGCATGTTTTCGGTCGCGGGAATCACGGCGATCACCGGAACGCGAGGCTTCAGCGCCGCGAGGGCGCGCATCGCTCCGAGCATCGTCGCGCCGCCGCCCATGTCGTACTTCATCTTCTCCATGTTGGCCGCAGGCTTGATCGAGATCCCGCCGGTATCGAACGTGACGGCCTTGCCGACCAATCCCAGCACCGGCGCTCCCGGCTGGACATCTTTGGGCGTGTAACGCACGACGATGACGCGCGGCGGCTCGACGCTTCCCTGTGCCACGCCGATCAGCGCGCCCATCTTCAACTCGGCGATTTTTCGTTCGTCGAGAATCTCGATTCCAAGGCCGGCCTCTTTCGCCATCGCTTCGGCGCGCGCCGCAAGAATGCGGGGCGTCAGCTTGTTCGAAGGCTCGTTGATCAGGTCGCGCGCAAAGTTCATCGATTCGCCGATGACGCGGCCCTGATCGATCGCGGCGGTAAGGTTCTCGCCGAGACCGGGATCAAAGCCCGCGAGCGCGACGGCCTGAATCTCGCGGTCCTTTTTCTCCGTGCGGTATTTGTCCGATTCGAAATCGGCGGCGATCAGTCCCTCGACCACGGCCTGAGCCGCTGCGGGTCCGCTGTCTCCTTCGCGCGCGAGGAAAGCGAGCTTTTTCGCGCCGCGCGATTTCAGATAGCGCAGCGCCGTACCGGCGATCTTGCGCAGGTCGGCGACAACAAATTTCTCCGGCTTGCCCGCACCGACAAGCAGCAGCCTTTGCGCCGCAAGCCCCTCGGGAAAGTGAACGAGCACGAGTTCAAGCGACTTTCCGGTCAGTTCCCCGCTCGTGGCGAGCACGCCGAGGTGGCCTTTCATCGCGCTGTCGATTTCGCCGAGGACTCCGTCGAGCTTTTTGTCCTGCTCGAAGACGTAGGTAATGAGTGCGTCGGCTTGAATCGAAGCGTACGGCTGAGTCTCGAGTTTAATCTGCATGTCTTCCTTTCACTTTCATCGCCGGCGGGAGCGGTAGATCGCCTCATCGGCTTCGCGTTTGGCTTCTTTTTGTCGTTCGGATTCGCGGCGGTCGTGGAACTTCTTTCCTCTCGCCACCGCCAATTCACATTTCGCCCGGCCGTCCCGGAAATAAATCTTGAGCGGGACGATGGTCATGCCCTTCTGCTGCGTCTGGACGACCAGCTTATCGATCTCCCGGCGGTTGAGCAGCAGCTTGCGCTTCCGGAGGGGGTCATGGTTCCGGAAGCCCCCGGGCTGGTACTCCGGAATGTGGCAGTTTATCAGCCATGGCTCCCCTCCGCGAATTTCAGCGTAGGCCTCGCGCAGGGTGCCCTTGCCGTCCCGAAGGCTCTTGACCTCCGTCCCGACGAGCACCAGCCCCGCCTCCAGCTTGTCGAGGAGCTCGTAGTTATAGGAAGCGGCGCGGTTCTGCGCGACGATCTTGTTGCGCTCCCTATCTGCTTTTTTCGCTGCCGATTTCACCGTGCAGGTATCATAGCCGCCGCACGCAAGCAGCCGCAAGTAACGGAATCCGCCGGGTTTCACCTAAACCGGTGCAAACTTTCATCTCAATATAACAAAAGCACCTTACGGGTCGTGCTAACCGAATACCATCGGCAACGGCGTGGTTCCTTGCCGCATCCTAACCCGAATGCTAGACTCGCAAGGATTGAAGGGTACATCACGGGGGGCCTGTTTGCGCCGCACAGCGTATCTGTCACTTTTGGCGATTGCAGCCATTTTCCTGATCGGCTGCCCCAAGGCAAACACCGATTACAACGCCGGCCGCAAGGCCGAGGCCCTGGACGACTACGACACGGCGCTGGTCAACTACGAACGCGCCCTGCGCTCCGAGCCCACCAACGTCGAGTACAAGCTGCGCGCAACTCACGTGCGCTACGAGGACAGCCAGTTCCATCTTGAGCAGGGCGAAAAGGCGCTTCAAAAAGGCGATTTGCAACTCGCGCTCGGAGAATTCCAAAAGGCCCAGGCGGTCGATCCCTCGAATGCCGCCGCCGATCAGGAAGTGAAGAAGGCCATGGATCTGCTCGCGGCAAAGAACGCTGCCGCGGCACCCAGGGCCATCAATCCCAATCCTTCGGACGACGCGGATTTGCTCCCGACGCCGCCCGAGCTGAAGCCGATCTCGACGGAACTCATCAATCTGAAAATGACGAATGACTCGCGGGTCGTCTACGAGACGATTGCGAAGCTCGCGGGGCTGAGCGTGATTTTCGACCCGGATTTCACGTCGCGGCGAATCACGGCCGAGCTGCCGAACATCACGCTCGAGCAGGCGCTCGACGCAGTCTCGCTCGAAAGCAAGGCGTTCTGGAAGCCGCTGACCGCCAGCGTGATCTTCGTCGCGCCGGATAATCCGCAAAAGCGCAAGGACGTGGAAGACGAAGTCGTGCGCACGTTCTATTTGTCGAATACGCTCACGCCGCAGGATCTGACGGAAGTCGTGACGGGGCTGCGCCAGCTCCTGGATCTGCGGCGCGTCACGCAGGTGAATTCGCAGAATGCGATCGTGATTCGCGATACGCCCGACAAACTGGTGCTGGCGTCCAAAATCATCCGCGATATCGACAAGGCCAAGCCTGAGGTCTTGATTCACGTGCAGGTCCTGACAGCCAGCGTGGATCGCTTGCGCGACCTCGGAATACTTCCTGGGCAAAGCGTTTCGGTGGCCTTTACTCCTCGCGCCGCGCTCTCGCCGGGAGGAAGTTCGAGCAGTTCAAGTTCGAGCAGTTCAACGGTAAGCGCCACGCAGATCACACTCGACAATCTGAGGAATCTCTCCGGCGCGGACTACAGCGCCACGTTGCCCGGGGCCACGGCGAACGCGATTCTCACCGACAACAAGACCAGGATCATTCAAGATCCCGAGATGCGCGTGAGCGACGGCGAAAAAGCCACATTGAAAATCGGAGATCGCGTGCCCGTCGCAACAGGCAGCTTTCAGGCAGGAGTCGGAGTGGGCACCACTGTCGGCGCGGGCGTGGTGAACCCTCTGGTGAACACGCAATTCCAATACATCGACGTTGGCGTGAATATCGATGTGACGCCCCGCGTGCACCCGGACGGTGACGTAAGCATGAAGCTCTCCGTCGAGGTGTCACAGATCACCGGAACGGAGAGCATCGGCGGAATCAACCAGCCGGTGATCAGCCAGCGCAAAATCGAGCACGATATCCGGCTGAAGGATGGCGAGGTGAGCGTGCTCGGCGGGCTGATCCAACGAACTGAGACGAAGAATATCAACGGCATTCCCGGCCTCGCCCAGCTTCCTCTCTTTCGGTATCTTTTTTCGGACAATAGCAATCAGGTGCAAGAGTCCGAGGTACTCATCGTTCTGACGCCGCACGTACTGCGTTTCCCGTCAATCACGGCAGACAACCTGCGCACCGTGGCTTCTGGAACGGACACGAACCCTCGCGTCTATGAGAAGGAAAATGAAACGTCGGCAACGCCGGCGCTTCCCGGCGGAAAACCGCCCGCTTCTCCCACTTCCCAAGCACTGCCGCAACCAGGCGCTGCCGCACCAGCCGCCCAACTTCACTTCGACCCGGCGACGACGACGCTGAAAGCTGGAGACACGACGACGCTGGCACTCGCGGTTTCCAACGTGAGCGATCTCTATTCGGTTCCGCTGCTGATTCATTACAACCCCGCCGTGGTCCAGGTCGAGGAAGTGCGCAATGGCGGTTTTCTCTCCGGCAGCAGCACGCAGGAGATTGCCATCGTGCAGCGAATCGATCAGCAGCGCGGCGAAGTGATCGTTTCCGCGACGCGGCAGCCGAATACGCCGGGCGTGAACGGATCGGGTACCCTACTCGGTATCGTCGTCCGCGGTGTCGCGCCAGGCTCATCAACACTTCAGATCCTTCAGGTCAACGCGCGGGATTCGCAGCAGCGGACGATCCCTCTGGTATCCGGCGAAGCCACGATCCAGGTGCAGTGAGGAAAGCATGAGCGGTACTCGTTGCGGCGGAAGCAGCATTTTCGTGACCGGTGGAACCGCGCCCAGTCGGGATCGCGCGGCTAGCCAGCGCGTGCGATTGGCCGCGGCGGGCATGACGCTTCTCGAATTGATCGTCGCCTGCTCGATCCTCATGATTCTCGCTGCCGTGGCGACGCCGCTCGCCCGAGTCACCATCATGCATCGCCGGGAAGAGACTCTTCGTTACGATCTTCGTCGGATGCGGGAAGCGATCGACCGATACAAAGACGATTCGGATAAAGGCTTGATCCAGGTGCAAGCGGGCACGGAAGGATATCCGCCCGATTTGCAAACGCTTGTGGATGGAGTCCAACTCACCGGAGCGCAGGACAAGCGCGTTCATTATTTATCCAAAATTCCTCCCGATCCAATGACCGGAAATATGGACTGGGGCATGCGTTCGGTGCAAGACGATCCTGATTCCACGTCGTGGGGCGGCCAGGACGTCTTCGACGTCTTCAGCCAGTCAACCGGGACGGCGTTGGACGGAACGAAATACTCGGATTGGTAGTGACGATGAAAAAATCTCACAGCAAACGGCATCGGACGAAGCGCGACGGACAGCGCGGTTTCACTCTGCTTGAACTCATGGCGGTGATCACGATCATACTGGTCCTCGCAACGATTGGCGCGGGACGATTTGATCTTGCCGTCGTTCGAGCTCACGAAGCGGCGCTCAGCCAGGATCTCTCCGTGATGAACGAAGCGATCCAGCAATACACACGCGACAAGGATGCCGCGCCGACATCGCTCGACGATCTCGTTCATTTGCAGTACATCGGCAGGATTCCGAACGATCCGATGACTGGAGCGCCCGACTGGACCGCGGAGAATTGCGACCTCTTATTGAGCGCGGACCAGACCATGACTGGTATTTGCAGCGTGCACTCCTCGTCCGACAAGATCTCGCCGTTTACGCAGACGGCCTATAGCTCCTGGTGAACGGCGCGCGAGGAAATTTGCGTTCGTCGGGATTCGCCTGGATTCGTTTGACCGCCCCGTGGGCATCCGCTATCATGAATTCGCGGGGTGGAGCAGCCTGGTAGCTCGTCGGGCTCATAACGCGCCAAACGCCAACCGGCTCTGCCGGATTCAAACGACTTAGCCCTTCTTCTCAGCCGTAAAAACCTCTCAAAACGGGATATTCTGGGCACTTAACGGGCACCTGAGAGTCACATGTTACAACTTGCCGTAAGACTACGGCAGCACGCGCGAGCGTCCACTTAGAAACCCCAAAGGAAATCATCCTTGTATAGCGAGTTCCCAGGAACTTCAAATGATTCCGTTTATAATCTTGGGAGGAGGTACTTGTGCGCAATATTGTCGAAGCAGGGTACGACTTCTCTGGCGACGAGATCCGGTACTCAATCACGGAGGAGAACGGGGCTGTCTATGAAGTGCGTATTCCTCTAACAGGAAAGGCGCAAGCCAAGCCTTCGCCCGAAGTGAAGATCAGCGAATGGCTCGACAGCCATGCGGTGCAAGAACTGCTTGTCCGAATTCCCGGCTACCATTTCCAATCCTTCTAGCATGGAAATGCCGCCCGCGCTCAGTGAATCAGGGGAGGGTTCCTTCTGTTTTCAAGGTAGCCCTTGATTTGCATCGCCAGCGGTTCGTACTCCTCCTGGTCCAAGCCGTAAGTCTGGAAAAGCCAAGTCACCGCACTGCCGTGTTCGACAAAGAACCTCTCCTGCTCGGCCTGGTCAATGACGAAAGTCCCATCTGAGTTCCTCGAATATGGGCAGAGGCTCAGGAGAATCATGATCAGCGTGCCGCTGTGGAGGTTGAGGAAGTAAAACCAGAACGGGAACTTCTTGTCGAGATGGCCGAGAAACTTCCTGACTTCATCAATTTCGTGGAGCTCCCGAGTGTCGTCATCGTACCCCGCGAAAGCAATGTCAAGCCGCGCACGAAAACGCACAACAGTCTGGCGGTCTTGAAGTAGTCGCTGTAAGACATTAAGGGTAGTCTCGACGTGCAGCCGTTCAACGTCCTGGCGGTCAACGACAACAGCGAGGAAATCGACCCCGCTGTCCTTCAAAATATCGGCGTCTGTCATTTCCACTCTCGGTCTCGCGTCGCCCAGTAGTGAATCCTATCCACCGCTCCATTCTTGCTCCTAGGTATTGCAATGGGCTAGTTGAATCACGATTCTATCAGAGTTATTGACCGATCACAGGTTGACAGCGTAACCTTCAGCCCATCGGAGACCAGCGTGAACGATTCGAGCGGCACGGTACCTGTAAAGGCCGCATGGTGGAAACGATTTATTGTCACGGGGTTTGCTGTCGGTGCCGGCTTTGGTCTAGTTCTTGTTATTGTTGGCCTGTTCGTCTGGCGAAGTTCGCGGCCAGCGTCGCTTTTGCCCTGGAACAAATCCGCGATTAAAGCATCGATGGTTAGCTCTGACGTGCTGGGCTTCTATCCAGTTCGCGATGCCGAACACGCGAATCCTTTTCCCGAGGCCGACGTGTCTTACGAGTTTGACGTTCAAAACACAACTAACACCGACTACATGCTGGCCCCACCTCGAAAGACCGTGATCGCGATGCAGAAGTTGAAATCGAGCGGCACGCTTATAGATGGTTCCGGTTTGGTTTGGAGAACGCTCAAAGGAACTGAAGACATCGCCGGTTCAGAAACCTACGTCGATAAACCGGTCCTGCTGCCGCCTGGACAGCCTGTTCGCGTGGTGTTCATTCTTTCCTACCAATTCTTCGACGCTTCGGCCCCAAAGAACAAAACCCCAACCGAAGATCAGTTGGATCAGTTCGCGCGCGAACAATCCAAAGACATCGGCGGCTTCGTCCTGTTGGATCAGGTGAACCACTATCAAATCGATCTGCCGATTGACGGAGCCAAAGTCACGGCGACGAATCAAACTGCTAAATCGCCCGTCAAGAGTCTGGACGGCGAGTGGACTAAATCGGTAAAAGATCCCTTCGACCCGCTGGACCTTTTCACACCCAAGGAAAAAGCCGGACACGAATTGACACAGGCCGCGATCACTCAGGTAGCGAGCGAATACGGGGTTTCCTACGGGGAGGCGTGGGAGAAAGCCAAATCGCTAGGTTACAAACCTCCTAAGAAGCAATAAAAGCCGCGCCGATATCGATCGGCGCCAAAACGGTTTGCCCTGGAAGTTTGGAGGTGAAATGGGAGCCGCTCAAAAAGGGCCTCGTAATCGCGCCTCAGATGTTGATTTTACATTCTACGGGGACCTGCTCGGCATCGGTGCTGCGTACCGGTTGAGTCCGCAGGTGGCCTACGAGAAACTAAATAGCTTCTACAACACCGTCTTCAGTCGATTTGAACCCCTTTGCGACAATCCAAGTAGTCCAGTTCACGTACAAATGTTCAGCGATTCCGTTGTCATGTGGGGAAGGTACGCCACTGAAATCCTCGAACTTCTCCAGCAGGTCTATCTCGACCTAGTCAAAAACAATCTACTTTTGCGCGGGGCGCTCGTCGATGGTGCGCTGATGAAAGAACCCCGCGTCGAGGTTAGACACTTCAGGAAGTTCTTGCCTACGAACGATACTTTGGCTCGTGCAGTGGGTCTTGAAAAGACCGCAAAGGGAGCCAGATTGCTAATTGAATCTCCTCTCGCACGTAAGTTGCTAACTCCGCACCCAGAGTGGCTCACCCTTGAAGGGTACATCGATCATCTCTGTCCAAACGTGCCCGTGTCCGACGTGCTGCGAAGAATCTGCCCCTCTCCATCAGGAACGTCGTACGAGTTGCTGTATTTCTGGAGACAAGCCGCCGCTGATGACGACGATATAGCGGATCGACTCAAGGAAGTCGCGGAATTCCACGAAGCCTACGTCGGCGACCACCTGCGCGAAACATTGAAAGTGCTCAGACGATCCGAGATGAGGCGTAGGAGAACAGAACAGGTAGTGGGCAGGTGACGTTTTCAACCAGAGCGGCCGGGTGCCCCTAGCTAAGGGACTCCACACATAGAAAGGAAAAGAGCGATGAAGAAACGCATGGGCTACCTGAAATTGCACGAAGAAGTTACCCTCGACAAAGTCGGTCTTACCGTGTGGGCTTACAACAAACAAGGCAAATACGTGGGCCGAGTAGAAATTAACCATGCCGGCCTTGCCGCTTTTACGGGCCTAAAAGGCAAGAAACGCCTTGGCAATATGAGCTGGGAACGGTTGTTTCAGCGGCTTGCGAAGAAGCAATAGCGGCATAAGAACCTCGAAGACTATCGAAATCGGGAGGCAGGAAACAGGTAAATAAGCAGTTCGTTATTCTTCTTCAGTTGACGGTTTGGTAGGCACTTGGCCTTTGAAATCTGCGAAACGTAGACTTGCGAGCTTTTGTAGCCTCTTCGCCTGCGTCACCAAGGTTCGGCGCAGCCCGGGTGAAACTTCTCGTTCACTAATTACCCTGGCAAGGCTTGCGATGGTTGAAGCACGCCTGGCAATTCTCACGTCAGGATGTTTTCTACCCTCGTACAGTTCGTCTGGAATGATGCGCGCGCGATAGGAACCGGGCAGTTTGATTTTTTTCGCCGTAAGCATATCTTTCTCATTGAGGACGGCCTTGAAGGCAGATTCTTTCGTAACTTTCTCAGAGACCGTGTACTCGGTACGATTCAGAACGGTCCGCGCTTGTCTACGACCGAGCTTGCCTAAAGGCCATACTTCGATTTCAGCCACTTCAAATGGGTCCAACACATTCATTGCCACGGCATCCGTACGCTGATTTGTTAAATGGCGACCGATCCGCGATCTCAGAGTCTCATACGTTTGGCCGACGTAAATGGGTTCGCCATCGTAATCATAAAACACGTAGACTCCATATTTCGCATTCCCAATCTTTTTTCCTTGCACTTTTGTATCTAGGAATTTCTTGATCGCAGTTTTAATCGTCTTCACATCTTGTGGAGCCCCTTGACGCGAAGCTTTGGCTCCGTCTCGTCGCTTTTCTCTTTTATGCCTCATCCGTTTGTACGTCCTATTTCTGGGGAAAAGGGAATGCCTCGCCAGGTTGGTCTGAAATCGGGTCCAACGCCCTCCAGGTTGTCAGCATCGCTCAGCACTCGAATCGCCGAGTTCATACTACGGTACCACCTACACCTAGGCGAATAGAAGGCGAACATGTTAGGATGGCACCTATTGGACCGGCACGTCGAAATCGTCAAAGAGTACTGTTGGTTTCCACAGACTTCACCGCTATGGTGAATTGTGGTGCTATACTCGCGACGAGCGAACCTGTCGAGTGACCAAAAGCGCAAAACGGAAAGAAAAATCGACGCAATCCAAGGATTCGGATTCGTCTGTGCGTGCGACGATCAGCTTTCCGAATGATATGTATCAGATTTTAGAAGAAATCGCACGCCAGAAAAAAGTCTCCCTGGCTTGGGTCGTGCGAGAAGCGGCAGAACAATATATCGCGGACAAATGGCCGCTATTCAAAGGCAAGGTGTGATCATGCCCTCCTACTACGAATTCTTCGCGGGCGGTGGAATGGTGCGTGCGGGGCTGGGACAAGGATGGAGCTGCCTCCTTGCAAACGACTTCGATCACAAGAAAGGCCGCGTCTATCGTGAGAACTGGAAAGGCGACGAGCTGAAGACTGCGGATATAGGCTCGCTCACGACCAAGGATCTTCCGGGCATTGCGAATCTGGCGTGGGCGTCGTTTCCGTGCCAGGATCTTTCTCTCGCGGGTGGCGGCGCAGGTTTAAAGGGAGATCGTTCGGGAACATTCTGGCCCTTTTGGAATCTGATGAAGGGCCTTGTCAAAGAAAACCGCGCACCCCGCCTTATTGTGCTTGAGAACGTCTGCGGAACTCTGAACTCTCATGACGGGAAGGATTTCGCGACGATCTGCGGCGGGTTTCAGCAAGCTGGGTACGCTGTCGGAGCCGTAGTAGTGGACGCCGCGTTGTTCGTGCCGCAATCGCGGCCGCGCCTGTTCGTTATTGGCGTCCACCAGGAAGTGGAGGTGCCGGGGGGCCTCACAGCTGAGGGTCCAACGTCGCCATGGCACACGCGGTCGCTCAAAACGGCTTACGAGAAGCTCGCGCCAAAAACCAAGCAGGAATGGATATGGTGGAATCTTCCGGTCCCGGACGAACGCAAGGTGAACCTGCTGGACGTGATCGAGGAAAATCCAACCAGCACGTCCTGGTTCTCGGCTGACGAAACCCGCCAGCTGCTCGCCATGATGAGCCCCATCAACCGCGCCAAAGTCGCCGACGCGAAGCGCCAGGGCCACAAGATTGTCGGGGGCGTTTATAAGCGGACGCGGCCGAACGCGAAGGGCAGAAAGGTGCAGCGCGCGGAGATTCGTTTCGATGATGTGTCCGGGTGTCTGCGGACGCCAGCGGGCGGGTCGAGCCGCCAGGTGATTGTCGTAGTGAATGGGCAATCCGTGAAGGCCCGGCTGATCTCAAGCAGGGAGACGGCGCGCTTGATGGGATTGCCGGACGACTACACGCTGCCGGAAAACTATAACGAGGCGTACCATCTTACGGGAGACGGCGTCGTCGTTCCCGTCGTAAGACATCTCGCAGAGCATATATTTGAGCCTGTGCTAAGTGCAGTTCAACCACGCACCACGGCAGCAGCATGAGTGTTATTCCCTGCCTACAAAACGAAGAACTGCAGAAGCTTATCCTGGACTATGCCGAAGTCCTGAAAACCGACGCTCACAAGCTCGGCGCGCACGGCCTGAGCGAGCAGGAGTTTTACAACAGCGGGGTTTTTCGCGGCGCGATTGAACGGATTCGCGGGCAGTTCTCCGCGACGATGCGCGACAAGCGGGAATTTTGCCGTCACGTGTTGAACTACATGCAGGACCAGGGTTTCATTCAGGAGTGGGATTCAGCGGGTGAGTCCAACCGTCACGATTACGTGGTTCGGCTCAAGACGGGCAGGGTGTGCGTGATCGAGCTAAAGGGCTGCCTCGACGGCAACAACACGAACATTTTCGAGCGGCCGTCGAACGCGCAGGAATTCGTGATCTGGAGCGTCTGCACGAATCCCGGAGCGGACCCTCGGCTCAACGCCTGGTCAGGAATCCATACGCGCCTGAGCGCCGAAATAATTTCAAGGCAACAGCAAGTGGACGGCGTCATGATCTGGGATATGGTCTGCGGAACTATTGGGCGGCCGTGCCCGAAGCTTTCCGGCGCGCCGGAGCGCGCGACCGCCGTCGCTCATTACGTGCTTCCGCCCCCGTGCATCTACGTGCTTCCGGCGACGATTGCGAGTCCGCGAAATAATCCGCGTCCGGTTGCGCAATCGCTCGGCGACGTTCAGCTGCTGAAAGCGTTTCACGAATGTTTTCGCGGCAAGGACAATGAAGTGAATTATGTGGATTTTGAGGTCGAGCACCAGGGCGCGGAAACGATGCGAAAGACCTCCATTCGCAGGGGCGGGGCGGTGGTGCGGGAGTCCAAGTTAACGGCCATCCAGAGGGCCTGATGGAATCGCCGGAGGTCAGACGGCGAACGATGCAGGCGGTGAAAAGCAAGGACACCGCGCCGGAGCTTCTGGTGCGGAGCCTGGCGCACCGCATGGGTTACCGATTCCGACTGCACCGCAAGGATCTTCCGGGCAAACCCGATCTGGTTTTTCCGGGAAGGCGCAAGGCGATTTTCGTGCACGGCTGCTTCTGGCACGGGCACGATTGCGCGCGCGGCGCGCGAGTACCGAAAAAAAACCGCGCCTATTGGTTAAAGAAGATTAACTGTAATCGCGAACGCGACCATGCATCCTTGGCTGGGTTGACGGACCTGGGCTGGAAGATTAAGGTCATTTGGGAATGCGAATTGAAGGATGAGAAGCTCCTTCGCCACGAACTCCGTCAATTTTTGAATTAGACGGAGACAAGTTGTGCATCAATGATTGAGAAGCTCGAGTTTTATCACGGCGCTGCGCTCGTGCGGCTTATTGAAGACCCGCGTTGCGGGACCATTGCTAAGCATGACTGCGGTTATCTCGTTAACCACAACCGTACTATCATGATTAAATATTCCACCAAGGGACACTCACCTTGGGGCTTTACTTTCTCACCGGACGACATCGTACGGATTGAACGAGCGGAGAAACAATCCCACGGCACCGTCGTTGCATTAGTCTGCGGAGGCGATGGCATATGCGTTCTATTCTGGACCGATATCGACAAATTGCTGGTAAGCGCACCAGGCAGAATCGCCGCCAAAAGAGGATTTGCTGGCTGCTACGCAGTAAGCGGTCCTGCAGGCAAGATGCAGGGAAAAGTGGCCATGAATCGGTGGCCTGCAATCGTTTTTGATGGGGAGGATAAAAGTTGAGCGCAACTCGTACCAGTTCACGCTGCGGGCCTCCGGGGCCGCGGGTGTGACCTCTTTTTCTGACTACGTCCAGAAGGAAGCTATGGCCCCCGCCGAGCTACCGATGGTGCACACGACTGAGTATTTCCGGCTGGCTTCCATCCAGACGAGCAACACGCTCCAGGCCAATACATGCATGATATTTAAAGAACCTCTCCTATATTTCTTCTACGGCCGCCCGGCCTATCGTGATGCTTCTCAAACTACCCCCACGAGAGATGTCGGCTTTTACCCGATCTGCTTTGTTTTTCGACCCGACACCATAGGCAAAAAGGCTAAGAGGTTATATCCGTTCGACACTGGCGCCTCGCAGTCAGGATTGTACGAACCTGCTATAAAGCGAACCCAGGCGATTGCGGATTATCCTGTCCCGGCTGTGGCGGAGAGCGCAAGGAAGATTGTTCGCTGCTTTTTTGACACCGACGAACAATATCTGTCCAACAAGCCTAAACCCGGACTGTCTTTCTCACCCGCCGAAGACACTGTCAAATCATATTACGACCTTATCAACGGCGGAGGAGACCCTAACTGCGATGATCGGTACTCTGCTGTCGAAATCCAAATCGCCGCTTCGCTCGACATCCGTCTGGACATCATGGCTATCGTCCTGCCAACGTGCTTTTTGGAGGATGCGACATTGGCGAGCACAATCCTCAAGGCGTGGGGTGCCGAGCCATTAACTTACGACGCAGATGTAGGCATGCGGCCGATTGAATTTCATGGCGTCATCCGCCAGAAGATCCGTGAATTTTACCGACGAGAGGGACTCTTATGAACAGCCCCTCTCAACTTCCGCTGTTTGGCTTCGCTAACCCACGAGAACGGCTCCCTGCCTTCTTGGTGCCAATTTTCGGCACTAGCTCTGATCTGTGGATTCAGGATGGTCAAGGCGACGGCTTGGTTTTGCGGTTTTCTCCCTGCACTTTGCCATTGGAGAAAATCACAACCGAGCATGCCCAAAAGCAGCTTTCGGCGCGGGTCGGAGATGCTCTCATCTATGCGTTTCAATTTTCAAATGGTCATATTGAAATTGGTTCTAGGTCTGTCATACGCAGGGCGTTGAGCGAAAGGATGAACGAGTTTCAAGCCTTTCCGTTTCTCATCATCGACATTCTGAAATTCATTGAGAAATTGGAGGCGTTGCCCGGCGCAATTCAAAAGGCCAAAGATAGACTGGCAATGAACAATCCCCAAATCGCCGAGCGGTGGGCTGTGGCGTTAAATGAACAGGAAGGGTTGAAGATGCCAAGCAAATCAGCGGCGACACAACGGGCTTTGACAATTGATGGTAGGCACACTCAGGAAGTTCTGGGCGTTCTGGACAAGGACTTGGGGAAGTCAGGAACTGCCGTCGCCTTGCTGAAAGCTTCCATGATCATCCAGCTGGCGGTCAATCCGGTTGCAGGGCCCCCTGCTGAACCGTCCGACGGTCTGCTTTACGGACTGATCCAGAGCGGCAAAACCAGCATCCTCACAGTTTCCGCCGCGATGGCAGCGGACAATGGGTTTGATTGCATTCTGGTGCTAACGACCGACAACGACCCGCTATACGATCAAACGCTAGATAGGGTAAAAGCGGCGCTCCGCTGCCTGACGATCCTTGGGAAGAAGGATTGGAAAGATCCAGCCCGCTTCGCAAAGCAGCTCCAGAGCAGGCCATTCGGGATTGTCTGCTCCAAGAATGGAAGCATGCTAAAGAGCCTTTTAGAAGCGTTCCAGAAAGCGAAAGCGAAGGGGCTTTCGGTGCTCATCATTGACGACGAGGCTGATCAGGCGAGTCTGAATACATTCACCGCAAAGCAGACTGGAAAAGTGAGCACGATCAATAAGGCGATTACCGATTTTCGTGATTATTTTCCAATGAACACATATCTCCAGGTGACTGCGACTCCGCAGGCCCTTTTCCTCCAGCGGCCAGGCCATCGTTATCGCCCGTCATTTACAGTGCTGACCGAGCCGGGAGCAGGCTACGTCGGGGGCGACGCTTTCTTTGGAGCTGGCAGCGAAAATCTGTTGCGCGATGTGGACATCAACGAAATCGCCTTACTTAAGGCCTCCAATCAGCCCAGTCCAAGCGGCTCGCTTCCTACAGGATTGAAAAAAGCCTTATTTACTTTCTTTGTGGCGGCCGCGGCGAAAGTCATCGCGAGGCCAGCAGAGAATTTCGCCTTTTTGTGCCATGTAAGCATGGGCACGAAAGATCATGAATACACACGTTTGCTCCTGGACGATTTCAAGGGCGATACAATCAGTGCCTTCAAAAATAAATCGTCCGCCAAATACAAAGCTATGGAGAAAGGGATTAAGGATGCCTGTGACGATCTCTCGAAAACCGACCAATCGCTACCGCCGTTCGCAGATATTCTGGAAAAAATCGAGCGTTACATGCCCGGCAGCAACATCAAACTGATCAACGCTATCTCAAACGACGAAATCAAACTGGACTCCGTATTCAACATCTTCGTCGGCGGAAACAAGCTCGGCCGAGGCGTAACAATCAAAAACCTTCTTGTCAGCTACTATGGTAGGAATCCCAAGACGCCGAGGGCCGACACGGTGCTCCAGCACGCACGGATGTACGGCTATCGCCAGAAGGATCTCGGCGTAACGCGACTATTCCTGCCACCTCGGCTGGCAGCCCATTTCAGATCCATACATGAAATGGAAAAATCGTTACGGGAGTTGCTCAAGAATCGCGATACTTTTGAGGGATTGTATATTTCTGGCGATTGGAATGCTACGCGAAGCAACGTACTGGACCCCAATACTATTGGGTATTACGTGGAGGGCTCTAGTTACAATCCACGCAAGCCCTTGCGCACTGTGGCTGCGAAAAAGACGACAGATTGGCTTAACGAGGAACTTCAGAAGGTGAAGGATGCTCCGCCATACATGACGATTACGGTAAAGCGGATTATGGAACTCATCGAGAAGATCGAACTCGATTCGGAAGAGGGCTCTCAGCTATGGGATCTGAAGGCCATTCGCAGCGCCCTGGAAATTCTTGCGACCAGGAATAAGACCGACAAAGCTTACTTGGTCGTCAAGCGGAACCGCGATCTCAAGGCGGTCCGCAGCGAGCGTCACGGTATTATTCAAAGCAGCGAAGCAATCCTTGCCCCGACCGATGCTCCTACATTGTTTATGTATCGCGCCAACGCTAACGCAGACGGTGAGGCGGAAGCCTGGTGGCCTCAGCTCCGATTCCCAGACGGCAACTACGTATTAGCGTTCAGTTTCGACTGGTAAATTCTGGGCAGCCCGCGCGAAGCCAAGAGTCGTCGCGGCCGCCCTCGACTGTCTTGCAGACACACGATTCTCCGTTGAGGAGAGCTGTAATCGATGAGCGGCAAATTGCTGATTGACCAGGTACCTTCGTCGGGACCCCTTTTGTTAACTTCTATCTACCGGAGATCCGAGCTGCATCAGCGATTTGGAGGCAGCCGCTTCTCAGGAATCGTTCCATCTAAACGCGAGGCAGCGGTTCTACTCTTTCATACCGAGGAGCCGGCGCAGCAATTTTACAGTGACGGATTTGACGACGACGGCGTCTATTGGTACAGCGCTGAGGGCTCCTCGGGCGATATGGCGTGGACCCCATCAAATCGCGCAGTTCGCGACCACGCCGAATTGGGGCTTGATCTTTTGTTTTTCGAGCGTGTCCAGCGGAAAGATGGGCTCTGGCGGTTCGCCCACATTTTCCAGTATTTCTCCCACAAATTAGAGCAGCGGGTCGATAAGACGGGAAACAACCGGTCCGCGATTGTGTTTGGCCTTCTTTCTGTTACGACTCTTCCTGAAAGCGTTCTGATCGAAGCCGCAAGTATGGACTTGGATTCTTTGCGAGCCATCGCGGATGCCGCTACCGACCCCAAACGAGTAGGAGTAAGTCTCGCGATCCGAAATGTCTATGTCCGGTCAGAGGCTGTGCGGCGTTATGCATTGTGCAGAGCCTCTGGCAAATGCGAAGCTTGCGACTCTGTCGCTCCATTCAAAGACGCTTCAGGCACACCATTCCTGGAAGTGCATCATATTGATCGGCTTGCTGACAACGGCCCGGATAAGGTGGATCGAGTCGCCGCCATTTGCCCCAATTGCCATCGCAGATGTCACTATTCCACCGATCGTCGTGAGTACAATTCCGCCTTGCGGACCAAAATTGCGGCGCTGGAGGGAATCGAGCCTACAGAATTCCGTGGGTGACATTCCTATTTCAAAGAATTAAGAGATCGAAGCCGTCTGCTGATGCAGCTCATCGAAAATCTGGTCGGCGCCCCATGCCTGAGCGGCCGTGAACGCCAGCCGCCTTTTCTGATCGCTTGAAAGCTCGCCCGTGGGTTTGTAGCCCAGGTCATGCTCTGCTTCAGACCATGCGTGCTGAAATAGCGTCTTTATCTGAAGTTCAAAAAATGAGATGGATTCGTCCTCTCGCACCGTATCGTCAAACACATCCCGGGGAATGAACAAGATGAAATGCCTGCCTTCATACCCGAACTCGCGCTCTGAGTCCGGAACTATTTGGCGTGACTCGATGTACCGGAAATACTTTTTAATTTCTTCGGCTAGATAGTCCACGTCACTTTTATAAAAGGTCACAATCCTTGCCCCAAGCTGGTCCTGAATTTGATTCAATGGATCGTCGTACTTCGGCTTTCCTTCGGTTTGCTTCTCCGCCTTCGCGACAAATCGATCAACACTCTTCGCCCTTACAGCGATGCGGTCGATTCTCGGATAGCTATCAAAAAGTCCCTTGAGATGCGCTTCCAGAAGTGCGGCAAGCGGCAACAGCATGGTCACTTGCCGCGCTGCGTACGCTTCCCGAAGAGAAGTCATGACGTTGCCTTCTTAAACCGCTGATCGACGACTTTGCCCTGTGTCGAGAATTTCACCAAGGCTTTGGATCGATCAACCACCTCTTGAGTGAAAACTTTGTCGAAGCGCTCCGTGGATGCGGTTAGCAGGCCGCCGTTATCGAGTTCGACGGTCTTGATGGCAACATGCTTCAAGAATTCAGTCGGCACGAACCGGAAACGCTCTCCGAACAGTCCCGCTCGCGGAAACTGATCCTTAATCTGTTCCTGAGTTATGCCGGAGACGTGAAACTGATTAAGGATATCCTCTGCGCTTATGACTTTCCTTGGCATTCCTGCAACCAGGTGATGAAGGGCGGCAATATCTTCTTTCACCTGTGTATCGCTAGAACGGTTCATGGCGTCGCGCACAGCGATTGCAAAACGGCGTGTTCCGGCTTCCCCGGGAGTCAAGAAATCGGAGCGGAGAAAATCTCGAATCCAATAGTCGGAAATGAAACTGTCGGCACTGTTAATTTGCTTGTCCACCGCTTTGCCCTTCCAAAAATCATTGTCATGCGACCGACCGGAGTAGACGGCAGCTTTGTACGACGTGGCGCTCTTCATAAAAATGCGTTCGAGGAATTCGACGCTCAAACCCTTCTCCTTTTCCTCGGCCAGGATGCCACTGTCAGCCGGGAATCGTGATATGACGATCTTGGTCTCCCCCTTTTTCTCGCCCGTCATCAAGAATAACAACCCGAGCCCCGACTTATTGGTGGTGACCTTTTGCAGTCGGCTGGCCATCAGCCTGCCGCTTGGGAGGTCACAGGCTTTCACGTAGGAGAGAACCGAGTCCCTACACTCATTCTGCTGCTCGTCCTCCTTGTCGGGAACGAACGCGATGTCGTGTTGGCACTCCTCTTCGGCCGTGTCGAAGACGCGCTTAAGCATGTCAAAAAGCCGACCCGCCTTCGCCACCGCTGTGCCGTTTATCTCGTGCGGTTTTTGCAGGTTCTTCCCTGGATGGATTAGGAAGCTGTGTATCGAACTGATCTCCATCGCTCCTCCTTGAGCTGGAGTGAACCACAAGAAGCGATAATCGGGATCCACTTCGACGCGTAGCGTACATTGCGCGCCAGCTTTTCGACTGTCAGATGCTATTTATCACGCTGCGCTAGCCATTATTTATGCGAGACCATCACGCGTGACGCGGACACCCCAAGCCGGTCATTCTTCCAGTCAAAATTCAACCGCATTATGTGCACGTTTCGTTGATCGGCAACGGCTTCCACCAGTACCTGAGTATACTTGGGAGCCTCCGACACAAGCGAGTGCTGCTCGATATTCCATGCGGAGATTGTGCCGGCAAAATAATCAGGGACGCGAAGATGAGCGTCGCACCAAAGTGAACGACCTTCCTCCACCGAGCCGTTTAGCCCCAACTCTGGGCCTGGCCAGTCATGCATTAGCCGTTGACAACACGCTGATACGTTAACGCTATAGAAGTGACTAGCTATGCTCTGATGAGCGGTGGTGATGCTGTCTCGGTCGGAAAACCATCCGATACGTTCTGCGCGTACATATTTGCAAATAATATAGGTAAGGAAGCTGGCCAGCGTGGTAGCCAGGATGATGTTGTCTACCAGTCGAACATTGAAGGACTGGGCGTCGGCCTTTCTCCGCATGGCCTTGAATTGTTTAATTATCTCTACGTGGCTGCCCGCATCTTTCCATTGTTCCATCATGGCAATGGTGTTATCGAGCATCCGACGCAGCGTTGTCACATTTCGCGTTATGACCCGCGAGGGTTTCACGATGAAGCAGAATGTGTACAAACGCCTGTCTGTAAGCAGACTCAGCATGGGTTTGCTTACCTTCCGTACATCCTTGAAGTCACGGATGGCACCTGAAGTTAAGGCTGCGGTCACGGATTCAAGGTGAGTTCCGCCCGGTACTAGCGTGAAGGCGAATACATCATTTGGTCTACCCGGATGCTTCAGGACATAATCAGAAAACATTAGCCAGCGCCGGGTACGATGCTGCTGAATATAGCTCGCAAATTCGGGTTCGATGCCTTGCGCAATGGTGCTATGAAGAGCGTCTACTATCATCTCAGGCAGCATAATCCGTCCATGAGAGTGAAGTAGATTGTGCTCACAGCTCGTAACGAAACGGTCGCAAACATTTGGAACGTCCTACTGATTCTCGTTTGAACAGCTCTCAGTTCCCCCAGGGCTTCCTTGCAAATGCTTGTTCAGTGATGCGGAATACGTTCCCCGACCAAAGCCGGGAGACCAACACGGAAGTCCTCCTTCGAGAAAGGCTCCCGGAGCCTTCCAACTTTCACCCCCGTGACAACTACTTTATGGACATTGCAAGCCAAATTATTTCCTGATTTTCCGCCTGCTTGGAAGTTGAGGAAGCCCTTGGCAAAGAACCGTGAGCGGGATGACCGTCCGCGGGTGAATCTTGAACTCGTCGGGTTCCTTGTTTAGTCGCTGATTCAGCTTTTCAGCATATGTGGAATTCTTAACGAGGACACCCGCATGTGACGGGAGAGTATAGTCCCCCTTGCAGCGCCATTCGCGCTCGTGTAGCCAGCTGATCCATCCCTTATCACCAGCCTCGAACCGGACCACTCGCCACAGTTGGCTCTCCGGGATACAGAGTTGCCCGATCTCGGTATTGGAAAGGTAAAGGACCGGTCTGCACCCTACACCGTAGGCATGCTTCTTTGTGACGAAAACACCGAACGCCTCGTATCGAGGATCACTCGGACTACTGTTTTCCTCGTTCAGGATGTACTTCAGCGAATAGAAGGGCACATCCATGAAGCAAGCGGCAGGATTCGGGCCTTTGATGAATCCCTTCTCTTTGTCGCTGCCCCGGACCTCTCCAGTCTGCAGAATGCTTACAAGATTCTCGAAAGCAGAAAAATCATCGCTCGCCTTGGTATTTTTCGTCAAATGGATCAGATACGGGGTAAGATCCGGCCTCTCGAAGAACGGAAGATCTTCAAAATTTGGCATCAATCACCTCCCAAATCCCAATCCTCCCCGAAGAGCCGCACTACGACTTCGTCCAGCGTCTTGAGTTTCCTAAAGGCGGCTGGCGGGAGAACGTGGTGATTCTTGCGTACCGGCCGAACGCCCTCGGCATTGTGCGTCGCGCGTTTCGGATTCGGGTAGCCTGTAATATCCGGCAGCGGCTCGCCCGGTGATCCGCCGAACCACATGAATGGCCCTAGCTCCAGCGTATCTTTATTAAGACCTATCCAGACCACACATCCGCTGGGTTTGTCCGCCAGAGCGCGGCCGACAGATACTTTGCCAGCGGCTTGGGTCTTTAACTGGACGTGGCGAACGATGGCACCACGGCTCATGACCACGTCATAACCATGTGCATCAAACTCCGGCCGGAGAATCTCCACATCAGTGACGCCAAGCCGCCAGAGTGTCCGAAGCACATCTCCTACGAAAACATGCTCGACGATGCGCTCACGTAAAGTCGAATGTGTGAAGTGACGATCTTCCGTTGCCATGATGCCTCCCGTTATCGTTAATGATAACGTCCGTTATAATCCGCTATTCGAGCGCCCGCAAAGCACAGCAGAAATCCTGAGGATCTCTATCTGCTGCCAACGGCGGGCCGATCACTTCCGAAGAGGGCATGCTTGCGAGTAGCTAGCACTTTTCGGACGTTAGGATTGATGAGTCATTTCCCCGCAGGCTTACGCTAGCAAACTGCTGCGCCAGTCGCTTACTTCTCTCCTGTCACACCCGTTGCCATCCGCTCCAGCCTCCTAAGACCGAGTTTCCCCTTTTCCGTCCCCTGTAGGCGAGGTGCTTTGGTTCCTCTGCCTGTGTGAAGGAACCAAATCACCTTACAGGAGAACGGAAGATGAAATCAGAACAAATCAAACAAATCACAAACAAGGCCGTAGAGCAACTCATCGCAGCCCTCAATGAGGGCCGCAGCGAAACCCTGACGCAATACCTTGCGGCAATTGGCCGATTCCACCGCTACAGTCTTCGAAACGTGATGCTCATCGCATCACAGAAGCCGACCGCGACCCATGTGGCAGGATTTCATGCTTGGCACATGCTTGGGCGATTCGTGAAGAAGGGCGAGAAAGGAATCCTGATCCTTGCCCCCATCGTCCGGCGAAAGAATGCAAGCAAGGAACAAATCGAGACGGATGAATCGTCAACGGCTGTCGGATTTCGCGCTGCCTACGTCTTCGACATCAGCCAAACGGACGGCCAGGAACTCCCCGAAATCGGCAGCGTGAATGGCGATCCTCGGGAGTACCGTGAGCGCCTTGAGAAGTTTGTTATGGAACAATCCATCGCTCTTGAGTATTCTGACGAGATCGCTCCTGCGCGGGGCACTTCCGCCGGAGGCAAGATCACGTTGTTGCCCGGTCAGTCCCCCGCTGAAGAATTCGCAACTCTGGCGCACGAACTCGCGCACGAAATGATGCACCGTGACGAGCGTCGCAAGAGCACTTCGAAACGGAGCAGAGAGACTGAGGCGGAGGCCGTCGCCTTCGTAGTCTGCCACGCCATCGGCCTAGAGACGGGCTCAGCGTCTCAGGACTACATTCAGCTCTACGAAGGTGACGCGAACCTCTTAACGGACAGCTTGGCGCATATCCAGAAAGCTGCCGCGCAAATTCTCAACGCAATCGGCGCGGAGGGAACGTCCGCGCCGCCCGCGTAGCGCGGGGGGCATCACTTGGCCGCGTCCTCGGCCAACTCCGAAAGAAGGGGGCACGTGGCCTGTTTAGGTCGCGGTCCTTCAGCGCACTGACGGACAAAAGGGTAATTCCCTTAAGAAGGGGAAATAAAGAGGGTAATAACCTAAGCTCTCCCTTTTCCGCTATCGATTCCTTCGCCGATAGCAACGCTCTAACCGATTTCTACATCTACGGACATCAAGGGGGTGAATCCCATGAAAAAGAGCCTCCCCTGGCTGATGTTTTTGGGCGGTTTGCTACTGATCGGCTGTGCGAGCAAGAACGACGCGAACGAAAAAAACTTCTCAGAAGCTTTGAATTCTTACCTCGCCAAGAAGGGCCAGCTTTGCCTCGGCATTCCGTCGGCGTGGCCGGTCGATCTCAATGAAGCCGAGCGCCGGGGCGGTATGGGTACGGCAGCGGAAATGGCCGCCCTGGAGAAAGCTGGCTTAGTGCGCTCCCACGAGACCGAAACCGAATACACACCGCCGCTGAGCACCCGTCCAGTCAAGGCAAGAGTTCTTCGGTACGAATTGACTGAGGACGGCAAGAAGTTTTACCGAGAAAAACAGACTCTAGCTTTGGTTGGCACGAAGGGGAAGCAGGGCGACCTCTGCTTTGGACAGCAAGCACTGGACAAAATCGTCAAGTGGGAGGGGCCGACCGCCGCTGGCGACTCCAAACAAGCGTCAGTTTTCTACACATATAAGATCGAACATTTTGCTGAATGGGCAAAGACCCCGGACATTCAGAGAGTGTTTCCCGGAATTGCTTCCACCGTCGACGGAGCAGGAAAGACAGTGATGAATCAGGCTCTGACGCTCGCCAACCAGGGATGGCAGGCCAACGGGCTCGACAATCCGTTTTAGTAAAGACCCTTCCCGCCTATATCGCGGCAGCATCAACAATGTAGCTTTCGTTTTTTTCTGATGCAGGGCCGCGCGCATCTATAGCCAAACATAAAGGAAGTTATCTACGGCGTAATGGCGTATACAGTTAGCCGACGCACACGCGAGATCGGCATCCGCATGGCGCTGGGAGCGGTCCCCGGAGACATGCTCAAATTGATGTTCGGCCAATACATGACGCTGACATTGCTGGGCGTCTTGTTAGGTCTCGCTGGAGCGTACACGGTAACGCGTGTAATGAATAGCCTAGCCAACGAATCCGGGTTTGCGATCCTGGGCTAGTCACGGCAAATCTTATATAAACACTTATATGGCTATCAAGGGCATATTGGAGATGAGATGGTCAGCGGTCTGGCGTTCCTCTGCCAGATCCTCAGAACTGTACCGTAGTGGGGGGACGCCGTGTTTCGCCGCGAAATCCATGAAAGCCGCCCTCGGTGTCCGAGATAGCTCCGCGTTCCAACGGGATCTTATCTTCCCGATAAAGTTCGAGGGCCAACAACCGAGCGGCCTCCTGCACTCCCAGGGCGGTCTACGTCCCTCGCTGGGTAAGAGAATCCGTGTTAAATCCCTGCTAACAGGTTCACGCAGTACGGATATCAAGTGACGCGAGAACCCAATTCGGAACGCGAAAAAGCAGTGGGATTTTCACCCGAACGGCCCATCGTCTCTCGGCAGGCAGACGAACTGGGTCGCGCACCGTTCGCGGAAAGCATAGCTGCCGCAATCAAAGGGTGGACTGGCAAAGATAGCTTAGTGCTCGCGTTGTACGGCGATTGGGGTACCGGGAAATCGTCACTTAAGAATCTAGTGGTTGAGTCGCTGCGGTCCGACCGCGAACATTCTCCCTACATTGTTGAATTCAATCCGTGGCAGTGGGCAGGACAAGAACAAGTGTCACAGGCTTTTTTCCGCGAGATTGGCTCTCAACTGGGCCGCAAAGATAGCGGTAGAGAGGCTCAGGTCAGCGCGAACCGGTGGCGGCGATATGGAGCACTCCTTGGTCTCGGTGCCGAGGTATTCGCTGGTACGCGACGCATTGCACTTCTTGGCCTGGCAGTTATTGCTTCCCTTGGTGTTGTGGGCGTTCTGGGAGCGTTCGTCGACGTCTTGGTCACGAAAATCATGCTCGCGGTGGTCGCGGGGCTGTCTCTTATATTGTTCACCGTGCTCACCACGAGTGACCGCGTAGCAAGAGCAGTCGCAAAGTATTTCTCGAGCGTGGCCGAAATCGAAGAGAAGTCTCTGGAGGAAATCAAGGCAGAGCTTTCTGACGCTCTCGCTAAATTGCGTCGACCGATGCTTGTAGTTGTCGATGACGTTGACCGCCTGAGCGGGCCGGAGATGATGCTGCTCTTTCAACTCCTTAAGGCCAACGCAGATTTTCCGAACATGGTCTATTTGACGCTGTTCCAACGCGAGGTTGTGGAAGAGGCCATCACGAAGGAATTGTCCGCCGACGGTCGCGAGTACTTGAAAAAGATAGTGCAGGTCGGATTCGACGTTCCAAACCTAGAACGGTCGAAACTCGAACGTGTGTTATTGACCAGATTGGACGCCGTCATTGATAACGAAGCTGCTCTCAAGCTTTGGGATAACGACAGATGGGCTAACACGTTCATGTCGGGACTCAGGCCGTACTTCAAGACTCTGAGAGACGTTTACCGTTTTCTGTCCACGCTCTCTTTGCAGTTCTCCGTTTTCGCTCACGGGGATGCCTTCGAGGTTAATCCGATAGATCTAATCTCATTGGAAGTGCTGCGTGTCTTCGAGCCCGAGGTCTTCAAGGCTTTGCCAGGTGCCAAGTCGGCATTGACCGGAATGAATCAAGGACACGGGTTCCGAAGTCAGCAAGAATCGGCAGAGAAAGGTGAGCTTGAGGCACTCGTTCAAAAAGCAAGCGAGCAAACGAAAGAGAACGCCCGGGCGATCATCAAGAGCGTATTTCCTCCTGCCGCTTGGGCGTTCGGCGGGTCTCACTACGATCAATATTCCGACGTGTGGTTTCGCGAACACCGCGCATGCCATCCCGACCTATTCGATAAATATTTCCAAATGACAATTCCGGAAGGCGATATATCTCTAAAGGAGTTGGAAAGAGTCGTTTCATTAGCGTCTGACCGAGCTGCTTTGGTCGAAGAACTGCGTTCGCTGGGAAAGCGGAAACTCTTGGACGTCACAATGGATCGCCTCGAAGCTTATAAGGAAACTATAGGCCTCGAACATGCGCTCCCATTTATCACAGGATTGTTTGACATCGGCGACGAACTGCCGGCGGGCCATTTGGGAATCTCGGAAGTGCCAGCCGTCATGCACGCCACCAGAATCATTTACTTTTACCTCAAACGGGAGCCGAACTTGGCGACTCGAGGCGAAGTGCTCGCGAGATGTGTAAACGACACGACTGGCATCTACCTGCCGATATATGTAATCGCCATCGAAGGTGACAAAGTAAAAGAAAATCGGGAGGAGCAAGCAAGACTGATAGACGAAGACGGCCTCAAACAATTGAAAAACGTCTGCGCGGCGAGAATAGCGAAGGCGGCTGCACAAGGAACTCTGCTGGAGCACCCAAATCTTGCTGAGTTGCTGGGTTCATGGCAGGCATGGTCTTCATCAGGCGAGCCACGCGAGTGGGTCCGAACGCTAATCGATACACCGAAGGGGCTACTCGCATTCCTGTTGATGTGCATGCGCGAGACGCGTTCGCACACTGTCGGCAGTTATACGGTTCATTCAAAATGGCGGATAGATTTGCAGTCCGTCGAAAGATTTGTTCCGGTCGAAGTGGTTGAAAGCAAAGTTGCCAGTTTGTCTAAAAAAGATTTGTCCGAGAAAGAGAAGCGAGCCGTTGAAGCGTTTCACGAGGCTGTGAAGCGAAAAAAGCAGGGTAAGACCGATTTCTCTCCGATGGAGGACATATAGTCGAACTTGGCGGCCGACGGCATGCCCCCCTGAGAATTCTGCACGAAACCGGATGAATTTCCCTTAATGCCCCCTTTTTGCCGACTCGTTTTTTTGACAGGTCCGTCACGCGGCGAAGTTTGACTTATAATGTGTGGTTACGACGAAATGATCGGAGCAGATCATGGCTAGCAGTCAAACAGGCCCAGCATTGCCGCCAATCAGCGAAGCGGTTATCGCCGCGCTTGCTCGCTTGATGGACGACTCGCAGTCGCCCCGTCAGCCGAGCCATTCGGAAATCGAAGATCAGTTTCGAAGGGCTGGTTTGATGCAAGCAGATCCTAACCAAAGCGGACCTCCGAAGGGCAAAGCGAAGCGAATCCGCGGAGTGTTGCAATGGGCAATCGAGAATGACATTGAGAGGGGCGAGAAACTCGTCTCTCTTCTCGTAGCGCTCGTTCGCGGTGTTGGTGGATTTTGCGAGGGCTCCAACTTCGTTGGTACTGAGGCGATTCAAGGTTTGCGAAATGCATTCGCGAGCGAGGGCTTCAATTTAACTGAGACGGGCGAACTCCTTCCGGTCGTCCTCGATTCGCTGGCAGGGCAGCAGCTGACGGATGCATTGAAGGTATACGTGCGACGCGCCCAGCGAGGAGCCGTCGATGCGGCTCTTATCACGGGCACCGGTAAGGATCTGCTTGAGGCAGTTGCCGCTCACGTTGTGGTTCAACGGTATGGCAGTTACTCTCACAACGATAATTTCCCTACGCTGCTTGGTCAGGCGTTCGTGGCAGTCGGGTTGTGTCCAATGAAGAAGCCGACGATGACCGCGCAGGAACAGATGGACGTGGCTCTCCACGATCTGGCGTGCGCTGTCAACCGACTGCGAAATCGAGAGGGGACCGGTCACGGCCGACCGTTTCTCGTAACCGTAACAACTGCCGAGGCGCGGACTGCTGTGCAGAGTATGGGAGTGGTTGCAGCCAGGCTATTGGATGCACTGTCGTAAACCGATCTTCTTCACCTATGGATAAGAGCTTCGAGTATGTGGACTTCCCAAACATACGCTACTTAATCAAAGGACTCACCTTCAGAGTGTCGAGATGCGCGGAAGTCCTCGACAAACTGCTCGTTGAATTCAACAAAGAAACGCAGATTCCAGACAGGATAGTTTTGTGGAACGGCGAGGACCCGTCTTCTCGATCCCCCTTGCATTTTCCAGGGCGAGGGCGATTTATCATAGAGATTAACGAATTACTGACGAAGAAGGGCAGGCTCCACACGGTCCAACTGTCGGAAAACACTGCCGAAAAAGAGCCTGCGCCCGTTGTCTTTCTTAAGATGCATTCGCCATCGCTGAACATTCCAATGCGCACCGAAATTCCTTTACGCGCTCTTATCAAGGGTGGGGTCTCGCTGGGAGACACTTACTCTGTCTACCTTCATGCTCTTCTATGCGATGATGGACGACATTTCATCTACTATGGCGTTACCAAGCGCGGTTGGAACGTGCGATGGAATGAGCACGCACTTTCGGCTATTCGCGGCGAATCTCAGAGATTATTCCCACTGAAGCTGAAGGAATTAATGGATGCTCGCCTTACGCAACTCTACGGGACCGGAAGCGCCCTTCCACGATTAACTGGCATCATTTCCGCGATCTGCGGAGTAGGTTTGAGTGAGGACCAGGCGATGGAAAGCGAGGAGTACCTCGTCGACAAATATAGCCTAGCGTCTAAGTACCCAAATGGCTTGAACATGATTCCGGGTGGGCGAGCGCGTGGTCGTAATGACTCCGCCCGCCTCGAATGAGGCCTAGTTTCATGCGATTTCGTGCCAATCGGGAGCCGATACCACTCCATTCGCAACCAATCTCGATGACTGCAACCCTGCCAGGATCGCCCGGTGCTCGCAGCCAAAGAGCAACGCCGCCGATTCATTGGCATCGAACTTGGCCCTCGTTACTACGACGTTGCAAACGAACGCCTCAAGGCTCAAGCCGCGTACGACAATCAGGCGACCGGCGCTACGCTGCGAGCCAGTCCGCTTGATCCGTCCGCACTGTGGACAACCAGCGCACACTTTTCCAATTTTTGCGGCGATGTCGTCGAGTCAAAGGCCAGGCGAAACTCAACGACACTTACGCTAGTACGAAGGTGGTACGAAAGTACTACAGGTATTAGAACAATCACGTGGATTCGCAACAACCCCCCAGCAACCTCGCCACATCCAATTCAGCAGACTCGCGCCGACAAAGAGATGGGTCCCTATGCGCCCGAGGCCAGAAACGAAGCCCGGTCCTCCGTTCTTGTTGAACTCGGTTGACCGCTTCGGCAGGCAAATCGTTCCTGCGGTTTTGTCTGTCTCGATGGAAATTGGCCCACGCGCCCTCGCGTACGCCCAACACCTGATCGGTGATCCCGCCCTGGCTATAAACTACTTTGAGGAGGCAGCGGCCTCCGTGTCTGCCGCAATCGAGGAAAAGAAGGCTTCTGGCGCACCCGCTGTACGGAATGTCGCAGCATATTTGTTCCGCACATTCATTCGCATGGTCGATGACGCCAAGCACAAAGAGAAAATTCTTGAGCAATCTCTTAAGGAATCCGTCGAAGCGCGGATTCCCTTAACTGAAGAGGCCCAAGTGGAAACCGCCGTGCTTCTGAACGAAGTGATGGAAACCTGCGACAGAGCGTCGCGAGAGGTTATTGTCCTTCGTCTGGAGGGTTTCTCCTGGAAAGAGATCGGGAGACAATTTGACATTTCAAGCCATGCAGCAGAGGCTCGATTTAGCAAAGCTCTTGACCACGCCAGAAAAGTGTTCAAAATACGGAGGCGAAAGGGTTGAGGAGGGTGTTACCCTTGCCGTCTGCCAGCCGCAAGTCGAAGGACCACAAGCGGAAGCCATCCGTGGACAAAGCCTTTCTTGAACTTGGGAGAAGACATTTGGCCGAGGATTTTCCCAACCCCACGCGCCAAGGATGCCCCGAGGACGATATATTGAGACTTTTGGCCGAAAAACCAACACAAGTCGAAGATTCAGTTCTGGATCACATCACCTTGTGTTCACCGTGTTATACGACCTACAGTGGCTTCCTCCAGCAGATGAAAGCAAAACACTCCAACCGAAGGTCGCAAACCCAATCTCCCAAACCACCCAGAGTGTAAAAATCAAGAAAGTTGCATTTTGTTGGTGAGGTTTTTCCGTTTTTTCCCCTCTGTATAGATGAGGGGAGTTCTCGCCGGTTAACTCCCGCGGACAGGGCGCAACCGATTCCTTCGGTGTTTCGCTCTGTGTCGCGTACGGCCCGCTAGAGGGGACGGACGCGATTGTGGGACAACGCTGTACATGGAGCGCACGCTCCAAGTGTGCCTGGACGCGGAAGTCCAGGAACCGGCGCATACAGCCGTCCCATCAATCGCCATCCGCTTTCCTTCCCGCAGCCGCAGCCAACGGGGACTCCCTCTCAACGGCCCATTTCGAAAACTCGGAAGAGACAGGGAGAACACGAACATGAAGCGATTTCTTTGGACACACCTCCGCAGCTCTTGGCTGCGTTCACCTTTGGTCACCCTCGGTTTCGCACTTCTTCTCGCCGCTCCGGCCTTCGCCCAGGGAACTTCCCCGTGGGAAAACGCCGTTGGCGTGCTGCAGCAGGCCTTCACCAGCACCATCGCACGCGGCCTCTCGCTCGTTGCCATTGTCGTGGCCGGCCTCACCTTCGCCTTCGGTGAAGGCGGCTCGAAGCGTGTGCTTGCCGGTGTGCTCTTCGGTGTCGGAATGGCTATCGCGGCGGTGAATTTCCTGTCGTGGCTTTTTCCCGGCAACTGAATCACGCGCGTCCCAAAGGAGAAGCACGTGCCGGAAGCAAGACGAATCAACAGAGTGCATCGGGCGTTATCGCGGCCACTGACGATCCTTGGCGCCGAGCGAAAACTCTTCTTCTTCGCCATGTGCCTGGGCGCGGCCACCTTCAACCTTCTCAACAGTTTGTTCGGCGGGTTGCTGATATTTTTGTTGCTCTACTTTCTGGCACGCTGGGCCACCCAGACCGATCCGCAGATTCTGCGATTTCTGCTGACAGCCGCAAGACTCCGGGCGCAATACGACCCAATGAAATTCACTCCAATTGCAATCCGAAGGGATACCCATGCTCAGGCTTAGCCGCATCTTCAAAAACTACAACGAGACCGGCTCCCTTAACGAGCAGATCAATCTCTACGGTTTCATCGGTCCGCACGTTTTTCTCACCAAGAGCGGGGAGGTCGGCCTCATCCTCGAAGTTCGTGGCGTGGACTACGAGTGTCTCGACGACGCTTCGATTGACGGTTTCACGAAGCGGCTCGAATCTGCTTTGAAGCTGTTCGACGAAAACTACCGCCTCTACCAATACCTCTTCAAGCGCAACAACGAGACCATTCCCTACAAGCTCTACGCTAACCCCATCGTAGACACCGCGATCAAGAATCGCATCGCCTACCTCGCAAGCAAGGCCGACACGCTCTTTTCCCTGTCGGTCTATTACGTGGTGCTGTACCACGGATTTCAGACTTCAGCCAAGCTCGGAAGCGCGCTTGCCGAGTTTCCCAAGAATCCGAAAAAAGCCGTCGCCGATCTGCGGGCACATTTTTCTGGTCAGAAGCAAATCGTGGTTCTTGGCCAACACGTCAGCAATGCCCAGGCAGCGCTGCTTCAGAAAACCCGCAGCTTCATCCTCCAAGTCAGCGACTTCCTCGCTGTTCGGATGCTCGACAAACAGGAAGCCTTCCGCGTTCTCAAGAGAACGCTCAACTTCCATCCCGACAAACTCGATCTCGCCAAGCTCAAATACGACACCTTCCTCGACTACTACCTCCCCGAATCGCCCGTGGAATGCCATCGCGGGCATCTGCGAGTGGACGACTACTACGTTAAGGTTTTGACGCTCAAGGAACCTTCCGCCCAGAGCTTTCCGCTCATCTTCAAACGCCTACTTGAAGTGGAAGCGAACTATTACGTCGTCACGGAATGGAAAAAGGAAGATTCCGGCAAAATGCGCCGGGTCATCCAGACCAAGCGCCGTCATTTTCACAACACCAAACGTTCGTTCGTCAGCCAAGTCAACATGAACGACGCCGCTCCGCAGGATGTGTTGCTCGACGATTCCAAGGAATCCCAGGTCAGGGAACTCGGCGATGGCATCAAGGAGATTGAGCTGCACGGGAATTACTTTGGCCAGTTTTCGCTGACCCTCGTGATTTACGACCTGGACATGGCCAAAGTGGACCGGGCGTGCGCCGACTTCTATAAAGTTTTCAGCGTCCATGACGCCCAGCTCTATGAAGAAAAATACAACCTCCTGAACGCTTTTCTCGCGGCGGTTCCCGGCAACCACGTCTTCAACTTGCGTTCCCTGTATCTGCTGAACACCAATTACGCGGATTTTTCGTTCCTCTTCACCCTCCACTGTGGCCAGCCTCGCAACCTCCATCTCCGGCAGGAGTATCTCGCTGTCCTTGAGACGAACCACCACACGCCCTACTTCTTAAATCTCCACTACCGGGATGTCGCCCACACCATGATTCTGGGGCGAACGGGGGCTGGAAAATCGTTCCTGCTGAATTTCCTCATTACCAATCTTCAGAAATACGATCCACATACGTTCATCTTCGACCTGGGCGGAAGCTTTGAAAGCCTCACACAGCTTTTCGGCGGCTCGTATGTTCGCGTCGGCCTTGAATCCGAGGATTTCAAGATCAATCCGTTTTCGCTGCCACCGACGAAGGAAAACCTCGATTTCCTCGCGCTCTTCTTGAAAGTGTTGATCCAGGGACAGAGGGCGGGCGAGCTCGACCCCGCCACCGAGCGCGACCTCTTCCACCAAGTCGAAAACCTGTATGCGGTAGACCCGGCGCTGCGCACGCTGGGCGTGCTGGCGAATACGCTCGGTCACGACATTTCGAGCCGCCTCTCCAAATGGACCCGAGGCGGCCAGTTCGGATTCCTCTTCGACAACGCCGAGGACACGATTTCGTTCTCCCGTTTTCAGTGCTTCGACTTCCAGCGCATGAGCCAGTACCCGGAACTCCTGGAGCCACTGCTGTTCTACATTCTGCATCGCGCCAATGCCGTCATCGCGGATCGTCAGATTTCATCCGTTTTCAAAGCCTTCTTCATCGATGAAGCGTGGGTATTTTTGAAGAACCCCAGCATTCAACGGTACGTCGTCGAAGCCCTCAAGACTTGGCGGAAGCACAACGCCGCGATGGTCCTCTCGACGCAATCCCTCGACGAACTGAAGCGCTCGGACATCCTCGACGTAATCATGGAAAGCTGCGCCACCAAGATCTTCCTCGCCAACCCTGACATGGACCGCGATCTCTACCGTCGACAGTTTCACTTGAACGAAAACGAAGTCGAGCTCATCTCGGGCCTCATCCCCAAGCAGCAATTCCTGATTAAGACGCCGGAGTTGGCGAAGGTCGCCAATCTCACTGTGGACGCCAAGAGCTATTGGCTCTACACGAACGACCCCTACGACAACAAGAAACGCAAAGAAGCATTCGAGACCTACGGCTTCGAACGTGGCCTGGAAGTTCTCGCGGGAGGACAGCCGTGATTGCTCATTGCTTTCTCGAACTGCGGATGGCGGAGAGCGACCCGTTCTACGTATTCCTGCCCCTCGCGCTCGCGGGATTCGCGACCGCAATCATCTTCGGTATCCAGTTGTTACTCGGGGGCTCTTCCCGTCGCGGCCAAGGTTCCCAGCAACACCAATCACTCTCAAAAGGAGCAAGTCAATGAAACAAATGTTTCACACTCAGTTGCGCATGTTTTTCTTTCGGGTGTTCGCCGTGCTGGCTGTGGGCGCAGTCGTTCTCAACGCTTCGCCCACGCACGCCGCAACGGAAGCAGCGGCGCGCGTCGTGAAGTATTCGAAGGAAGACATTATCCCCGTCCGCGCCAAGCTCCGGTTTTCAACGCTCATCGTTCTACCCGAGGACGAGGAGATTCTCGACTTCACCACCGGCGATAAAGAATTCTGGGTCATCAACGGCGCGCATAACCTCTGCTACGTCCACCCGGCCCAGGCCGGCATTCGCAGCAATTTGAACCTCATCACCGCGAGCGGACACGTGTATTCGTTTCTGCTGACCGAAATCAGCAACCAGCCAAATGCCGAGCCCGATCTGAAAATCTTCATCGAACCCAAGGAAGGCTCGGGCATCGCGGTGAGCACCGGGCTGCGCGGCTATGTAAGCGCTGGCGAAGCGGAAGCATACAAGAAGGAATTGGAAACGCTCCGCTCCCAGACGGCAGATCAAATCCACGCCGCCCAAGCCCAGTCCGCCGACCAGCTCAACCTGTTCCGCTCCAGTTACGCAACCAAGCTCCAATTCGACTACCCGCTCGACTCGAAAGCTGGCCGCGAGCCGTTCCTGGTGTCCGCCATCTACCACGACGACTCGTTCACTTACATCAAGTGCGGCGCGCGGGAAAAGCCCGCTCTGTATGAAATCAAGGATGGCAAACCGAACTTGATCTCTTTTCAGTTTGAGAACGGCGTTTACATCGCGCCCAAGATCATCGACACCGGCTACCTCGCCATCGGCAAAAAGAAACTGCCGTTTGCGCGCCGCGTTTCCGCGAACTGAGGAGCCGACGATGAACGAACTAAACCAACCCGCACAAGTTCAGGACAAGTCGCAGAAGCCCCAAGGTCTTCTGCCGAAGAACGTCCAGTCATGGCTTCTCATCGGACTGGCGTTCCTTATGGTCGCCATCATGTGGCTGACCGGGGGGAAGAAGCCGCAAATGCCAGCCAAAGCAGCGTCGCCCGCCACTCTGGTCCAGGCACCTCTCGAAGTTAACGAAACCAAGATCGCCGAAATGCAAAACCGCATCCAGGATTTGCAGCGCCAGCAACTTGTCGCGCAGACCGCTCTTACCCAGCAAACTCGCTTGCTCGGTGCCGCCCCTCAAGATTCACAAGACTCCCAGCAGCAAAGCGCGTCCGGTATCCCAACCGACCAGCGAGCGGAGGACCCCATTCAGGCGGAGCGGAAGAGACGTGCCTACGTGTCGCTGTTCGCTTCGAATGTCGCTCTGACCTACCGCAAAACTCCGCCAGCTCCGCCAACCGCGCCAGCGCCTGAGCCCGAAGTAGATCCTGCCGCCCAGAGCCTCGTCCCCGTTGGACCCGACTCCCCTCAGGTCGCGCAACTCTTGAAACAGATGCAGCCCAACCCGATTTCTCCTGTGCCAGCCCGCAACGATTTCGCCGAAACAGCCAAGGATCGAAAGGAGGAAACCAGAAATCCTGCCGCCGTACCGCCTGGCTCCGCCAATGCGGCGGCAGGAAAAACCTACGTACTCTTTGAAGGAACCATTCTCGAAACCGTTCTCATCAACCGCCTCGACGGAGGCTTTGCAGGTCCCGTCGAGTGCCTGCTTTCAACCGACGTTTACTCGAACGACCGCCAGCACCTGCTGATTCCGGCAGGCTCAAAGTTGTTGGGTGAAACGAAAAAGGTGGACACCTTCGGCCAGACACGTCTGGCCGTCGTTTTCCATCGCGTGCTCATGCCCGACGGGTATTCCGTCAGCCTCGATCAATTCAAGGGACTCAACCAAATCGGCGACACCGGGTTGCGGGATCAGGTCAACAACCACTATCTCCGCATCTTCGGGGTGTCGCTGGCGGTTGGCGCTCTCGGAGCCGTCGCGGAAGCGGGGACCGCTGGTTCCCTCAACGCGTCCAGCGCCGACCTCATGCGCCAGGGATTCGCGCAAAGCACAGCGCAGTCTTCGGCGCAGATTCTCGATAAGTTCCTCAACATCATGCCCACGGTGACCATCCGGGAAGGCCACCGAGTCAAAGTCTATCTCTCGGGCGATCTCGCGTTGCCCGACTACAACAACCACAAGATGCCTTCCGATTTCTGAAGGCAAAAAGGAGAGCAGTCCAATGAAAAGAATGATTCTGATTTGCTTGCTCGTGTTGGGCTTGGGAGTGGGTACCGCGACCGCACAGTTCGGCAGCGGTATCGTCTACGACCCAACCAACTACCAGAACGCCTTGCTGCGCTACCAACAGCTCCAGCAGCACCTTCTTGAACTTCAGAAGAGTTACGCAAAAATCACCGGGCAACTCAATCTCGCTCTGCAGATGGCCCAGTTCGTCAAAAACATGCCAGCTCGTTACCGCGCGATATTCTCGCAATGGCGAAATGTGACCTCGTTGAACACCTTCGGGAACACAGTCTCGTGGATTAACGGCATCAACACCGGCGTGCTTCCCAACATCAACACGGGCTACCTGAAGGCCACAACCCCGCTGTCCCAGTACGACCCGTACGAACTCTCGGGAATGGATGCCTCGGAACTCGGGCGAGTGCAGTCCCAATACGCGTCCGTCCAACTCGTGGACGGCGCAAACATAAATGCGATGGCCACCATCGGCTCGATCCGTGGCACCGCGGACAACGTCCAGACTCAGATCGCAAACCTCGAACAAGATTCTTTTTCGGGCGACTCAAGTCTCAACAGCGAAGTCTCCGTCCTGAACAAGATCAATGCGGCGGGCGTTTTGACTCTCCGCACCGTCCAGGACTCGAACAAACTCCTCGCGTCGCTTCTGGAACAGCAAACCATCCTTGCAAAGCAACAGCGCGACGCCACTACAAACGCCATTAACACCGATATCGGTCGCCAAGCGAGCATGGCTGGCAACATGTCTCAGGTGACCGGAACTATCACCAATTCACTTCAAAACTTCCGCATGCCTTGAGCGTGCGGAGATAGACGCCCGGCGTCGAAGGAGCTGACGGCATGCAAACCGATTTCCTGCAGTACATCTTTCAGGCGATCAACAATTTGCTCACCCAGAACCTGGGCTTCTTCGACGCAATGGGCCAGAATCTCTTCCGCTCGTTCGCCACCATCCTGGTGGCCTGGTTCGGAATCAAGTCCGCCCTTGCCTCTGCCTCGGGCAGACCTGGTTTCCAGTTCGATCATTTTGCGAGTTTGCTTTTGACCATCAGCTTTGGCTTCGCGATGGTCAATTACTACAGCACACCCATCCCCGGCATTGGAACCAGCTTTCACAACCTCGTTACCAACGAAGCGCAGTTTCTCTCGACTCAGATCGACCAGGCGCAACTCCAAACGGTAGTCACGCAGGTTGCCGACTTCGAATCCCGCATGGACTCCCCCGGATGGGGAGATATTCTCGGAACCGCCATTTACGTAATCGTGACCATACTGCTTGCTGCAGCCCAAGCCATAGCGATTGTGGTCATCGCCTACGGCTTCATCGCAACTGCTGTTTGCGTGTTGGTAGGACCTGTCTTCGTTCCGTTTTTTATCGTTCCGAAGATGGAGTGGCTCTTCTGGGGCTGGTTCCGCTGTTTCATCCAATATGCCTTCTACCAAGTCGTTGCCTCAGCCGTGGTTTATGTCATCGGAAACCTCATGCTCGGCGCGCTACGCCTTCCGCCTGCTGGCACCCTTTCCACCGTCCAGCTCATCGCATGGTTTCCCGTCCTCTTTATCACGTTTCTCGCGTCGATCTATGTCCTCCTGAAAATCCCATCGCTCACCAATCACATCTTCAGTGGCACGGCTGGCGGCTCGTCCGCAGGCCTTTTGGATGCGCCTGCCGCAGTCCTCAACAGGGTGATGTGATGGACCGAGATCCCACATTCCAAGATGCCAAGCGGCTCTATCTCGAACAGTACGGTGATCCCATGGTGACGAATACCTATCTCAAGATTGCCCTCGCTCTGCTGTCCATCGTTTGCGTGGCGCTCGCGCTCATCGACCTTAGGACCATTCGCACTTTTCAGAACTTCCGCCCGCTCGTCATCCGTATCGACGATCTGGGTCGAGCCGAGGCCATCAACTACCACAACCTTGAATACAAACCGCAGGACGCCGAAGCGAAGTATTTTCTCTCGCAGTTTTGCGCCCTCTACTACCGCCGCAACCGTTACACGATCCAGGATGATTTTTCGAAGTCCTTGTACTTCCTCGACGGCAAGCTTGCGGACGGCATTCTCGACGCCTACCGCAAGGACGACATCATCAAGAAATTCATCACGAACACCGCCGCGCCTGAAATCGATGTGGATGTAAAGAAAGTCGCGCTCGAAGAGATGCAAACGCCCCCCTTCCGCGCGCGCGTGGACTTCTACATGGTCTATTACTCGCCCGCCGACCATAGCGAGCTGAAGCGCGATCTGTACACCGCGAACTTTGTCTTTGTTTTCAAGTCCCAGGTGCCCAACGAATTGATTCCGATCAATCCACTCGGAATGACGATCACCTACTTCCGCGAGGACGAGGCGTTCAAATGAGAATCCGGGTCCACACGCAAACCGAAGAGGTCGCGGGCGGACGCAGCGCAACATCGGCCCAACCTCCGCGCACCACGCTAGTCCCCGCCACGAAAGTTTTCTCCTCACGCACACCACATCTGATCCGCTCGTCCTCGCTCCCGGATACCCCAGGCGCGCTTCTGGAGGGCCTCCGTTGCTATCCGCTTTCCGCCCGCTCCCGGAAACGCACAAGGTTTGTGGGAAAACTCTCACTGAAACCGAGGAATTCACGATGATCGCCAACGCACTGCTATTCACCATCGTCATCTTGCTGGGCTACGGATTTTGGCTGCTCGACCAGTTGAAGTTCATGGCCCGCTACAAAGCGGTCCTGTACCACGCCTACGGAACAACGATTCTGATCTTCCTCGCGGTCCTCTTTGTGAACCTGTTTGGCGCTGCGCTCGCCATAAGCCGCCGATTCTTCCTCAAGAATACCGGGCGCAAACTCTCGCACCTCGACAAGCAGTTCAACGTCAGCCACGCGGACATGCCCGTTCCCGTAAACGAGGAGGATTTCAACTAGTGTCGCGCGACGCCTATTCCCACGATCCACAAGACACGCTGGACACCCGCGACTCGTCCACGCGCCGCTCCGTCCGTCAGCGCAGAGCAACACGTCCCGATACACGAGATGGTAGGAATTCCACGCTGGAGGCCCCTGACCGTGGCGATAGCGCTGAAGCTCGCGACCAGCATTCCACCCGCGACGAACGCAGTGCTTCCCCACGCGCGTATTACGTCCGGGACCGCGCGTATCTCCTCCGCGATTCCGAGATGCACTCCCTGAAGGAAATCGGTAAGTTCCGGGTGATCGCCGTCACGGACCTTGCGAAGCATGCCTACGGCGGGAATCGCGAACGGATGGAGAAGGATATTCGCGACCTCGCACGGCAATCTCTGGTCAGAGATAAGACCGTTGAAATCTCGCAGAGGAAGACACTCCGAGTTGCGACGCTCACCAAGGCTGGACACCGCCTTCTCACGAAGACGAACCAACTCCCAGACGATCAGCCCATCTACCACGGCTTAGTGAAGCCGCGCGAAGTCAAACACGACGCCGATCTCTACCGGCTCTACCAGAAAGAGGCTGCACGCATCGAGCGCGCGGGAGGCAGGCCGGTCCGCGTGCTGCTCGACTATGAACTCAAGCGGAATCTGAATCGCGATCTGGCCCTGCTGGGACCGGAAAAAGACGACCCGGACCGTAAGAGCCAAGTCGCCGAAAAGCACCACCTCCAGGTCGTGAATGGAAAGATTCCCGTGCCGGATCTGCGCGTCGAGTACGAGACCCAGGAACTCGAACTGCGTCACGTGGACCTGGAATTGGCCACGCGTGACTACAGGCCGCGGGCTATGGCGGAGAAAGCCGCCGCAGGCTTCTCGCTCTATGGACGTTCGGAAGACGCATCGCGTTTGCGCCGTGTTCTCGACGAAAGCGAAATCACCGCAGGAATCCTCACGCTATGAACATCGCACCGACGCATCTCGAAGCGCTCCAAGCCCTCGGTTACACCGAGCAGGAATCACGGTTTCTCTATATCGTGGCGACGCATTCGGGCTACTTCACGGCTCGCCAGTTTCTCGCGTTCACCGGCGCACATTGGGGCAAGCGCACGACCACGTTCTGGAGCAAACTTCACGCCAGAAAACACGCGCGAACCGAATGCTTTCCGAAGAGCGGAACGGTCTACCACCTCTTCTCCCGCCGCCTCTATCGCCAGATCGAACGCGAGAACATCCGCAATCGCCGGGAACACGAAATCGAATACATTCAGCGACGCATCGGAATGCTTGATTTCGTTCTCCTGAATGAGGGCTACCAGTACCTTGAAACAGAGCCAGAAAAAGTCCGCTTCTTTTGCGGGGCTTCAAGCATCGAGAAGCACTATCTTCCGGCCAGACTCTACTTAGGTAGGAAGACCTCCAGCACTTCCGTCCGGCATTTCGTGGATAAGTTCCCGATGTTCTTCATTCCTCCCTCGCCTGTGGTGACGTTCACCTACATCCATGAAGGTGCAGCGGCATTCACGGATTTTGTCCGCCATCTGGAGAGCTATCTCCCGCTTTTCCGACAGCTTTCGGAGTTCCGGCTGGTCTATGTATCCCGTACCGATTCGCACTTCGGGAAGGCCACGGAAATCTTTTCTTCCCTCGTGAAGATTCCACTCGAATCGGACATCGCTAGCGATCTGCTTCACTACTTCCGCGTGCGCAAAGCTTGGGACGAAAAACAGTACGGTGCGGTCACGGATGCCGACCTCATTTTTCGGAACCATGCGCGTGCGCGGTTTACCGGGGAAAGATTTGAAGGGCTGTATCGCGGATGGAAAAACGGTCGCGTCAGCGAAATCGGCATCCGGCAGGAGGTTGGAACGAACGACCGGAAGCGCAGCGTTGGCTTCGATACGTTTCTGCTGCAACGGATTGGGCCCCTCGCGGATTCAGCGAATACCGAGTGAAGAAGGTAAGAATTACGCTCTGCACTTTTTGAAATTGACACTTCTTCACCCGGAAAAAATCCGAAGTCCTTGGAAGCCGGAGAAATACGAAACAGGGGAAAGCGAAAGTCACCATGGAAAAAACGTCAAATCGGGCGGGAGCGACCCCACTTTTTCGGCTTTCAGCCGCCCAAAAAGTTCATGGGGTCGCTCCCGCCCTGCGGCACGGTGAATCGTGCCGGCCGTTTTTTCCACGGTGACAGGGAGTTCGGAAGAAACACACATCACCAGAGGAGGAACAGTATGCCGCTCGTTAAGAAAGCACCAGGGATCATGACTCGGGAAGTAAGACTTGAAGAGCCCGTCAACGAACTGCTCGAAGACTATGCCCGGTTCATCGAGAGCAACGCCGACCACGTCATCAATGCCGTCCTGAAGAAAGTGCTCTGGCGGGACCAGGACTACCGGAAGTGGCGCGAAGCGCGCCGCACGGCACAGCTCGGCCCCGACAAAGCCCAACCCATCGAAGCGCGAGGGAGGGCCTAATGCAAAGAACGCTGGAATCGCGCGCCTTCATCTCGGCCATTCTCGCCATGGCGGCAGGAGCGTTCCTGTTTTACACGCACCCTTTCCCCGATGAGCAAATCTTCCTTCGAGTCATTGCCTCGCGCGCTCCGCACGCTTTCTTGAGCTTCAAATACCTCTACTACGCGCTCCTGTTCACCACGCCGTACCTAGTGTGCTCGACTGCGCTCTCCGGCCTCTACATCTTCACTCTGAAAGCGCGCCGCACCATCACGCCAGGTCGCCTTCCCAAGTATCCCGATCCCAGTAAGAGAGACGACCTCTTTCTTGTCGTCGGCGAAGTGCACAACCCGCGCAAGCCGGTACCCGCCAAGGCTCCCTCTTGGCTCACCATTCCCGAGCGTGGTTTGTTCACGGGAATCGCCATCTTGGGCGCTATTGGGAGTGGCAAAACTTCCTGCTGCATGCTGCCGTTCGCGGAGCAGATTCTGGCCTACAAAGCTGCCGACAAAGAGAAGCGCATCGGCGGGCTGATCCTTGAAGTGAAGGGCGATTTTTGCCGCAAAGCAAAAGACATCCTCGACCGTCACCGGCGCACCGAGGATTACATCGAAATCAGCCTCGATTCCGAATACTGCTACAACCCTCTTCACAACGACCTGGACGCCTATGCCCTCGCGTACAACATCGCTTCGCTTTTGAACAATCTCTTTGGCCGTGGCAAGGAACCCTTCTGGCAGCAGGCGTATACCAACCTCGTCAAGTTCATCATCCTCCTTCACAAGGTCGCCTACGACTACGTCACCTTCTTCGATGTCTACCAGTGCGCGATCTCTCCGCCGCTCCTCGAAGAACGGATCGCGGAGGCCGAGGAGATCATTCTCGGACGCCACTACGTAGCCGTCACGCCGAAGGTCTATGGCGAGCGCACCGCAGACCTCGCGGGCTTTGGCTTCGTGCACGACGAGAAGGAAGACCGCTTTCTGGCACCCGCCACGCCCGAGCTGCGGGACATATTGCGGATGCGCGGCATTCAATCCGAGGCCCGCACGGTCCTGGACCCAGCCCAGGCAAATGCAGAAAAACTAGCGCAATTGGAGGCCGTGAAGCGTTGGTTTAATGATGACTGGCGAAGGATCGAGCCGAAGCTGCGCACGTCTATTGTCGAGGGAGTTTCGGTCTTCCTTTCGCTCTTCGATGACAGCCCGAAAGTGAAAAAAGTATTCTGCCCGAAGAAGGAGTGCTACGACCCGCAGAAAAACGCCGACAATCAGTTTGGTAAGCCCCTGCCTTCGTTTAGCTGGCTCATCGAGCATGGCGCTGTCTGTGCCCTGAATTTCCCTATCGGCATGAACGCCGGACTCGCGAAGGCTCTGGGCGTGATGATGAAGCTCGATTTTGAGCGCGCCGTGCTCAATCGCGTTCCGAAAATCGAGGCGCACCCCGAGCAGCATTTCAGGCAGGTTCTCTTCCTTTGCGATGAGTACCAGCACTTCGCAACCGTGGGCGAAAGCGACCCGACCGGCGACGAGAAATTCTTCAGCCTCTCGCGCCAGCCGAAGTGCATCCCAATCGTCGCCACCCAGAGCATCAGCTCGCTGCGATCCGCGCTGCCTGGTGAAAGCTGGCGCACACTTCTCCAAACCTTCCGCACCAAGATTTTCCTCTCGTTGTCGGATGATTTCTCCGCGAGGACGGCGAGCGATCTCTGCGGACGCGAAGACCAGCTCAAAGTCAGCTACAGCCTGTCGGAAAGCGGGCACGATACCAAAGTCAGCTGGCTTACCGGCAAGGCCCTCTCCCACAAAGCCAACATCGTCGCCTCCAAGAGCTACAACACGCAAAGCGATTACCGCTTCGACATGAAGACGTTCATGGAGTTGCATAACGCGCAGTCCGTCATCATTGCCTACGACGGAATCAACCCCGCCCCGCCGATGTTTTGCTACCTGAAGCCCTACTACAACGACCCGAACGATTCGTACTTTGTGCAACTCGGGAAAGGAAAACTCTAATGAACGGATTCGAAATGATCTTGCCGTTTCTGAAGCCCATCGAGCACCTCATTTTGGACGACTCCATCAGCGAGGTGATGGTCAACGGTCCCGACCGCGTGTTCATCGAGAAGGCGGGCTTCCTGCAACAGGTGCCGGGCGTATCCATCGGCGAAAAATCCCTCATGGTCGCCGTAAAGAATATCGCCCGACGTCTTGGTGACGACATCTCCGAATCGAAGCCCATTCTCGACTCGCGCTTGCCCGATGGCAGCCGCGTCGCTGCGATCATCCCGCCGTGCAGTCTCGGCGGCGTGACGCTCACGATCCGCAAGTTCAACACCCGCCACTTCGAAATGGAGGATCTGATTCGGGCTGGCACTCTCGACCGTGCCCTCGCGAACCACCTCAAAGACTACGTCCTCGCACGTAAGAACATCCTCATCAGCGGCGGAACCGGGACTGGTAAAACCACACTTTTATCGATCCTCGGAAAATTCATTCCCCAGGACGAGCGGGTGCTTGTGATCGAGGACACTGCCGAGATTCACCTTGCGCAGGAAAACCTCGTTCGATTCGAGGCTCGCCGCGAACAGAACGGCTTTCCCGCTGTCGCTATCCGAGATCTGTTGAAGGCAGCCCTCCGCCACCGCCCGGATCGCATCGTTCTCGGCGAGATTCGCGGCGGGGAAGCATTTGACTTGCTGCAACTTCTGAATACGGGGCACTCTGGCACGCTATCGACAATTCATGCGAACTCGGCGCAACAGGGCCTGGCACGTTTCACGAGTTGTGTTCTGCAGAGCGGCATCGACTTACCCTACCGCGCCGTTAAGACGAACATCGCTGATTCGTTGAATGTCGTCGTCCAAATCGAGCGGCGGCCCGGTCGGAGATACATCTCGGAAGTTCTCTTCATCAACGGGTATGACCCGGACACGGACTTATTCGACTACGGCTCAGTGTTCCTGGCCAAACAGGATCACCTATGAGCAACAACACTACATTCACACCGCGATCTCTCACTGCTTCGGAGTATGTACGGGAGCTTTTCGAGCCCGCAGACAACGCCGCGATCCTCGTGCGGAATCGCTCCACAGGTCACACGGTGCAACGAATCGCCAAGGCTGAGTCGATAGCGAGCCCCGACTTTCAAACTTGGCTCGCCAATCAGAATGCCAGCGGTTCGGACGTGTTCATGGGAATGAATCCAATCAAAGACGGCGCTCACAGCCGGACGAAGGGAAACATAAAGAATATTCGCCACGTTTATCTCGACCTCGACAGAAAGGGTGACGAGTCTCTCGAAGCGATTCGAAATTCGCCTTCAGTGCCAGCGCCAAACTTTGTCCTCGATACGTCGCCCGGCAAGCACCAGGTCGTATGGAAAGTGAGCGGATTCAGTCAGGATGAGGCGGAATCTTTACTACACAGCCTCGCCAATCAATTTGGCGGCGATCTCGCGGCAACGGACTCGACGCGCGTACTTCGCTTGCCCGGATTTGCCAATCGGAAGCTTCCAGAGGAATTCATCGTCCAAGCGCGACAGGAAAACGATGCGGTGCACACGCCCCGCGATTTCACGATTCATGAAGATTCACCCGAAACACCCCGGCATCTAAACGACCACCAAGAACACCCACGGACGGTCCCCAGTGACCACAAAAGCCAATCCGAGCACGATTGGGCCTACGCGAAGCGCGCCCTCGCTCGCGGCGATGACCCTGAAGTCGTGATTCATCGCATTGCCGACTATCGCTCGGAAGATAAAGACGATCCGAATTACTACGCACGGCACACCGTGTCAAAGGCCCAGGAAGACCTTGAACGGAAGAGCGTTGGCGTGGAGAAAGCAGATGAGGAACCCGGTCTCACGCATCAATGACGCTCCGGTCTGTGAAATATTACGGAGCGGTTCTAAAAACTTGCTCAGTGCCGTGACCACGTAAGGCCCCGGAATGTCAGCGATCACACAAGATCGATTTCAAAGTAAACCGTCAGACGGAACGGGCCAGGAATCTTGTGCTAACATTCGTCCCCGAATCCGGCAGAGCCATGACCCAACGAAAGGGAGGGACATGGCTCGCACACGTTACCAGTACGGAGAAATAGTGGTTAAGCACGGGAAAGCGCATGACAGCTATATGGGACGGTGGAAAGAGGATCTCCGTCTGTCGAATGGCCAGATCATCCGAAGAAAGCGTTCCAGAGTCTTCGGAATCGTCGGAAGAATTACAGAGAAGCAGGCCAAGAGGCAGCTCGACGGTATCCTTGCCCGCGTTAACGACCCCGGATATCTCCCCGAATCAGCCACGACGTTTCAGGCTCTTGCTCAAGAGTGGGGCGACCAAGCGTTCCGAGAGATGAAACCCTCCACGGTTTTGAATATGCGCGGACATCTCACGAATCATTTGCTTCCCTTCTTCGGCAAGCGGCAGGTTCGGGAAATCGGCACACGGGACATTGACACGTTCCTATCGAAGTTGGCTGTCAGTCGTAAGACCAAGAAGAACATCTTCAGCACGCTCAAACTCATCCTGAAGCAAGGCCGGGCATGGGGAAACGTGCGAGAGAACATCTGGGAGTCGGCCAAGAAAATTGGAAAGTCGGAAACGGAAGTACGCGCTTATACGGATGCTGAAGTGGAAGATATTCTCAGCAGGTCAACGGGAGCGGTGAGGTTGTTCTACTGGCTAGCCGTTGAAACCGGGGTGCGGGCAGGCGAACTGTGTGGGCTTCGCGTTTGTGACGTTGACCCAGACAGAAAACTGCTTCGCGTCCGTCAAGCCGTGTGGCGCGGCAAGGTTCAGTCTCCGAAGACGAAGAATGCGATTCGGGATATCCCCATCCCATTCCAGATCGTGGATGCCCTCAAGACCCACATTGGAAACCGGGCTGAAGGATTCGTCTTTACCACGAAAAACGGAACGCCGTGGAACTCTGACCTTGTGTTGAAGAGACACCTACGCGGGAAGCTGAAAGTTACGAACGGTCATTTGCATATGTTCCGACACACGTTCGCAACGCGACAGCTACAAGCTGGGGTGCCAGTGACTGTGGTGTCCAAGATTCTAGGGCACGGCAGCATTTCAACAACTCTGAACATTTACGCGCACGTCTTGGCTGAGCACATGGAGCAGTTTGAGCGTCAGCGTGCTCGAATTCTGGGCACTTATCGGGCACCTGACGCGGGTGCGGTTGCAGAAGAGCGGCAAGTCGCGTAGTATCTATGGCGCGGGGTGGAGCAGCCTGGTAGCTCGTCGGGCTCATAACCCGGAGGTCGTCGGTTCAAATCCGACCCCCGCAACCATCTCAAGACGCCAGTCCGACGACTGGCGTCCTGAGACCAGGCCTGAATCTGACCCGAGCAAGTCCCAAGTCCCTTCTACGTCGTAATTCCAGTTTTTCCCGTCATTTGCAGGAATCATCCGTATTTCGCCTAAGTGTCGGTGCAATTCGGATTTAGCGAGGGTCACATTCTCGTTGAGCAGCGTACGCAGGTTAGAAATGCCTTTCTCAACAAGCTCTTTCACTTCCCCACTGCGGCCAAAGCGCGACATGAAAAACGCTAGTCGCTATGTCGACGGAGTGAATGGCGCTATGAGCTAGTTAGATGTGGGCTTGGACGAATTGATGTCCGTGCCGGCGAGCGGGTATTTCAATTGCTCCCAGCGAGTCAAGCCGCCCTTCAAAGCCTTGACCTTGTCGTGGTCGTAGCCTAGTTCCCACATCTCCATCACCATCGGCGCACTGTCTTCCTCGTGGGAACAATTGCAGTAGAAAACGATCAGCCTGTCGC